>Ga0326727_10019506_pt1 | contig 13611 bp, 10 predicted proteins | sample MB2enrmetagenome_FD_207643 | JGI IMG/M metagenome (GOLD analysis project Ga0326727, IMG submission 207643) | Lab enriched peat soil microbial communities from McLean, Ithaca, NY, United States - MB29MY | ecosystem: Environmental > Terrestrial > Soil > Wetlands > Peat | place: USA: New York... | reverse complement strand
TCCCTAAACCCAGAGTCGCATCGATTAAAGAGTCTCCGATCTGCAATTGAGTCGCTTCTAAAAAACGATCAGACCCGCCACGCAAGAGATTAATCAGTCGAATGAGAGCCATACTCGGATGAAAAGCTAGTTGTTCTGTCCCATTAGTCAAGAAAACACCGCGACGAGTAATGTTGAGTTCTGATCTTTCTGCTCCGCTCTGACTAAGCGTCCAGTTACATCCGGGCTGTTGACAAAACCACCGGAGTCTCTCTAAGAGTTTTGAGTCAGAATGTGTTGTTTTTATGAGGATAGGGATTTCATTTAACATGGAGCCTCCCGTTTCTTGGGCTATAGTCTGATCCGACACTACTTACTTTGAGCTCATAGATAATATGCCCAGGTCACTAAGTTCACAAACTCTATAACATTTAAGTGCGGTAAAAGCGTTTTTCCAATTCCGAACGAGTCATTTTAACCATCGTAGGCCGTCCGTGCGGACAGGTATAGGGATTTTGAGTTCGACCAAGCCTAGCAAGCAATTGTTCCATTTCTAACAAGGAAAGTGAATCCTGAGCTTTAATGGATTCTTTGCAGGCTAACAAATAAATCCATTCCTCTATCAGCTTGTCAAAACTAGGCGCCGAATTTTTCAGCAACACCTCTTCAATAAACTGGCGCAGCAACTCGTCCGCCTGAAACGGTCCGGTTTGAATGGGTACACCGCGCAATAAGTAAGTTTGTGAGCCAAATTGCTCCAGCACAAATCCCATTTCATTAAGAATCCAGAGGTGTTCTAAAAGGACCTGTTCCTCTTGAAGTGTAACCTCCATGGACAATGGGATCAGCAACGCTTGACTGGCTTGCTCAGTCGCTTTGAACTCTGCTAACAACCGTTCATAGTTAATCCGTTCGTGAGCGGCATGCTGGTCAATCATCAGCAGGATTTCGCCGTCTGTAGCCAAAATATACGTATTGAAAAGTTGGGCCAAGGGCCAGAGGTGGGCGAGAATGTTTTCAGTTGGGGGATCAACTTGTTTTGGGGGGGAATCTTGAATAACCAACTCGCTTGAGAAATTAGGATCCACTGGGGATTGATCGACTTGAAGATCGAACTCCCGGAGATCCGGGATATTTAAAGGCTCTTGCTGTGCTAAACTGGATATTTGACTTTCCAGGAGTTTAGACTTTCCTTGAGTGGGGCTGAAGAATCTCGGTTGTTCAAAGGTTGGCGCTTTAGCTAGCAGCTCTTGGTTAGGCGCGTTCTTTTGGATTGGTTTGGCGATCTCACCGACTTGCCACGAAGTGCTGGAGTTCGGTGAATAGTCCGACGCTGCTGGGGACGGAAAGTTTTGTTGAGAGAGGGTAGACTTTGGTTTGAGTGCTGCGAAAGGTTTAGCTTGCAGCGGAGGTAACGGCTTACTTTGGATTAGGGTTTGATAAACAGCCTGACTGATAAAAGTGGTTAGGGCTTGTTCCTGCTTAAAGCGCACATCCATTTTGGTAGGATGAACATTCACATCATACTCGGTGGGAGAAATATGCAGATGAAGTACGGCGACAGGGTGAAGCTTTACCGGAACGAGGGTGTGATACCCTTCCTCCAGAGCTCGGCTCAAGAAAGGGGAGCGCACAATTCGCCCGTTAATCATAAAGGTTTGAGCTTGCTTGGAAGATCGGACCAGTTCAGGCGGGCTAATAAAGCCCTCTAAGCGGCAGTCTTCATGCTGTACGTTAACAGGAATAAGTTGACGAGCGATAGCCTGCCCAAGGATTGCCCCGATTGTTTCACGCAAATCTCCCCGACCGGATGTTTGCAAAACGACTTGCTGCGGATGGGCCAGGGAAAAGGAAACCTCCGGATGCGCAAGAGCAATTCGACCCACCATATCGCTGATTAAGCCAAATTCAGTAGGAGTGGACTTCAGAAATTTTAAGCGAGCAGGCGTATTGAAAAAAAGATCTCGAACTGTCACCGAGGTTCCGACGGGGCACCCCACTTCCTGATACTCCCCTTGCTCTCCACCGCTCAGCATTAAGCATAAGCCGGCAATTTCATCTGCCGGACGCGAGGAAATTTCCAGGTGAGAAACCGAAGCGATACTCGGCAGCGCTTCCCCTCGGAAACCAAGCGTTCGCAAATGATCAAGGTCCTCAATCCGACTGATTTTACTGGTCGCATGGCGAATGACGGCTAACGGTAAATCGGAAACCGTGATCCCACAGCCGTCATCCCGTACTCGAATTAACGGTACTCCGTTCCCTTCTATGGTGATGTCAATGCGTTTCGCCCCTGCATCTAAGGCGTTTTCGACCAGTTCCTTGACCACAGAAGCAGGACGCTCAACAACTTCGCCGGCGGCAATTTGGTTAGCTGAGTGAGAGTCAAGAATATGAATTACCGATGTCAAAATTGCGTCAGTCCTTCTTTCCTCTGCCAAACGAAAAATTTGTCGTGAAGCTGGTTCTGCAATAAACCACTTGTCATATCCTCACTGTGCCGAAGAAGATGATCCCAAAGATCGTAGCCCGCTTGCTCACACTCCGAACAGGCTTGAAACGGAATTCGCACTAAGCTTGACTTTTGGAGAGAAGATAAACGCTGGCTCTCAATATAGACAGTTCCGGCGCAATGGTCGCATTGCCGAATGTAATCATGGCGGCTTTCCTGGAACCCTTCTGTGTCATAATAAACGGAATGTGGAATATATATCCAATTCCCCCTGGGGAAGTAGGCTTTGTTTTGAATCGTGAAGTTGGGCTTAATCGTTTGGTGTTGTTGCTTAAGTCCTTGAATGTAGGGTTTAAGGGGCGCCAAGGACAAAACAGGACGTTCTGGTTTCTGGGGTTCACGGACATGATGGTAATCCTCTCCGGCAAGCGCCAGCAGAATCGCTAAATTGACATAAGGCAGCGCCCCTTCAATGGAATATCCTCCTTCAAGGACCGCTAAATCCGGTTGAAGCAGTTCGGTAATGCGCCCATAGCCGCCCGCACTTAAATTCATGGAAGCTAAGGGATCTGTGAAATGATTATCCTGACCCGCCGAATTAATAATCAAATCCGGGGCAAAGGCCCGAAGCCGCGGCAGCACCCACTCTTCCAAAACGTACTGATACCCCTCGTCTCCGGTCCCGGGCGGCAGGGGGATGTTCAAGGTCTGATCCCAAGCATTCGGACCGCCTTTTTCATTGACAAAACCCGTTCCGGGATAAAGTGTCCGCCCATCTTGGTGGAGTGAAATGAACAGGACATTAGGATCATGATAAAAGATATCCTGAGTACCGTCTCCATGATGGACATCCGTATCAACAATCGCGATCTTCTTAATTCCCAACTGAGCTCTCAAATGGTTCACCAGAATCGCTTCATTATTGAGCGTACAAAAACCGCGATTCCCCCAAACCGTTGCTCCGGAGTGATGCCCCGGGGGGCGCGCGAGAACGAAACCATTGCCAATCTCTCCGCGGACTCGTGCTTCGCCGAGTAAGATGGCACTCCCTGCGGCAATCAGATGGGCATCAAGCGAATCGGTCTGCGACCACGGCGTTGGCAATAAGGCTTGAGCTCTCAAGACCTCATGCAGCGAAGCAACTCGCGGTGAAAATTGTTTGATTTGGGGTAAGTCGAGAACTCCCTCTTCAAATAGTTGCTCCTGGGTATAGAGGAGACGTTCTTCACGTTCAGGATGAGAGTCCCCGAGTGACCAATCAAAGGCAGGGAAAAACAAGATTCCGGTACGTTTCATACACTGACCCTCCCAATCACCCCAGGTCGCTGATGAACGGCCCCGCGGACAATTTGACCAACTGTTTTATAACCTTGAACAATAGGAAAGAAGTCGAAAGGTTCTTTTTCCACATCTTGAATCTTAATCCCAGAGCGGGCAGCTTGTTGCTGGGCAAGGGCATCCAAAAAACCCTCTACTTCGAGGTAAGGACGAAGAGATCCTGTCCATTTACCCTGTTCTCCGGTCTCTTCCACGCTATACTGTTTCATATACGTGTCAAGATGAAGGGTGCAATCAAAGGTCGCTCGGGCCATGGCTGCGCCAAGCGCATTGGAAATTTCCGAAAGATAGCCCAGCTGAACCGGGGTCCCGAGTCGTTTTCCCAGAGCCATTGAAATTCCTCGGGCGCCGCCTCCGCTGACCAAGGTATGGAACGCTTGGCTTTCATGGGGATGAAGAACCTCCCAGACTTTATAAGCCGGCTCTTCTTCCCACTCTCGTTTAAGCGAATCAACGGCCTCCACGATTCTGTCCACAACCGTATCAAGAACGGCTGTGGCGAGCTCATTGAGAAACTTTGGAGTTCGTTGCTCCTGCGGCAAAACAGAGGCCAAACCTTCTGCAGCCAATTGCTCGTTCCCATAGTCAATCAACCCCAGATAGCGCATGGCATCCGTCGGCGTCGGTACATTTCCGCCCAGACAGTAGGCTGGACCGAGACGATAACTTTCGAGGCTAAAACCCTGATCTGTAGCATGAATAACAGAATCCCCGCCCACCGGAATTGAGCGGACCGCAAGGGAGCGGACAAGGGTTGAGAAAGGACCGATCTGAGCCCCCTTGGAACTGAGCAAGGGGACACCGGAAAGAACAAGGCCAATATCCGTCGTCGTTCCGCCAATATCTACGATTATCGAAGAAACAGCCGGTTCATTTTGAGTCAAGGCGGCCAGGACGCTGGCGGCCGGTCCGGAATAAATGGAATCAATCGGTCGAATCTTGGCCAGAGGTAAGCTCCCGCCATCTGCCTTTAAAATAAAAATTGGCGCTTCGATTTTTCGAGCCGTTACGGCAGCTTGCAAATCCAACGCAAATTGCTGGTATAATTCTGAAACCCCTAAATTGAGATAGGTGGTCAGACTGCGACGATAAAAATTAGCTTGTCCCCACTCATGGCCCAAAGCAAGGCGTAAGGAGGAATTATTTTGCCTCAGATAATTGGCAAGTTGCTCTTCATGGAGATTGTTCCTGTGGGAGAACTTGCCCACAATGGCGACGTGGGCGGGATTCTCACGCAGACCGATTGTTTGAAGGAGCTTCTCCCATTCTCTCTGATCGGGGGGAGCAATCTCTCGACCCCGGAAATCTATTTCCCCGGAAAGCTCACGATAACCTACCGGCCAGGGAAGGGCATCGACTCTCATTCCATTGCCGGAAAATAAAAGCAATTCAACCGGAGGAATTCGATCTTGGAGAATTGCATTCGTTACCAGGGTAGTGCTTACTACGATCTGGTCAATTGAGCTCTCCTCAACAATGCTCAGCGTCTCAAAGGCCTCCATAAGCGTTTCTACTATATTTTCAGACCGGGTGGGTACCTTGGCAGTGTTTTGGATATGGCCATCCTGAATAAACACTGCATCAGTGTAGGTCCCCCCCACATCAATACCTACTTGATTAGACATCTTTACCTCCTTTTAAGCGCTGCACAAAAGTTCGATGCTTCAGATTTTGGCCTCGAAACTTCGTATCTTGCTCCTTGCCCTTCGCCCTTCGAAGCACGAAGTTCGAACTTCGTGCTTCGTGCTTAGCACCGCGCCTCACGCTTCGCAACACGCGATGCGCTCACGTAAGTCAAAAAGATATTGCAGAGCTTGACGCGCAGTCATGTCTTCCAGCGGCAATTGGTTAATTTCTAGTAAAAGCGGGTGGGTTTGGGGAACGTCAAACAGGGAAATTTGAGTAACCACATTAACCGGATCACTTACAGCGTGCACCGGCTCGGAAGATTCCAATTCCAAAAGCAGAATTTTGGCGCGTTGCAGCAGTTCTTGCGGGAGACCCGCCAGACGCGCAACTTGAATACCATAACTGCGATCAGCTTTACCCGGCAATATTTTGTGTAAAAAGACGATGTCTTCCCCCTGTTCTTTAACACCCACATGAAGGTTAAATAACCCGAGGAAATCATCTTGAAGTTGCGTCAGCTCATGATAATGCGTGGCAAAAAGGGTCTTGGGATGAAATTCGAGACGTTGAACAAGATGCTCGGCAACCGCCCAGGCGATGCTAAGTCCGTCATACGTCGCAGTCCCCCGTCCAATCTCATCCAGAATGATTAAACTTTTCCCGGTGGCATATTTCAAAATGTGGGAGACTTCTTGCATTTCAACCATGAAGGTACTTTGTCCGGCCGCCAAGTCATCAGCTGCCCCAACCCGCGTAAAGATACGATCAACCAGAGCAATGCTTGCCTTCTTGGCAGGTACAAAGGAGCCGATATGGGCCATGAGGACAATCAAGGCGACTTGTCGCATGTAGGTTGATTTCCCGGCCATATTGGGACCGGTTATGAGAGCCAGATGGTGACTCTCGGACATCTGAGTATCATTGGGAACGAACAAACCGGGCTCCAGCATTTGTTCAACAACCGGATGACGACCTTCAAGAATCTGAATTTCACCATTATGTTTAAGCTGGGGACGAACATAGTGGTTGCGAACAGCAACTTCTGCCAAACTGACAAAGACATCAATCTCCGCCAAGACTTGGGCTACGTGCAAAATAAATTCAATATGCGTCCGGACCTCTTCTCGAAGGGCTAAAAAAAGTTCGCACTCTAAATCTTTAAGTTTCTCCTCCGCACCCATTATTTTTTGTTCGTACTCTTTCAATTCCGGGGTAATGAAACGTTCGGCATTGGACAGGGTCTGCTTGCGCAGATAGTCCGTCGGAATAAGATGAGCATTGGCATGGGTAATTTCAATATAATAGCCAAAAACCTTGTTATACCCTATCTTCAAGGAACGAATTCCGGTTCGGCCCCGTTCGGCGTTCTCCAACTTGGCAACCCATTCTTTGCCGCCTGTCGAAATAGATCTTAGATCATCCACTTCTTGGGAATAACCGATTTTGATGATATTACCGTCTCGCAGAGACAAAGGAGGTGTAAGATTAAGGGCACTTTGCAGTTTAGAGACGAATGTCTCCAGACCTTCAAGCTGAGGGACCTTAATTTTAAGAGTTTCAGCAGAGCTAGACATCAGGAGGGTTCGAATTTCAGGTAGAAGAGCCAATGTTTGTGCCAAAGATAACAAGTCTTTCGGATTGGCAGTTCCATAAGAAACTTTCCCCATCAGACGCTCCAGATCATACACCTCGGCCAAAAGCTTACCTAAATCTTTGCGGAGAAAAGAGTCAAAAGTCAGTTCTTCAACCGCGTTCAGGCGCCGATCTATTTCTTCTTGCGACAGCAAGGGTTTAGCTATCCAATGTTTTAAAAGCCTTCCGCCAAAAGCCGTTTGCGTTAAGTCAAGAACAGAGAGCAGAGTTCCTTTTTTCCCAACGCTGCGGAGGGATTCTGTAAGTTCCAAGTTGCGGCGCGTCCATTGGTCAAGAAACATCCACTGCTCAGAACGGAAAGTTTTTATTTCGATGATATGCGTTGGATCAACGCCGGGCATCGTTTCCAGTAAATAGACCCATAAAGCAGAGGCCGCTTGGGTCGCTGCCGGGAATTCTTGAAACAAATCCCGTTGGTCAAGAAATCGATTCCGTAACTGCTGATCAATAAACGTTTTTCGTTCCCGCACGCTGCAGTAATAACCGATCCAGAGCTTGGTTTTCTTCATAAGCTCAGGAGGCAGCAGGAGTTCAGCCGGATTAATCCGAGACAGTTCAGCGAGGAGAACCTCAAGTTCAGAGGTTTGAAAAATCGTAAATTCGCCGGTGGATAAATCAAGAAAAGCAAGCCCCCAGTGTTCATCGTGATACACACTGGCTAAATAATGATTGGTGCGTTCCGATACCGAGTCAGTCAAGGTGCCGGGAGAAACAATCCGGATAATACCACGCTTGACAATTCCTTTGGCATTTTTCGAGTCTTCCACCTGTTCGCAAATGGCGACTTTATGGCCGGCATTGACGAGCTTTGCTAAATAATTATCTAAAGCATGATAAGGGACGCCGCACATGGCGATGCGAGTCCCTTCCCCTGAATCTCGCCCAGTTAAGGCAATTTGCAAAATGGGTGCAGCTAATTCTGCGTCTTCCCCAAACATTTCGTAAAAATCACCGAGTCGGTAAAAGAGAATAGCATCAGGCGCTTTGGCCTTGATTCCTCGATATTGTCGCATCATCGGGGTTGTCATAGCTTGAAATTCTCCCTTTAAATCATTAGTTCTATCCCAGAGCTTCTTCATACCTAAAAGGGAAGAGCTACAGATCTAGCCCTTCCCTTTTTAATACTATCAGAAAGTATAAACTTCCGTTATATACTTTCTAAGCATAAGTGCAACTAAGGCTACCGCCTTCGCCAAGCTTGGCGCCAGCCAAGTTTTCTTTATCTCTTGCACTTCATCGAATGTTAGCGAGCTCCGCAACCGCATCCGCCGCTAGCGCACCCGCCGGTATCACACCCACCGCTGTTACAACTATCATCCCCACAGGAACAACCATCGGAAGGACTGGCAATCGCTCCAGCCAGAATGGCATTAACCGTATCCAACATTTCCGTGAAATTGTCTTGCGCTTTCATATAAGCGGCAATGGCAGCATTTGCTTCAACTTTGGTCTCGATTTCATCAACCACATTTTTATCGGCTTCAGAAGGCTCGCTACCATCTTGTTGAATTTTCATAAACCGTTCTTGAGCTTTCTGTAATTCTGCAATCAATTGTTGGGCAGACTCGTCAGCAGCCATCAAATCTTCCGAGCTGCGCAGTTCGGCCAGCTCCGTGCTTCGGGCAATGGCATCAGCCAAGAGCCCCGCTTTTTCAGTAATTTCATTTGTCATTATCAACACCTCCGGAATATTACATTCTACATAGAACTCTTAATTCCTGCCTCAAATTCAAAGTTAACGGATTCTTTAAGATCTTTCAATAGATCCGACTAAGGTCCAAGATCCTGCTTCAATAATCCGTACATCAATCAAAGAACCAATCATTTCCGGATTACCGCTAAAAACGACGAGCTCGTTCCCTCGAGTTCGTCCGGCTAAACGCTCGGGATTCGTTTTAGTGGGACCTTCAACCAGAACTTCATAAACTTTCCCGATCATCGGTTGCCGCCAGGCCAAACTTGCTTGGTTTTGCACACTCATCAATCTCTGTAAACGTCGCTTCTTAACATCCAACGGAATTTGATCCTCCATCATGGCGGCAGGCGTCCCCGAACGTTTAGAATACATAAAGGTAAAAGCTTGACTGTAATGGACCAAGTCAATCATCGAGAGAGTTTGTTCGAAATCCTCTTCGGTCTCTCCGGGAAACCCAACAATAATATCCGTGGTCAAGCTAGCCTGCGGCAGAAGTTCACGAATTTTTTGAACTCGACTCAAATAGTATTCCCTCGTGTATTTCCGATTCATACGTTGTAAAATAAAATTACTGCCGGACTGAATGGGAAAATGAAAGTGTTCGCAAAGTTTCTCCCCATTCGCAACCGTTTCTATCAGCTTATCCGATAAATCTTTGGGATGAGAAGTGATATAGCGTATCCGTAATAAGCGCGAAATTTGATCCACGTTATGGAGCAAATCCGCAAAATCATAGGCGGGGGAAAACTCTTTACCGTAGGAGTTTACATTCTGCCCTAATAATGTGACTTCGCGGCAGCCACTGGCGACAAGAGATTCGATTTCTTGAATAATTTCCTCAGGCTTACGGCTCCTTTCCCTGCCACGCACGTGGGGAACAATACAATAGGAGCAGAAATTATCACAGCCGTACATAATATTGACGTTCGCGCGCAGCTTGCCTTTTTCCGCAAGGGGCGTGGATTCTATGGCTATTTTAGGTTCTTGGCAAACTTCAGCCACTTTTCCTTCTTGTTCCACTCGCTGTAAAAGAGCAGCGAAATCGTGGAGATTATGGGTTCCTGCCCAGATGTCCACATGGGGAGCTCGTTTTTGCAGCCGATCTAAAGCGCCCGGTTGTTGAACCATACAACCGGTAATAGCAATCTTCAGCTTTGGTTTCTTCTCTTTTAGCTTTTTTAGTTCACCAATTTTTCCAAGTATTTTATTCTCGGCACTTTCTCTTACACAACAAGTATTTACAACCACTAAGTCTGCGGTTTCCAGTTCCTCTGAACTTGTATAGCCAACCTGGCGGGTGATCTCTTTCAATGTTTCGGCATCACGTTCGGACATCTGACACCCGTAGGCTAATATGACAACCTTTTTGCCCTTTTCCAAGAAGATTCAACTCCTAAAACGTCTGCTTAAGCTCGATGATCATTATAAGATTAGAGATTAGAGATTACGAAAAAATCCAGCTTTTCGCAAAGCTTGATAGGCAATAAGAATAAAGGGACCTAAAATCAACCCGACTATCCCAATGGAAGTTAACCCAATATACATGCTCATCAGCACAAAAAGCGGGTCAAGCCCTACGTTGTCACCGAGAATCTTAGGCTCAATGATATGTCTCATAATCGTAATAAAAGTCGTCAGTAACAGCAGCTCAATAGCTAACAGACTATGGCCGCTGATAAAGGCTAAGATTGACCAAGGCACAAGAATAATCCCTACTCCTAAAACAGGAAGGATTCCAAAGATCCCAGTTATAGTTCCTAAAACAATCGCAAATTTGGCGTGAATGACCATTAACCCCGCGATGGAAAGAAACAGGGTAATCAGAAAAACAATAAATTCAGCCCGAATAAAGCCTGCAAAGGCCCGGGAAAAATCCTGTCCTAATTCGCTGAGATGATCGCGCCATTCCAGAGGAAAGATATTTAAGAATTCACTGATATATCGCTTAGAGCCGTAGGACATAAAAAAAGTCGCAACTACGGCTATAACAATAACGATCACCGATTCAGGAATTTTGGCCGCAAACGATAATATATAGGCTAAAACAGAAGGAATCGTGCTAATGAATCCTTTTACGGTATTGTTGATGGTTTCAATATTATTTCCGGGTAGTTTTAAATAATAAATCTCTACTTTAGCGAGCCAATGAGTAAGAAAGTGTTGTAACACTTCATTGTAACTGGGCCAGTGTATATAAATGTCCTGAATTTCTCGAATGAGTCGAACAACTAAGAGAACCAGGATAACGCCTAGACCACCGATTTCAACGATCATAGCAGTTAAAACAGCGCACCCCTTAGGAAAATGAATTTTGCGAATAAGAAAGTTTCTCAGGGGGCTGATGGTTGCAGTCAGGATAAAGGCAAGGATAAAGGGTAAAAACAAAGCGATAAAGTGCTCAATAAGAAAGATTAAACCCCCTACTACAACCCAGAAGGAAATAAACTTTAGACTGCGATTCAAGAACGACTTGGTCACATCGTTCATTTTAATTGGACTCCCTTCTTTGGGTCAAACCTATTTGACTACGCCAGCGACGCTCTGCGTACCTTTTTCGGCGAATGAAAAGCATTATTAAACCAGATAGGAGCAGTAATCCCGCGATCCAGGACAGACTAGAATTTAACACAGTCTTGGTTGGGGTTGGTGGAGGTGGAAGAACTGAACGTGCGGTTTTCAAAGGAATAGTGTTCAGGAGCGTTTCTCCGTCTAAAACCTCGACACTGGCCAGAGCTTGTCCCTCTTCAACGGAGGAGGGAACTGTGGTATAGGCCGGAATAACGTGGAGAGTCAAATCCGGACTCTGTTCGTCGAGTTTCTGGGTCACGTAAATTGGACGATCCAGAATGAGATTCACCGGTTCATTGTTGACCGTAATTGTCGATAGGACCGCTCCGGCAGGTTTTAGTATCGTATCTTTCGATTGAGTAAAGGCATAATCAAACATGTCCTGCATATCCGTATATATTTCACGTCCCGGGGATTTAAGGATTACACCAATAAATTGCCGCCCATCCTTAGTCTCCGAGGCGACTAAACAGTTCTCGGCAGCCGCTGTGTAGCCCGTCTTAATGCCATCGACAGCAGAATCCCGCCATAACAGCTTGTTTTCATTAACCATCAGGGTCGGGAGATCGGGTTTCGATCTAGAGATTGCATGAGATTTAGTACGAACATACTGAGCGAATAAAGGATTTTGATAAGCAACACGGGCAATCAGAGCAAGATCATGAGCTGATGTGACGTGCCCGGCTTCTGTCAAACCAGTCGGATTCAGAAAATGGGTTTGGGTAGCCCCAATTTCCAAGGCTCGCTGATTCATCCTCTTGACAAAGCTCGGCAAGTCGCCCCCAATATGTTCAGCGATTGTGACGGCAGCGTCATTAGCGGAGTTTAAAAACATCGCATAAAGAAGATCGCTTAACAGCATTTTTTCTCCGGGTACAAGGTAAATTTGGGTACCATAAACAAGCTTATTATTAAGCATTGTAGAACTCACCGTAACCGTATCATTTAAGTTACCTTGCTCAATCGCTAAAAGACCCGTCATGATTTTTGTTGTGCTTGCAGGAGCCAGAGGTTTATCGGGATTTTTCATAAAAAGAGTTTGTCCGGACTTTACATCTATCAAATAGGCAGCCTCACCGTGTACTTGGGGCTGCGCATCAATTGATGCGGCATATCCTGTCGGCGCAATACCAAATAATAAAATGATTGTCAAAAGAAAGGCAGTGATGAATTTCAAAAAATTGCAACCTCCTATTACATTACGATCGTACTCTAGTCTAATTCATTAGTTAGGTCTGAGCACATTATAACAAGCCCCATAGGAAATTCCAAGCACTTGCTGTCCGGGATGAGCTATTCTCGTCTATTACATCATCTAATTTAGGATACAATAAATAAATGCCCATCATTTTGACGGACATTATATTTATTATATCCTAAATTATGAAGAAATAATTTTTGGCTTCGTCTTATGATGCAAGTCTTTGGATGATTGCATGTTTCCCAAGGGCAGTAGTAGCCATCAGAGCCGATAGTTCCTGTTTCTTTACAAGTCGATAATTAACTTCTTCAGCTTCGATCCAGGTTACAAGGAACATAAGATCCCTTCTCTCTTTTGTATTATGTATACATAATACCATGGTGGGCAGCGCAAAGCAATAGATATATTGCTGAAGTTATGTCTTTATAAACATTTCATATCGACACGGACTTCTGCTGTTTTTGTTTTTCGAGAATTGGTTGCAAAAGCGACCATATGGCATACCTCCGCACGTCGGTAGGACGACCTTCTTGATTAATAAACACGTGAACCGTTTTGCCCTCTGCCAAAAGAGTCTCTTCACGATAAACGCGATAAGAAAAATTCGCTGCTCGTGAAGTCATATGATCGATTTCAGTAATAATAACCAGTTCATCATCGTACCTGGAGGGTTTTCGGTAGCGGCAGCTGGCCTCAATGACGGCTAACCCTAAACCTTGTTCCTCAAATTGCGTGTAAGGGAGGTTTAATTCCCGAAAAAGTTCTGATCTGCCGACTTCAAACCAAACAAGATAATTGGCATGATAAACAATACCCATTTGATCCGTCTCCGAATAACGGACACGGAAACTTGTTTTTGAAAACAATCCCATCATAGTCCCTCCTTCAGATTTCACCCATCCACATAGGACTAAATCTATCCTTACTTTTACTAATATGCTATAATGTGTGGTAAAAAAATACAATCACCGTAATCTACTGAATGGATTCGGTGGAAGGAGAATCACGCTTTGAGCACTTCACCTATTAAAGTAATTATTGAGCGCATTAACGAATTAGCACAGAAACAGAAGTCCTCTGGCCTAGAAGAATGGG
>Ga0326727_10019505_pt1 | contig 13612 bp, 14 predicted proteins | sample MB2enrmetagenome_FD_207643 | JGI IMG/M metagenome (GOLD analysis project Ga0326727, IMG submission 207643) | Lab enriched peat soil microbial communities from McLean, Ithaca, NY, United States - MB29MY | ecosystem: Environmental > Terrestrial > Soil > Wetlands > Peat | place: USA: New York... | reverse complement strand
CTACCAGCTGAGCTACGCCAGCCCTTCCCACCCGGAAACCGTCCCGGAGACCAAAATGCGCACAGGCACACTGCCATTACGCACGCACTACCGCACAGAAATCAAGGTTAACATACCCTGCCGAGCGGGGCAAACCGGAGCGAAATGACAATGGGATTCAGCTTGAAGGAGACAGGCTCTTGGCCATAAATTACCCCAGCAAAATCAACACAAAAATCAGTTTCTGAGGAATGTTTTATTCAAACTGACCCGATACTCTGAATCGATTTCAGCGCCGCGTGCGAATCATTTCAGCAGCATCGTCTCATATGCCGCGTACACGCCCTCAAAAACGGAATCCCAACTGGCCGTAAGCGCGTAGTTCCTGGCGGCCACCCGCATCCGGGCGTGCTTTTCAGCTTCGGCCAGAATTCCGCCAATCGCAGGCGCAAACTCCTCATCGCAGACAATCCGCCCCGTTTCGCCGTCGCGCACGATGGTCGCCGGTCCGCCATCGGGGGTCACAATGGCCGGCACGCCGCTGCTCAGAGCCTCCAAAACCACGTTGCCGAAAGTGTCGGTGTGCGATGGGAAGACGAACAGATCCATGTTGGCGTAAGCTGCGGCCAGCTCTTCCCCACGCAAAACGCCAGCAAACTCGGCCCGCGGCAACCGTTCGCGCAGCCAGCTCTCCTCGGCGCCGTGACCGACAATGAGGAAACGAAAATTGGTTCTCCCGGCCCGCTCCAGTTCCTGCTGCACCTGGGCCAGAAGGGCTATATTTTTCTCCACCGAGAGCCGCCCCACAAAGCCCAGAATCTGTTCACGGTCCCCAAAACTGCGTTGGCATTTTGCGGGATGAAACAGCTCCGCGTCCACGCCACGCGGCATCAGGTGGCACCTTCGACCTGTGGCGCGCTCCAGCAGCGCGCACAGTTCCGGGTTGGGCGCGAACAGAATGCGGGCCACGGAGTAGAACTTCGCCGCCACGGCCATCGCCATGTCTTCAATCTTCTGTCCCGTGGCCGCCGATTGCCGCTCGGGCAGCAGGCGCAGCAGCCAGCCCGAGCGCCGCGCCGCGTATTCATGCACGTTGGTGTGCCAACTGGCGGCCAGCGGCAACCCCATATGGTGAGCCAGCCCCGCGCCCAGCATCCCCACCTCGCTGGGTCCGGTGATGTGAATCAAATCAGGCTTGAACCGCTCCAGCACCTTGCCTATAAGCGGTATGTGGCGCATGAACGCAAGGTCGAAGCGCAGGTCCTTTTCGAGAGCAAAAGAGAGAAGGCCGCGCGGAAGCTCCAGCGTCCATACATTGCCGTCCTCAGTGACGGCCGGCCCGCGCGCACCGGCGCGAACGCAAAGAAAAGGCAGATTCCGCCGCCGCGCAAAGGCCTCAAAATGGCGGCTGGTGTGCGCCACCCCATTTACTTCATGGAACGAGTCGGGAAAGTAGGCTACGCGCGGCGGTCGAGCGTTCATCGTTTGAACCGGTCCCTTGAGCGGGTTTGAGCGGAGGCAGCGGAGTTAGCGGCTGCTGCGCCATCCTTTGCCAACACCGCTAACCCCGCTTGCCACTCTCTACTCGCCCAGCGCAACCCGCAACTGGCGCGACTCGCTCCACGCCGCGCGCAGCCCGCCGGAGACCGGAGCGGCGCCCATCAACTGCACCATCGCCAGCACCCATGTCATCACTCTCGGCGGCGCGCCGCCGGGCCACAGCTCGCACAGAGGCCGGATAACTCCGTTGGCGTCCGGATGATAGACGCGCTCGTCCCATGTGCGCGAGCCTTGCGGGAACTCCGGATAGTGCCGGATGGCGTCGATGGTCGATTGCAGCAGGCGGTGCTTCCACGGTTCGGCGTACTGCGGCATGAACAGCATGTCGCTCATCTTCTCCCGCCGGATCTGATGCACAAATTCCGTAAAGCCCGAAGCGTTCGTCAGGTTGATGTTGGCGTTGGGTTCCACACCATGGCGGTCTCCGCCGGAGATCAGCAGCATATTCCACTGTTCGGCCAGCCGCCGCACCGCGCGGTTCTCTTCCCAGTTGCGCAAGCCGTTCAACTCCAGCGCGTGCAGATAGTTTCCGTTGACTTGAAGAAACTCGTTGACCAGAAACTCGTGCTTCTCCTTGCCGATAAGGTAAAGATCCCACAAGGGGTGGTTGAAGACCACCAGAACATTCGGCTCCTCGTCGAGCGCCCTCAAAATCTCGGTGAGGCGCTTGTCGCCGGGGTTGGCCGTGAACTCGGCGAGCGTGTCCATCCACTCCGTCGCTCTGGCGCTGGGCAGATTATGCACGCCCAGGTGAAACGATTGCCCGCCGTACGGAGCGGTCCACTCCACCGAAACCGGAATCTGCCGCGCGCTGGGAACGGTGCGCAGCAGCATGGGAGCCGTGATGGTGTCGTGGTCGGTGATGGAGACCATCGGCCTCAGGTTCAGCTTCTCAATCTGCCGGCTTTCCAGGTCGAAAGCCAGCTTGGGCGTCATCGGCGGCGTCCAGTAGCTGGCCGCATAGTCGATGTGCATTCCGTACAACTGTTCCGCCCGCCGCTCCATCCGCGCGAGCCACGGACGAATCCACGGATATTGGTTGCCGAAGTTCGCTAGAAAGTCCAGGGTCTCGCGTGATTGGTTGGTATGGCTGTGCAGGGAAACGCCGCATCGGAAACCCTTTGAGGCATCCTTGTCGCGCCACTGGTAGGAGATGGTCGAATGGGCCATTTCTACTCCTTGACTCCGCTCGCGAGCCGGAATCTCTGTAGCCAGTATCATGGCCGGCCATCAATGGGAGGTTAATGGCTCACTAACACAGCTTCAATAAACAAAGGAATCAAGGAAGTTACGGGCAAAGCACTGGGGAAATCCCTAGAATGCCGCAACGGTACAGTTCCCGGATTGCCAGTCAACCGCCCGGAACCTTGTCACATGAACGTGTGACCGGACGCACATACTAGATTTGTTTTCAACTTTCTGATATTTGTGCCTTGCCTCCCCGAAGAGCAGTCCCCGCGAGTAGTTCCTGCCAGTTGCGACGCAACACCCCCAGAGGCGCAGGCCCAGTTCCGAATGGGCCACGGTTTCGATCAGACATTCTCGACCGGGTCTCCATCCCCACCGCTAGACCCATTTGGATGCGTGCCAGAAGAAGCACGTTATGCAAACTGTGTCCCGCCTCTCTGAAGAATAGTTCCCGCCCGTTGAGACGTAGCACCCTCAGAGGCGACTGACCGGAATTCTCGAAAACGCAATTTCATCAGACAAATTGTCAGAGAGAGGAGAAAGTCATATGTCCAATGTGGACTGGGGAGTGAAACGCGCTGCCCTGAGAGGTGTGCTTCTCTGGGGCATTCTTGGATTGACCATACTCCTGCCTCCTAGCGTCTGGGCAGGTAGCAACTTTACCGTCTATGTAGGTCCGCCAAGCGGTGGGGACGACACGACGATCCTTCAGGCGGCACTGGATAATTGCATGACTAGCCATCCCAAAGGATGCACGATTCAATTGGCCGCTGGAACCTACGAAAGCCAGCAACTCATCGCGGAGAACTTTAACGGAACTGTGCAGGGGATGGGCATGGACGCAACGGTAGTCGAAGTGCTGGCACCTCTTGTGGTCACCGTATCAGACGAAAATGTCCAAGACCAGCCTCCGAGCCGCACGAATAAGTACCCGGTGTTGATCACCTTTTTGGCGGGCAACATTACGGTCGCAGATATGACGTTCAAAGTGAGCGCCTACAACCCCACAACCCCGTGGTGTTACGGTGGCACCGGCTGCGGCCAAACTTGGCTCGAGGCCCCGGTTGGTGTTGTTGGCTCCTCAGCGAACCTTTTGGTCGAGCGTGTGGGGTTTGAGGGGGGCTCCGGACAAATTGACGGCTTCACCAACTACAACAACGGGGCGTTGTTCTGGGGCAGTGGATCCCCATTGACGGGCACGTTTAAGCTTGTGTCTTGTCGCGTCAGTGGCTCCTCGAATGGTTGGGAGGTAGCGACAGTGCACAAGGCACAGATTATCATCGGAGGCTCTGATCACGATGGAAATGTGTTTGAGAATTCTGAACTGGGAGGCGTTATGCTCGACGCCGACAATTCGGTCCTCGAGTATTCTGGCAACAGAGTGGCGCCTGTGGCCAATTTAGGGTACGCCGGGCTGTGGGTGTTGCAGGGAGTATTGTGGATGCCGCCGGAGCCTTCGCAGTTTTTCATCCAGAACAACACATTCGAGACCACTGGCGGGTATCAAGACGGCATTTACGTGGGAGACTTCAAGCAATCCAGTGGCCTGGGAAAATCGGCGGAGGTTTTCATCCTCAACAATTCCTTCAAGCTGGCAGGTTCGGATGCGGGGCCCACGTACGCGGGTGTTGAACTTTTCTCTACCGTAGGAAGTAAGGTTGCCGCGAATGTGTTCTCCGGAAGTGCTCTTTATGGTATCGCAGAGGAAAGCGGCACCGAGTGCGCCCTCCTGCTGGACGACGTAGCGGGTGTTACGGCTCAGAATGCTCCCATCTGGCTGGATTCCGGAACGAGTTACTGCCTGGTGGTCGGCGACGGCCGCCCGACGCTCGTGCTGGACCAGGGTACTAACGACACGCTCATCAATGTAACCAAGATGCCAGACTCCAACGCCGAAATGAGGTCGGGCTCCGACGCCGAGAACGCACCCACGCTTGCTGTCCCGAGGGAAATGTCGCGGCGAACTACTCCACGCTTGCCGTGGTGATTTGACGTAAATCGTCGCCTTCTTCACGCCGCTTGAAGTTTGAGCGGCATTTCTTTTCCGTTACGCAACGGGTTGAAGAAGCAAATGTCGCAATCAAGCGATAGGGCTTACTTTGGGGGCGGTTGGTCCCGCTCAGGGAAGGTTTGTCGCCTATCCGGAAACCGCCCCACAACCCTCGCACGCCATACTCCAAAGTGTCGGGAACGTCTATTTCCGCGTCTTCGCCATCTCCGGTCCCAGAAAATCCTCGATCGTCGAGCCGGCCATCAGATCTTCCTCGCCGTTCACCGCCCTGGCTTCTGGCGCCCTGGTCTGGGCCAACTCCGCCTTCAGGTAGTTCTCCGTCAGCCCCTTGCGCAGCAGTTCGAAGGCCTGCTCCGGCGTGTCGGCAATCTGGAACAACTCAATGTCTTTGGGCGATATGGCGCCGGTATCCACCAGCGCGTGCAGGTTGAAAACCTTCTTCCAATAATCCGAGCCGTAGACGACAACGGTGATCTTCTTGGCCAGCTTGTGGGTCTGGGCAAGAGTGAGAATCTCGAACATCTCGTCCAGCGTTCCAAATCCGCCGGGAAAAACCACCAGCGCCTTCGCAAGGTAGGCGAACCATAGCTTGCGCATGAAAAAGTAGTGGAACTCGAAGTTGAGCGAGGGCGTGATGTACGGGTTGGGCGCCTGCTCGAAGGGCAGGCGTATGTTCATCCCGATGGTTTTGCCGCCGGCCTCGTGAGCGCCGCGATTGGCCGCTTCCATAATCCCCGGCCCGCCGCCGCTTGTAACCACAAACCGCGCTTTGTCCGATGGAATCTGTTTTGCCCAGTTTGTCAGCAGCCCCGCCAGCCGTCGTGCATCCTCGTAATAGCGAGCCATCTCCACGGCCGCTTCGGCGCGCTTGAGCTGCAAATCCGTTGCTTTGCCCGCGGCAATCTCCGGGGCGCTGGCCGGTTGCTCATGCGTGGGGGCCGGCTGCGTGGAGCCTGTGTTTTCCAGCAGTTCCAGGGCGTGGTCGGCCTCTTCGCGCCCGCGAAACCGTGCCGAGCCGGAAAACACCACCGTGTCCTGAATCTTCTCTCGCCGGAAGCGCGCCAGCGGCTCCATGTATTCCGAGACAATCCGTATCAGCCGTCCGTCGGCGCTGTTCAAAAAACCGGAGTTCTCATAAGCCAGAGGCGCTGATTCGAGTGGCGCGGGCCGAGCGCCGTTGGCTGGAATCGCCGCGCCTGGAACTGTTGCCTGTTCCCTGCTCCCTGCTCCCTGTTTCCCGTCAGTCATCTCGCCCATCCCAATGGCGGAGTGCGTCGTGAAACGCAATCCACAGATTCAAAAGCCCCAGCCCCGACACCAGGCCGCGCACCACCCCGCTTGCCGCAAAGATGCCAAGCGCAGGAAATTCCGCAAACAAGGGGTTCCGATCCCAGAACATTCTCGACCATGGCGCATAGCAAATCGCAATGCCGATGTACATCCGCAGCAACACGCGCAGGAACATCTCGGCGCGCTCCAGCCAGGGCGGAATCCGATGCGGCCCAGGCCTGTGCCTGGACGCGGGGCCGGATACAGGACCGGACGCGGGGCCGTGCGCGGCTTCGGGCGTCGAAGCCGGGTTCGGGGCAAGAGAAAACGATGAAAGTTCCGGCCGTTGAGACATTCTTGGTGTGCGCCCGCCGTCCATGATTCCCGCCAGTCGCGGGCACTCTCCTCAGGCCAAACTACGCCGGCCCACTCAAGGACGCCGTACTCAAACGGTATCACAGCAGCCGCTCGCGTTTCGCAGTCGCACGTCTCCCGGTAGATCCGGCTCCCAATAAATGCTCAGGCGCCCAACCTTAACCAACTCGCAAACAGAGCGAATCGGCGAAGGTGGGGCGCCTGCGTTTCAGCAACAATGAAAATGCCTAGGAACTTATTGAAAAACTAACTCGAGCCAGGAAATCGACCCGCAGGGGCTAAAGCCCGCGTTGATTTTTAGGCATTTGCGGCACGACTGAAGTCGTGCCCTGACACAGAGCCAGAGTATTTCAACAAGTTCCTAGACCGCAATGGTCTCTTCGCCCTTGTGCCAGCCGCAGGGAGTGAGTCCGCCGTTCTGCAACGCGTCCAGAACCCGCAGGACCTCCTGCGGATCGCGGCCTACCGATAAATCGGTGACGTAAACAAAGCGGATTACATTTTCCGGGTCGACGATGAAGGTGGCGCGCTGGCTGACGCCCGCCTTCAGGTCCAGGATGCCCAACTGCTCAGAGAGATCGCGCTTGATGTCCGAAAGCATGGGGAAAGGCAGGTTTTTCAGCGAGGGCTGGTCGTTGCGCCAGGCCCAGTGAACAAACTCCGAATCGATGCTGGCGCCCAGAACCTGCGTGTCGCGGCTGGCGAACTCCGGATTCAGCTTGCCGAAGGCGGCAATCTCAGTGGGGCAAACAAAGGTGAAATCCTTGGGCCAGAAAAAGTAAACCTTCCACTTGCCGTCAAAGCTCCGGTCGGTGATGGTTTGAAAGGCATTCTTCAGATCGAGATTGACCACGGCGGTCAGCTCAAAGGCAGGAAATTTTTCTCCAACAGTAAGCATGAATGACTCCTTATTGGTTGATGGGGTTGAGTGAGGCACACGTGCACTCAGGGCACGCTCCGCTTCGAAAGAAATCAATGAGCCGCTTGCGCAAGCCGGGGCAAGGCTCCGGAAAGCAGTTCGCAGGGCTCTCTTTGAGGCGCCTGCGAGCTGGCTGTATTTTTGGACTGTAATGGTCCACTTCAACCAGAATACCGCAAATCGCGGATCTCTGCAGGCCGCATGTCGAAAGGAATCAGACTATTGTGCCAAACGGGAAGGGCTGAATTTCAGTTGGGCCGGTTGCCGGAGGCGGAACGCCGGTGAAAGCGCTCATCCAACGGCTGGCGATCTTTGAAGCCGGAGTCGGCAGGATGCCAGTGCTCGATGGCCGGCTCGCCCATCCGCCAGCAGAGCAGAACCACCTGGTCGTCGAGGCGGCAGGGAAAATCGAGCAGGCCAGTGTCGAGGTCTTTGACCTGCACGCCGATGGAATCAATCTCCGCGATGCTCTCGCGAACGCGGCGCACATGCGCTTCCATCTCCGCGCGCTGCCCCGCCACCTTGCTTGTATTCACCCTCATGCCGCCGGAAAGATAAATGCGGCGCGCCGTCTCCGCAAGGCCGTACTCGACCTCTTCCGCCGACCGCTTGCCTTCTATGGCGCGCTTCAGCAGCGACTCCAGCACCGGGAGCAGAGACTGCGCTTCTTCGAGAGTGAACGTCCTCATGCAGACAGTTTACCGCGAACAGTAATCAGTGAACAGTGGTCAGTGGTCAGTAGCCGGACGAAAGAAACTGATCCCAGCTGATAGTCTTTTCTACATTGCACCGCTGCCCGGTTAGAGACACAAGCCCAGCAGTCCCATGCCTACAGCAGCGACCACCGTGAATATAGAATAGGCGCGGAACTTTTGGAACGCTTGCCTCGCCGCGGCCCCGCCGCACTTACCTGCGGCAGTTTCCAATCGCGCGTCGCGGATAGCGCGAACAGCGCGCTCGGCCGTCATACCCATTAGTACCAGGACGCCCAGCAAGATGGGCGCCCATTGCATAATCTCTTGATGATTGCCATAAATCCGGGAAACCGCCTTCGCCATCGCTATAAAAGCAGTAGCGGTGATAAGGAAAGCCACCCACAAATAGGACGAACTTAGGGGGTTGCCTTCCAACATAACTTTCCAGTCGGGATTTGTTTCGATATTTGCTTCGGCCCAGCGATTCATGGTTCCTCCCTCGAAATGCAATCTCAACTGGGTTGCCTTGCGGGAATCCCCAAAGACGAAGCCTTGCCGTTGGGGCCTGATTCTCTTCTACCAGCCCCCTCTCGCTTTTGTTAGCTGTTTTTCGCGTATGGGGGGCAGACAGGTCCACTGGACTAGCAATGGTTGACCCACCCCTCTGCGTCATAACGGCCCGCTGTCCACTGCACTTAGCCCACTTCCATCATGCGATCGAGCGCAACCCTCGCCCAGCGCTTGACGCTCGGCTTCACCTGGATGCGGTTGACGACCCGGCCCTCGACCAGATTCTCCAGCACCCACGCCAGGTGTTGAGGACTGATGCGGTACATGGTGGTGCAAAGGCAGCCTGTATCGTCGAGCGTTATAACTTTCTTCCCCTCGGCGGCGAAGCGGCGGGCCATCCGGTTGACCAGGTGAATCTCAGTGCCAACGGCAAACATTGCGCCCTTTGGAGCCTGTTCGACCAGCGCGATCAGCCGCTCCGTCGAGCCCAGGGCGTCAGCCTTCTGACAGACCTCGAAGCGGCATTCCGGATGAACAATAACCTGGATGCCCGGATATTTCTGGCGAACCTGATCGACGTGGCTGGGCAGAAAGCGCTGATGGACGGCGCAATGGCCTTTCCACAGAAGCACGCGGCTGGCGTCGAGGCTCTGTTTCGTCAGGCCGCCCTGGCTAGGGCCAATCTGAACGGCCCACGGATCCCACACCACCATCTCTTCCAGCGGAATGCCCATGCTGAAGCCCGTGTTGCGGCCCAGATGCTGGTCAGGCAAAAAGAAGATGCGCTTTTTGCGCGCGAAGGCCCACTCGAAGGCGGCGCGCGCGCTGGCCGAAGTGCATACCAGGCCGCCGCGTTCCCCACAGAAGGCCTTGATGGCCGCGGTCGAGTTAATGTAGGTCAGCGGGATTGTCTCATCAGCCAGGCCAAGGCGTTCAAGCGCTTCCCAGCAGGCTTCGACCTGGGAGATTTCCGCCATATCGGCCATCGAGCAGCCGGCGTTCAAATCCGGCAGGATGACCTGCTGCCCCTCGCGGCCCAGTATGTCAGCGCTTTCGGCCATGAAGTGCACGCCGCAGAAAACAATGTATTTCGCATCGGCTGCCGCTGCTGCTGCGCACAGCTTGTAGCTGTCGCCAGTCGCATCGGCGAAGCGAATCACTTCGTCGCGCTGGTAATGGTGGCCGAGCAGGAAGGTTGTCGCGCCAAGCTTGGCGCGCGCCTTTGCAATGCGCTCATCCATGCTGTGGTCGGGGAGCGTGAGGTAGTTTTCAAGACTGCAAACGCTGCCAGCCTCCGGCGAGGCCGCCGTCAGATCGTCGATAACCAGGTTCACCTTATTCCGCCTTCAGCCCAGCTCGCCCCTTTCGGAGCAGCGGACGGGGATGTTGAAAGCAATTCCGACTTGCAGTCGATGCACTGGCTTTGCCGAAGACCGGCCGGCGCTTGCTGCCAACCGCTTCAGAAAAACCCCCATCCACGGGGTTGTTGCAAGCCTTACTTCTAGTTGGACGCAGCCTGAAGCCGTTGGGTTCGAGGAAAATCCGCCCGGCTAAGACCGCTCCCACTAGCAGTTATTTTAACAAAGGCTTTACAAAGAACTCAAATGGCGCGGGTGGGGCCCGGTCTTACTGCCTTTTCGCCGAATGCGAAAACCATGGACCGCACCTATCTCATTCCTTTGCCAGTCAATGCACCCGGTCAGCCATGCATTGCGGAGATTACGGATTCGCGGCCCGTCGTTTGTTCGCGCCGCGCGCGGGCAGGTATCATAAGCCTTCATGGGAGTGACGCCGCCAATTGAAGTTGCCAACCTCGGGATGTGGGATTCGCTGATCCTGATGGTGATGGCGCTGGTGGTCTTCGGGCCGCGGCGGCTGCCGGAGATTGGCCGCCAGCTCGGCAAGCTGATGTATGAGGTCCGCAAGGCCTCCAACGACTTCAAATTCCAGATGGAAGAGGAGTTGCGCAGCGCCGAGGACGCCGAGCGGCGCAGGAAAGACGAGGAACGGCTGCGCGCGCTGGCGGCTCAGCCCAATGGGATTTCCTCGATCCCGGGGGAAGTCACCGCGGCATCCGTCACAAACGAAAGCCCTTACCCGAATGAAGCCGTTTATCCTCCCGTGACCGCAGCCGCTCCTGAAGCTCCGGCGGAAGAGGCATATCCGCGCATTCTGCCGCCCTCGACGGGCGAGCCGGTCGAAGCAGCGCGGCCAGGCAGCCCCGCGGCGCAGGTTGCGGCCGGTTCCGCGGCCGTGGAAGAAGCCGGCGCATCGGTAAACGCAGAAAAGCCCAAGCGCAAGCCGCGCGAGCGAGCGAAAAAAGCTCCCAAAGAGCCGGAGATTTCCAATGGTTGATCCCGCGGATGCCATCGGCAAGGCGCGGGCGGCCGTGACCCAGCGCGCCGAGCTGCCCGGAATGAGCCTGATGGAGCACCTGGATGAGCTGCGCAAGCGCATCGTCCGCTCCGCCATTTACCTCGCGCTGGGCTTCCTTGCGGCCTGGGCCTTTCACGACCGGTTCGTCGGTTTCATCCAGGCGCCGCTCGCCCACATTGGCAAGTCGCTGGTCTTCACTCACCCGATGGACCCGCTGAACCTGGACTTGCAGGTTTCGCTGATCGGCGGCGCAATTCTGGCGTCGCCCTTCATCCTCTTTCAGGTGTGGCTGTTCATTGCGCCGGGACTCTACCAGAAAGAGCGGCGATTTGTAGTTCCCTTCATGGCGGCCACGGTGGGACTGTTCCTGGCCGGCGCGGCATTCGGCTACTTCTGGGTGCTGCCGGGCGCGCTGCAAATCCTCATCGTGGACTTCGGCCACAACTTCACCTCCATGGTCACCATCGAGGAGTATTCCAGCTTCTTTCTGTCGATCATCCTCGGCCTGGGCATCAGCTTCGAGCTGCCGATTCTGATTTTCTTTCTGGCTTTGTTCGGCATCGTCAGTCCGCGTTTTCTTTGGAAGAATATCCGCTATGCGATTCTGGCGGTCTTCGTTGTAGCGGCCGTCATCTGCCCCAGCCCGGACCCGTGGACCATGTGCATCTACGCCGTTCCCATGCTGGCGCTTTATCTGATCGGCATCGGCGTTGCGTGGTGGGTGCATCCCTCGCGCCGCAAAAAGAAGGAGGCTGCCAAGTGAGCTTTTGGAATTGCGAAAAAATAAAAACATGGGTGCCTGAGGAAACTCAACTCTGGCTGGGGTTGGTTCTTGCGCTGCTTCTGCTCACTCCGCTCACCCTCCCCGCGCAGCAGCGCTTCAACGGCGCCGCGGCGCTCGAATACACGCGGCAATTTGTGGCTATCGGGCCGCGCTGGCCCACCAGCCAGGGACACATGAAGGCCGAGGAATTCCTGCGCAACCACTTCCGCCACGACCAGCTCGAAGAGGATGCGTTCACCGCCTCAACGCCCATTGGCCCGGTGGCGATGCGCAACTTCATCGTGCGCTTTCCCGGCAAAAAGAACGGCGTAATTGTGCTGGCCACACACTACGAGACCAACTACTGGCTCAAGAACATCAACTATGTGGGCGCCAACGACAGCGGCTCGACAACCGGCCTGCTGATGGCTATCGGCGACCAGCTGCGCGCAGAGACTGCCCGCAGAAAAACGCTCGACGGCTACTCGGTCTGGCTGGTCTTCGACGACGGCGAAGAGTCAATTCAACCCGCGTGGACAGACTCCGATTCGCTCTACGGTACCCGCCACCTGGCTGCGAAATGGGCGCGCGACGGGACGCTGGGCAAAATCAAGGCCTTCATTCTGGCCGACATGATCGGCGACAAGGATCTCGACATTCAGCGTGAATCGCAATCCACCGACTGGCTGGTCGCACTGGTCCGGCAGGCCGCGAAGAAGTTCGGCTACGAACGCTACTTTTTCAAGCAGGACGAGCAGGTGAGCGACGATCATTTGCCCTTCCTCCGGCGCGGCGTGCCGTCGATTGACATCATCGACATCGACTACGGCCCCAACGACAGCTATCACCACACCGCTAAAGACACCATGGACAAGATCAGCGCCAAAAGCCTGACGATTGACGGCGATGTTTTTATGGAGACGATACGGCTGATCGACCAGCGATGAGCTGCTTGCGGCAACACGCAACAAGGAGGACCGTTCCCAATGACAGCCAATCAGGCGGACGTTACTACCCTTTTTCTTGAATCTTCACGCCACGCACTCCTGGAGCAATACTGGCCCCGTCTGCGGGGATGCGTCGAGCCGCTCACGGATGAGCAGGTCTGGTGGCGGCCAAACGAAGCCTGCAACAGCATTGGCAATCTGTTGCTCCATCTGAACGGAAATGTGCGGCAGTGGCTGGTGGCATCGTTCAACCGGCAAGAGGACAATCGAAACCGGCCCGTGGAATTCGCCGAGAGGGAGCTGATTCCGGCTTCCGTGCTCCTTGACCGTCTGGGCGCAACCCTTCAGCAGGCGTCGGAAGTTTTATCGCGGCTTACCCACGATGACTTGGTCGCGCAGTACGAAATCCAGGGTTACAAAGGCACCGGCCTGAGCGCGGTTTACCACGTAGTGGAGCACTTCGGAATGCACTACGGACAGATTCTCTATATCGTCAAGACGCTCAGCGGCGCGGATCTGGGTTTTTACAGCGAACTGAACAAGACCGGCCGGCGTGGATGAAGCCTAGCCGTCGATGATTGCAGACCTTTCTTGAATAGCGGATGGGGGATTGTCCGCTCAATGTGTGTAATTGAGCTCGGTCTTGCAGTAATCGCAGGAATTTCTTCGTGTAATCAGGGAGGTATGGGAGCCTTATTCATGTTTGATTCGAACTCGCTTCTAAGCCCGCCGTATATTTTTCTGATACTCGGCGTTGTCTCAATTTCTGCGAGCGTCGTTTGGACGTTGACCGGAAGCGTGTGGGTCCGTTTCCATGGCTGGGTGTACCGCGCTAAAGAACCGGGGTCGTTTTGGTGGGAAGTCACACTCTATTTTCTCTGTGGAGTTGGTTTAATTGTGTATTTCATGAGCAAGATTTAGGGGCGTTCGAATATAGGGCACGGAGTCCTTCCCTGTTCCCTGTTCCCTGTTCCCTGTTCCCTGTTCCCTATTCCCTGTTCCCTATTCCCTGTTCCCTAT
>Ga0326727_10019502_pt1 | contig 13615 bp, 13 predicted proteins | sample MB2enrmetagenome_FD_207643 | JGI IMG/M metagenome (GOLD analysis project Ga0326727, IMG submission 207643) | Lab enriched peat soil microbial communities from McLean, Ithaca, NY, United States - MB29MY | ecosystem: Environmental > Terrestrial > Soil > Wetlands > Peat | place: USA: New York... | reverse complement strand
CGCTTCCGCCATCGAGAAGCGCGCCAGCGACATCCACATCGAGCCCTTTGAAAAGGAGTTTCGCATCCGCTTCCGCGTGGACGGCGTCCTCTTCAACCAGGAGATGCCCCCGCGCGAATTCAAGGCGGCCATCATCTCCCGCCTCAAGTTGATGGGCAAGCTCAATATCGCCGAACGCCGTCTCCCGCAGGACGGCCGCATCAAAATCAAGATCCTGGGCCGCGACGTCGATCTCCGCGTCTCCACCATCCCCACGCTCTACGGCGAAAGCGTCGTGATGCGCCTCCTCGACCGTTCCACCGGCGATTTCTACGACCTCCGCCGCCTCGGCTTCGACGACGGCATGCTGGCCCGCATGGAGCATTTCACTCAAATGCCCCACGGCATCTTCCTGGTCACCGGACCCACCGGCAGCGGCAAATCCACCACCCTTTATTCGGCCCTCAAGCGCATCAACAATCCGGACCGCAAGATCATCACCATCGAAGACCCGGTCGAATACCAGATGGACGGCATCAACCAGATCCACGTCAACCCGACCATCGGCCTCACCTTCGCCTCCGGCCTGCGCCACATCGTCCGCCAGGACCCCGACGTCATCATGGTCGGCGAAATCCGCGACCGTGAAACCGCTGACGTGGCCATCCGCGCGGCCCTCACCGGCCACTTCGTTTTTTCCACGCTGCACACCAACGACGCCCCCAGTGCCATCGCCCGCCTGACGGACATGGGAGTGGAAAATTACCTGATCACCTCCTCGCTGGTAGCCGTGCTGGCCCAACGCCTGGTGCGCCTCATCTGCAAAGACTGCAGAGTTTCGGCCGGGACGCGCATAGCCCCCAGCGGAGACATCATCGAAACTTTCAAAGGAGCCGGCTGCGAAGCCTGCGGAGGCACCGGCTACGCGGGACGCCTGGGCATCTTCGAGCTGATGGAAATGGACGAAGAAATCCGCAAACTCATCATGGCCAACGCCGACGCCGCCGTCCTGACCCAAGCCGCCAGACGCAACGGAATGCGAAACCTGAGAGAAGACGGCTGGAAAAAGATAGAATCCGGGCAGACGACCGCGGAAGAAGTGATGCGAGTAACGCAGGAATTCTGAAAAAACCTATGGCCGAGAATACACGCAAATACACGCAAATGAAACTAAACTTCTTTTCCGTATTCGCGTGCATTAGCGTGCATTCGCGGCCCAATGTTTTCGGGGTTTCCGTATGACGACCTTCCAGTATCGCGCCATAGCCCCAGACGGGAAAGTCCGCACGGGTTCCCTCATTGCCGAAACCGACAAGCTGGTTGTCCACGAACTCCGCCGGCAGGGCTTGACGCCGGTCTTCGTCGGCGTCACGCAAAAGAAGAACTTTGTTTTCAAGGTTCCCTTTTCCGGAGGAGGCAAGCGTAAGGACGTCCTCTATTTCACCCAGGAGCTCTCGACCCTTCTGACCTCCGGCGTCCCTGTCGACCGCGCTCTCGCCATCACTTCCGAACTCACCGAACGCAAGAACTTCCGCGGCATCGTCTCTGACGTGCTGCGCGTCCTCAAAGGCGGTAAATCGCTGGCCGAAAGCCTGGCCACGCACCCCGATTACTTCTCCGACCTCTACATCAATATGGTGCGGGCCGGCGAAGCCAGCGGCAGCCTGGCCGTGGTCTTCGAGCGCCTCACCGAGTTCGAGAAGTCGCGCGATGAGCTGCGCAACTACATCATTTCGTCCATGATCTATCCCATCCTGCTGGCCAGCGTCGGCCTGGGATCGATCCTCATCCTCATGAATTTCGTGGTTCCGCGATTCGCTTCGATCTTCAACGATTCACACATGAAGATCCCCTTGCCCACCCAGGTCATGCTCGAAGTCAGCCAGATCGTGCAGACCTGGTGGTGGGTCGTGGCGGCGGCGGCCATACTGGCTTTTGGCTCCTTCAAAGCCTGGACCGCGACCCGGGAAGGACGCTTGCGCTGGGATAAGCTTCGCCTGCGCACGCCACTTCTCGGCGACGCGCTGCTCAAGGCCGAAACTGCTCGCTTCGCCCGCGCCATGTCGACGCTGATCGCCAACAGCGTCCCGCTGGTGCAGTCGCTCTCCATCTCCGGCGGGATTCTCAACAACAAATACATCGCCCGCGCCCTGGGCGAGGTCTCGCAGGGCGTCAAACGAGGCGAAGGACTCGCCACGCCCGTGCGCAAAGCGGGCGTCTTTCCGCCGCTCGCCGCGCACCTGTTGACGGTGGGCGAGGAAACCGGCAGACTGGATCAGATGTTCGCGCGTATGTCGGACATCTACGAAAACGAAACGCGCTCCGCCATCCGCCGTTTCACCGCTTTGTTCGAACCCCTGGTCATCCTGGTCATGGGCATAGTGGTCGGAGCGCTAGTGCTAAGTATGTTACTAGCCATAACAGGAATAAACGATGTTCAAATGTAACGTAACCGAGACTTCAGTCTGTGCCTTTAGGAAACCGCAAAAACGCACCCAAGCCGGTGTGACGCTGATCGAACTGATGGTGGTGGTGACCATCATCGCGTTGTTTGTCGCCATTGTCGGACCCAGGCTGTTTAAGAATGTCGATAAGAGTAAAGTGGTTGCCGCCAAGAGCCAGATCGAAGCCTTTGGAACGGCCCTCGGCACCTACAAGCTGGATGTCGGCACCTTCCCCAGCACCGACCAGGGGCTGCAGGCCCTGCGCCTGAAGCCGGGCGACGTTGCCAACTGGAATGGCCCGTATTTGCCGAAGGATATCCCGCTCGATCCCTGGGGACACCCCTACATCTACAAATTCCCCGGAGACCACGGCGATGAGCCGGACATCATGTCGCTCGGCGCAGACGGCCAAATGGGAGGCGAGGGTCTGGATGCCGACATCGTCAACTGGAAGTAACACAGGCTTCAGCCTGTGCCGAGGCGTCACGCTCATCGAACTAGTGGTGGTCATGGCTATTATCGCCTTGCTGGTGGGAGTCACGCTGCCGGCCGCCACCAACGGCCTTGCGAGCGTGCGCCTCAAGGGCGCATCCAGCGACGTCTCCACTTTTCTCAATTCCGCGCTCAATCGCGCTGAGCGCCACGAACAGGTCATGGAAATCATCGTCTACCCCAAGGAGAGCAAGCTCGAACTCGATTCCACCGAGCCCGGCTACAGCCGTACCTTGGCCATGCCGGACGGCATCAGCATTGCCGGCGAGAATCCGGTCCGTATCCTGTTGATGCCGGGCAGTGCGCCGCCGCGCGTTTCGATCGATCTGTTCAATGAACGCGGCGTGCACCGCATCGTCAGGCTCGACCCCGTCACCGGTGTCCCGGAAGTAGATATACCGCAATGAACACGCAGACTAAAGTCCGCGCCACGGCCGGCTTCACGCTGCTCGAAATCCTGGTCGCGACCACCATCATGGGGATCGCCGTGGTTAGCCTGATGTCCAGCCTTTCCACCTCCATGCGCAACGCGACCCACATCACCCAGGCTGATCGTGTGTCGCAGATTGCGCGCAACAAAATGGAAGAATTGGTCGCCGATCCCGGGCTCCCGTTCCAGGGAACGCTGCAAGGACAAATAGACGAGTCGACCGGATGGACCGCGCAGATGAGCCCGTTCGAAATGCCGCCGCGCGTGCAGCCCGGAACCGTCATCCTGCAACGTATCGCGCTGGTGGTCTGGTGGAAGAACGGCTCCAACGACCGTCAGTATCCGCTCGAAGCTTACCGCATCGTCTCCGTCCCGAGGCCCGCGCAATGAAAGCGCAGACTAAAGTCCGCGCTACGGCCGGCATGACGCTTCTCGAAGTGCTCATCGCTGTCTCCCTCTTTGCCATCCTCGGCGTCGGCATCTTCACTGCCTTGCGCGTCGGCCTCAGTTCCATGGACCACGCCAATGCCCGACTGATGAGCAACCGCCGCGCCGCCTACGCCGTCCGCATCCTGGAATCCGAGATCAACGGGCTCATGCCGGAATTTGCCGTCATCCCGCCCACCCCGATGACTCCCATGCAGTCCATGCAATTCTTTCAGGGCGAAGCGCAGACCATGCGCTTCGTCTCCAGCTACTCCATCCAGGACGCCAGCCGCGGCATGCCCCAGATCCTCGAATTCACCGTCATTCCCGGCGAGGAACGCGGCGTCCGGCTGGTAGTCAACGAGCGCGTTTATACCGGCCCGGCCTCCGCCGGGGCATTATATACAGGCCTCGCCATCGACCCGCTGACCAATATGCGCGTGCCGCTATTCCGCCCCGTGGTAACCGGCCCCACATCATTCGTCCTGGCCGACAAACTGGCTTCCTGTCATTTCTTCTTCGAACGTCCGCCCACGTTCAACCTTCCCGCCGCATGGGTGGACCACTGGACCCGCCAGGATTGGCCCATCGCCATCCGCATCGAAATGGGCCCGCTCGATCCCGACCCTACGCGCCTGCAGCCCATGTCCGTCACCAGCGAAGTCCACGCCAGCAGGATTCAAGGAATCGACTATGCGGACAACTAGAGCCGGCTTGGTGGGGCGGTACGCCCTTGTCACGCTGCCGGAGGCGCCCGCCCGTTCTACGGAGCCGTGGGGCAGACCATCGTTTTTTGTGGTCTGCCAGGCCGCGCAGCGGCGTGAAGCGGACACCCGTTCGCGTGCATTCGCGTGCATTCGTGGCCCAATGTCTTCGCGTTCCGGCAGCGCCCTTTTAGCTGTCCTGTGGCTCTCCGCGGTGCTCTCCGTGATTGCTCTCACCGTAGCCAGCACGGTGCGCGGCGAAGTCGAGCGGGCGGCCACCGCGTCCGACGATACCCGCGCGTACTTCCTGGCGGAAAGCGCTATTCAACGTGCCATCCTCTATATCACGTGGGGCGCCGCTTACCGCCCCGTCACCTACTACCTGCCGGGCATGGGACCGCTGTATTTCAAATTCCCCGGCGGCGAGGTAACCGTCGACGTCATCCCCGAAAGCTCCAAAATCAACATCTCCCAATGTCTGCCCGCCGACCTGTTTCGCCTGCTCCTGGCGCTGGACGTCCCGCCGGACCGTGCCCAAGTCATCACCGCGGCTGCCATGGACTGGCGGACTGCCCTTCCCATTGGCCAGGTGTCGCCCTTCGATCTGTTTTATTTGCAACAGAACCCGTCTTTTACGGCCCCTCACGCGTCATTCCAGGATATAGAGGAGATGCTGCTCGTCCGCGGGATGACTCCTGAGCTCTTTTACGGAACCTGGGAGCGGGACGATCAGGAAAAGCCCCCTCGCCTGGTCCAACGGATCGGCTTACGCGACTGCATTTCGGTCTATGCGAATGGAAGTTTTGACGTGAATAACACCCCTTTGCCGGTGCTCATTGCCGCGGGTCTGGCGCCCGCCGACGCTGCCGCTATCGTGCAGCAGCGCGCCGTTCAGCGGTTCGTCAATTACGCCGCACTGCAAGCCTTCACCCAGAACATGGGACCGGCTGCCCGCCGCGTAGTGATCGGTGGAACCACCTTGTACACTATCCGCGCCACTGCCCGGCCTTACACGCCCAACGGCGTTCTCTCCGATATGCGCCACACCACTTCCGCACTCGTCAAATTCGCTCCACCGGAAACCGGCTTAATGTTCCAGATTCTCAGGTGGTATGACCGCGGCTGAATCCAAACTCGACCGTTCGCCCGCGACCCCGGGCGCTCCCATGGCTTTCCGTCCCGCGCCCGTCTGGCGCAAGGCCGTGCTGCTAGGTACGGCTGCCGGCATCCGCATGCAAGGTCCCGATCTGATTGTTGTGGTGGCGCGAGTGCGTCCTTCCGGCGCGACCAATCTCGCATCGTTCACGATTGCCGATTTTCGCAACCGTCCCGCCGCCGAATGGCGCGCCGAGTTCGACCGCGAATTGAAAAGCCGCGGCATTGCGGATATCGTCGCCACCGTTCTCCTGCCGCGCGGTGATGCGATCGTGCGCGTGGCCCATTTCCCCGGTGTGGCCGATAAGGACATGCAATCCGCGCTGAGCCTCGAGCTCGACACCCTGCATCCCTATGGCGACGAGCCCGTGGAGTGGGGTTGGACGCGCCTCGGCGGCGCCAAAGCTGGCAAAGTCCTGATCGCCATCGTCCGTTCCGCGACGCTCCAGAAATACGAGGCCCTCTTCCGCGAAGCCGGGATCCCGGTGTCTGGAGTTACGGTGTCGGCATCGGCCGTTTATTCCGCTCTGCGCCTGTATAGTATCCCGCCCCCCGAATTCCTCACCTGGACCCTCCTCGATGCGCCCGGCGGCGACGCTTGTGAAGTCTACGGCGAAAGCGTCAGCCGCACGCTGTTCTCCGCCGCAGCGGAAGGATTTATCGGCGAAGCTCTGGCGCTGGGCGCGGCTGAATTGCGACTGCCCGACACGGCCGAAGCCACCCCGCTCGATTCCGTTCTGCCTCATCCGCGAAACTCGCAGCCGGCCGATCCTCTCGCCTGGGCCGCTGCTCTCGCCGGCGCGGTTCCCTGGATCGCCAGACCGGCCAATGTTCTGCCGCCCGAACGCCGCCAATCGATCTCGCGCGGCCGGCTGATTCCGACTTTTGTGCTGGCTGGATGCGTCATAGCAGTTGTGATCGCCCTGGCCCTGCAAAAGAATTTCGCCGAGCGCCAATACCTGAAGGAGCTGAACGCGCAGATCGCGCAATTGCAGCCGCGCGCCGCCCGTTCCTCCGCGCTCGATCGCCGCATCGCGCAAGCCAAGGCCAGCACCGAACTGCTCGACCGTTTCCGCGCGCGCACTAAGGACGATATCGACATCATCAACGAGCTCACCCGCCTGCTTCCGCCGCCCACCTGGGTCAACCTGCTCGAAATCCACCCGGACAACGTCATCATCGCCGGTGAAGCCGATCAGGCCGCGTCCCTGCTGAAGGTGCTCGATACGTCCTCCTTTTTCCGCAATTCCGAATTCGCCGGACCCGTGGGACGCAACGGCTCCAACGAATCTTTCCGTATCAAAACGGTGCGGAGGAAACCGCAATGAGATGGCTCTCCAATCTCTCCGAGCGCGACCGGCGGGCGCTCTCGTTGCTGCTGCTCTCGGCCATTCTCTTCCTCGGCTATCGCTATCTCGTGCCCGCTCCCGCCGATACCATCACGGGCATCGATTCGGTTCCCGCAGCGGAACTGCGCTTGAACCACCTGCGCCAGATTGTGGCAGCCATGCCCGCCAAAGAATCCATTCTCAAGGAAGTGGAAGCCGAGCTGGCCACGCGCGAGAAGTCCGTAGTGACCGCCGGGACGGCCGCGCAGGCGCAGGCCAGGCTACTCGAAGTGGCGCGCCGCGTGGGCAACGGCAACGGCATCGACATTCGCGGAGGTGATCTCTCCACCGCGCCCAAAGTCTTCGGCGACGCGTACGGCGAAGTCTTCGCCGAAGTCACCTTCAATTGTCAGATCGATCAGTTTGTCAACTTCTTCGCCGACCTCTCGCATGAGCCGGACCTGCTCGCGCCGCACGATGTGACGGTGAATCCGGTGGGCGATCCCAAGGCCAAGAATCTGGCGGTGCGCGTGTTGCTCACCGCCGTGGTGCCCAGGAAACTCGTGCCCGAGAAGAAAGGATACGGCCTGTGAAGCGCCTGATGCTTTGGAATCTGATTCTGGCAGCCTGCGCGTCGGCCGGCATCTACGAACTACACCGCGAATGGACCGCGACCCGTGCGCAACAGGAAGTCGTCATCCTGCGCAAAGCCAAAGCGCCCAAAGTGGACGCGCCCATTCCGCCGGTAAAGCCTGCGCCGTTTCAAGCCGTGGCTTACAACGACGTGGCGCAAAAGACACTGTTTTCGAAGGACCGCAATCCCGAAAAGCCAAAGGAGGCGCCTCCTGCTCCGCCCCCTCCGCCTCCGCCCATGCCCGCGTTGCCACATCTCTATGGCGTGCTGGGGCTGCCCAGCGGAGCCGTAGCCATTATGAGCGACAAGGCCGGCAATCCGCAAAAGAAAGTTCGCGTGGGCGACATGATCGGCGAATTCAAGGTCGTCAAGCTGGACACCCAGCGCATCACGCTCGAATGGCACGACAAGACCGTCGAGAAGTCCATCGACGAACTGCTGGACCACTCCGTGCCGGTCGAAGCGCCGGTCGCGGTAGCTTCCGCCGCGCAGCCTGCGCCTACGCCCGCGCCGACCGGTTCACCGCAGTTAGGAATTGAGATTGGCCCTCCGGGCCGTAGCATTCGTGCCTGCATCCCGACCGACGGGTCGCCGGCCGGCACGGTGCTGGATGGTTACAAGAAGACGATTGAGCCGACACCCTTCGGCAACGCCTGCCGCTGGCAGCAACAATGACAAGGAATACAACAATGAAACTGATGACGCTCTTAATTTCGGCCGGCCTGGTGTTCAACGCCGCCGCGCAAGACACCACCGACACTACCAAGAAGACCGCACCTAAAAAGGTGACCAAGGTCCCCGATTCGCCCACCATCCCCAAGGACGCGACGCCCCTGCCCGATGGCAGCTTCCGCTACGTCGATAAGGACGGTAAGAAGTGGATCTATCGCGCGACCCCGTTCGGCGTCTCGAAATCCGAGGAGCGCATCGTTGCGCCCGTGGTGCAGAAGGTGTCCGACGACCCGACCCGGAGCAAGGATATGGGAGACTCTGTGCAGTTCACGCGGCCCACTCCCTTCGGCCCTAAGGTATGGACGACGAAGAAGACCGAGTTGAGCGCCTACGAACAAGGCATCTGGGACCGCGATCAGGGGAAGACGACCACCGGCACGGCCAAATCGGACGATGACGCCAAGCCGCACGATTCCGCGAAATAGGACTTGAGGTGAGATGAATAAGACGCCGCTCAATACCGCGCTGACGATCGCGTTGGCGGGCAATCTGATGTTAGCGCAAGCCCAGGCTCCGGCCCAGCCTGCCGCGCCCGCGCCAGCGCCCGCTCCGCAAGCTACGCAACCCGCGCAACCTGCGCCGCCGCCGAACGTCACCGCGCCGGGCGCTCTCAACCTGGACGGCGCGTCGCTGCTTCAAGCCATCGACATTCTGGCGGGCGATCTGCACATCAATTACATCCTGGACCCGCGGGTGAAGGGCTCGGTTACCATCCACACCTACGGGGAGATCAAAGCGATCGATGTGCGCCCGTTGCTCGAAACCATCCTCCGCATGAACGGCTTTTATATGGTGCAGGTGGGCAATATCTACCGCATCGTGCCGGTGGCCGATGCCGCGCGTCTTCCGGTCCCTCCCGAGGCCAACGCCACCAATCTGCCGGACGACGAACGCCTGGTCCTGAATCTGATCTTTCTCAAATACGTAACCTCGGCCGATATCTCGAAGCTGCTCGAACAATTCATCGGCGAAGGCGCCAAGATGATCCCTTATGATCCGGCTAACCTCCTGATCATCGAGGACAACAGCCGCAATATGAAGCGCACCATGGATCTGATCTCCATGTTCGACAGCGATGCGCTGGCAGGACAGCGGGTGCATTCCTACACCGTCACCGAAGGCCGCCCCAGCGATCTGGTGAAAGAACTGGATACCGTCTTCAAGGCCTTTGCCTTATCGGATAAAGCGCAGGTGGTGAAATTTCTGCCCGTGGACCGCATCAATACGATTATCGCGGTGGCCTCCAATCCGGGAAGCTTCAAGACCGTTGAAGAATGGATCAAGAAGCTCGACATTCCCGCCAAGCCTCCCGTGGGTTCGGTGGACAACCACGTTTATCGCTTCAAATACGGCCGCGCGGAGATCATCGGGCCGGCCATCTCGCAGCTTTATGGCGGACCCGGCAGCATGGGCAACTCCTCCTACGGCCAGACGCAATTCGGCAACTTGAGCACCACGGGTCTCAGCACGGGCGGCATGCTGGGCGCGAGCGGCAGCAGTTACGGCTCGGGCGTAACCGGCGGCATGGGGATGGGCATCGGCCAGTCCGGCGCGTTTCCCGGCGCCAGTGGAACCACCGGCGCCACGCCGGGGATGGCCGGAGGCGGGGGCACAACCGGAATGTCGGGTGTCGGGGGAACGGGGATGGGCATAGGCGGAATGTCGCCCAATCTCACCGGAAGCTATCTCGGCTCCGGCGGCATGATGGGCGGATATAACATGCTGCCGCGCATCATTCCCAACCCCTATGACAACACGCTGCTCATCCAATCCACACCCGAGCAGTGGGCGCAGATCCAGAAGCTTCTGGAGCAGCTCGATATCTCGCCCCGGCAGGTGCTGATCGATTGCCGGATTTTTGAAGTCGATCTGAGCGGCGCGCTCAGCTATGGCGTGGAATACTATCTCCAGCAAAAGTCCAACAACACCTCGGGCCTGGTTTCCCAGTTCCTGGGCCAGGCCGGATCTTCTACTGCGGGTATCAGCCTGAGCGCCGGATTATTGGCCACGCGCAGCCGCCAGTTGCTTTCGGCCATTACGGCTTCGGATGTCGCCCAATATGCCAAGCTGGTGGCCTCGCCCAGCGTGATTGCAACGGATAGCATCCCGGCCGCCATCAACGTCGGCGAAGAAGTGCCTGTCCTGTCCTCGCAGGCCGTATCCGGCGTTCAACAGGCGGGAACCTCGCTGTTCACCAATACCATCAGCCAGCAGAACACCGGCGTGACGCTGGGGATCGTGGCTCGCATCAATGCCAGCGGCATCGTCACCATGGTGATCAACCAGGAGTATAGCCAGCCCATCTCTCCGCCAGCAGGCGCATCGATCCAATCGGATTCGTTTCAACAAAGGACAGTCAGCACGCAGGTGACGGTGAACGACGGAGATACGGTGGCGATTGGCGGCATCATCCAGGAAAACACCGGCGTCAGTTCCACCGGCGTCCCTTTCCTGTCCCGGCTCCCCTATGTAGGCGGGCTGTTCGGATATAAAAGCTACACCAAGAGCCGCACCGAGATGTTGGTGTTCCTGACCCCGCGGGTCATTTACGATACCAACCAGATGCAGGACGCCAGTCAGGATCTGAAAGAACGGATGAAAGATCTGCGCCGCATGATCAAAAACGAGTAAATGCATGAATAGTTTTGTCATCGGGCGGTCCCTCTGTACTGCGGCCGAGGCGCTCGTCGGCCTGGGTGCGGACGGGTCCTGGGGGCCCGCGCGGACGAGGGCGTCCGCCCCACAATATCCAAATCCAAACTCCCCATTTGGCAGTCAGATTGCACCCGACGGTTGCATCGCGCGCCCAATCAGATAGACTATTGATCGATGCAACGCCACTACCAAACGGGGCTTTACTCCCTGTACTTTAAAATACTTTTCGGCCTCATACTCTGTTCTTGTATTGTTTCCGCTCAACAGTTTCCGCCGTGCTTGCCAAGCGCCGGCAACGCCAATCTGCGGAGCGAGGGCCTGACCGAAGTCGCCACCAACCTGACGCTGTCGTGTACCAACGCTACGCCCGGCGTGCCGGCGACCGCCTCGGTGATCATCGAGACGCCGGTCAATATCACCAATCATCTTTCAACCAATAACGTGCCGGACGTGGTGGTCTCGGTCACTGCTGCGGGATTTCAGCAGCCCGTCCCGGCAAACATCCAACTGGTGGGAAACAACACCGTCAACATCTCCGGCATTCAGTACACTCCGGGCGCGGACGGCACGGTCGTCATCAAGATTGATAATCTCCGGGTCAACGCCAACTCCGCCGCCGGCAGTTCGTCGCCGGTGCTGAACGCCACCATCCTGGCGAGCGGCTTGAAATTGACTAACTCGCAGTTCGGGCTCGGTGCCCTGGCGAGCGGCCTGTTGAGCTCCCAGACCAGCCCCGTTTTCTACGGAACTCCGCCTGCACTGCCCAGTTCGCTCACCATGCAGAACTTGTTTTCCGCCGGCGTCGCCTTCAACACCACGCGCGTCACCGAAGGCTTCGCCAACGCATTCAATCCCAAAGACGCCAATTCCGATACCGGGACGCGCATCATGATCAGGTACGAGAACCTGCCTGCGGGCCTGCAACTGGCGGTACCGGACTTGGTCTCCGGGTCGGACGCCTATCTCGGTCAACAGACCGCCGGGGGCGACATGGGGGTACCGCAATCGCCGGGAGCCTATGCGCCGTCCGTGAACGGCTCGTTGCTGCTCGCATTGGTGACCAATCCCAACCCGGATGGCTCGGGAGGGCAGGTCTACGGGAAGCCGACCTCGCCGACGACGCTTTCCAATGTGTATCAATTGCCCATCAGCAATGGCTCGGCTATGGCCGTGTACGAAGTGGTGGATGCCAATCCGGCAATTCAGGAGAGCGCCCAGATTCCCACTTTCATTGGCCTGACTTCCGCCGCCAGCGCCGGTTCGTACGGCGGGCAAGGGGTCTCCTTCGCTCCGATTTCCACGGTGGGCGTCGCCGATATGACGGATCCGGTCCCGCGCTTCGTGGACGTGACTCCGCCGGGCGATTGCAAGCTGATCAACGATTGCACCGCCAACTATTTCCCGCGTCTGCAGTTGAACACCAGCCAGGTGACGCTCTCCGCGCCGGCCGGTGGAACCCAGGTGGTGGGCTACGTGCCTTTCTACAACGTCGGCGGAGGCACTATGGCGTGGACTGCCAGCGTCAATTACCAGACCGGGTCTGGCTGGCTTTCCATCAATCCGACTTCGGGAATCAATAACTCTACCGTGAACGTGCACGCCAATCCGGCGAATCTCACGCCGGGCGTTTACAACGCGACCGTGACCATCGATGCAGGTCCGGCGGCGGGGAGCCAGTCGGTCCCGGTGGTGTTTACGGTGAGCCAGGCGCTGCCGCTCATTACGCAGGTGTCCAATGCCGCCAACGGCTACGTCAACACGCTGGTGCCGGGATCGTTCGCCTCGATATATGGCACATCGCTTTCCGGCAGCAACCTCTCGGTTACCTTTGATGGAGTTTCGGCCACCACGGTCTATACCAGCGCGACCCAGATCAACCTGCTGGTGCCGTCTACGCTGACGGGCAAGAGTTCGGCGCAGGTAGTGGTGTCGACCAACGGCCAGAACAGCGCTCCGTTCAACGTGACGCTGGCCAATGCGTCTCCGGCGATCTTCCCCAACGGCGTGCTGAACCAGGACTTCTCGGTGAACTCGACGTCCAATCCAGCGGCCGCCGGGAGCACGCTGCAGATCTTCGTGACCGGTCTGCCGCCGGTCGCCGGCGCCACAGTGAGCATCGGCAACCAGAGTTTGCAGTCAGTTTTCTCGGGGCCAGCTCCGGGAGTGCCTGGATTGCAGCAGGTCAACGTCATGCTGCCGGCGGGTTTGACCGGCACGGCACAGCTCACGGTCTGCTCGGCCGCGCCCAATGCCGCGTGCAGCCCGGCGTACAGCGTCACCATTCATTAGGCCTGGTGGGCAGGAACGATGCTGCCCTAGCTTGCTAACGCGCACGGCTCGGAAAAGGTGTTGCAGGAATTACCGAGCCGCGACCGTAAGAAGCTGTGAAAAATTGGTTTGCAGGCCGAAGGCCTACTCCACAAGGCTGGTAAGTGCTTCTGAATCAATGTGGAGTAGGCCTTCGGCCTGCTCTCTCCAAGTGGCAAACCGAATCTTTCACGGCTTCTAACGGGACCTTCGCAAATCTGCGGCGTTGCGGCATCAGTGGGGACAGTCCGAGGGTCTGTTAGAAAGACGCTTCGCTTCAATCGGGTGGTTGTCTGTTGCTAGATGAAAGAAATGTAGGTTCTCAGCCA
>Ga0326727_10019501_pt1 | contig 13616 bp, 7 predicted proteins | sample MB2enrmetagenome_FD_207643 | JGI IMG/M metagenome (GOLD analysis project Ga0326727, IMG submission 207643) | Lab enriched peat soil microbial communities from McLean, Ithaca, NY, United States - MB29MY | ecosystem: Environmental > Terrestrial > Soil > Wetlands > Peat | place: USA: New York... | reverse complement strand
AGCATGAGGAATAAGCCACTTTCCGGAAGCGGCGAGCAATGTCTCCATACCTTGCAATTGGCGCAAGTCTGCGGTCCTGACGCGCAGACCCATGACTATGCCGTTTTGGAGAGTGTCTGCGGAAGGCTGTTGCCGGTCCGGCCGGAAGCACGGGACAATGCGAAACTGCGGCGAGGGATCTGCCACCATCTTTTGAAGCCAGGGAAGGTTGTCACCCTTCCAGGTTTCCACGGCCAGCGCGCTATCGATTCCCGCGTGCGCCATCCGCGCTTGCATGTCCGCGATGGGATCAGCGCAGGTGAGGTCGAGGTGGGTGTAGGCATCAATCATAGGGTTTTTCTCGGGATGGCCCAGAGAATGGCGAAAAGGGCAAGCCATGGTAGTGTTCCCATCAGCGTGAGGGTCAACGCGTTTCGATGCAGGTCGGCCAACCTGCCGACGTACGGGCTGAGAAAACCATAAGCCAGATTTCCGATCCCGCCGAGAAGTCCCGAGCAGATTCCTATGTGCCGTGGGGCGAGGTCCTGGGCCAAGGTTATATAGATCACCAGGAATCCGCCCGTTCCCATTCCGGTAAGAGCCAGCAGGAGTACTGCCAGGTAACGCGAGGGCGTAAGGCCCGCCCCAGCGGCGGAGCCCATCAATACGCAACTGATGAGCGCCGCCCATCGCTTGGCGGCAGGGACGCTCAGTCCTTTGGTTACGACGGTGCGAACGAACAGGCCCGCCAGGATGTTTCCGCAGGAAATCCCCGCATAGACGATGATGGACAGGATATTTCCTGCCGCGAAGCTGAAGCCGCGCGACGTTTTCAGGTAAAGTGGCACCCAATCCGCAAGGTAATAGTTGACCGTGTTGATGGTCATTCCGGTGAGGGCCAGCAGCCAGAATCCCCGCAGGCGGAGGATGTGAAGGACTGCCGGCAGAACATCATGCAGGGCAATGGGGCTTCCTTTGAGTTGCGCGGAACTGCCCCGCGTGTAAAGCATCCAGACGATCACCCAGAGCCCGCCGAGCGCTCCCGTGGCTACGAACGCGGCCCTCCAGCTAAAGTACACGGTAATCAAGGTCACCATGATGGGCGCCACCAATGCGCCTACTGCCGCGCCACTGTTGAATATTCCGTTGGCCAGGGGACGTTCTTCCGGAGAAACCAGCGCGTCGGTGACTTTCAGCGCCGAGGGCCAATTGAAAGCCTCGCCTATACCCAGCATGCAGCGGCATCCGGCGAGCATCACCACACTGGTGGCCAGGCCGGTCAGCAATCCCCCCAGCGCCCAAAGACCGGAGGCAGAGGGAAAGACGATGGCCGGTCCGTAAGCATCAACCAGAAATCCGCCCACGATCTGGACGATTCCGTACGAATAGCGGAAAGTTGCCAGAACCTCTCCCCATTGGTGCTGATTGAGCCCGAAATTGGCAATAATTTTTTCGGCGGTCAGCGCCATGACCTGGCGATCGATATAGATAATCGCCGTGGCGGCAAACAGCAAAATGCAGATCCAGAGGGTTCGCGAGGACAAGCGCTGCGATGGGTTGGCGGGTGCTTCCATGGTGGAGTCAGATTAGCGCGTGCCCTCATCGGCAATAGGGGGTCGCGTCTCCAGGGCCTGCGCGTTGAGTTCGAAGCCGAAGCCGGGGCCGCTGGGCAGGGGCATGTGGCCGTTTTCCATGCGGACGGGATTCTTCAGGAACTCGCCCGCGATCCGGTCATCGGCCTCGGAGCCGATGGTTTCGAGGATGACGAAATTGGGAATCATGGCCGCATAGTTGAGATTGATCATCGTGGCCACCGGTCCGTTGGGATTATGCGGCGCCATGCCCACGTAATGGGCCTCGGCGAGGGCCGCGATCTTTTTCATTCCCGTGATGCCGCCGCAATTCACAATGTCGCATTGCAGAATGTCAACGGCATGTTTATCCAGAAACAGACGCACTCCGTAAATCGTGGCCCAACGTTCTCCCGCGGCGATGGGGATGGCCGTCTCACGCTGCACCAGGCACAACTCCTCCACGCCCTCCGGCGGCACAGGTTCTTCCAGGAACAGCAGGTTCAGGTCTTCCAGTTCGCGGCACAGACGAATGCCCTGTTTCGGGTTCAATCGCCCGTGGCAGTCAACCGCGATTCCGAATTCCGGACCGCCCGCCTCCCGCGCCGCCAGCAGGAACTCGCGAATGCGCCCGAAGATCGAGGGGTCGAGCAATTCGGTCTCCTTCCAGCGGGCATCCACCTCCCCGTGGGTGCCGGAGTAAGCGCTGCCGGGGGACTGGCCACCGTCGGGACGCGTGGCGCCATAGAAAAGCGGCAGGGTGGTTTTGGCGGCGCGGTGGCCACGCGCTTTGCACGCTTTGATGTTTTGGGCAAACACCTCGGGCGTTGCCCCCGCCGGGCAGTGGCAGTAGACCGGCACCTGCGTGCGCGTCGGCCCTCCCACCAACTTGTACACCGGCAACCCGGCGGACTTGCCCAGAATATCCCACAAGGCGCAATCCACGGCGCTGATGGAAGTACAGTGCATCGGCCCGCCCACCCAGAATGAGTCGCGATACATGCGCTCCCAATGGGTTTCAATCTCCGTGGGGTCCTTCCCCACCAGGTAGCGCTTCAGCTCGAGGATCGATTGCGCAATGGTCTGCGACTTCCGCTTCATCAGCGTTTCGGAGACGCCGGTGATTCCCGCGTCCGTCTCCACTTGCACGATCACGGTATTGCAGACGTTCAGCCGCACCACGTGGGCTTTAATATCGGTTACTTTCATCGCTGCCTCGGTTAGCGTTTCTCCAGAATGTATTCCCGCATGCCAATCCCCGGCCCGCACCGGATCAAGATCTAGCCGCATGGGCCTGAAATCGATCCATGGCGCGGATCAGCTTGAGCGTTTCTTCCCACGGTACGAAACCCCCTTGCCCCCGGCAGGCGCGCAGGAACTCCCTATCCTGGTCGCGAATTGCCTGCTCGTAAACCTGCTGCGCGTCGCCAGCAAACTGCAAGTCCGCCAAGTCAGAACGCAGATAAGTGAAGCCATCTGTTTCCAGCGTGTGATGCTCCCCTACCACCAACATGCGGATGTGGGGCAAGCGCGACGTGTAAGAGACCGTGATGGTGGCAGGCCCGCCGGAGGGAAGCTTTGCCAGCAGGGCCACCGTCCGGGCATGCGGGGCATCCGGCATCGCCACGCAGCCTTGCGGTTCCAGCCCGCCGCACCAGTCGAGCAGGATGTCCACGGGGTGGGCGGCATGATGCAGCAGCGCGTTGTCTTCCCAGCTTCGCTCGCGGAGCTGGTGATGGCGTATGTAGTCAAATTCCTGGAGGGGTCCCAAAACGTTGGCGCGAATGATTTCGCGAATCCGCGCATAGGGGGCCACGAAGCGGCTGGTGTGGGCGCATCCCACCAGGACTCCGCGCCGGCGTGCCACCTCCCCCAAAGCCTCTGCTTCCGCGGCCGTCACACAGGGGGGCAACTCCACCAGGGTGTGTACTCCATGGTCGAGGCACTCGAAGGCCTGCTGAAAGTGCAGCGCCGAGGGAGAGCAGACGATCGCCACATCTACGCCGGCGAGGGCCTCGGCAATGGTTGTGCAAGCGCCCTTGATTCCGTGGGCGGAAGCAAATGCGGCGGATTTTTCCGGCTTGGGGCCGTAAACTGCCCGCAGCTCCACACCGGGTTCCGCCGCTAACTGATCCGCGTGAATGGAACCGACGGCGCCATATCCGATCAGGGCAATTCTTAGGGTCATAATTCTTAACCACCGCAGAGGCACAGAGGCGCAGAGATTGAAAGCAGGGGACCCTTTCTCTGCGTCTTAGCGCCTCGGCGGTACAGATAGCAATTCTTCACACCTGCACGCCATCCAGGACATGCTCCGGGTCATTCCAGCCGGTCTTTTCCAGTATCTCCAGGAGTTTTCTCTCCTGCGCCTGATCCAAAGGGAAGAAGGGATCGCGGCAATACCCCCCGTGCAGCCCCCAGGAATTCAAAATGGAGCGATAAGCCGCGAGATCGCTCACCGGGCCGATTTGTTGATGGGTATACAGGTGGACGAGGGGGAGCATCCTCTTCCAAATGGCGAACCCTTGGCGGGCGTCATTGCGGACCACCACCGCGTCATACATGCGTTTCGCCGCTGGCGTGCAGACATTCAGAACCCCGCTGATCCAGCCATGCGCCCCGGCGCACAGGCCCTCATAAGCCGCCAGAAAGGACCCGTAAAAGATGGCCATGCGATCGCCCACCAGGCAGCTCAAGTCGTGCACTGGTTCCACGGTTCCGAACGTCGACTTGACCATATGCAGAACATCCTCGTCCACCAATTGCGCAATCTCGCGGGGGGTAAGCTCAACGCAGGCGGAGTTGGCCGGGTTGTTGTAAAGCATGAGGGGGAGATGGGTGGCCTTGCGCACGCGGCGGTAATGCTCAATCACCGCCGGTTTGGATGGGCGCTGATAATAGGGCAGGATCACAATCAAGGCATCCGCTCCGCACTTCTCGGCCTCTTCGGAAATCCGGATGGTGAGCTTGGTGCTGTAATGGCCCGAGCCGAAAATCACCGGTACGCGCTTTTGCACCACGCCCTGGGCCAGACGGAACAGGCGCAGGCGTTCCTCGTCCGTCAGGGCGATGAATTCGCCGCTGGTTCCAGCAATCACCAGTCCGTTGGCGCCCTGCCGCGTGATGAGCCAATCCCAATGGCGCGCCGTGGCTTCTTCGTCAAGGTTGTTATCCTTGTCGAACATGGTGAGGGCTGCCGGGAAAATGCCACGGAAGTGGTCGAGCGCAAAGGGCATACTGCCCTCCTCAATTCAGAAATATAGGATTTAGGAATCGTTCCCTCACCCGGAAAGATGAGCGAGAAGTATAAGCCTTTTTTCCCCAGACCACTATTACTTGGGAAGCGTGACCACCGCTACTCCGAGGCCGCCCAACTTGATGTTCGGGCTATCGATTTTGCGGGAGGCGGGCGGGTTGGAGCCGGTGGTCTGGTCCACCACTTCCAATTTTCCGCCTGGGGCCTCCGGCAGAGTCAGCGTACACTCGTGGTCGCGCTTGTTGACAATCAGAAGTTTCCGTTCTCCACTGCTGGTCACGTATCCCTGCGTCATCACGATCCCGGAGGAGCTTTCCGCATTCACAATCTTGTCGCCGGGCCGAAAGTTGTCGTGGATGAGCTTGAGCGCCCAGAAGCGCGCGTTGGGCTGGCCGGTCACCCAATCGTGCAGGGCGATGGTGGGCCACGTGCCGGGAGCCGAGGGCGTTCCTGACTCGTTGACCGCATCGATCCCGCGCGCCGCCAGTCCCGCGTAAACATAGGCAAAGGTCGCGGCCGAGAGGTTCCAATAGGAAGGCCGGATGGGCTTGAAGACGTAATCGGGTTTCGTCTGGTCCCAGTCCTCCGGCAGCATCGTGCCCACTTCGTTCACCATGGTGCCGGTCCGCGGCGAATACATTTTGCGAATGGCTTCGATGTAACCCACAATCTCCAGGAACCGGTCGGCTTGGTAGAAGTAGGTGATCGGTTGGACTTCCGGGGATTCGTCCGCGCCCGGCACGGCATAGAAGTGGTAAGAGATCATGTCGAGCGGAATTCCCGGCTTATGATGCCGGGGATTGAGGAAGTACAGGAAGAAACCCGGATGCCCGCCGGCATAAGAATCCGAGATGCCCACAAACTTCGTCTGCGGCGAGACCTTTTGGATCGCTTCCACCACGGCGTCGTAGAGCCGCGTGTAGGTCTCAGGGTCGAACCCGTGTTCGAGATCGGGTTCGTTGAAGACTTCCCAGTAATCTATTTTGTAGTGGTGGCCGGATGGGTGCCATTTTCCCAGCTCATCGGTGAAGCCACCTTTGACGTGCCAGCTCACCACGCGCGCAAAGTAATCCGCCACTTCGCGGTACGTGGGATCACGCAGTTCCTTGCCGCGCGCGCAATCCCAGCAGATCTTGGCCGGGTCTTCCGGATAATGCACGGGATCGGTTTGCTTGAACATCCACGCCGGGATGGTGGTGAAGTTCAGGACGATCGGATGCCCCTGGAGGGCGTTCATGACGTCCTCGGTTACCGGGTCGAGTTTGGAGAAATCCCATGACGTGGTGGTGGCGGTGGGGGGAGCCAATTCCGCCACGCCATAGTGCGGGTAAACGTATCCTGCGCCCGTAAAGCGCACATCGTCAGCGCCCAGGTCCTTGATGCTCCGGAAAATTTCATCGTGAGTGGCGGACCCCCGCCATACTCCCGGTCCCGAGCCCAACATAATGGACGGCGCGGTTTTGGAAACCCGCACAACTTGATCCCAATGGACCTTGACCTCGATAGATTGGTCTTGCGCGCGCAGGGCGTGTGAAGCAGTGAAAAGGAAAATTAAGGCGAGTGGGTAAATCCAAAGGGCGCGACGGTGCATTGGCAAATCTCCTGATTAAGAGTGATCTTCCGACGTCGGTTCTGGCGGAAAAACTCTGCGGCTTTTTTCCGGCTCCCGAGTATACAAGCCGCGAAGTTCAAGAACAACTCCGCCCGACCCCCATGGTGGATAATCCGATACTCCCCGTCACTCCCAGCTACTGCCCGAATGGTTCTGGTTGACAACCCATTGTATCTTATTTATTTTCATTGGTTTAGCCGCAAAGCCGGGCGCCACACATCCACTTCTAATTTGTTTTCAATAAGTTACAAGCCAAGCCTGCTCTTTTGACATGCGTCTTGCCGGAACGCCCCTCCAGCGGACACTTCTTCCTGCCGACACAAAGTCCGACAATTCTGTAAGTTCAGAGCTTGAGGGATGGGTGGCCCGCGCCTCGGAATCGACCGGGCGAAAAGGGTGCGAACCTTGAGAACCAGGGCGGTGCTTCATGTTGCGGAGAACGGCACCGCAGCGCCTTACTCGGCAGTGGAGGTCCCCGCGCCCGAGTGGATCAGAGCACCATTTTCCTTGTCGCTTCCCTCATCGGGCGGGGCTTTTGGTGAGAAGGGGCCGCAGGAATCGCGCTTGATAAGTTCGGTGGGAATCACCCATTGCCGAGGAGGGCGATCCGGCCGCTCGATCCCCTCGATGACGACTTTGGCCAGGCTGGCGCCGATCTGCTTTTGGAACACTCGAATGCTGGTGAGTTGCGGGTGCAGGGCGGCGGCTTCCATATCGCCGAAGCCTGCCACGGAGATGTCTTCGGGAATCCGCAAGCCTTTCTGCCGGAGGGCGCGGTAAGCTCCGCGCGCGATGTTGTCGTCACCGGCAAAAATCGCGCTCACGGCTTGGGCATTTCTGAGGATGGATTTGGTTCCCAGGTAGCCGATTTCCTCCACGTTAGTCGTCTCAAAATCACTGAAGTGAGGATGCAGACCGGCTTCTTCCATGATCTGGCAGTACCCCTCGTAGCGGCGGGTGAGCCAGGGGAGGCGGGAGCTGCCCACGAACCAGATGTCGCGATGCCCCAACGAAAGTAGGTAACGGGTTAATTCCCGCGCGCCTTCAATATCATCGAAGCTCACCACGTTATGTTCTTCTGACCGCCACTCTCCCACCATATTGTTTCCCAGAACGACGAATGGCATTCCCACGTGGTCCAAAAGGGTAAGCAGGTTTTGCGAATTCGTGCCGGCCACAATCGCGGCGCGAACCACATCCCGCCGGGTGGTAATCTCCGGCAGGTGGAGGTCTTTCCAAGGCGTGTCGGGGGAATAGCGGAAGGAAAGGAACAGCAGGCCATAATCCTGTAATGCACAATAGGCCTCTGCCCCGGCTAAGACGTGGGAATGGAAGAGGTGCAAAACCTCGCGGTTGCAAAGCAGGAAGGCAATCACCTTGGCCGTCGGCCGGCACTTTCCACTAAGGCTCACGCCCAGTTTGGCCGCGGCTTTCAGAATCCGCCCGCGCAGTTCCGGACTTACATGCGCGCTGCCGTTGGCGACGCGAGAAACGGTGGCCACGCTCACTTTCGCGACGCGGGCAAGTTTATTAAATGAAGTTTTCTTCACATCTCCTCGTTGATAAGTCCAGTCGAAGCCTCCCGTCCCCCCCCTGCGCTTCATGATACGTTTCACAATTTTGTGATAGTACCACAATTTCACGAGCGCATTGTTTTTTAATCGGAAAGTCCGTCAACATGGCATTATGTCTGAGGTTTTTACCGGGCAAGCAACATCCCGGGAAGCCCGCAATCAGCCGCTATGAAAGATATTTCATAGCTTCAAGAAACTTTCATGAAAATTTTCCGCTTGACATTGCCCGGGGGTGGCGATATAAGGGGCGCGTCTTAGCGGCCATCGGACCTCATTCCACGACGAGGGAAGTCTTCTCAACGGCGTGCCCAATACGCAGGAGGGTATCCCCAGTGCGGGTTCGGGCAATGTGAGCGCGCCGCCGGCCGACATCGTTTCCGAGTATCTGGTATGAACGATTTCGCAAAAACTTCTAAGAATCCGTTCTGACCTGAGCGTTGCGCTCCGCAGCCTCAGAAGAGGAGGAATGTGTTTATGCGTCGACCTGTTTCGTGTTTGCCATTTTGCCTCAATTTCATTTTGCTGGCGTATCTCTGCTGTGCCTCTGCGTATGCCCAAGAATTCCGCGGTAAGATCGACGGCCGGGTTACCGACGCGAGCGGAGCAGCCGTGCCAGGAGTGGAAATCAAAGCCACCAACACACAGACCGGCGTCGCAATTGGCGCAACGACCAATGCTGTGGGCAATTTTGATATCCCCTATCTGTCGCCGGGCACCTACGATCTTTCCGCCGAGCGGGCGGGGTTCAAGAAGTACTTGCGCAGCGGAATCGAACTGCAGGTGGATGGCGACTTGACGTTCGAAATCAGGTTAGAGATCGGGCAGGTCAATCAGTCCATTACCGTCACCGGCGCCGCATCTCTGCTCGAAACCAGCCCCTCGTTCGGGATGGTCGCTGACAACAAACGTATCACCGACTTGCCGCTCACCGGCAGCAGCGCCTTCACGGTGGCTTATTGGACACCGGGTGTGACCTACCTTGGCCCTGCGAACCATCCGACTCTCGCGCCCGCGGTGGAGAACGTCTCGGCGTTCAATGTAGATGGCCTGCCCGAGTACAGCACCGAGTTCTCGATCGACGGCGGGGTTGCCATGTGGACGTATTACCCCGCCTTCCAGCCTCCCGCGGATGATATCGCCGAGTTCAAGGCCGAGACCACGCGCTTTGACGCTTCGACCCGCGCTCCGGGAGGCAATGTCAACGTGGCCCTCCGCTCCGGAACCAATCGGCTGCATGGTTCTTTGTCTGAGAAGTGGAGCGACCAGAAGTTCCAAGCACTTAACCTCTTCAACCGGCAAGCCTTGGCTGGCGGCGCGAATATTGCCAACGTCCGAACGCCATTTGTCTTCAACATGTTCGGCGGCACCGTCAATGGACCCCTGGTACTGCCGAAGATTTACGATGGACGGGATAAGACTTTCTGGAGCTATGGTTTTGAGGGCTTAGACCGTCCCACATTCAATGCTTCAGCTACATACACGGTTCCGACTGTGCCAGAGCGGCAGGGAAACTTTTCTGCTCTGCTCGCCTTGGGTTCACAGTATCAGATTTATGACCCGACCACCACCGTGCCCGCTGCCGGCGGCCTTTTCAGTCGCTCCCCGATATCTGGCAATATCATCACGGCCCCCCTCAACGCCACCGCAGTCAAGTTACTGTCGTATTGGCCCCTGCCTAACGTCGCTGGGCTGGCCAACGCAGAGAACAACTTTGTGTATGCCTCGCCGACTTACAACTGGTACGTCTCTCACACCGTGCGGGTAGAGCATAATCTCAGCGCAAAACAGCGCATCTTCGGCCGCTACGACCAGTCCCACAACCTTTTCAATTCGGGAATTTCTATGCCGACTCCGGCTGACGGCAGTCATCGCAACCGCTACCAGCATGGCTTCGGTTTTGATGATACCTACGTAATTAATCCACAATTCCTGGTAAACTTTCATTATACCCTTAGCCGCTTTGCGCAGACTTTTGAGCCATATCCGCAGGGCTTTAATCTTGCGACTGCCGGTTTCTCCTCAAACCTGGTTTCCATCCTCGATCCGGCGGGCATCACGTTCCCGGTTCTAACCTTCGGTAGTTACACGGGGTTAGGGAACACCTATGCCAGTGGAACTTACACTACCTACAACATATGGGCAGTAGATTTTGGCAGGATATCCGGCAAGCACAATATACATTTCGGTGGAGAGTACCGTCTGAATCGGGCTTCGGCCACGAATGAAACTGACAACACGCCGACGATGGCTTTCGGCACGACTTATACGAACGGGCCACTCAACACCGCCGCCGCCGCGCCGATCGGGCAGGATCTTACCTCGTTCCTGTATGGCATACCAACCGGAGGGACGGGGACGATCAATGCCAGCTATGCCGAGCAAAACCACTATCTCGCGGGATTTATTCAGGATACCTTCAAGGTATCCCCGCGTTTGACCCTGGATCTCGGGTTGCGGTATGAATACGAAACCGCGCCGACGGAAAGATACAACCGCACCATCTTGGGTTTCAATTTCACCGCGGCTAACCCCATCCAGGCCCAGGCGCAGGCCAACTATGCGTTAAATCCCATTCCCGAAGTTCCCGCGAGCAGCTTCCAGGTGCCGGGTGGGCTCACTTATGCGGGCGTCAACGGCAACCCCCGAACCCTGTGGAACCCCGATGAGGCTAACTTTGCGCCACGAGTGGGGATGGCTTATCGTCTTCCGCACTCCAGCGTGTTACGCCTAGGCTACGGCCTGTTTTACTTTCCCGACGGCGTGGATTGGAATCAGGGCTTGATCCAGAGTGGTTTCACGGCATCGACCGCGCTGGTCCCGAGCCTCAACAACGGGCAGACATTCGTGGCCACGCTACAAAATCCGTTTCCCAACGGCTACCTTCAGCCCACCGGCGCTTCCCAGGGGCTTTCTACGTTCCTTGGTAATGCCGTCTCCTTCAACTCCCCGTTGCCGCATCCTTACGCGCAGCGCTTTAACGCCAGCCTTCAGAAACAAGTGTTCGACTGGCTGTTCGAAGTTGCGTACGACGGGACCGAGGCCTCCCGCCTGGGTGTTTCCAAATCGTGGGATTATGTGCCGGCACAATATCTGAGCACGACGGGAGTTCGAAACCAGACGGTCATCAATACGCTCTCGGCAGCGGTGCCCAATCCGTTCTACCCCTCGCTGCCGGGAACCGGCCTTGCGGGAGCGACGACATCGGTCGGGCAATTGCTGATGCCGTTTCCTGAGTTCACCGGCGTGACTTCCACCATCCAGACCGGTTACTCCTGGTACCACGCCCTGGACGTTAGCGCGGAGCGGCGCATGGGCAAGGGATTTACGGTGCAGGCCAACTGGACGTGGTCAAGGTGGATGCAAGCCACCACCTACCTGAACGCGGTCGACGCCGGACCTTATTATCAGATCGCCCCTAACGACGTGTCGCAACGTTTTGCGGCCAGCGGCATATATGAGTTACCCTTCGGGACCGGCCGGAAGCTGGCATCAACCTGGAGCAGATTGCCAAATTACCTGGTGAGCGGTTGGCAACTGGCGGCGAAATACCAGGGGCAGGGAGGCCTTCCCCTCGCCTGGGGTAACGTGCTCTTCACGGGTACGGATCTACACCAAATTGAGCTGCCGCTCAGCCAGCGCTCGCCGGGCGAGTGGTTCAACACGAGCGTGTTCGCTACCGCTTCCAACCAGCAGTTGGCGGACAATATTCGTACTTTCCCCACCTATCTGTCATGTGTCCGGGGTCAAGGCCTCAATGATTGGGATGTTTCGGTGCTCCGGAATTTCCGTATCAACGAGAGTTTGCGGTTCCAATTGCGGGCGGAGGCAGTGGACGCCACGGGGCACACGTTCTACGCCAGTCCCAATATGACGCCCACGAGCACAGCTTTCGGCAAGATTACGACGACCAGCGGTGGCTACCCGCGCCAGATCTACTTTATGGGCAAGCTGTTGTGGTGACGGTTTTGAAAACCCGGTGGTAAGGAGAAGGAAACAAGCGCCGTCGCCCCCTTTTTCGACTTGTCGCCAGCCCCCGGGCTTTGACGTGCTATTAGGTGTGAAAGCCTGTTTATGTATCGTCGAAGGCAGCTCATCACGGGCCTGGCGTGTGTCACAGGCCTTAGTTTAGGGAGGACTGACGATGCAAACAAGAACGAAGGGAGAGCATAGTCGATGAGTCGGTGGTTCGCAATTTGTGCGTTGTGCATTACTAGCTTCGTCGCCCTGCCCACCGGGACGGCACCCGCCGCCCAGGGGGACAAGGCTAGTTCAGTTCCCTACAACATTCTGCTGATTACACCCGACCAATTGCGGGCTGACTTTATGCATACCTACGGGGCGCCTTGGCCCAACACGCCAAACATCGACCGGTTGGCAGGCGAAGGCATGGTCTTTCTCCAGGCCTATTCCGCGGGTGGCTGGACTACCCCATCATTTGGCTCGATTCTTACGGGTCGGTTTCCCACCATCCATGGAATGACCTTGCCGCCCAGCATCGCGTGTGGACCCTCCGTCACGAATCCAGAGTTCGCAGTCGACAAGCTGCCGTCGCCTCCTCCCTATATGACGTTATCGAAGTCCCTACCCATCCTTCCGGAAATGCTCAAGCCCTACGGCGTGGCCACCGCCGTGGATATTGCCAACTGTTGGGCGATCTGGGACGTCTTGACGAGAGGCTGGGATTCCATCAAGGTCATTCCGTCGCTGGAGAGAATTCAAGGGAAGCTGAATCGGGAAAGGTATCTCACGGCCCCACAGACGCTCGAGTGGGCCCAGAAGTATCTCACCGCCCATCAGGAGGAAAGGTTCTTCCTATGGGTCCATTTTATGGAGCCCCATTCACCTTACAATGCGCCCCGCGAATACGATCAATTCAAGACCTTCGAAGATTTTCCCAACCTGTTTGATGATAATAGCGCCGACAGCCGGGAGCTTGTGAGCACCGCCTTGCTTGGGAATGTCCACTCCATTAACCGCTTCAGGCAGCTTTATGCGGCGAAGATCCTATATGTGGACGGTTACATCGGCAAGCTGATGGACACTGTCCGCGATCTGGGCCTGGATAAGAACACCATCGTCATTCTAATTTCGGACCACGGCGAGTTGCTCTTTTCTCACCCCCAAGATTTCAACACCACCGACCACCGCTCTGTATACGATGCCGACCTACACGTTCCGCTGATTCTTCGGGGTCCGGGGATCACGGCAGGGCGGAGGGTTGGGGCGATTGTTGGACAGTACGACTTGGTTCCTACAATTGTCGATCTGGAGCATCTTCCCGCCCCGCGGTCAGTCGACGGCACGAGCTTGGTTCCTATTCTGGAGGGGAAGTCAACGGAGGTCCACCGCTACGTGTACGCGATGGATGATCTCATCGAACCGCAGTACGCCATTCGGGATTCCCGCTATACGCTCATCGAGACCCTCCGGGATGGACGAATTCAATGTTTCGATAACTTGGTGGACCCCTCGCAGACGATCGATGACTGCGCCCGTGTGCCGGAGAAGACCTCCGAGCTGAAAGCTGCTTTGGACCAACATATCGAATGGTCTCGGCAAGAAGCGAAATCTCATGCGGATTGGGAAAATAACCTTGCCTTGGCGATCCTGGAGGGGCGAGATTC
>Ga0326727_10019500_pt1 | contig 13616 bp, 7 predicted proteins | sample MB2enrmetagenome_FD_207643 | JGI IMG/M metagenome (GOLD analysis project Ga0326727, IMG submission 207643) | Lab enriched peat soil microbial communities from McLean, Ithaca, NY, United States - MB29MY | ecosystem: Environmental > Terrestrial > Soil > Wetlands > Peat | place: USA: New York... | reverse complement strand
CGCCTTACAGGCGGCGCAGGCCTTCGCTCCAGACGCCCTCCTCCCCGACAATCTCCAACCCTCAACTCATACCTCTGGTCTACTTTTCCTCCGTCCCAGTGGTCTAGTTTTGCTCCGCCCTTGACAGATCTTTCGGTTTCAAGGGGTGAACTTGTACCCAAGGCCAGCCACGGTCACAATCAGCGATGGGCGCTTTGGATTCTTTTCCAGCTTCTGCCGCAAGCTGGCGACGTGAACGTCCACCGTGAGGGTGAAAACGTCGGCGCTGTAGAACCACACTTCTTTAAGCAGAACATCGCGTGATAACGTGGTGTTTGAGTGCTCCACAAAATATCGGAGAAGCTGAAATTCTCTGGCCGACAGTGGGACGACCTTGCCATCGCGAGAAACGATCGTCCCTCGAAGGTCGACGTGCACAGAACCGAACTTCTGGATGCCCGGAACCGCGGGTACTTTCGATCGGCGCAGAAGAGCTTCGATTCGAGCCAACAATTCGGTCGCATCGAAGGGCTTTGTCATGTAGTCGTCGGCGCCGATCTTCAGGCCCAAGACTTTATCGATGACCTGCCCTCGCGCGGTCAGCATCAGTATCGGAACGACCACTCCGGCCATCCGAATATCTCGGCACACATCGAAACCGTTCTTGCGGGGGAGCATGATATCCAGGATAACTAGGTCACAAGACCCCTGAATGGCCTTTTGGAGGCCCTCCTCGCCGTCAGCGGCAAATTCGACGGAGTAGCCCTCGCTTTTCAAGCGATCGTCCAAGGCCATCCGAATCACTTCATCGTCTTCGACCACAAGGATTCGTTCTTCCATGGCTAAGAATTCGCCGGCGGAACCAAGGCAGAAGTGGTCGATCCCGAAAATGAGGGAGGAGTCCCGCGCATGTGAAATCAAATTGTATCGCAGATAGAGGCGGAACAATCCGGCGACGCCGAGCGGCTATGTAAATTGGGGGGGAAGACCGAGTAAAGAGTCAGAAAGGCGACTGCGATGAGGCAATCGATGTCCCAATCGACACGTAGATAAACAGGAACAGAAGCCCGTTCTTTAAGGAGGTTCTAATGTTGCTGAGTTCTGTCGGATCCACCATCTTCAGCACCATCGAAGCAAGTATGAGCAGCAGCTTCTCCAAGATGCCACAGGCAAGATCTCAAGAATAGCCTCAAATCCGGCAATTTCGGCGGGGCCAAGAAGGCCTACGAAGCGATTACTCAATTGCATCAACAAATGACAAGTCAATCGGGGAACGCCCAGGGAAATTCGTAGATGGATTCGGATATGGAGGCGCTGGATTCGGGCAGTCTCTCTGATGCCCGAGAGGCGTTTGCTGCTGTCGAGAAGGATATGAAGAACGCTCCGCCGCTGCCTCCTCCGCCACCGATGCAAGCCTCGAACTCGTCGTCCTCCACCGATGCCGCGATCATTCAACAGCTTGAGGGACTGGAGTCATCCTCGACTGGCGGTTCCCCCGGAAATGCACGTCAATTTCGACCTCAGGATGAGGTATCAGCGTCAACGCGTAGAGTGCTGCGCGCGCAGTCACACCCAGCGGTGGCGACACCCGGTTCCAGATTCGTCCTGGTACCTGGGTGTCTCCACGGTGTACACAGAGTTACACAGGGGAAAGGCTACAGTATTTTCAGAATCACATACCTCCGTCGCTTAAGGGCTAAAGAGTGGATTAGGAGAACTGGGGCCCTTCGACTCCGCACAGGGCAGGCGTGGGGCACCCCAGTTTCTTTTCTGCCAACGCTTAACAAACCACCTTCGACTTATCCGATTCAGAAGTGGGCCAACCGCCGCCATCGTCGCGAAAGGGCCCACTTCTCGAAAAGCGCGAGAAGTGGGGCACCCAAATTTTCTCCTCTTTCCGCCGGTTCAGACTGGCTAGAAATTGAGCTTCAAAGTGAACTCGATCACTCGCGGAGAGCCGAGGCCAAACACCCCGGAGCCTGTGCCAATCCGATAAGCGGCGGGTTGTTCTCCAGACGTTCCGTTGGCGGTTCCCGGCACCGGCGTCTGATTCGCCAGGCTGAGCACACCGCTAAGAGTGTTCTTGGGCCCGTCATAGTTCACGAAGTTCATCACGTTGAAAAACCCAACCCCAGGCTGCAACTCGACCTTCTCCTTGACCTTGTAGGTCCAGCCGAAGTTGAGGTCAAGGTCGCGAAGCCAGGCATCCCCGGCCTCATTCGCAGGCGCCAGATTCACCTTTTGCATCACTCCGCCCAGAGCGGACAACTGCCCCTGTGTGAATAGCCCCGCGGTAATCAGTGCCTGGCCAGCCGGTGTAGGGTTGCCAGCATAGTTAGTGTTGTAGTTGGAAATGACTTGATTGATGTTCGAAGCTTTGACGCTTCGCCCAAACGAACCAAAGGTCGTCCCCGGCAGAAGGCTACCGAAGAATCCATTGGACCCGTTGGCCGTATTGCCATCTCCGGTTCCGTTGCCGAGAATGTCGGTGACAAAGATGCCGCCGGCAGTTCCGGTTGGCGCCAGCGTAAGGTTCTGAGCCAGCGGACTATAGAAGTGCCCGATCAGACTGGCCTTGAAATGTGCGGGCAACTCCATCGTGCCCCCGAAGGAAATCTGATGGGTGCGATCCAGTCCGTTTGGCCCCATGTATTTCGTCGGATGATCGGGGTCCCACGCACTGTTGACGGTCTCACTGTCCTGCGCCATGGCCACGTACTTAGACAGCGAATAGGAGGCCTGTAGGTTCATGTAGGGGATGCCCTTGACGGGGTTATGAACGTCCTGCTTCCAGGACATTTGCAGCCCGTTGTACACCGAGCGCCCGATGGGAAACATCATCTGATTGCCACCAAGGTTGGGGTTGATGCCGGGAAAGGCTACTCCGGTGTCGGGCGTCAGGCAATTCGTTCCTGTAGAGTTACAGGTGAAAAACGCAGGGCCACCACCGAGTTCTCCGTATCCGGAATCAAGCCCGCCCGAAACAGGATTACCGCTGGCATCGAATTTTGCCGACGCGAAGTCCGATATGCTAGCGCCTGCAACGTTTTGTAGGTAGCACTGGATCGCAGCTTGCGATACCGCGCCTGCGGTTACGCCCCCTGCCGGGTAACACGATGGCGCATTTTGTTGCAGCGTCCAGTTGATCGCGTTAATTGCAGCGTTCGTGTTGAGGAAGCGCGCATCGCCCACATGGTTGGTATCGATGGCGAGGAGGCTGTGGGTGGATACATTGCGCAGGTAATCCGCCGAGAGCACCATCCCTTTGCGAAATTCATGCTGGACGCCAAAGTTTATCTGCACCGAGCGCTCAGCTTTGTAGTTCGGGGCAAACAAATTATCGCCTGTGCCATTGGGGCCAGTATCCATCAATGCGGACCCAATGTACGATGGATTAGGTTGAAGACCTGACGTCGCCTGCGCCGACGCCTTGTATTCCTGTTCCAAAGTGGCAAGCTGGGACTCAACCTGGAAGATCGGCTGGCCGCAGACCGCATTGAGATTGATGCTGGTGGTGAAAGGCAAGGGCGCTGGCTGGCCATTGGAGCAAGCATTGGCAAAGGAAAGGAAACTTCCCTCTTTTAGGCGGGCGCGCCGATCGAAAATTTCATTATTCCAGAGCACGTTCTCGTAGAACAACCCAATGCCGCCGCGGAATACGGTCTTCCCGTTATTTGCAGGGTCCCATGCCAAGCCGAGTTGCGGGCCGAAATTTTTGTTTGCGTTGTTGACCCGGTTGCCCAAACCGGAAAAGAACTGATTGTTGAACTGATCCAGATCCGCAATCGGCGCGAGATCGCTATCGGTCCTGCCCGTGTCGTGCACGTAGCGGAGTCCATAGAGCACGGTCAAATTTCGCTTCAGTTTCCAGGAATCCCCGATGTAGAAAGAGAAGCGATTATCCGGCCCTAAGCCACCCGCGGGAAGCCCGAACGCCGGTTTTTCGCTAGGGTAGCCCTGGCCATTGGCAAGGATCACATTAAGAGCGGGATAATTCAGTGGATTGGCCAGTCCCCCTGCGAGGCAACTGGCCCCGCAGTTCAAGGTCACACTGGTTGGCGAATTCACCGCAGGGCCGTTGGCCAACATGCCATCGAAATTACCTCCCTGGATGTGGTTGAAGCCACCGCCGTAGCGGATGATGTGCGAACCGATGGATTTGCCGCCATCGTATTTGAATTGATGATTGGATTGTAGGGTCGCTTGCGGGGCCAGGAAGGGTTGGCCCGAACAGAACGAAACCGGCGCATTGCCAATGCAAAACGGATCGGAGCCGATGGCCAGCTCGATGGGCGAAGTTGGGTTAAACGGAGTGGTACTGGTGACTCCGGTAGCGATGTGGTTATAGAACTTCATGTATCCGAAGCGGAAACTATGAGTGAAATTGCCGGTGGTGAAGTCGAGGCCCAAATCGTGATCGTGGGTGTAGGTCACGTTGTCCATGGGCTGGAACGAACTTGTGACAAAAGCCCCGACATCGCTGTTGTGGTTGTAGGAGAAGCGGTAGAACATTTTGTACTTCTGCGTGATCTGCCAATCGAGGCGCCCCACCAGCTCTGCTTCTTTAAACGGCGCGTCAAATCCGCCGGTGTCCGCCTGGAATGGAGAACTGGCCAAGACGGGTTGAACGAATCCCTGTTTCGTGCGCTCGGCGTCGGTGAAGAAGAAGAGCTTGTTCTTTACTAACGCGCCGCCGAAGTTGCCGCCGTATTGGTTTCTTTGGAAATACGAGTCCGATCCGCCCGGGAGAGCTGCATCGAGACTCTGATCGCGGAAATAGTAATAACCTGCGCCGTGATAGGCGTTCGTGCCGGACTTGGTGGTAACGTTCACGGCGCCCGAGGAAGTAAGTTCGGTGGAGAGATCCAACATGGATTCGCCGATTTGGAACTCCTGGATCGCGCCTTGCGGAATGTCTTGGGTGGTGGTACCTACGGTCTCGTCGCTGATATCGAGGCCGTCCACTTCGATGCGCGCGGCACGGCCAAAACGGCCACCGAAGGAAATAGAAGCGAACCCCTTCTTCGTGGGATCGAAGTCGCCGCCGTCCTGGATCTGGACTCCAGGTTCCAATTGCGCGAGGTCGAGAAAGTTCCGCCCGTTGATGGGCAAGTTCTCTATCTGCTCGGGGTTGACGACACCTTGCACGGAAGCCTGTTCGGTGTCGACTTGGAGCTCAGTCGCTTGCACTTCGACAATCTGGCTGGCCTCGCCGACCTGGAGCTTCATGTTGCCGGTCGCGGTCACGCCGACTTCGACGGTCAAAGCCGCTTCCGTCGTTTTAAACCCCGGCGCTTCCACGCGCACCGTGTATTCGCCCGGAGTCAAAGCGCCTGAAGCGTAGGTGCCGGCGGAAGTAGTAGTGGTATCGATGAGCCGTCCCGTGGCTTTTTGCGTGATAGTGACCTGCGCACCGCTTACGACGGCGCCGCTCTGGTCGATCACAGTGCCCTGAATACTGCCCGTGGAGATAGTGGTTTGGGCAAACAACGTTACGCTGGGCGCAATCACGGCCGTCACCGCCAGCAACCCCAGCGCCGCGAAAATCGCAAATCGGGTAGCCAAACATTGCAAAGAATTAAGATTCAACATTGTCCACCTTCCTATTGGGATATTCATATTTCCTGAACACGTTTCGCGGTGATCAGGCTAACGATGACGAATACGAGCGTGGAGGCAAGCCACGCTATCAGTAACCCTAGGTTGTAGTTCATGAAGCCCTGAAAGCGTCCTGGTATTCCGGCCACAAAGGCTGCAACGCCGATGGCCCCGCCCACGACCATTGCGGCCCTGGCTCCCTGCGGAGTGGCACCGCGCCAAAGAACTCCTCCCAACAGTGGGACGAGCATGCTCCCCATATAGGGGTAATTCAGGATAATGATGGTGAAAAGGATATTGGACGCGCGGAAGGCGATCAAAAGGCCGGCCAGCAGCGTAAGTACGATAACGATGCGAGCGACGGTCTTTGCGTGTTTCAGATCGTCCAATTCCTGGTTGGGATGCAAAACCATGTTGTAGAAATCGCGCGAGCAACAACCGGCAAGTGAGATTAAGACGCCGGTGCCGCTTGACATTGCGGCGCCAAGCAAAGCAGCGACCACAATACCAGCCATCACCGGATGCATTCTTGCCTGGATCACGTGCGGAAGAACGAATGCAGCGGGTAACTTGGGGAAAATAAGTCGGCCCGCCGCTCCAATCAATGCCGTGCACAAAGTGATGAAGATTACGATTAACCCTGCCCCAACGCAGCCCCATCGCGCCACTCGGCCCGAGGCCGCCGACTGATAGCGAAGATATGCATCGTAGGAAATGGAAATCGAGAGCAGGAACGGAAGAATGAGAAAGACAAATTTCGATCCCATTCCGGGAGGTATGAACGGTTGAGATACAATTTTTTCAATCAGTCCGGGAGCGCGCACCGAGAGAAGAGTCATTAGTGTGGCAACGGGAATCCCGACAAACAGAATCGCTACCTGGATGAGAGACGATGAGGCGATGGCCCACATGCCGCCCAATATGCAGTACATCAAAATAACGCAGCCTACTAACACCAGGGCGTAATGATATGGAAAGCCAAAGATCGAAAGAACGTAAGCGGCCGCCATCACTTGCGCGACAAAAATTCCCAGCAGGCTCGGTATGTTACACGCCCACGCCCATAGACGCACCCAACGACTTTCTCCGTAGCGCCTGGCAAAAAAATCGAGAGGAACGAAGCCGTCGACGCTGCGTAGTTTTGACGCCACCAGCAATCCAGCCAGGATGAGCCCGAAGCCGCAGCCGAGTCCGTACCAAGTACCGGGCCATAGCCCGCTTTGGGCTCCCGTCTCCGCACTTCCCAAAACGATGCCGGCGCCGATCTGGACTCCAGCCAGCGTCGCAGTGGTCAAAACAATCCCCAGTTTTCGGCCGGCAATCAGAAAGTCGGAAGCGGTCTTATTGCGTTTTTTCAACGCAAAGCCGAGAACTCCCATCGATGCAAAATAGAGAAGAACGATGGCGATCAGCATAGAAATCGAGCGGGCCCTTGAATCGAGTAACTGGCGGTGTTTAGCCAGAGATCAAAACACATCTGCCCCTCCGGACTGAAAATCGACGGTGCGCGCGCCCGAAGGTATCCGCGCACAACGGATCTCATCCTACGGGGAGGCCGGCGGTGAATAGTTTCAACATTCACTCTTGGGCCTCCAATTGACTCGACTTGCGAGCGGGCGATTGAGCACAATCGCGCCCGGCTCCGGACAAATGTCCACGCAGCTTCCCTCAAACCAGCATTCGCCCGGGTACATGACGATGGGCTCGTGCTTCTTTTGCGCATTAGGAAGGAAGAGATCCGCCGGGCAGACGTAAACGCACAGATTGCAGCCCACACAGATTTCAGGATCGATCGTCACGGGATCGACAAGCGCCTGCTCCGGAATAAAGTAGGATCGGCTCATGGCACAGTCTTCTTGATGTAGTCCGCATTGTGACGCTCATAGTTGCCCGGCAGGTCCCCGTAGTAGTCAATCGGCAGCGAACCTGTTTTCACACCGTCGCTTTGGCGTCGTACCGTAACAAACTTGTGCCATTCCGGAGGATCCATTTCAGGATGGTCGAGCCGCGTGAATTGCAGTTGCTTGGAACTCGCCTTCCGAGCTAGACAAGACTGCATCACCAACTCGGCGTTGCTCAGAATGTTGAGCACTTCCTGAACCCGAAGCAGCTCGTGAGGATTGCGGGCGTAGAGCGCCGCGGCCTCATACTTACGCAGGTCGTCAAGCGCCTTGAGCCCCTCGCGCAACAGATCGTCGCTTTTCACTGCGCCGCAATAGTTCTGCATAATGCGAGTAATGGCCACATTCACGGCCTGCCAACTGACGCCGTGGTCGCGCTTCAGCGGTTCGTAGAGGCGCGCCTGCTCCGACGCGACTTGTTCCGGATTCAGTTCTGCCCGGTCGATCTTTGACGCGTAATCGGCCGCATGCCGTCCCGCATAATGACCGGTCGCAGCCGCGTGTCCCACACAATCGGAGGCAAAAAGCATGTCGCCCGCGGCATACAGTCCGTCAAGATTTGTCTTGAGGTTCCAGTCGTTCACCACGCCGCCGGGAATCCCGAAGAATTGGCGTTCTTGCGGAAGAAACTGGCCCGACCTCCATCCATCCCCATAGCTCTGAAGAATGTCGCGGGCCGGATTGAAGCCGGCTTTCGTGTATGTATCGAGAACGGGGGTCCTTGTCTTACCCTCATTTCCAATCATCATTCCCCAGATCACGCGGCGTTCAATTTCGGGCATGCTCCCGAGATCGGCGAAGAAAGGCAATTTGTAGCCGCGCTTCACGGCCTCTTCGACGGCAATCGTTTCTGGCCCCTCGAATTCGTAGAGTGGAAAGTCCGGCTCTCCGCCTCCCTTGAGAAAGAATTTCTGCCCCGGTGCCGGCCGGTATCTGTCGGCAACATTGGCCAGCACTTTTCCGTCGCGATCGACCCAGGGAATGTCGCGCCCTTCGGCGTCAACCATGGTGCAGGCGTACCACGAGTTATGGTTATTGCCGGTGCTATAGGGAGGGTAACTGCGCAAACCCGACCACTCGGCGCGCAGCGATTTTTCCAGCATGGTGAATTCGGCACCGACGCGCCAGCCCATCGCGTGCCCGTCACCCGTGCAATCCGGCGGGCGGAACTCCGATATTCCGGTTGCGCCTGGAACGAACAGCCACAGACGAGTGGGCCGCGACATGCAAAGCACCGTGGCCTTGGCCCGGCAAACCACGAATTTACCGGTGCGGCCGTTGATGGCAACGGCGCCGATGACGCGCGCGCCCATGCGGCCGCCTTCGGTAAGCAGGCCGGCCGCCATCGTGCGGTCGATCAAACGAACCCGCATTTGTTTCGCGCCCCGGTACATCGCGGGCTTGAACGTTTTTCCCCAGACACGCATGGTGAAGCGGTTCGTGTAGTCGTACGCGAACAAGAATTTTGTCGCGTCGTCTCTGAAGTCGGCCCCCTTGAACTCGTCGTCGGTATCGCGGATTTTTGCGCGGAAGCGTTCCAGATCGAGCAGACGGTCGTAACCTTCGCGACATTCAATGTAATGCGATATCCCGTTGTTATAACCGCGATGACCGCGAATCATGGCGTCGGTCAGTTCTTCCGGCGTAACTCGAGAGCACGGATTCGTGGCAGCCATTTCCCAGTGGTCGCATCCCGAACCCATTGCGCCGCTGCTATAGGTCGCGGCCTTTTCCAGCATGACGACCCGCGCACCCTTGCTTGCCGCTCCCATTGCGGCAAAACATCCCGAAGCTCCTCCGCCGAGCACGAGGACATCGGTATCGATCACTTCGGTGCGGTTCCACTCAATCGGATAGGGCCACTGCACCGCGGTTGGGATGTCCGGTGCCGTGTTTTTCTCGATCTCCATGCCTTCTCGCATCTAATCTTGGCCGCAGATATCTGTGGCCACAAAAATCTGGCGATAAGCGTACAATAAATAACTAGAAATCATGCTACGTTGATGGCATAGTTGGTGCACGAATCATTAGTTCATCCGCACTTAAGAGAAAGTATCATGCACTCGAGCAAACTGGACGAAATCGACCGGCGAATTCTCATACACCTCCAACGCGATGCGCGAGCGACCCTTGTTAAACTGTCAAAGATCGCCTATTTGTCGTCGCCGCAATGTTATCGGCGAATCAAGCGGCTCGAGCAGAACGGGATCATCAAGAGGTGTGTCGCTCTGCTCGATCGGGAAAAGATGGGATTCGGCGTGATGGCCTCGGTGGGACTGACGAGGGACAAGGAACATTCTCCGGCAACGCCAAGCTTCGACACATTATTGAACCGGCTTCCTGAAGTTCTCGAGTGTTACACCGTTACGGGCGACTTTGACTATCTTCTGAAAGTCGTGGCCAAGGATCTGAAGGAGTTTAACGTTTTCCTGAACGAAAGGTTACTGAAGATTCCGGGAGTCGTGTCGATCCGGTCCGCAATATGTCTGGAAGAAATCAAGTACTCGACCGTCCTTCCTATCGATTTGCAAACTCGTAGAGCGCAAAAAGGAGATGGCGGAAAGTAATCTGGCATCCTCTGCCTGCTCTTCCGTCCGTAATGCCAGTAAGTGAAGTAATATCTCGATCGGTTCCGCGTGTTGCGTGGATCATTCTGAAGTTCTATTATCGGCGGTTCTCACACTATATTTCAGAACGGAGTCAAAAATGAAATTTCGCCTGTTGAAATCGCTGGTCGTTGTCTGTTTGCCTTTGTTGCTCACATGCGTGTGTCTTGCTGCGGAGCCTATCCATTACGAGCTGGGATTTGAACGGCCCAACACTCATCTGCTCGACATTACGATTCGCGCCGATGGACTCGATGGCAAAGAAGTTGCGTTCGCGATTCCTTATTGGGCGCCGGGCGTCTATATCGTTGAGCAGTTCGCTGTGAACGTACAGGGCTTTCACGCAACGGATGCAGCCGGCCGGCCGCTTCCGTGGCGCAAGTCCGACAGTCAAACCTGGCAGATCGACCTGCACGGCCAGACCGCGGTGGTGGTGCGCTACCAAATCTATGCGGATGGAATGCCGATTCGAGGCGCTCAATACGATGAGCGGCATGCCGGGATAACGGGCGCGGCCGTCTGGATGTACATGGTAAGTGGCAAGGAGCGGGCCGCCGACCTGAAAATCGACCGTTCATCCGTGCCGGGCAATTGGAAGATAGCCACTGGCATGCGGCGCGCAGACGCGAACACTTACGCGGCTCCGGATTACGACAGCTTCGCAGATTGCCCGATCGAGATCTCGGATTTTGTGGAAAAAGATTTTGTCGCTCTCGGGACCACTTATCACGTCGTCGTGCACGACGAGATTGGGAACCAAGACTTCACCAAATTCATTACAGACATGCACAAGGTTATTGAGACGAGCGTGGTGCCAACGCTTGCCCCGGCGGTGAAGGGACCGCTGGCCGCTCCCTTTGCGGACTACTGGTTCCTTATCCATATCTCGCCGTTTCCGGCGCCAGGGGCGGGCGTGGAACACTTGAACTCGACCATGATCGTGATGTCCACGGAGTGGGACGACCATAGCCCCACAACTCACGATTTTCTATCCGACTTATACGAAAACAAAATTGACCTCGCAACCCACGAGTTCTTTCACGCCTGGAATGTGAAGCGGCTGCGGCCGAAGGAGCTTGGGCCATTCGACTATGCGCACATGGTGCATACGCAGTCTTTATGGATCTCAGAAGGACTGACAAACTATTTCACCAGCAGGGCTCTTCTGTGTTCCGGCTTCTGGTCGCAGCAAAACTATCTCGATTACACGGCGCGGGTCATTACGGGGCTCGAGCAGGAGCCTGGCCGCAAGGAGCGGAGCATCGCAGACACGAGTTGGGACACATGGTTTGGATTCAGTGGTGGCGGCTCCGGCGCATTCAGCAGCAGCTTCTCCAACAACTTGGCAAACACCAACTACTCTTACTATGACGGTGGTGAAGTTCTTGGATGGTTGCTGGATCTTGAAATCCGGCACGCGACCGAAAATCGGAAATCGATCGTGGATTGGATGCGTCTTATGTACGAGCGCTATTCCTTGCCGAAGGCGGGCTTTGAGCCGGAAGACGCGGTTCGAGCTGCGTCGGAAATTGCGGGTAAGGACATGAGCGAGTTCTTCGCTCGTTATGTGACCGGGAAAGAGCCGCTGCCCTACGAGAATAATTTTAGCTATGCCGGCATTCGAGTGGAGAAGAGCTACTCTCCGGTGCCCTGGCTCGGAATTGCGGTGGAGGCGGATCGACAAGAACGGCCATTGATCGTGAATGTGATTCCGGGAAGTCCCGCGGAACGGGACGGTCTCGATCGAGGAGACGCGATCGTAGCGTTAGATGGGAAGGCCGTCGATGCGTCCGGTTACGAGAAAGAATTGAAGATTCGCCATGCAGGCGATCGCGTTATGATCACGGTCGTACGCAATGGTCAGATTCGTCAAATACCGGTGGTGAGCGAGTCGGACCCATATCCAACGTACGCACTAAAACCGATCGACGATCCAACCGATTCTCAAAAACAGATCTATCGCAGCCTCATGAGTTGCCCATAGCACAACATTGCTAGGCCATACTCAGGACAAGTTGGGCTGTCCAGGTTGGATGTGACGTATGTTCTCCTTAGTGTGGAATGCTCCGGTCAACAGCCGGAGGACCCACATTTCGTGTTGGTGACAACCTGACAAATCTCGGCTCGTTGTTACGGGATCAGCGTTGGCGATCGAGTTGGACCGCGGCGGCCTGAAAATCTCCGCTCAGGTCTAGCTGCAGACCGTGGCGCATCCACCACGCGCCAGAAGCACTGGCCGGCGTTTCTGGAGGAAGCTTGCCTTCGATCGAACTGAGCTTATATTCGGCATCTTGCTCGAGGCCCTGTAGTTGCAGCAGAGGAAACCCGCGGCCTTCCTTGGTGGCATTGGCAAAGGCAAAGACGACGGCCTGATTCTTGTCGCTCGAAACCGTCTCGGTTGCGGACATCCCGCTTCCGTCGCGCGGGCTAATAAGGCGGTAGAGGTCACCACGCACAATGGTTCGCTGCACAGAGTGATAGGCGGCAATCAGCCGCTTGGCCGTGGCAAAGTCCTCCGCGGTCCAATGATTCAGATTGGCGCCAATTGCCAACGATCCCTGCATCGAACTCAGCATGCGGTAGGTGAGAGAAGTAGAACGGCCGTTGAGCCAGTGGGGTGAATCGGTAACCCAAGCCATCATGATCTGGGGCGTGTAGGCATAGCTAAAACCATCCTGCATGGATAGCCGGTCAAAAGGATCGGTGTTGTCCGAGGGCCAAACCTCATCAGCGTAGTGCAAGATGCCCAGATCGACGCGTCCGCCGCCGCCAGAACAGGATTCAATCTCTACCTTGGGATGTTTCCTGCGCAGGTCGGCGAGGATCGAATAGAGATTGCGGATGAACTCCACGTAGACGCGACGCTGCTCGTCGACAGGCGCCTGATCCCAACCCGGCTCCGACCAGTTGCGGTTGTAGTCCCACTTGAGAAAAGCAATATCGTTTTCCGTGAGCAGCTTATCGAGAATTCCCTCGACGTAGTCGCGTACGTCGGTGCGAGCCAGGTTGAGGACAAGCTGGTTGCGCGACTCCGAGCGAGGCCGACCCGGAAAATTCAAGACCCATTCGGGATGTTTGCGATAGAGATCGGAATCCGGGTTGACCATCTCTGGCTCGACCCATAGACCGAAGTCCATACCCAGCCCGCGAACCTTGTCGATCAGGGGCTTCAGACCGTGAGGAAATTTCTGGGGATTCACATACCAGTCGCCCAGTCCGGCGTGGTCGTCTTTGCGCTGGCCAAACCAGCCGTCGTCCATCACAAATCGATCCACGCCGATCGACGCCGCCTTTTCCGCTAAGGCTACCTGGCCAGCTTCATCGACCTTGAATTCCATCGCCTCCCACGAGTTGTAAATGACGGGCCGCGGCTTGGGGTCGGGCGCTTGCGGTAGAATCCGAGCCATTTCAAAACGGTGCAGTAGGCGCGAGGCGCCACCCAGACCGTGATCGGAATAACCGCCATAGAACACGGGCGTCTCCAGATGTTCACCGGGCTTCAGTTTGTAGCCAAAATCAAAAGGATTGAAGC
>Ga0326727_10019498_pt1 | contig 13618 bp, 9 predicted proteins | sample MB2enrmetagenome_FD_207643 | JGI IMG/M metagenome (GOLD analysis project Ga0326727, IMG submission 207643) | Lab enriched peat soil microbial communities from McLean, Ithaca, NY, United States - MB29MY | ecosystem: Environmental > Terrestrial > Soil > Wetlands > Peat | place: USA: New York... | reverse complement strand
TAGCTACGTTAACCGTGTGGCTCGTCTTTATCGCACGAAAAGGCTTGAGAGGATGCGAGAGATGACCGCACCGGGGGTCGGCGAAAGGAAACGAGGTGACCAATGAGTACGTTTAGTAAGGCTTTCGTAATCTGCATCTTGTTCGTTTTCCGGTCGGCAATGGCGCAGGTTCCCGAGGTCAAGCCGCGGGTGCTGACCAAACAGGAAATGGACGGGAAGGTCGCGGTAGTCGAAGTCGCCGCTCACTTTGTGACGGCGATCCGCATGCCGGAGACTGTGAATTCCGTGGTCGTGGGCGACCCGACACTATTCAAAGTCGAGCACTCGGACCAGGAGCCACAACTCGTGTTCGTTAAAGCCCTCACAGAGAAGCCTGCGGAGACCAATCTGCTGATTTCAACGACTCACGGGCGCGAGGCAAGCCTGCTGCTGGTGAGCCGAGGGGAACAAAAATCAAACGACCCCGAAAACGTGGACCTTTTGCTTAATTACAAACCTGCCAAAGGCTTTCTAATCGAGCCGGACTACCCCTCTGCGCTGGTCGCGAAAACTGTAGAGATAGGGTCGCCCGGAGCAAGTACCGTGCCAGCAGCTCTTGAGACGGTAAGCACAGGTGGGGCGGCGATGGATGTCAAGCAACCGTCCTCCGTCGCTCCAGACCCACCGGATGACCCCGCACCGACGGGGTTGGATGAGCTTCTTGCCCGGCAGGAACGATCTCCGCTGCCGCCGCTCTACGGCGAACATGTGTCGGCAGAAACGGCCACCGGAGACCGACTGCGCGCCGGCGTGGGCGAGGTAGTAGACGGCGGAGAGCAGGTAACTGTGCTGTTCTCTGCCATCAATCCAACTAACCGCAGCATTCTAATCATGCCGCCACAAGTCCAGCTTGGAGGCAAGGTCAAGTCCGGGAAGATCATTCGGCGGTCTCGCTGGACGACAGCCGAACAGCTTCCTGTGCTGAATTTTCGCTTGAGCAAGCGCCGTTTGGCGCCTGGTGAGCGCGCAGATGGGGTGGTGGTCTTTGATCGTCCACCCTACAAACAGTCTAACGAGACGCTTTTCTTGCAGATTGCCGAAGCGGGAGCGGTGGATCACCCTGCCTTGGCGCCCATCGGTTTTGGCATCAACACCTTGAAGGAGGATTCTACCCATGGAGAGCCCGTCAAAGGAAAATGACACGCTGCACGCAACAACAGCGGAGTCACGAGCCGATCTGGAGGAAACCGCAGAACCGGAAGCGGCGGATGGAAAGCGAGGGATTCAATGGCGCGAAATCATCCGCCAAGCGTTTGACAAGGCGCGGCAGACCCAGCAGCCCAGAACCACACGCCGCGAACTCAGCAAGGACAAAAGCAAGTCGCTCTTGGTGCTGGGTGGTGCAGCCGTCGCCATGCTCTTGCTGTTCTTGGGAATATTCTCTTCGCCTCAAAAGGCGAAGAGAACAGGGAGACAGGCAGGCGCGCCGGACCTGGGGCGCAGGATAACGCCGGGCCAGGAGGGTAACCAAGGCGGATCTGTAACGCCCATGTTGAACGCCGAGGTAGGCGGCGACGAGACAGTGAATAGGGGCGACGTGACACCCGAGGAGATCGGGCGGACGGCGCGACCGGGCCGGCCAAAGGCCCCCGCCGCACAACAAACAACTCCGCAGTATGCGCTGAATAAGATTGATTTCGATTCCACCCCGCCGCAGGAGCCAGGCTATCAGCGCCCACCGCAGCCTCCCTCACCTGAAGAATCCCCTGAGGCTGCTCTCCGTAAGCCGTCGCTGGTGTTTGTGCGGGGGGCGGAGACTGGCGCTGCCGGAGGCGCCCCCATGAGGTCAGCCGTCCTCGAACAGAGCGATTTCGTCACTTTGCTGCCTCCCGGCACCCGCCTCGTAGCGCGGTTGGAATCGGCGGTCAGTACGGGGGTGAAAGAACCGGTTGTCGCGGTGATCGAGTACAACTTCGAGCGTGAAGGTGAGATTGTGGTGCCGGCGGGAGCAAAGGCGATCGGCCAGTTGCGTCAAGCAGACCGTTCGGGGAACGTCGATATCCGGTTCGACAGGCTGGAAATGCCGGATGGAACCACGCAGAGGATGGATGGGGTAGCTATGGACCTGGCGTTTCGGCCGCTTAAGGGATCCGTATCCGGAAAGAAAACCGGGACCAAATTCCTGGTGCGGACCTTCACCGGTCTCGGCACAGTCGCCGCTTACCTGGTCGGGAATGGCGGAAGCAGCGGATTCTACGGCCCGCTTTCTGAGAGCGCGCTGCTCCGGGAACGGGTTGCCAACAACGTCGGAGTCGCAGGCGATGAGGAGTTGAATGAGCTGGCGTTCAATCAGAACATCGTGGTGACCGTCCCAGGCAACACGAGGTTTTATATTGTGCTAGGGACCGGCGCCATAGGCCGTGACGCAGGAAGCAAACAGGCGGCCGCACCCGTTCCCGCAGGGTCGAGAGTCGCCACAACGCCGAGCCTCGAAGAGCTCCGGCAGTTGATGCAACTCAGACAGGAACTCAGCGCGATGTATCAACAGACCGCTACGGCTCCGGCGCCAAGCGAGACGCCGCAGTAGATCAGGAGGTGAGGGGATCGCGAAATGGCGCGCTTGATTCGCGGCTTCCGCCCTACTGCGCCCACTCCTCAATAATCACACCGCCCGCTGCCTAACACACCGGCAGAAGTGCTGCACGTTTCCACCGGCACGTACAGCCCGATGAGCATCTTTGTCGAATATCCTGAATCGTAGCCGCTTTGCAATTTCGCATCTTTGCCAAAGTCCAGCCACAACAACGGTTCGACGATACAGCCAAGTGACCACAAGCAGACACGGCAACTTCCCCGAAGCGGACTGGGGAGTCAGGAGGTTGTAGTTCTACGAGTAGACCGTTATACGCCCAAATGGATTGTTCCACCACGTGTAGCGCATCTGTTTTGTAGGTCCGCGGTTCTTCCGCCCATCACAACGAAAAGCCGCGGAATCAAGAACAGGCCTGATACCTCGCTGTTGCTACCTGCTACGGTCAACGTGGTTTAGAATCTCGCGCATGCCGCCAGATAGTCTATCAAGCCCTGATACAATTGAAGTATTGCAGCCCGGCACTGATTCTGGTTGAAATTACGACCGTGCTTTGCGAAGCGGTCGTTAACGGCTTCCGCGAGGTCCTCACTCATAGCGTGGGCTGAGGTTTGGCGGAGGTCGTTGATCAAGAATAAAATCTCTCCCTCAGACATTACTGCGTCAATCGCCTCTGTTTCATCTTTCAAGAGCGTTGATGCTTGGTTTTCCGCCCATTGCTCGACACGTCCGACCGCATACTGCAACGCCTCTTCGGGGGCTTTATGCCAAGAACTAGCCATTGAGGCAATTCTGCAGACGGCAATGAACGACGTAAACAATTTCAAGCTGCGCAAACCCTCTAGCCTTTTAATATTCGAGTAGCCATGGCGGTTCAAGAATATTCTTATCTCAGTTTCTGAGATCCGCTCTGTCACCAGTCCGTCCAGAGATTTTGCCCGATTGACAAGTTCGATTGCGTCAGGATTACCCGAAAGGGCCCGACCAAGCGCCTTCTTGTCTTTCGCGAGGTTGTGTTGCGATTTGAATGGCACTTCGGGAGCACTTGTTAACGCACCACAGTGCTTGTTGATTCGTATTGGAAGGGTCTCCAAGGCCTGCACGAAATCAAAGAGGGATGGGGCCTGAGCCAATTCCCTGTGTTTTTGTTTCCCAACGAACGGGACGTTGAACGCCTGCCAGTGAGCCCATTCACTGGGAGGTATGCCCACTATAAAGTCGCCCAACCAAACAGAAACGTACTCGGTTCCGAGCAGAAATGCGATTCCCGATAAGCTCACTTTCGAAGAGCGGATCATCAGGGAACGAAGGTGGTCGGTAGTGATTTCAGCCTCAGGGTCGTCTTGGTACCTGTTGAGAACGGCCTGATCGAAAACAGCGAACGCACTAAAATGCTCACTTTGGTGCCTTCTCTCCTTGACTTCCCAAGGCCTAACTCGCCCATCGGACGTTTGAAACTCAATCTTTTCTGCTGTTCTCCTTACTCCCTCAGGAACCCGCCCAACGGTCACTGAGAACTGGAGGTCCTTGGGAGGCGGCATCAGGTTATAACCCTGAAGCTCTACGTAATGGTAGTCCGAGGAACCCGCTCTCGCGAAGTAATGAACCTTCTGGTTCTCCTTTAAGTGCTTTAGAGCCCATTCATTTTGGCCTGACATATTTAAGCGATCTCCAAATTCCGCGTAGAAACCAATCAACAACCATCGCTCCCGCAGGCTTTGGAAGTCACGGATGAAGTCCTCCCGCGCCACCATGCTGATCGATGTCGCCGATTGTTCTCTCACCACCACGTCATCAATGGCTTCCTGCCAGGAATTCCAAACCGTCCTCTCACCCTCTACCTTTCGAGTCAGTTTGTAGGCACGTTCAAACTCCTGCGACAAATCACCCTCAATTCTTCTGTCATCTGCGGACCACCCAAGACTGAGTGGTTCTGCTGGGCCGCCATAGATCGTTTCGTAGAAGTGACCCTTAGGATCTGTGCCGTAGCCAGGGTGAAAGCCATGTTGAATATAACGTCCCTGTAAGTGCTCCGGGGAGCGCTCTGACTCAGCGACATGGTCCTCCGTAACAATCCATGTGTTCAGCCAGAGAAAAATGCGATCCGCACCCTCGCCAATTTCTCCCCTATAGAAAAGGGGAATGTATTCACGCCCACGAGTTAGAGATTCAAGATGACGGTCAATATCGATACGCTTGTCCGCGAATGCAATTAGGTTTTCTGAATTGTCCTGTTCGTCCATTTCTTTACTCAGAGAAATCGTAGCAGATATTGTACAGCAGGTGCGCTACGGTCCTTCTCACGGGCACATTAAATGAATTGAAGTTCACCGTCAATCGGCAGGTTGCCGGTAAGTCGGCTACCATCCCCATGGGCGCAGGCGTGAGTCACGCATTGGGCACTCATGGCTCAATGCCGATCCGGTCGTTCACTGCTTCGGGAAGGCGCTGCTTGCTCCCCAGATACTTTTCCGTCGTCTGCACTGAGACATGGCCCAGCAGAAACTGAATCTGCTCCATCTCTCCGCACATTTAGACCGCGATCCTCTTCTTAAACTCTTCAAATGGTATGACCCGTGTAAGAGAGGCAGCAGACAGCTTCGAGCGCAGCCGTTTGTCCTGAGTTACGAATGTGAGTGAAGGATCGCACAGATATGACAAATGTGCTTCATCGGTGACATCGTTGGCATTCCTCTCGAAGTTGTACCCGTCTCGAAGGGATTGTAACAGCACTTTGGAAAGAAACTCCCCAGCGGCTTGCATGAACGGCCACAGTTCGTCCAATTCGTCCGTAGTCAGGTTAGGGCGCCCCAGCGTTTTGGCCCACATCTTTACATAGTGGCGTTTCCATTGCGTACCCTGGAAAAATGCCGTTGTTAAGGCGGCGTCGTCGCCGGTCAACGGCCCGCCTACGCGGGGTAATCTCGTGACCCCTGCCTCCTTTAGGATCTCCCGACGATAGCCTGTGATCATTCGGGTATGGAGGACGCGAAATTCGTTCTCTGCTTTTCTTATGGCCGAGACGTCCAGTCCCATTAACTGTACGGGGCCGACCCGAACGAGCGTTCCAAGTTCAGCCTTCGAGCGATATCTGATCGCTACGTCAATCCAGCGACGTATCTGGTCCCTTCCCAAATGCTTTGATTTGTAACCTGTGTGGAAGAGCCGAAGCGCTAAGAATTCGTCCCGGTCGGGGAGAATCGCGTGGCCAGCCGTATCGCGTGCAAATTGAAGAACGCCCTGGGATATTGCGAACTCATTCGGGGGCCGAGTGTAGAGGTCCTCAAGTAGTTCGAGTATGGTCGTCGTCGCTAATTTGAAGCGCTTCTTGTGCGTTCGGAGTAGAGCTTGCTCAGCATACCAATTTTCTTCAATTACATCGCGGTAGACGTTGGTGTCGAAATAGAAATATTCTCGCACAGTCCGCACACTTTAGGCTGGGACGAAGGCCATGAGGCCCCGAACCATGTCGGCCAACTCTTCTCGGTGCAAGATGCCGCTCAACGGTATGGTAGGATTGCCCTCGGGGTCGTACCACATCAGCCAGTAGATGTCTGTTTCAGCGGGATCGTCACGGTTGGCGACATGCTCTAACCACAAGGAATACTCCCCTTGTTGACCAGCAAGCGGGCCCTCGACTACACTCCCCCGGGTCTGCGACCAGCCATGGGCAAAGCCTCTTGAGATATCAGTCTGAAACCTTCGATTAAAACAAGAAAAGTCCTGCGGCTCACCGTTGACCACGATCCTATGTCGCGCTGACATGGAGCACCTCTGGGGCAAGGCCATCTTTCGATCCCCCGGCGATTATATTGCAGTCAGTATACATCCGGGCCTGAGGAAGGGCAACGCAGAGAGGGCGCAAACATAAAGCTAATATGGCCGCCAACTCTTACTCATCTTATTACGAGATGCCGCCTGGAGCTCGCGTTTACTTGACGGTATGTCGCCTACACGTAGAAGCTACCCGTTGGCGTGACGGGCCGGAAACGGGGTTCAGGTCATCGAAGCAGACTTCGCGGGAGCCAGAGGTTGCATCTCTAGGATTCGGACGTTGGAGTCCCCGTGATCGTAATATTCCCCTTGATTACTAAACCCTTGGCGACAAGGGAGGAGTAAGACGTGAAGACGTAGGTCCAACTTTGCGTATGGCCGACGGTCCGCTCGGAAACTTGGAGAACAGTTCCGGGCTACAGGGGACAGGCTCTGACTTTTTGGACCAATCTCTTGATAGCCTTGCGACCTAGACATCTAATCTGTTTGTCGTCTTGGTAGAAATTAACTCCGATGAGAAAAACCTCGTACCGCTTGTCCGCCGCGTTTTCGGGATAGTAGTGGACAGACCACAGACCACCACCACTCAGTCCACGATAATCCTGAATCGGGCTAATCGGGTCTTGGCACGGAAGCGCCTTGAGGAAATCGAGTCCATCTCGTTCCCCCTCTTCTATCAGCTCCGCTAGAAATATGGCCCGCAGTTCCATGGATAACGTGTTGGTCTCGGTCGGATCCTTCTGGGCAAGCACTCCCGGAGAGCCGATAATCACACAATCACCGATCGGTTCGCGCTCCTCCCGCTCTAGAGGAAAAAACGAGAGGCGTGCACCCATATTCCGACAATCAGCAACATGAAGTTCCAACAGGGTGACATCGGCATCGAACGGCTTCGGATTCACCTTGATGTTGTCATCGAGCGAATACGGTGTCAGTGAATCCTTATGCAAGCCGGCGCCGTGAGAGCGCTCAGCGATTGCAGAATAGTAGATGGTTGATTCTCTTTGGAGTGCCGCCCAGACATGCGTAGCGGTTAGGATGAAATGCCTTAGATCAAAGGTGACCAAAGAACCCGAGCCAACGGGTCGAACTCCGCCGGGCCGTGGTTGGTCCGGCAAAAGCAGGGCTACAGAATGCTTTGAAATGAAACTCGCGGCTTCCATGTCCGGAAATTGTCTCTCAATCACCATCGTGCACCGGCACGGAGTCTACCACAGCTTCGGAAGAAGGGTTTCGTTCCCGTTTCACGCTGGTTAGGCCGCCGCGACATGACGGCATTTGACGCGCGCCCAAGTCGCGGAGCCAAACCCAAAGCCCTACGGATTTGTCTGTCATCTCTGAGGTTACGCCTGGATCACGGAAGCTTGATGGCGTCGGCAATTGGCGTGTGGCCCATGATTTGTTCGGGACCTTGGGGGGGGAGATCATCGCTTAACTCGTGTTACGACCCACGTGAATACTTGCACTATATTGCCCCCCGCAAGATGTTGCTAAAGGCTTCGGATTTTGTTGGTGATCTCGGCTACCTCCTCCTGACTCAATGCGAGGCGTGGCAGTAGGGATTCCAATTCTGCTTTGGGCATGACTTTCAGAAGTTCTGTGAGCTTGTCGCGCCGAATCAACATCTCAACCGCCCAAAGGCGTTCTGGAGCGTCCGGGTCGTCGGCGGTTTGAACAAAGCCGTTGACCTCTTGATCTATTTCCGCTATGGCCTCTCGATCCCTCCTTGCTCGAAGGGAGGATTCAAGCTTTTGCAACCAGTCACGGGCAACGGGGGGAAGTGCGTTATCGCGCAAAACGACCTCCACTTCCTTGCGGCATTTTTCAAGATGAATTGCCGACGAACCAACAATGACATTTCCCAAATGTTCGGCACCGTCAGCCAGGGCGTTTCCAATCCGCTTGCTGTCTGGATACCTCTCAACGATTTTGATGGCAATTGGCCAGAACCCGGGCTTCCCGCCGTTAATGCTTTTGGCCACGAATACGGCTTCCGCTTCACCTTGCATTGCAAACTGCAGCAGGACTTCTCGGCTGGCTTCCTGGCTTATCGCGTCGGAAAGACACCAAGCGACGCGGAAGCGCACCATTGGATCCTCCATAGCACATCTCAGGACAGTTAGCAGGGCTTGATCGCCGTGTGACTCCTGAAGGCGGTTCCAAAATTCATGGCCGCCGTGACGTTCTAGTGGTTCCCAGCAGTCATGCTCTGCACGTTGCTTTAGTAGTTTCTTCAAGAGATCCATCGCGCGCTTTGGATCGAGTGGCACTAAGCTTGCGGCAAGAAGGTCGCATTCGAAAGCTAAGTTGATGTTTATAGGGGTGCAAGCCTCGAGGCACTGCCAAGCGAACTCGGCCACCTCGCCTTCGATCTTATGTCCACCCTGTAGCTTCATCGCAAGGAAATCAATGGCATCACCCGCATTTTCGAAAGCAGGCCCCACTGATTTCCGCAAAAGAGGTAGAACCGTGCTCAGGTCAGTCGGCTCTGTCCAGGAACTGTGGGTCAGAGCTCTTACAACCACGCTAGCTTCGACCCGGGGCTGGGCGACAAGGGTTGACAGGCGTTCGAGGCCAGCAGCATCTATCTCAATGTTTTGAGTAGCCTTGATGACCGCTTCCGGCGTGATCAGCCGAGACTGGGTTAGTTCGTCGAGACGGGAAGCGATAGGTCCTCTGCTATGCTGTGCTTGACCGCCACAGTAACACCCGAAGGCCACCGCGCCAGCATCTTCCCTCGCCAGGTTCTCCACGGTCGAAAGCAGGGATTGGCTACGATCCAGTTTTCCCAGCCACCCGAAGAATCTGTACGCCTTCTTAGCCTCGCTTGAGCAGAGCCAGCTCTGGAGGTCCGCTGTTAATAGACCCGGATTCGCGATAACTTCGGCCGCGATTGTCTCAAGTTCCTTTTCGCAGCGATACAGGGGCTTCTGCCCTTCTCCTGCGAGATTCGTGTTGTCCTCACGAGACCAGTCCCCGGCCCACCGCTTAATCCGCGTGGGGAAATCGGTATTTTCTAGCCGGCGAATCATGCCCTCCATCTCTTCAGTCAGCGCCTGGAACTTCGCGACCGTCTCTTGGTCAGATTTGTCCACTCGGACCGCCAAGTTACTCTGAGCGTGCCGGAGGGCGTCGACGAGCTTGGACACGGGGATGGCAACTTTCTTGGCTGCCACCCAATCCACGGCTTTCGCAAAGAATTCCACGGCCCTTTCCGGCCGGCCCTGAACAACAAGGGCGGCGATTGAAAACGGGACCAGCGCCGCCGCCTTGCCAGCGACGGCCGGTTGTTCGGCCTCAGCCGAGCACATCAACAGTTGGACCACGCCCTCCGAGTAGTCGAATATTTCGCCGTAGGTCATTGCGGGTCTCGAGTCTAAAGGCTCGGAGCCGCTACTCCGACGAAGATTCACGGCACCGCCTCTGGTTAAGGCAGCGTCGACGGCACTCAGACCTATTTGCCGGATTTCAACTGGCTTGTCATGCGCGAGCATTTCTGTGAGAAGGCCAAGCCGCTCCATAAGCGGAACGGGGCACTGGGGATGGATCGGATAAAAGCATTCACAGAGTATGCCCGTTGCATTGTTCCCAATGTTTTCATTCTCCGCCTCGGCAAGCAGCAGCAAGCACCTCATCGCAGTAGTTCCTGTCTTCCTGCGAAACAAAAGCTGCTCGTTGGCGCACATTAGCCCCCGTCGGGCCTGTCCCGAGATGGCCAACCGTTCATCCCTGTTCATACACGTCAGTCCTTGCTCAATCATCTGGGCCGTCCGCTCCGGGACTGTTGCTGCCGCCGCCGTAAGTATCGGGATGTGCTTCAATGCTACCGATAAGTTTTCCAATGGCCCGTGGGCTGCAAAAATCTCATCCCAAAAGCGACCAGCCTCGTCGCCCCGGAGGCTTTGGAGCCGCCCGAGGAAGCGGCGACGGGCTCTTTCATCGAATGTCGCAAACAGTGTGAGGAGTTCAGTGTAGCGACCGCGCAGCCCCTCCATGGCAAGATGGTTGGCAAAAACCGGAGGTTGAACCTCAGCGTATGCTCCGCGGACCCGTACGAGCCCTGCATCCTGAAGGGTTTGCAACTCGTTCAGCACCGTGTTGGCTTGGATATCAGATGCGAGCGCCCTGCATATGGACTGGATTTCTTGCTCCGTCTGTCCCCTAACGCCGACATGAGTAAGCAAGCTTAATCGCCGAAGAATCTCGATGGCTTTTTCTCCCAGCGTTCGGCGAACTCTTTTTGCAAAACTCTGGGCCAACTTCTCAAAGAAATCTCCCGCCACGGCCCTGATTTCGGGACCCGCATCCGCTGCCAATAGCAACATACCAGGGTTTCCCCCACAGTTTTCGATAACCCAGGACTCTGTGCTGTAATCGAACCGGGCTCCTGCTGCTTTCAGCAGTTTGGCGGAGTTGGGTTCGTCCAGATGCTGGATTCTGAAGGTCCGGACACGCGGGCCCCCACCGAAGTCCGGCCCAGGGGCACTCTCGGATGTCGGAAACGTGATCAAGAGCTTGAGACTCGGTTGGGCAAGTGCCTGGCGGGTAAAGCCCTCCGCGTCCTCGGGGTCAGGGTCTTCGACAATGACAACCGTCTCGCGTGAGGGGTGTTCAAGACCGAGCAGGTCAGTCGTGGTCATCGATCTTGGGTCAACCGCAATGACGCAATCTAGCTGTCGGCGGCGCGCCGCCTCGAGTGCGAGCCGCGTCTTCCCGATGTTGTTTGGCCCCGCAAGGATCACCGCGCGGACACCAGGATCCTCTAATGCGGAGGAGATGCCTTCCAAGTCGTCGTTCTTTCCGATCAGTTCAACGTGCGCACCGTATACCTTCTGCCGGGTGTGGGCGTTCCATGCTGCTTCCCAGGTCAAGAACTGGTTTGTGGCAAAAAACGCGGACCGGATGTGAGGAAGATCGTTCAGAAACGCACTGAGTTCAGCAGCCCCGACAACCTCAACATGCACATCCTCTGGGCGGTCATATCCATCTAGTGCTTCCTTCTTGAGCGATTCCTTTTGGTCGTCCACCAGATCAAGGTTGGTGAAGATCACATACCTATCGGGCCTCTTTGCAGTCTCCTCGTACACTTCCTTGACAGCCCCTTTTAGCCCACTCTTGAGAACTGAAAAAACCTGGGTTCGATCACGTGCGGATACGTCCCTCTGCTTGTACTGAAAGATGTTCCGGCCCGGGGCAAGTAGTGAGCCAACGTAATTGCCATCATCTGGCAGATTCACTTCCCATCGCGCGTCGATCCCGTGGTCCTTGACGTTTACTCGCTCTGTAAACGACGGGACCGTGGTGAGCCGTCGGCCAGATTGTGCCCAGGCGACACAGTTGCAAAGCGACGCAAATCGCCGAGCATCGAACTGTCGGCTGACAATCCTCTCAACTTCCTCTGCTTCGATCGGTTTTCCGTGTGCCAGTGACATGAGACCTCCTGATTGTGAGGAACGTGCGACCAGGGCCCGCAGGAATTGGGGGGCAGAGCGTCACTTCCAGAGGGCTCCACCGTGATGAAAATCGCTGTTTCTAGGCGCTGATCCTACGCCGCCGGGGGGTACCAGTCAAGACTACTCCCAACGAACCGGAACGAACCGCAGGCTCGAAAATTAGTTGCTGGCAAATGAAGGCGTTATGGAGTGACTGCCCTCCGTCCGCACACACTTACACGGCAACGCCTAGAATAGCGCGTTCCGTTCTCTAGGGAGCGGAGAGCGTGCCTGAGGGTTACTTTATGCAGGCTCACGAGCTATCGCCACTCTCACTGCGGAGAGACATCACGACGACGCTCAATTATTCGCTCAACACGCACGCTCCGGATCAGACAGGGTCTCGGTCTCGAGTTCTCCACTGCGGCGACGATCTCGCCGCTCCCAATGCTTCCATCTTAACCCAAATCCATTTTCATGAGCTTTCGCGGACCGGAGGTCCATCAAGACAGGGTCGAAAAACCATTTGCTTAAAATGAACTCGTACTGGAAACAAAGGGGATAGCGCGAATCGGCCACAGCCTGTCATGCTGACCGTTTTTCATGAACTTTCGCGGGCCGAAGGCCCTAATGGACAGACCTAAAGTAGAGCTCCGCTACCCATTCCGTCGCCAGCGCCCAGCCGCCGGTAAGCCGAGCATCTGTGACTCCGAGAGCTCACCAACGTTATCGGCCAGTTAGACGCCCCACGCGGAAGTCAACCGCACAGGCGAGAGCGCTCCGGCCCCGATAACGCGCGATCAACGGCGAAGGGTTTACCGATTCCCCATCACTTGGCCGTGTCGCCAAACAGTAGAAGTGCCTCACGCATTCAAACTCCCCAGATACGGGGTTCTGGGATGTCTGGACCTGCGCTCCTCTCCGCTTGGACGTATAACGGCCTAAGCCTACTTTGGGTTGTCGTCGCCAAACCTCACTTTACAAGGAACGTAAGCCGACCAATTGACCAACGCTCGACTCGTCGAGCAGGCGCTCGTCAAGGTCGAGTTCAATGGCGTGTGCCACAGCTCGGTTGGCACGACATGCGCTGCGAAAAAACGCCAAGCTCCGCGACGTGGACATTGCAGTCGAATCACGAAAGCAGAGTTCGGCGTGTTGGGTAGTGGGGTGTTCACTGAAGCATCCACTGAGCAAGGTGGTTCTCACAACTGTCGACCCGTGAAAAAAAGTTGGCACGCGCATCCGCTTCCAAGAGCGAACGGTCGGATCGCACCACCGGTCTTTCGAGTGGCAGTTTATCCCAGCCCGGTTCTCACAATCGCCGACCCGCGAAAAATAATTCTCAAAGTTGACTAACCCCGCCGAAATGCGCGAGTTGCTTGCCTTTCCCGCTTGGTCGTGATTGAGGTAGACGTTGCACGCAGGGTGAGCGCTCGATCCTCGCGAAAGGGTTCATAGCCTGAGCAAACTTCTCTGTTTCCTGCCTGTCTTCTCCTTCTCGCAGTCCTCCGACCTCATTTGACGCAAAAACAATCTCCCATTATTTTTCGCAACGGGCCGCTTTTGTTCAGCAGTTTTCGGAATCGGAACAACAGCGGGCAGCGAAAGGAGGGTACCGATTCATGCGCATGAAGTGGGACAGGGCACTCAAGAGGCCACTCGCGGCGGGCGCGATTTGTCTCGTGCTGGCTGCGCAGTATGTCCTGGCTCAAAACTTGGGTCAAAACCCACAATTCAACGTAGCTGTTCAAGGTCAAACGGGGGCGCAACCGGAAGGTGCGTTCCTCAACTTCATCAACTGGGTAGGCAACGTGATCGCGCCCGTGGGCGCGGGCGGGGCGGT
>Ga0326727_10019497_pt1 | contig 13619 bp, 15 predicted proteins | sample MB2enrmetagenome_FD_207643 | JGI IMG/M metagenome (GOLD analysis project Ga0326727, IMG submission 207643) | Lab enriched peat soil microbial communities from McLean, Ithaca, NY, United States - MB29MY | ecosystem: Environmental > Terrestrial > Soil > Wetlands > Peat | place: USA: New York... | reverse complement strand
GGAAGGCTATGAAGTGACCACCATGGCCGAGGCCTGCACCCAGGGCGACATCTTCGTCACCACCACGGGCTGCTCGGACGTGATCACCGGCGGGCATATGGAGCAGATGCGCGAAGGAGCCATCATCTGCAACATCGGCCATTTCGACTCCGAGATCGCCATGCACTATCTTGAGGGGAACAACGGCTGCACCAAGGACCAGATCAAGCCCCTGGTGGACAAATGGACGCTAAGGTCCGGCCGCTCCATACTGGTGCTGGCCGAAGGGCGTCTGGTGAACCTGGGCTGCGCCACCGGCCACCCCAGCTTCGTCATGTCCAACAGCTTCACCAACCAGGCCCTGGCCCAGATCGAGCTGGCCACGAAGAAATACGCCATCGGCGTGTACACCCTGCCCAAACTCCTGGACGAGGAGGTGGCCCGCCTGCACCTGGCCCGCCTGGAAGTGAAGCTGGACAGGCTCACCGAGGCCCAGGCCAAGTATCTGGGCATAAGCGCCGACGGGCCGTACAAGCCGGAGCATTACCGCTACTAGGCCGGATTCTAACGAGACGAGACCTGGGACATGGCCGGGGAGACGCGAGTCTCCCCGGCCTTTTTCCGGAAACGCTTGCCTGACCGTCGATAACTAGTTATCTATTGAACATGAGAACCGAAAAGACGAACAAGTCCAGGCCCGTCAAACCGGCCGTCCAGCGCGAGCGCATGCGCGGGTACCGCGAGCGCATGCGGGCCGCCGGCCTGCGGCAGATTTCCCTGTGGGTGCCGGACATGAACTCGCCCGTGGTGCGCGAGGAGGCCAGGCGCCAGGCCCTTGCCGCGAGCTGCGCCCCAGGCGACCGGGACACGCTCGATTTCATCGAATCTGCGGCCGACACCTCGGACTGGACATGAGGCGCGGCGATCTGGTGACCGTCGCAGCCCCGGGCAGTTACGGCAAGCCGCGCCCGGCCGTTATCGTCCAGACCGATCTGCTGGACGCCCATTCCAGCGTGCTGGTGGCCCTGGTGACATCCACGCTGGTGGATTCGCCGCTGTTCAGGCTGTCCGTGCACCCCGATGAAGCCAATGGCCTGCGGACCGAAAGCCAGATCATGGCCGACAGGATCATGGCCGTGCCCCGGGAGAAGGTGGGCGGGGTCATCGGGCGTCTGGGCGACGAAGTGATGCTCAGGTTGAACCGGGCCGTGGCTTTCGTGATGGGCTTGGGGTGAAGCGGCCTCATACGCTTTCCGTTCTCAGTCGACACTTCCCTGGCACGCCTGTTGCTCACTACTCCCCAAGCCGCCCCGCTCTGAACCGGCCGTTTTTCCCGGCAACCCCGGCCACGCCTGGCGCGGGCAGACTTTCGGCCTCAGGGCGCGATCGATCGCCGGAAGCCGATGCAACAAATTTGTACGGTTTTGGTCACAATTTTGCGGACAGGCCCGCCTTGCACGCTGCTCCCGCCGGGCCGCCAAAGGGGAACCATGAAAGCTCTCGACGAAATGATGCTCTCCATCCGCCGCATGGGGGAGGAAGACGAACCGTCCGGGCTGCCCGGGAAGCCGGTGGATCTGCTCCTCTATGCGCCGTGCCCGGTGAAGCTGGTGATCAAGGATCACATCGACGCCATCATCGCGGAGCATGCCGCGCGCGGAACGGAGCTCACCGCCCACATCCCCATGGGCTGCACCTCCATCGACCCATACGACCCCATCTACCGTGAGGCCGACCCGGACAGGTTGCCCGGCGTTGTCGGGTCCATCGGTTTCGGCGATTTCTGGCGCAAGGAGTTCGTGGACAACCATCTGCGCTCCGGGGTGTTCGAGGCCGCGCTTCCGGCCGTGGTCAATCCCCTGCACGAGCGGGCCGGGCTCATCGATCCCCGGGGATGCTACACCGTCTACGGGGTCACCCCCTACGTGTTCATGGTAGACACCCGCCGTCTGGGCGGACTGCCCGTCCCGGGCGCCTGGGAAGACATCCTCCACCCGCGCTACAAGGGGGAGGTGGTCATGTGCGGGGACGGCGACGACATGGCCGACGCCGTGGTGCTCAACCTGTACAAGGATTTCGGCATGGACGGGCTCAGGGCCATGGCCGCCAACAGCAAGGGGCTCATGCACTCTTCCTCCATGGTCAAGTCCGTCGGGAGCCCGGACGAGACCGCCGGGGCGGTCTACGTCATTCCGGCCTTCTTCGCCCACGGCACGCGGCAGCCGGAGCACATCCGGATCATCTGGCCCAGGGACGGCGCCGCAGCCAGCCCCTTGTACATTCTGGCCAAGAAAAGCGAGCGCGAGCGGCTGCGGGATTTGATCGGGTTCTTCTCCGGCGGACCCGGGGGCGGTTTCGCGGGCATCGAGAGCGCGGCATGGTTCGCCCCTGCTGCCCATGTGGGCGGTTCGTCGCCCTCGCGGCTGCCTCCGGAGGCGGCGCTCAAGTGGGTGGGCTGGGACTTCATCGAAGACAACGACATAAGCGCCCTTCGCGACAAGCTGAACGCCCTGTTCAGGGCCATGGTCAAGGATAAGCAGTGACGCTCGACCACAGCGCGTGCGCCGGGTTCCTGGGCCTTGCGGAGGCCAGGCCATGAGGCTTGTCACCGTGGCCGGGCCGCCCTCGTGCGGCAAGACCTCCGTGGTGGCCAGGGCCTGCGGGACGCTCATGGCCTCGGGCGCTCCCTGCGCCGTGGTCAAGTTCGATTGCCTGCAGAGCCGGGACGGGGCTCTGTACCGGGAGGCCGGAGTTCCTGTAACCGTGGCTTTTTCCGGCGGGCTGTGCCCGGACCATTTCTACGCCACCAACCTGGAGGAGGCCTTCGCCTGGGCCGAGGGCACGGGCGCGGAGTGCTTCGTCATCGAGACCGCCGGGCTGTGCAACCGCTGCTCCCCGCACATCCGAGGGGCGCTGGCCGTGTGTGTGATCGACAACCTCATGGGCATCGACGCCCCCGAAAAGATCGGCCCCATGCTGCGCATGGCCGATCTGGTGGTGGTCACCAAGGGGGATCTGGTCTCCCAGGCCGAACGCGAGGTGTACCGCTACCGCATCCGTCAGATGAACAAGCGGGCCGTGATCCGCCACGTCAACGGCCTCACCGGGCAGGGCTGCGCGGACCTGGCGGCCATCATGGGCCAGGCCCCGGACATCGAGGGCATAACGGACAGGAAGCTCAGGTTCTCCATGCCTGCCGCAGTCTGCTCCTATTGCTTGAGCGAAACCCGCATCGGCTCCCGCTACCAGAAGGGCAACGTGAAAAAGGCCCGCTTCGGAGGGCATGATGCGGCCTGACGGAATTGATTCCGAGGAGAACTTCGGGCGGGACGGCGCGGACTGCCCGGGACAAGGCGGCAAGGCGGATCAGGGATCGCCTTCCGGCGACCGCGCCAGGTCCTTCGCACCCGGCGACACCAGCCCTCCCGGCCTGGTCGGCGACCAGGGATCGCCTTCCGGCGACCGCGCATTCGCGCCCCGCAGCCTGACCCTGACGGCCGGTCGGGATAAGTCCGGCCTGCCGGAGGCCGCCGGGATCACCTTCCGCCCGGGCGAGATCACCGCGCTTCTCGGCCCGACCGGCTCGGGCAAGAGCCGTTTTCTGTCCGACATCGAGTCCCTGGCCTGCGGGGACACCCCGACGGGGCGCACGCTCCTCATAGACGGGCGCGCCCCGGACCCGGACGAGCGCTTCGCCCTTCAGGGACGCCTGGTGGCCCAGCTCACCCAGAACATGAACTTCGTTCTGGACCTGGGCGCGCGGGAGTTCGTAAAGCTGCACGCCATGAGCCGCGAGGTGGAGGACCCGGAGGGGGCCGCCGAACGGGTGCTGGAGGCCGCCAACGCCCTGGCCGGGGAGAGCTTCGGCCCGGCGACCCAGCTGACGCAGCTCTCCGGCGGCCAGTCCAGGGCGCTCATGATCGCGGACACGGCGCTTCTCAGCTGGTCGCCTGTGCTGCTCATCGACGAGATCGAAAACGCCGGGGTGGACAAGCGCAAGGCCCTGGACCTGCTGCTTAAGAGCGACAAGATCATCGTCATGGCCACCCACGACCCGGTGCTGGCCCTTTCCGCTGATCGCCGCCTCGTCTTCGAGCACGGGGCGGTGAAACTGGTCCAGACCCGCACCGGCGGGGAGGAGGCTCTTCTGGCCCGGCTGACGGACATGGAGGAGGAGCTGTCGCGGGTGCGGGGGATGCTGCGGGCAGGGGATAATTTTGTTGCCTGAAGACTTACAAAGTCTTACATAGAATGCATGCACCGCATCGAGTGGACCAAGAAAGCCTTGAAGCAACTCAAGGTCCTGGACATCAAGGATCAAGGAACCATTTATGCGGCGGTCGGGACCTTGGCTTCTTGGCCGGATTGTCGGAACGTGAAGGCCCTGGTCGACCGGGAAAACTACCGCCTGCGTGTTGGCCGTTATCGGGTGCTGTTTGCCGTCCACGACGGGATACCACGTGTCATCAAGGTCCAGGAGGTCAAAAAACGTGATGAACGCACCTACTAAACACCAGATCATTACCGGTAAGGACGGCTCCCCCCTGTTCGCGGTCGTTCCCTGGGAGGAGTACGAGGAATTTTTTGACGGCAGGCCGGACGAAGAAGTGGTCATCCCCCATGAGGTGGTCGGACTGCATGTGGTCCAGGGTTTGAGTCTGGTGCGCGCCTGGCGCGAACATCTCGGGCTGACCCAGGAGGAGATCGCCAGGCGCATGGGGGTGTCGCGCCCCGCCTTCGCTCAGATGGAGACTGCGGGCGTGCGGCCGCGCGTGACCACGCTCAAGAAAATCGCGGCGGCCATGGAGGTGGAGTGGGAGCAGTTGCGGGATTAAGAAGGACCGCTTGCTTCATAACAACCCCAACAGCTCTTCAGGCTCGTCGATAAACACCTTCCCCCCGGCGGCCGCGAGCGTGTCCCGCTCCCGGAACCCCCAGGTCGCTCCAACCGGGGTCATGCCCGCGCCAAGCGCGCACTGCATATCCATGGGCGAATCGCCCACGAACAAAAACTCCCCCGGCGCGATGCCCAGGCGGTCGGCTATGGCCTTGGCCCCGGCCGGGTCCGGTTTGCGCGGATAGCGCGCCGACTCTCCCACCACTGCCGCCCAGGTCCAGTCGCCGAAGAAGTCCTGCATGGTCATCTGGCAGAATTTATCCGGCTTGTTGGACAGCACGGCCATGGGCACGGCCCGGGCGGCCAGTTCGTCCAGCAGTTCCGGAATGCCGGGGTAGGGGCGGGTCTTCAGGTGCAGGTGCGTTTCGTACTCCTCACGCATCATCTCCAGAGCCCTGGCAAAGTCCTCCTGGGCCGCAGCCGGCAGGGCGCGCCGCACCAGGGCGGCCACGCCGTCGCCGACGAACTGCTTGTAGCTCTCTGCCGGGTGGATGGGGTGGCCGAGCGCCGCCAGCACGGTATTGCTCGCGTCGGCCAGGTCTTCGAGGGTGTTCAGCAGGGTTCCGTCCAGGTCGAAGACCACGGCACGTGCGGGCGTCATGGGTGTCCTCAAGGTTATTTATGGTACAGCTTGATCTGGTTGGTGAACCGTTCCGTCTGTCCCGGGGTGGGCTGTCCGGCGGTGATCACCACGGACTCGCCGTGCTTGAAATCGGGGTTGCCGGCCACGAAACGCTCGCAACGCTTCATGTGGCCTTCCTCGGTGGCCTCGATGAGTCTGGGCTTAACCCCCCAGACGAAGTTCATATGATGGATGACCCTGGCGTCCGGGGTCAAGGCGTAGATGGGCAGGTTGGGCCGGCGCGACGACAGCAGGCGGGCCGTCGAGCCCGTGCCGGAATGGCTCACCAGCGCCTTGGACTCGGCGTTGTCCGCCAGGATGCAGGCGGCGTAGGCCAGGTACTTGGCCGGGTGCTTCTCCTTTTTGGGCGGGTAGGGGCCTTGCATGCGCTCCAGGTAGTATTCCACGGCGTTGCCGGAAATTTCGCGCATGTACTCGACGGCCTGTACCGGGAAGTCGCCCACGGCGGTCTCTTCGGAAAGCATGACGCAGTCGGCCCCGTCCAGGATGGCGTTGGCCACGTCGGTGGATTCGGCCCGGGTGGGGATGGGGTTCTTGACCATGCTGAGGAGCATCTGGGTGGCCACGATGGCCGGCTTCTGCGCATGGCGGCAGGCCCGGATGATCTTCTTCTGGATGACCGGCAGCTCCGCGATGGGGCATTCGGTGCCCAGGTCGCCTCTGGCCACCATGACCACATCGGTCAGGGCCAGAATCTCTTCCAGATGGTCCAGGGCGTTCTGACGCTCCAGTTTGGCCACCACGGGAATCCAGACGCCGTGTTTCGCGATCTCCGCCTTGATGTGGCGGATGTCGTCACCGTTCTGCACGAAGGAGATGCACACGGCGTCCAGCCCTATGTCCAGACCCTCGTGCAGGTCCTTGACGTCCTTTTCGGTGAGGGCGGGCAGGTTGTGGTGCTTGCCGGGGAAGGCGATGCCCTTGCGGGAGGAGAGCACGCCCGCGTTCAGGGCCTCCATCTCGAAGAGGCGGTCGTTTTTCACGACCCGGGTCACGGTGAACTGGAGCATGCCATCGGAGAGGTTCACGGGCATACCGGCCTTCAACCCGTCCAGCAGTCCGGGCACGTCGAGCGGTATGAAAATCTGTCCGTCGTTGCCCGGGTCCTCGTCCGGCAGACCAAGACGCAGAACCTGGCCCTTGTCCACCTGGCGGGGGGCGTTGGCGATTTCGCCGATGCGTGTTTTCGGGCCGCACAGATCGCCCAAAGCGGTCAAGGGCTCGCCGATTTCAGACTCCACGGAGCGCAGGTCCGCGATCACCGGCGCGAAGTCGGCGGCCACGGAGTGGGAAAAGTTGAGGCGAAAAATCCTGGCCCCGGCCATGGCCAAGGCTTTGATGGACTCCCGGGACATGGAGGCAGGGCCGAGAGTGGCGATGATCTTGGTGGTCATGGCTTGCTCCTGAAGTGACTTTCGGACCTGGATATACCGGAAGGGGGGTCGGATGTGTATCAAAAAATGCTTTTTCCGACACAGAACCCCACATGCATAAAGCGGATGCGCTTCGCGCGGCTTTTGTGTAAAACGCGACCAGCGAGGGACGTTTCATGTTCAATAAGCAAAGGCTTCTCACTCCCGGTCCGACGCCGCTGCCCGAAGAGGTGCGCCTGGCTATGGCCCGGGACATGATCCATCACCGCAAGGCCGACTTTCTGCCGGTCATGCGGGACGTGCGGGCTGGCCTCAAATACCTGTTCCAAACCTCCCAGGAGGTCATGCCCTTAAGCGCCAGCGGCACCGGCGCCATGGCCGCCGCCGTGACCAACCTGTTCGCGCCGGGGGAGAAGGTGCTCTGCGTGGACGGAGGCAAGTTCGGCGAGCGCTGGGGTGAAATCTGCGACATGCACGGCCAGAAGGCGGTGCGGTTGCCCGTCGAGTGGGGGCGGGCGGTCACCCCCGAGGCGGTCGCGCAGGCCCTGGACGCCGACCCGGAAATAGCCGGCGTGTGCGTGCAGGCCTCGGAGACCTCCACCGGCGTGCTGCATCCGGTGAAGGAACTGGGGCAGGTGACCAGAGACCGCGACGCCCTTCTGGTGGTGGACGGCATATCCGCCGTGGGCATCTCGCCCTGTCCCATGGACGAATGGGGGCTGGACTGCCTGCTGACCGGCTCGCAGAAGGGGCTCATGCTGCCCCCGGGGCTGGCGTTCATCGCCTGCTCGGACAAGGCCTGGGCCAAGTGCGGGAAGGTTACGCCCTCCAATTTCTATTTCCAGCTCCAGGGCGAACGCAACAAGATCATGAACAACCAGACCATGTTCACTTCCGCGGTCGGGCTACTGGTGGGCCTGGCCGAGAGCCTGAAACTGTTCAGGGAATTCGGCCTGGAGAACGTGTTCCGCAAGCAGTGGGCGCTGACCATGATGGCCCGCGCTGGCGTGGAGGCCATGGGGCTCGAATTGCTGGCCCGGGAAAGCTTCACCTGGGGGCTGACCGCCATCCGGATGCCGCTTGGCGTGAACGCCTCGGCGGTGGTCAAGGAGGCTGCGGCGTCGCATGGCGTGGTGCTGGCCGGTGGCCAGGGACACATGAAGGATCAGGTGGTGCGCCTGGGACACATGGGGTATGTTGATTTCGGGGACGTGCTGGCGGGACTGGCCGCATTCAGGGCCGCATTCTCGGCCTCGGGCGGCGCCGTTTACTGCCCGGACGCCCTGGAACGGGCCATGGAGGCCTATGGCCGGGCTCTGGCCGACGCGAGATTCGAGGAGCATTCATGAACCAGGACAACCAGTGCAAAACGTGCCCGGAAGGAGAGTCCGACTATTCCGGGATGTGTCTGCCGGAGGTGGATTTCACCACCTTCGTCTATTCCCTGTTCACCACGGCCATGCTGCACCTGGGGGAGATAGCCGACCCCGACACGGGCCAGACCTCCGTCAGCCTGCCATTGGCCAAGCACACCATAGACACCATGGCCATGCTTGAGGAGAAGACCAAGGGGAACCTGGACGGAGAGGAAGCCAGAAAACTGGCTGATTTCCTCACGCATCTGCGCCTTTTGTACGTGCGCAGGAAAGGCTGAACCCAGCTTTTTTCATAGCCGGTCGTCCGGGGCGGCCTTGCCGTCCTTGGCGTCCGACTCCAACACGCGCGGTCGCGGCAATGGGCGGACGGAGTGATCCGTGGAGCCCGGCGGCCCTGGGAGGCTTTGATGTCCCGTATTCCCGTGGGGCTGGTGGGGGTCACCGGCTATACCGGAATGGAACTGGCCAGACTGCTGGCCGGTCACCCGTCCCTGGAACTCGTCCGGGCCACTTCGCGCACCGACGCGGGCAAGGCCCTGGCCGACATCTATCCGTTCGTGCAGGGCACCCGGCTGGGCAGGCTCCAGCTCACCCAGCCCGATCCCGGTGATCTGGCTGGAGCCTGCCGTCTGGTCTTCCTGGCGGTGCCTCACGGCGCGGCCATGGACACGGCCGCCGAACTGCTGGCCGCCGGACTCAGAGTGGTGGATCTTTCCGCCGATTTCCGCCTGCGCGATCCTGCCGTGTACGCCCGGTGGTACGCCCTGGATCACCGCCATCCGGACCTCATCGCCGAGGCGGTCTACGGCCTGCCGGAGCGCTACGCCACGCAGATCGCCCAGGCCCGGCTCATCGCCAATCCGGGCTGCTACCCGACCTCGGTGATACTTGGCCTGTGGCCCGCCCTGGCCGCCGGGATCGTCGAACCCGAGGACATCGTCTGCGACTCCAAGTCCGGAGCATCCGGGGCTGGACGCAAGCCCGGCGTGCCCACGCTCTTTTGCGAGGTCCACGACTCCTTCCGGCCTTATGCTCTGGGCGCCCACCGCCACACCCCGGAGATCGAGCAGGAGTTGGGTCTGGTGGCCGGCCGGGACATGACCGTGTCCTTCAATCCGCATCTTCTGCCCGTGGACAGGGGCATTCTGTCCACGATCTACGCCAAGCTCAAAGGGGCCATGACCCTGGAAGGCGTGTGGGCGATTTACGAGGAACACTACCGCGCCCATCCCTGGGTGCGGGTGCTGCCTGCGGGCAGGTTGCCCGAAACCCGCTTCGTGCGCGGCTCCATGTTCTGCGACATCGGACTTGTGGTGGACCCGCGCACGGGCCGGCTCATCGTGTGTTCGGCCATAGACAACCTCTGCCGCGGGGCCTCCGGGCAGGCCTTGGCCTGCGCCAACATCATGCTCGGGCTTTCCCCGGACGAAGGCCTGGCCCTGGCCCCCTTCATGCCCTGAGGGAAACGACGTTTTTTGGCCTGCATGGACTATACTGAACAAAAGGCTGCCAGATGACGGATGAGCAGACGACGCCGGCAAGCAGCGACATGCTGGAGCGGATATTCGTGGCCCGCCAGCCCATCTTCGACCGGAAGATGAAGGTCTGGGGCTACGAGCTGCTCTACCGCCATGCCGCCGGCTCCGCTGAAGCGGTCATTTCCGACGGGGACGTGGCCACTTCCCAGGTCATCGCCGACGGCGTGACCCTTGGCCGGACCGGCCTTTCGCCCGGCGAGAAAACCCTGGTGAACTTCCCCACGAAACTGCTCCTGGAAGGGTTCGGTTTCGCGCTTCCGCCCGAGAGTTGCGTCGTCGAGATACTGGAGACGGTGCTGCCCACGCCCGAGATTCTCGAAGCCTTGGGCAAACTCAAGCAGGCCGGCTACACCCTGGCCCTGGACGATTTCGTGGGTCAGCCCGAACTGGCCCCGCTGCTGGTACTGGCGGACATCGTCAAGGTCGACGTGCTGGCCACGCCCGTGGACGAACTCGAAGGTCTGGCCGCGAAATTAAACGACGGCAAACGCATGCTTCTGGCCGAAAAGGTCGAGGACCAGGCCATGCATGACAAAGCTCTGGGACTGGGGTTCTCCCTGTTCCAGGGATATTTCTTCCAGAAGCCGGAGCTGGTGAAGGGCCGCAAGATGTCCAGCTCCCAGATGAGCAAAATCAAATTGCTTAAAGAGCTGGCGGACGAGGATTACGACACCGGGCAGGTTTCCCGGATCATCGAGACCGACCTGTCCCTCTCCTACCGGCTGCTCCGCTACATCAACTCCGCATCCTTCGGCAGGCGCGATCCCATCGAGAGCATCCGTCAGGCCATTATGATCCTGGGCCAGCGCAATCTTTCCAAATGGATGCAGGCTGTGCTCATGTCGGATCTGAACCCCACCCCCAAGGGGCGGGAGCTGGTGTTCATGTCCGTGAAGCGGGCAAAATTCATGGAGATGGTGGGCCGCGCCCTGCGGGTGCCTCCGGCCAGGCCGGACGCGTTGTTCGTGCTGGGCCTTTTCTCCCTTCTGGACTCACTGCTTGGGCAGCCCATGGGGGAGATCATCAAGGACCTGCCGCTTTCCGAAGATCTTTCCGCCGCCCTGCTGGGAGGGCACAACGAGGCCCGGCAGCTCCTCAATCTGGCCCAGGACATGGAGCACGCAGACTGGAAAGGCGCCCAGCAGTACCTGGCGGCCATCGACCTGTCGGCCCGGACAGCCTCCGCCCTGAACGCCGACGCTCTGCGCTTCGCCGGGGAACTGGTGCGCGACGTCTGCGCCTTGCCGCCCCCCGTGGCTGCGTCACACTAGCGTGGCGTCCTCAAAATAAGTGCATATTTATTTGAGGATAATTATTTAAAATAATTATTTTTTTCCTTGAAAAGCATAATCATGTTTTTCAAGGGCGCGGTACTAGCCGGTCTCCCCGGCCTCCCTGTCGTCCGTCACCCGCCTGGTCTTGCCGAAACTCCTGGGCAGCCCGCCCTGGTCCATCACCTCCACCCAGGCCCGCACCAGCAACTGCTTGCGCAGCTCCTCGCTCACGGACTCGGCCAGGTTCTGGTCGTAGGCCGGGTCGGCCTCGGCGCGTCGCTCCACCCGCAAAAGCATCTGGTCCTTGCCGCCCTTGCGGACTAGGCGGATGTTGAACTCGCCGCCCAGTTCCCGGAAGTTTTCCAGCACCGCCGCAACCTGGCCGGGGTAGATGTTCACCCCACGGAAGATGATCATGTCGTCGGAGCGGCCCAGAATCTTGTCGTGGCGGGGAAGGCAGCAGCCGCAGGGGCATTCTCCGGGCAAAAACCTGGTCAGATCTCGAGTGCGGTAGCGGATGAGCGGCGCGGCCTCCTTTCTCAGGGTGGTCACCACCATCTCGCCCGTTTCCCCAGGGGCCACGGGTTTCAGGGTCTCAGGATCAATGAGCTCCAGGATGAAAAGATCAGCCCAATAGTGGATGCCCTCGTGCGCCCGGCATTCAAGGCCGGTTCCCGGGCCGTAGAGTTCGGTCATGCCCACGATGTCGAAGCTCTCCTCAATGCCTAGCATCTCCTGGAACCGGGCGCGCATTTTGGCGGTGTGGGGCTCGGCCCCGAAAATGGCCTTTTTCAGGGCGATCTTGTCCTTGAGATGGTGCTTGCCCACCTCCTCCCCCATGAGCAGGGCCATCGAGGCCGTGGAGCAGAGCACCGTGGACCGGATATCAGTGAGCAGTTGCAGATGGATTTCCAGATTTCCCGGTCCGACCGGCACGGCCATGGCCCCGAAATGTTCGCAACCAAGCTGGAAACCCGCTCCCGCGGTCCACAGCCCGTAACCCACGGCGATTTGCACCCGGTCCAGGCGGGTGAGCCCGGCCAGTTCGTAACAGCGGGCGAACATGTGCTTCCAGGTGTCTATGTCGGCCTGGGTATAGGCCAGCACCTTGCGCCTGCCGGTGGTGCCGCTGGAGGCGTGGATGCGCGCCACCTGGTCCTCGGGCACGCTGAGCAGCGGCAGCGGATAGCCGTCGCGCAGATCCTCCACGGTGGTGAAGGGCAGGCGCGCCATGTCGTCCAGAGTGAGTTTGACGCCCGGATCGTACCCGGCTCCGGCCAGCCTGGCGCGGTAGGAAGGGTTGCCCGCGAAGGCGTGGGCCACGGTCCAGTTGAGGCCGGCCGTCTGCATGTGGGCGATCTGGTCCTGGGACAGGGAAGGGAGGAATCGATTATCCTGTTTCATCGCAAGCCTTGGGTCGATGTGACGGGGCAACCTAGCCTAAAAAGGCGACGAGAAAAACCCCCAGCACCATGAGCGTTGCCCCGGCCAGGCGTTCGCGAACCTGCCCTTCGCCCAGCACCAGCCAGCCCAGCAGCACCGCGAACACCGCACTTAAGCGCTTGACCGAGATGACGTAGGGCACGATGGCCACGGTGAGGGCGTACATTTGGCACACGCAGGTAACGGCTTCCAGGAAGCCGGTGGCCATGAGTTCCAGGGGGGCCAGCCTCACCTGCCCGAAACCGCGCCGGCTCAGTTTCCAGGCCACGGGCGTGAGCCAGGCCGTGGTGATCCCGAATGAGCACATGATCCAGAACGTAGGCGAACTGTGGCGCAGGCCGATCTTGTCTATGTTGGAGGACACCGACCACAGAAAGGCCACCAGGAGCATGAGCCGTGCTCCCCGGTTTCGCGCCAGAGCCCGGAAAGGCTCCAGAATCCCGCGTCTGGCGTGTCCCAGGTTGAGCACGTAGGACCCGGCCACGATGCACACGATGCCCACGACCCCCATGGGGCCGGGGAATTCCCCGAGCATGACCGGCGAGGTGGCCAGCAGAAACAGCGGCGTGGTCGTGAGCATGGGCACGGCCAGGGAAAGGTCCGAGGCTTCCAGGCCCTTCACGTAGCAATACAGCGTGAGCGCGGCCAGGGGGCCGGTGACGCCAAGCGCCGTCCAGAAGCCCGGCGAGATGTCGGGCACTCCGGCCGGGATGGCGGCAATGGCCAGAAACGCGGTGGTGGCCAGACAATAGGCCCAGACTACAACCGGCGCTTCCACGCCCCTCACGCTCCGCTTCAGGCACAGGTCCTTCACGGCCTGGCTGAAGGCCGCCACGAGCATGAGCGTGAACCACATTTAGTGTGCCGCTCCCGGGGCGCCGTTGGTCAAGCGATCTATCCGCGTTCGTGCCGGCACTACCGGCCGCCGGCCCGCCAGGATCGCATGAAGCCGGCCGCTCCCGCACCATCGCGCACCTGTTTCACCAGCGCCGAGCCGACGACCGCGGCGTCGATCAGGTCCCCGAAGGGAGTCACCTGATCAGGCCTGGAGATGCCGAAGCCCAGGGCGATGGGAACGCTGAACAGGGGCCGGACC
>Ga0326727_10019496_pt1 | contig 13619 bp, 14 predicted proteins | sample MB2enrmetagenome_FD_207643 | JGI IMG/M metagenome (GOLD analysis project Ga0326727, IMG submission 207643) | Lab enriched peat soil microbial communities from McLean, Ithaca, NY, United States - MB29MY | ecosystem: Environmental > Terrestrial > Soil > Wetlands > Peat | place: USA: New York... | reverse complement strand
ATCGAGTTGATCGCCTTCCCGCGCGACTATGAGCGGCTGGCGGCCTCGCTCAGGATCGAAGCGCCGGTGCTGATCCGCGGGGTGCTCTCGGGCGACGACGAATCGGCTCCGAAGCTCTCGCTTGTCACCATCCAGGCGCTTGAAGAGGTGCAGGTCAAGCTGCCTACCGGCTTGCGCATCCGCATCAACCTTGACCGCGCCACCGAGCAACTGCTCACAGAGCTCAAGAGCGCTTCAGAAGCCGCGCCGGGGCCCGGTAAAGTAATGCTTCAGCTTGAAAAGAAGGGTGAGTACGCCGTGATTCTCGAGCCCGAAGGCCTGAGCGTCGCCGCCGATCGCATCTGGGTTGAGCGCGTTGAGCAGATCGTGGGCCGGGGCGCAGTGCAGCCCATCGGCTGAGCACCGGGCCCGGCGCCAATTAGCATAGAAGCAGGGCCAGCAGCCGGGTCCTGTACCCTCGAATGCCGCGCAAGAAAGCCAAATCCCAAGCGACTACTCACAGCGCGGCTGCCGCGCGCGCAAAAGCCAGCAGCCCCGCGCGGCCTGCGCCACCCACGGTGTCAGGCCGCTGGATCCTGGGCGCGGTTGCCGGCGTTGTCGCCGGCGCGGCAGTATGCGTCTGGCTGGTGCTGTGCCTGCTCTTCTGGCAGGGGAACTGGCAGTTGCTCTACCATCCGGCGTCGACGGTGGCCCAGACACCTGCCGGCGCCGGACTCGCATTCGACCCCATCGGCTTTGCGGTCGCCGCCGACGGCGTCCCGCAGCTCAGCGGATGGTGGATTCCCGCGGCTTCAGACTCGCGTTACCGCCGCTACACGGTTCTCTATCTTCACGGCCAGAACGGCAACCTCGGCGATACAATTTCAGCGCTCGCCCAACTTCACGAAGCAGGAGTGAACGTCTTTGCCTTCGACTACCGCGGATACGGGCAAAGCAAGCCTGCTCACCCCAGCGAAGCTCACTGGCTCGAAGACGCCGGCTGGGCGCTCGATTACCTCACTGAAACGCGCCACATCGATCCGCACTCGATCGTGCTCTACGGCAAGGACCTTGGCGCGAACCTGGCGCTTGAGTTCGCCCATGCGCACCATGAGCTGGCTGGCGTAGTGGTGGATTCGCCGCTCGCGGACGCAACCAGGCCCATCTTCGACGACGGGCGCGCAAAGCTGGTTCCTGCGCGCCTGCTGGTGCGCGACCGCTACGATCTAAGCGCCGCTGGAAAAGGGCTTCAGGTTTCAGTGCTATGGTTTGCAGTCGCAGCACCGGCCGCGCGTCACGGTTTCAACGACGAGCCTGCAGCCTACCGCGAGATTGCGAGCCACAAAACTCTCGTTTGGCTCAATCCTTCGCGCAACGCCGATGAGGATCGAACAGCGGCATTTACGCGCTGGCTCGACGAGCTGGGCGCGCGTCGGTAGCTCTCCCGGGACCGGCAATTCAGGCACCCCCCATATATACCCCCTTTTACGGGTTAAGTGGTTTGTTTTCAGCCGCTTCAACCGGCAACAATATCTCTGAATCATCAAGAACAGGGGGTGCACAATGACCAGCGTAGTAAGTAGTAGTGTTTCCAATCTCTTCGAAGCAAAGCCAGTGGGCCAAAATGAATTGCTCGACAAAGCCCGGCGCCCTTGGGAGAATTGGCCCTATCCTCTTGTTTCATGGTGGGATATGGAAAAGTTCTCAGCGGAACCTCTCTACGCAATGGCGAGGATGTTTGGGCAAATGCAAATGATATTTGCTCAGTACCGGAAAGACGCCGACAAGGTAAAGGGAATCCCCACTCTCCCTGCTGTTATGAGGCAAGCGCTTCGCAAGAACTTGCGCCAGATTCGCATGTACTGCGTAAAGCTGGACCTAAAGGTTGCAATCGCGTGTATAGATGAAGCATTGTTCGACCTCAAGTCAGAATTTTTTCTTCCTGAACGGTTGGATCGAATCTACACCGATCTGGACAACAGCATCCGCCGCGATATGCAATCTGCGCTCTTCTTTCACGTTCCCTTTAATCTGCGTGAATTCTACAAACCAAAGGCGCTATTCGGGCAAGAAGTCGCAGATCGTTTCCCACGCGCTGCATACGACATTGAAGAGGCTGGAACCTGTTACGCAGTTGGACGTTCGACAGCTTGCGCATTTCACCTAATGCGAGTCATGGAAGTCGGAGTTCAAGCATTCGGACACATGCTAGGAGTAGATTTCCCTGAAGATAAAGAGTGGGGAAAGATTCTCCAGATCGCGACGGGCAAAATCAAGGATCAAACCGATCTTAGACCACGGCACGGCAGAGACCCTGAAATCATCGTGTGGAACCAGATTCACGCGCACCTGAATAGTGTTGGCACTGGATGCCGTAATCAGTACATGCACCCCAAGGAAACCGTCACAGTGGAAGAGGCGAAAGACCTAATCGGTCTTGTCGGCGGATTCATGCGGTCATTAGCCAAACACGTTAAGCCAACAGTGGCGGGCTCATCGCTCATTCAGTAACGAGGAACCATGGAACCCAAAACACTACAACAGGCAATCGTCTACTTTGCCGATCCCGATAACTGCGTTCGCTATCTTGTGGATCGGCGCTGGCCTAACGGTGTTGTCTGCCCTACCTGCGGACGGTCAGACGTGTCCTACGTGGCAAAGCGCCGCGTCTGGCAATGCAAGAGCCGACACCCTAAATGCCAGTTCTCGGCCAAGGTCGGAACGGTCATGGAAGACTCGCCAATTGGCTTGGATAAATGGCTCATGGCTATGTGGATGGTCGCCAACTGCAAGAATGGGATTAGCTCATGGGAGATTCACCGCAGCCTGGGCGTGACCCAAAAGACAGCTTGGTTCCTCTTGCATCGGATTCGACTGGCGATGCGAGATGAGAGGGATCACAAGTTCGGCTTCGGTGGGCCGGTTGAGAGCGACGAAACCTATATCGGCCCCAACCCCCGAAAGATGCACGCTGATCGCAGACAGGACTATCAGAGCCGCCGTGGAAAGGGGATGCGTGGTGACGTGTTCATTGGCAAGACCGCCGTTCACGGCATCCTTGACCGCGAGCTGCGACAGATCCGCGCTCAGGCTCTCCAAAAGGTAAAACGCGAGACCTTGCAGAACCTCATTCTCGCAAATGTGACCCCGTTTGCAAAGGTCTATACCGATGCGGCGGTTTTCTACGATTACCTGAATAACAAGTACTTTCACAAGGTTGTAGATCACTCGAAGGAGTACGTAAACGGACAGGTCCACACTCAGGGGATCGAGAATTTCTGGAGTCTGCTCAAGAGGGGGTTGAGGGGAACCTATATTGCCGTCGAGCCATTCCATCTAGACAGATATTTGGATGAGCAGGTTTTCAGATATAACAATCGCGCAACCAAGGACAATCCTTTGGACGATGGGGACCGCTTCGCGCTGGCAGTCACTCAGATTGTGGGCAAGCGCGTTACCTATCGGGAACTGACCGGCAAGGACGCAGCGAGGCAAGATTAGACGGCAGAATCGCGGGAGGAGGGTTTCGGATTCCTCTTAGGTTTCGGAGTCTTTTTGTACTCCTCTTCCCGTTTATCAATCTCTGCTTTGGGAACTGAAAGAACGCGGTCAACGAGTCGAGTAAACCTGTCATATTCCGTTGTCGGATTGGTGCTCATGCTGGGATGATACACCGACTACGACACCGGAAATAAAACTCCGCCGATAGCTTCACTCATCTGATTGCTGGCTCTCGCCACTTCTAGCGCATCAGGCAGGACGGTCTCCATTTCATACTTCCCTGCTTTTATTGTAAAAATATCGAACCCGTCACCCACGGACTCGGGGCGTTCTTTAGCAGCGTAGGCGAGCGTGACAAGCATTAGTTTTCGTAATTCGGAAAGCGGCGCTGGCCTCCAAAAATGCTCTACAAGAAAACGAGAATGAGCGTATACGCCAATGCATAATTTTTCAGTGAGCGGTGGCCCAACCGTGGCGTCTGTATCCCTTTTCGATACCAGAACAATGTCCGGTATGCTGGGTCGAATAACCAAAATCTCATCTCCAACAGATCGCGCCTTTATCTTTTCCGCTGCTACCCTCAAACAGCAATGCCAAGCCGCGAGGTTGCTTTCGGATGGATTGCACTCGACCGTAATAATGTCGGCAATTGCTTTTGCCTGCGGACCTCCCGCAAAGAGGCAGAGAACCGTCCTCTGCGGATTTTCGCAAAATTTGCTTCCTGGCTGAAATTGATAATCGCGTCCATCGAAGGTGCGGGTTCCCGCTTTTCTGTCGCTCCCCACTAATAGACCATCAATTCCAAACATCACTACCTGAAAAGTCATTTGCATTTCCTCTTCCCCACACAGTTCTACTATTTCAGGGGGAGAGGCCAAGACGGGAGTAGACATCACGGATATACCTCAATTTGATGAATCAACTATATTGTTGCCCTTCAACCTTTTGCCTTATGCTGTAACCCGTTAAAAACAATGAGCTTATTTACCAAAATCGTCATAAATAAGCAGTTACGGGCGGTTTTTGGGCCTTCAAAGCCCGTTGGCTGCCGCCGGGCTTCTTCGAGGTCCAGCAGCCCGCAACCCGCTTTGCAATCAGAGTAGCGGAAAGGCACGAAATTACGTGCAAAACGGAGGGGCAGAGATCAGGGGGCGGGGCAGCGAGTTGGCGAGGTTAGCGGAGTTGGCGAGGTTAGCGAGGTTGGCCCGCCGGCTCAAGCTCGCGGCGGCGAGCGCAAGACGTTAGCCCAGGGTTTCAGTCAGGGTTGAAACCCTGACCTACTAACGTCTTGCGCTCCCTACGGGAGCTTCAGGCGGCACTCTAACCCCGCTAGCTCCGCTGCCTTCGCCTCTGTTCCCTGTTCCCTGACCCCTGCCCCCTGCCTGTTGCAGATAATTACGCGCCCCCGGCGCACAATCCTAAATAGGAAGGATTGCGCCAAAAAAATGAAGAACATTACCGTATCGGTCAGCGACAAAGCCTACAAAGATGCTCGCGTCTGGGCCGCTGCCAACAGCACCTCAGTCTCCGCAGCCGTGCAGGCCTTCATCGAGAATTTGCCCCGCGCCATGTCGTCGCCCGACAACACCACGCTGATCAACCGCCGCAGGCAGCAAGCCCGCGCCAAAGACAATGCCGCCAAAGATGATGCCGCAGCCCAAAACACGCGGAGCGCCGTCCCTCAGCCCAGCTCTTCCGGCCATTTCCCCCTCATCCGGAAATTCTTTCAAAACCACGCAGAAGCTGCACGGTCGTGAGCCGCCTCAACAGAATCAATAACATGGCGCACCAAAGGCCCTCCACAGCCGTACAGAATCCATGCAATTTCTGCACAACTGTGCACAGCTTCTGTACAACCGTACGCCCTCGTTCCCCTGTTCCCTAGTCCCTGGTCCCTAGTCCCTGGACTTATGCCTTCACCATGTCGCGGTGGAGGGCTTTGACGCGGTAGCCGGCTTTGGCGAGGCGCTTTCTGACCTCTTCGGCCATCATCACGCTACGGTGCTGGCCGCCGGTGCAGCCGAAGGCCACGGTCAGGTAGCTCTTGCCCTCTTCAACGTAGTGCGGCAGCAGGTAGAGCATCATTGCGGTCACCTTCGACAGGAACTCCCTGCTCTGCGGAAAGCCGCGCACGTAGGCCGCAACCTTGGGATCGAGGCCGGTCTTCTTGCGAAACTCGGGGACAAAGTGGGGGTTGGGGAGGAAGCGCACGTCGAAGACCATGTCGGCGTCGAGCGGCACGCCGTTCTTGAAGCCGAAGCTGAGGCACGAAACCAGCAGCTGCTTGGATTCGTCTTCGTGTCCGATGCGCGACTGGATGTGCGCCCGCAGCTCATGCACGTTGAAGTTCGAGGTGTCGATGAGCGTATCGGCAACGTTGCGGATGGGGTCGAGGAGCTGCCGCTCCTCAACGATCGAGCGCCAAACGGTCTCAGAGCGCCCGAGCGGGTGCGGCCGGCGCGTCTCGGAATACCGGCGAACCAGCACCGCGTCCTGCGCGTCGAGGAAAACCACGCGCGTGGGCAGCAGCTTCTTGACCTCTTTCAGAATTTCGGGGAGGCGGTCGAGGGTGGGGCCTTCACGCACATCCACCACGATGGCGGCGCGCTCAACCTCAGTGGATTTGCTCACCAGATCGGAGAATTGCGGCAGAAGCTCCAGCGGCAGATTGTCGACGCAGTGGAATCCGAGATCTTCAAAGGCCTTCAGGGCTGAAGCCTTCCCCGACCCGGAGATGCCGGTAACAATCACCAGCTCCTTGTGCGCCTGCTTCTTGTTTCGATGATTTCCCGGAGGGGCCTTTCTGGAGGGCATCATGCGCTCATGCTACAACGGAGGGCGGCACTTGCGCCCCTTCATTTCACGCGTTTCACGGAAACGGAAGGACGTCCTGGCCCCAGCGATTCTCAAGCCCTTCGGTGAGCTGCCAGCTTTCGGTTTCATCCTGTCTTGCAGCTTCGCGAAACGTAACCACGCGGCCGGCCAACTCTCCCTTCACCATGAGCGGAGCCACTTCAACGCTCAGATTCATCACCGGGCCGCGCAGGGTGGCTCCAAAGCCGCCGTCGACCTGTTCCTGAAGCAGCGCAGCCAGCACCGCGTTCTCAAAGTGATTCGCTTTAACCATCGCCAGTTCGGTCATACGCCGACCTTCAACCTCCTCTGCCGGGCACCCGAACATCCGCGTAAACGCAGGATTCGTGTAAAGAATGTGACCGTCGTGCTCGATCACCACCGCCTCGGGCAGGCTGGCCAAAACGTCTTCGATGAAATTCGACTTCGGCGCGCGCTCGTGGCAGCTTGGATGGGCCACGATTACCGCTCCGCTCCGTGATTCGCCCGCAACGGAGTAGATGCCTTCAACCGGCATCATCCGGCTGCCGGCAACCGGCATGGTGGCGTGGAAGGGACGGCTGCGGCGCATGCCCTTCAGTCGCGTCTGGGGTTCTGCGGTTCCCGGCAGAAGTCCCCACAGAACCTCCTCGATGGGGCGTTCCGCCCACTCGCCGTCGGCTTCGTCGATCATCAACCTGGCCTGGCGATTGGCAAAGACGATTTTGCTTTCGCGCTCGAGGAAGATGAGTACCGGCAGCGCATCCAGGATGGCCTTTTGGTCGCTGGAAGCGGCATTGGCAACGAGATTGAGGGCGAGTTCGCCTGCCAGGTCTGAAACCTGCATCCCGCGACGGGCCCAGAGGGACTCAAAATATGCGTTGACTGCAGCAGCGGCCATACTGGTGAGCTTAGGCCCTCTCTGCGCAAGCATCCATCCCCAAAAACGGGTATTCGGAGTATCGAAAGTAAGTTAGCGGGCTGGGTGCCCGCCTACGGGCAGTTTTTTGTTCTATTTACAGGCAGTTATTGGGTACTACTGGGGCTGGGAAGCGGTCTGCGGGGCCGCTGGAGCCGTCTTGGCATTGGCGATTTCGGGGTCCTTGAGAGCCTTGGCCGCCTCCTTGGCGTGATGGCTGCCGGGATCGTACTCCATGACCTTCTGGTAGTTCTGGCGCGCTTCGGCAAACCGGCCCAGGTGACGCTCGCTCTCGGCCAGGCCCCAGTAAACGTCTGGATTTTCGGGGTCCAGCACCAGGGCCGACTCGTAGCGCGAGAGGGCCGCCTTCCAGTCCTTGCTGTCGAGGTAATACTTGCCCACGCTCTCGTCTTCAGCCGCCGTTTCCCGATGTTCCGGCTCAACTTCATCATGCCTCCTGCCGTGCTTGCCGGCCGGTTGGGCGTCAGTGCCGGCGTCGGGCTCAATGGCGTCGATTCCGGCCAGGCTCGAGCTCGAGCCGCTTTCGGAGGACGGCGGTCCGTCATCGGGACTGTGCACAGGATCGAGATCGTAGCCGGGCAGCGGCAGCAATCCGCTGGTTGCGGCAGCATCGGCCGGAAGATTGATGGCGCTCCGGTCGGGCATCACCGGAACCGTAGTTTCATCCTCAGGGAAAGGGTTGTTGCTGTTCGCGGGCGGCGTGGCAGGCTTGTTCTGGCTGTTCGCGGGCTGCGCCGAGGGGGTCTGAGACGGGGCCGGTTGCGGCGGCGCACTTGTCTGCGCACGCATTAGGGGCATCGCCATGGCGAGCCAGGCAAGAACCATCGCGGCTGCGGGCAGCAACTTCACCGTCTCTTTTTCCACCCCCTTGAATGGTACGATGCGGCCATACGGCAAGTTTTACATCCCACTATCAAGGATACGACTGCTCACCCGCATGGCACTCATGATCCGCTCTTCGGCAATCCATGCCGCCGGCTGTTATACCACGACCCCGATTCGCAAGGGCAGTCGCGTGGCCGAATACACCGGCCATTTGCTGACCAAGAAAGAAGCCGACAAACGCTACAAGGATTCGCCGGTGACCTACCTGTTTGGACTCGGCGACGGCTCGATGGTGATCGACGGCCACTCCATGACCATGTTCATCAACCACAGTTGCGACGCCAACTGCGAGACCGAGGAGATCGATGGCCAGGTCTTCGTTGTGGCCACCCGCGACATCAAGGCCGGCGAGGAGATCACCTATGACTATTGCCTTTACGACGGCGGCGAAGATGAGGCCAATTGCAACTGCGGATCGAAGGACTGCCGTCAGACCATGTACTCGCCTGAAGAGGTGAAAAGCCGCAGGAAGAAGGCGCGGCAGAACGGCAAAAAACCCGCTGAAAGGCCCCGAACCGCGTCCGGGCGCAAGAGTTGAGATGGAGTTGAAGAAAGAATCCGAACTGCCGGCCCTGACCGCGGAACAACTCGAGGTGCTGCGGCGGTTCGCGCTCTTTGAAGCCGGCCTGGATGATCTGCGCGCCTCACTGTCGGGGGTCTGGGAAATTGAATTCGAGTCCGGATTAGAGTCGGCTGACCCTGAAAAGTTGATGCGCATTGCCTCCGGTCATTTCAGGGTTCCCGAGCCCGGCATTCTGATCACCCGCGAGCACATTGCCAATGCCCTTGAACGCAAGCGGTTCGAGCTGATCACTGAGCGCGACTTGGTGGTCTGGGCCACGGTTCTATTGCTCAACGACGCCTACGCGCTCGACCCCAGCGACGAAGATCTGATCGCCGAATGGCTCAACGACATCAGCTTCAATCTCGCTGTAGATGAGCCTCGCCGCGCCTCCAGCCGGGAACGATACAATCGCCTTTAGGCCCTTCGAAATCCCCCGGCCTTCAAGGAGAGACAGCAAGCATGGGTTACCAGGTTCTGGCCCGCAAGTACCGTCCGCAGCGATTTGCCGACGTGGCCGGCCAGGACCACGTGACGCGGACCCTGCTGAATGCGCTCAACCAGAACCGCATTGCCCACGGCTATATCTTTTCGGGCCATCGCGGCATTGGCAAAACCACCATCGCACGCATCCTGGCCATGGCGCTGAACTGCCGGAATGAAGTAGGCAGCGCCGAGCGCCCCACGCCCGAGCCCTGCGGCGTCTGCGACTCTTGCATCGAGATTCGCCAGGGCAACGCCGTCGACGTGATCGAGATCGATGCAGCCACCAACCGCGGCATCGACGAGATTCGCGAGCTGCGCGACGCGGCGCGGTATGCGCCTTCGCGCGACCGCTACAAGATCTATATCCTCGACGAGGCGCACCAGATCACCGAGGCGGCGTTCAATGCCCTGCTGAAGACGCTCGAAGAACCGCCGGCGCACGTGATCTTCATGATGGCCACCACCGAGCCCGAAAACATTCCCCAGACGATCCGCTCGCGCTGCCAGCACTTCAGCTTTCATGCCGTCAAGTTCGACGACATATTGGCGCAGCTCAAGATGATTGCCGAAGCCGAGCAGGTTGGCGCCGAAGACGATGCATTGGCTCTGCTGGCCGAAGCCGGCGACGGGTCGATGCGTGACGCTTTGAGCATCATGGACCAGGCGATTGCCTCCGCGCCGGTCGATAACGGTCGGCCCATCCTCGCCGCCGCGCAGATTCGCGAACTGATGGGCTCGGTACCGAATGCCGTCTTTGAGCGGCTGCTTGAGGCCGTCGCCGCCGGGCAAAGCGCCGAGCTGATGGACCAGTTGAATGTGCTGCTGAACTCCGGCCACAGCCCGCAGTCCCTATCTCGGCAGATGGTCCGCTACCTGCGCAACTCGCTGATGGCCAAGCTGGGCGGCGAGCAGACCGAGCTGCTGCAGATCTCGGCCGACGAGCGCGCCCGCGCCGCGCGTTCGGCGCTTCTGTTTACTGAAGAGGAGCTGACGCGCAATCTGCAGATTGTTCTGCGCACCTTTGACGACCTGAACTACCGGCAGGAGCAGCGGCTGCATCTCGAGCTGGGACTGCTCAAGCTCATCCACGCGCAGCGCCTGTTGCCCATCGAGGAATTGCTGAGCGGCGCAACCATCGGCGCACGAATCACATCGGCGCCGGCCAGCGCTCCACGGGCTCATGCCGGCTCGCCGCGATCTGCGCATGGGTCGGCGCCTGCCCAGGCTTCGCCGGCTTCGCGGAGCATTTCTCCATTTGAATCGAGCCAGTCGAGCTGGAGTTCCGGACCAAATCTGACCGCCGGCCCAGGCCTGAAACAGAGCGTAGCCGCGGAACCGGCCACGGTTGTTGCGGCGCCGACGCCCATTACCGAAGGCGCATTGGCCAAAGCGCCAGAAGCGGAGCCGGCAAGCATTGGCGCGCCCGACATCGACACGTTGCGCAACGGTGTCATCGCGGCGCTTGCTAATGGCGGCCACGCATCGGCCGCGGAGTTGCTGAACACGGCCGCGTGGACCATGGAGGGCTCAAGCCTGCACCTTGAAGTTCCCGGCATCGGCAAAAAGATGCTGAGCCTCACTGTGAATCCCGCGGCCGAGAAGATCATCCGGCAGGAACTGCAGCGGCTGGGCGGCCCAACGAAGTTCTCGGCCGTGTCCGGAGTGGGTTCGGCGCCGGCATCGGGTGCAGCGCCGGTGGCCGCCGGAAGCATTCAGGAGACCGCGCTCGCGCATCCAATAGTGCAACGCGCGCGTGAGATCTTCCACGCCGAAGTGCGCAGCGTTGTCGATCTGCGCGAAAAATCTTAAAGACAGGAGCAACCAGAATGTTCAATCCGCTCAAAATTCAGGAGATGCTGTCGCAGGCCGGCCAGATGCAGGAGGAGATGCAACGGAAGCTGGGCGAGACGATTGTGGAAGCATCGAGCGGCGGCGGCGCAGTGACGGCGACCTTGAACGGCAAAAAGGAGCTGCTGAAGCTGCGCATCGACCCCTCAGCCGTGATTGCGTTGAGCGGCGGCCAGGCCGATGTGGAGATGCTCGAGGCCCTGATCGTTGGCGCGGTCAACGAGGCGGGGCGCAAAGCCGATGAGACGATCAAGTCAAGCGTGCAGGGCATGCTTGGCGGGTTGAAAATTCCGGGAATCAGCTAATGCGTTGTTTGTGTAGTTCTGAGGTTTCCCAGGTCTCAAAATCGAGATCCTCCGACTTCGCTCAGGACAGGCTCTGGGGCACCCAGATTTTGTGGGTTTAAGACGGGCTGGTTGAGGTTCGTGGTTTCCCACCCTAACCGCAAAGGGCGCGGTTAGGATGGGGCACCCGCAAAGTGATGGAGGCGCAAAGCGTGTCACGTTATGCCGAGCCGATGGCCCGGCTCATTGAAGAACTGAAGAAGTTGCCCGGCGTGGGCGCCAAGAGCGCGCAGCGGTACGCGTTTCATATTCTGCGTTCGAGCGACGAAGACGCCACCGCGCTGGCCGAGGCCGTGCACAACCTCAAGGCCAGCCTGCGTCTCTGCTCCATCTGCAACAACGTCACCGACATCGACCCCTGCGCCTACTGCGCCAGTCCCGCGCGCAACCAGCGCCTGGTTTGCGTAGTCGAAGAACCCACCAACATCGCTGCCGTTGAACGCACCCGCACCTACCAGGGCGTTTACCACGTGCTGCACGGCACGCTCTCTCCGCTGCAGGGCGTCGGCCCCGAACAGTTGCGTGCCGGCACGTTGGTTGGCCGCGTAGAGCGCGGCGAAGTGGACGAGGTGATTCTGGCAACGAGCCCGACGCTCGAAGGCGAGGCGACGGCCGATTGGCTGGCGACTGCTTTGCGCGGATTCAAGGTGAGGATCACCAGAATAGCCACCGGCGTCCCCGCGGGCAGCGACATTGAATACGCTGACGAAGTGACGATGGCGAGGGCGCTTGAGGGGCGGAGGGACGTGTAGCGAGAGAGCGGAGCTAGCGGGGTTAGCGGCGTTAGCGGAGCTAGGAGAAGCAAGTCAGCGAGTCGGGGTAGCAAGTCAGCGAGCTGGTGGGGCCGCTTCCGAGGCTGGATGGGCCGAGACGCCCGAGTCTTGCGCAGGCGGCCGCTGCGCGATCAAGAGACCCGCAGAGAAGAAACCAAGCGCGAGAATCGAGCCCCAAAACATCCTTCGACGGCTCATGGGGAAAACCTCCGAGAGAAACCATACCGAACCGGGCCGATCTCAGGCAATAACAATTTCCGGGTACGAAAAAGAAAATGGGAAGGGCTGTTTTGCCCTTCCCGCAATTGCTTGTGGCATTGGGGAGCCGCTTTGCTATTTCGAAATCTGGTCGAGCGCGAGGTTCAGCTCCAGAACGTTCACACGCGGCTCGCCGAAAAGGCCGAGCTGCCGTTGCGTCGTGTTCTGGCCAATGAGTTCGCGGACTCTATCTTCAGTAATTCCGCGGGCCTTGGCCACGCGCGGCGCCTGGTAGTATGCGTTTTCGGGCGTGATGTCGGGATCGAGTCCCGAGCCCGAAGTCGTCACCATATCGATGGGCACGGGTTTGCCGGGATTCTGCTTCTGGAGCGCGTCAATGTCGCCCTGGATGCGTTGGGCCAGTTTGGCGTTCGACTGCGCCAGGTTCGTGCCGCCTGAGTTGGTGGCATCGTATCCATTGCCGGCGGCCGAGGGCCGCGGATGAAAGTATCGGTCGGACGTGAAGCTCTGCGCGATCAGCTCCGAGCCAATCACCTGCCCGTTGCGTAGAATCAGGCTGCCGTTGGCCTGGCGCGGAAAGAGCAAACCGGCAATGCCGGTCATCACCAGGGGATAGACGATGCCCAACAGCACGGTGGTGACGAGCGTAAACAGAATCGCGGTCTTCCAAACCGAATGCCCGTTCGACCCTCCCTGAGCAGGCGCGGGCTTGTGTGCGAATTCCTCGTGAGCAGCCAATGAACTTGAACCGGATTTCACGATTGAATCTCCTTCAAAACAACTTCCGCTGCCGGAAGCCTTCGGCGGCGTGGACGCCGCCGATACAGCCGGTCTGGAGACCGGCCGTACTGTGCTATGCCAGGTGCAGCCAAACCAGGCACACGTCAATAGCCTTGATGCCGATAAACGGAATGATGATGCCGCCCACGCCGTAGACCAGCAGGTTGTTACGCAGCAGCACGTCCGCGGCCTTGGGCACATACTTCACGCCTTTGAGCGCCAATGGAATCAACGCCACGATGATGATGGCGTTGAAGATGACCGCCGAGAGAATTGCTGAATTCGGCGAATGCAGATGCATGATGTTGAGTGCCTTGAGCACTTCCAGACCCGGGAAGGCCATGAACATGGCCGGAATGATGGCGAAGTACTTGGCCACGTCGTTGGCAATCGAGAATGTGGTCAGCGCACCGCGGGTCATCAGCAACTGCTTGCCGATCTCGACGATCTCGATGAGTTTCGTTGGGTTC
>Ga0326727_10019495_pt1 | contig 13620 bp, 10 predicted proteins | sample MB2enrmetagenome_FD_207643 | JGI IMG/M metagenome (GOLD analysis project Ga0326727, IMG submission 207643) | Lab enriched peat soil microbial communities from McLean, Ithaca, NY, United States - MB29MY | ecosystem: Environmental > Terrestrial > Soil > Wetlands > Peat | place: USA: New York... | reverse complement strand
TTCCCGTTTAATTCATGGACATTTTGGAAGTCAAAGAAATGCCATCAATCATACGAATTCTTGAGCTGGAACCTGCAAACCTTCAGTCGGAGCCCAAAACGAAGAATTCAGGACGCTGCCATGAAAAAAGCCTCTGAAAAGGCCTCTGTCTTGTTCACGGTATTCACACCTGCTTACAACCGGGCCCACACCTTGGGAAGAGTCTACGCTTCCTTAAAAGAACAGACGTTGCAAGACTTTGAATGGATCATAGTTGACGACGGATCGTCAGACGATACCTCAACGCTCGTCGATAGCTGGGCAAGTCTGCCTTCCTGTTTTCCTATAAGATATTATTATCAATCAAATCGCGGGAAGCACGCCGCCATAAATCGTGGAGTTCAGGAGGCGAAAGGTTTCTTTTTTATCATCTTGGACTCCGATGACTCATGCGTACCAGAAGCTCTCGAGCGTTTTGCGTACCATTGGCAGACTATTCCCGAAACCGAACAAAGCCGTTTCTGCGGGGTAACCTCCTTGTGCCAGTATGAGACCGGCTCCCTCGTCGGGGTGCCTTTCCCCGGTGACGCTGTGACTTGTACTCATCTGGAGATGATATATAAGTTCAAAATAAAAAATGAGATGTGGCTCTGTGTCAGAACGAATGTGATGAAAGAATTCCCGTTTCCGGAGCCTGAGGTCAGATACTTTCCGGAGGCAACCGTGTGGACGAGAATGGGCCGGATGTACAAGACGCTATATATTAATGAAATGTTACGAGTGTACTGGCAGGATCAGCCATCACTCATGCGCGGAGGCTCACCTGGATACAATGCTGCTGGTGGCAACTTGGCACTCCTGTCGGTCTTAACGGAGCAAATTGATTGGTTTGTTCAAGATCCTACGTATTTTATACGGTGCGCGGTCCACTATGCGCGATTTTCGTTTCATTCCAACTTGAGTTTGCGGTCACAGGTTTCAGCCTTGACCAACTTTAAAGCCAAGATATTATGGGCCATAGGCTTGCCAATAGCATGGATAGTATACCTGCGTGATCGGGGTAAATCCGGAAACAAGAAAACCAAAGGCCCACGCGGGTTATAAGCGAAAGAAGCAGGACAATTTTGGAAGTCACTCTGTTCGGTGAAATCGGCCGCGCCATCCAAGGAGTCTATACGAGGCGCCGAGGCATTGCGCTTGCAATCATAATTGTCCTGCAGTTTCTCCTCTTAGTGAATAGTTCCTGGAAAGCCACGCCGGACAGCGCGCTCTACCTCGAGTTGGGTGAGTCTCTTGCCGAAGGCCGCGGGTATGTTTTCAATGGAGAGCCGCACACATACGTACCTCCCGGTTTTCCTACTATAGTGGCTGCTGCGGCTCACTTTTTCGGAGAGAGTTTTCTGACCTATCGAGTGCTCATGGCCCTGATTGGCCTCCTGACAGCGGGAGCGGGGTACTTGTTGGTCTTTAGATTATGTGGCCCGGATACGGCGTTAGCGGTGGGTGGCCTTTACACGGTGAATCACGTGCTCGTGCACAATTCAACCTTCACTGCTTCAGATGTTCCGTTCGCGTTTGTGGGTATTTGCAGTTTGAACGCGGCACTCTCCGCGGCCAGGAGGCCAGGCCGTTTAGGATGGACCGTATTGGCCGCCCTGGTGGCTGGAATACCTGCCCTCGTACGGATCAACGGCCTGGGCCTTGTGGCGACCACGGGTTTCTTTCTCTTTTGCAGTTGGAAAGGAATGGCGCCATCGCGGAGAATAGGTTACACAGTCTTCTTTCTTCTCCTGGCCTGCGCTCCAATAGCTGTGTGGGAGGCGTACAAGGCTTACTTTCCTCACTCGGTCAGCGAGGGCACTTATTATCAGGCGATAACCGGGAGATCGTTCTTATATCAAGTCGAAGTCACATTGACGTCCATTTGGGAGTATGTGCAGGAAACGAGCTATGCGCTCACCGGCGCGTCTCTCAAGACCGGCTTTTTGGAATTAATTGTTCCTATCCTGGTTATCGTTGGGATGTGGGTGGCATTCAAGCGTGGAGAACGCCTTTTTCTGCCCATGACTGTGATTCAATTCTGTGCGCTTTTTCTCATGCCAGCCGGCAGCCGGTATCTGATTCTACTCATACCCGGCCTGTATCTGTTTCTTGCCATCGGAGTGCTGAGGGTTTCTCGATGGATAAACGAAAGATTTTTTCGTCCAGCCTCCAGGCTTGCGCGACCGGAGCGCGTACTTATTGGCCTATTTCTGCTCCTTGCCGTGCTTAACGGAGGACACAATTTAATTACAATCTACCAAGCCCGAACTGCAATCGAACGAGGAGGCGCTGAAGCGGAGCGAGATCTCCCATATTTCAAAGCTGCCCGTTGGCTGCGAACACATGCCTCGGACAGCGTCGTGATGTCGATGCATCCGAGAGTCCTGCATTATTTGTCAGGACGACCGACCATCGAACTGACGCGCTCTGGAGTCTCCTTCGACCAGACCTGGCTCCGCGATGAGAAGCAGCTACAGAATTTGATCAAGTCTCGAAAGCCCACATACCTTTTCTCTGACGCCCTCGACCCGGATCTGTTCGACGACACGGCAAAGGCTTTGCACAGCCTCGAACTGGACCTTGCAGCGATTCCGGAAGCTGAGGTCTCGCCCAGATTTCATTTGTGGAGAATAGTTCCAAGACCTAAGGGTTCCTGATTGTGGAAGAGATTGTCATCTAAGCTGATTGCCTTTGGGGCGAAGGTGTATATTTTAGGTGAAGCAGATACCACCGCTGAAGCTTCATTATGATGCCATCAACGGATAAAAGGCAGGTGAGAGTTGGTGGGCATCCAATCAATATCTGGAACTGATCAGGCAAGAACGACTGCAATCCAAGAACCGCCCAGGGAAGGGCTAGCAGCCAGTGTGATCAAAGAAATGGGACCGATCCTCGCGACCTTCGGGTTCACCCAATCCGAATGGGGTTACGACAAAGACCTTGACATAGTCCGAGTGTCCTTCGAGGATCCAAGCCGCAGCCACGCGGTACAAATCGACTGTAACGCAAGTGACGACTCGTGTACTCCAAATTATTGCCGTTATGATGAGGAATGGGAAATCTGCAGGGATGGAAAACCGAAAAGTTTCCTCGGACTCAAGAAGACCGTAGGGCGGTGGCTCCGGCACAACTGCGAAGAGTGTTGCATAGATTGTTCGACAACTGAAGAGAGTTGGGAGATGGGGGAATATTCCTGAACTATTTACGAACTGTTCCCGAATATCTGATAGGCAAGCTCAATAAGAGTCCCGCCACCGGGAGCAGCATTATGGATTTCAAGGCATAGGGAACCCCAAAGTGGTCCGCAATTGTACCGAGTATGGTTACTCCAAGCCCGCCGGTTCCGATAGCAAAACCTACCATAAGTCCGGACGCGATACCCAGGTGCCTTGGGAGAAGCTGTTGTGCCATTACAACGGTAACGGTGAAGGTAGAAATCAGAACCATGCCGAAGACGCCGAGAGTGACTAACAACATTGTTCCTTTTGCCACGAAGATCAAGGGAAACAACAGGCAGGTCAATGCCATGGAAATGATTAGGTACCGCTTGTGGCCGATCCTATCGGCTATCATTGAGCCCAAGATCGTGCCTATCGCCCCCCCAAGAAGAAGGGCTGACACAAGCTGACCCGCATAAATCGGATCCCCTTTCAGATAATCAATATAATAGAACGGTATGTAGGTCATAAGCCCCATCTGAGTACAAGATCTCATAATTACAGTGCCGATAATGAGAAAAAGCGAAATATAAGCTCCTTTCGACGTACCATCCCCGCCTTTTGTCTTCGCTACCGCTCCCGGCTTTTCTCGTGCGAGCGCCTTCCAGGTGTAAAGAATTAGTGAAACAAATATGAGAGAAAAGACGATCATCAAAGGTAAGAAATTAAAGCTCAAATACGTGATTATGGAAAGTGCTGCCATCGGCCCCAGAGCAAAGCCCAAGTTTCCTCCAACCGAAAAGACGGACATTCCGGTCGCCATCTTATCGCCGGTGAAAAAATATGCGGTTTTGTAGCCTTCGGGGTGGTACGAGGCAACTCCCAGGCCGCTGATCATGACCAGGAACAGGACGAGCGCGTAGTTGTCGGGAATTGAGAGAAGAGAGAATCCTATCCCTGCGAACAGACAACCGATTGGTAGCAAGAAAGCTTTGTCTTTTTTATCCGATAGATAGCCGAACAGCGGCTGAATCACTGACGAGGTGAAATTTGCAGCCATCATGATCACGCCGGTCAACGTGTAAGAAAGAGATAATTTCGCCTTGAGAAAGGGCAGTACGGCCGGCAGCGCCCCCTGATAAATGTCTGTCACGAGATGTCCCAGGGACAAGATGACGAGGATTTTGAGGTTAAAACCAGTATCTTCGGAAGCGTTCATTAAAGGCTCACTTTTTGGTTCGGTAACAAAGCCCGTGTCATTTCGGCTACTCTTTCCGCAGGATAACCAATTTTGATTCTGGGACAATTCTGGTATGGTGGATGCACCATGCTGCCTGAGGGCGCCGTGATTCGCATGACATGGTCTCATGAGACAAGGGGGTAAGCGCAATGGTTCCTAAAAAGATTCTTCTTTGCACGGATTTTTCAGACAACTCACGTCCTGCACGGGAGGTTGCTATTGATTATGCTCAGGCATTCGGGGCCGAGCTAGCGATTCTGCATGTGGTTAACTCCTCGAGGCTGGGATTCCCGGCATTCGAGATGGCGGTCCCTGTCAATGTTCAGGAAGTGCTCAAAGCTATAGAAGAATCAGTGGAAAAAGGCTTTGTGGCACTCGTGGAAGAGTGCAGAAAAACCCTCGGCGACGTGAGCACCCATTCTCGGATCGGCGTTCCCGCAAACGAAATTGTCCGTTTCGCCCTGGAAGAGTCCGTGGATCTTATTGTGATGGGCACTCATGGTTGGACCGGATTCCGACATCTGATCCTGGGCAGCACTGCAGAAAACGTTGTGCGAACGTCCAAATGCCCCGTTCTGACGGTTAAGTCATCTACCGCCTGACCTCATTATGCGGAGCTCAGCGCGTGAGGTCCAGGACGGCCACTCCGTTTACGGGTGAGCATGTTCGTGGGCTTCAACCTCTTGCCCCAAATGGCTATGGTCGTGGGGACCGTGAGCACCAGAGTGTTCGTGAGAGTGGGAAGCCCCTTCTGCGTGCTCGTGCAAGTGAGTGTGCGTATGCTCATGGTCATGAGCATGCCCATGCTCGTGTTCATGCGTATGGACTTCGCCGTCGTGGGCATGCTCGTGAGTGTGACGGTGAACATGTTCGTGTCCATGTTCATGTGTGTGCTCGTGAGATCCTTCCATTTTTCTCTCCATATTTCCGCAAAAAGTTGCTGTTCCTGCCTGCTACATACTCTTCTATAACAAATAAGTCCTTGCCGCTTAGCGGTCAAGTACATACAAATATTCAAGCCGGCTGTTACAAGAATTCAATATCTCTTTACACTTCACTATCCTTCATAGGCTTCGGGTACTATGTTTCTTTGAATTCACAAAGAAGAGATTTCCAATGTAGTTGAAGTTCCCGAATCCCATCCATCCCAAAGATAAGCGTTCTCCTTGCCATCCGCAATCAACCTCAACGCGTACCGAGCCTGCTCCTCGTACAATTCACAGAAAGCACCGGGCTTGTTGAGCCCACCGTTCATCTCGTACGCTTCTGCAGGGCATGGAGATCCACAAAAGTGGCGCACGGCACAAGCAGAACAGGGTGTAATATCCTCCACCTTCCTGCCGGTAATGGACTTGAAAGCCTGTGTTTCCAATATGTTTGCTATATCATCGTGAAACAAATTCCCTCCGTTAAACTCATGAACACCTACGAACTCGCTGCACGGAAATATGTCTCCTCTTGCCCCTACGGCGAAAAAGCATCTGCCGCCTCCGCAAGGAGAAATGTCACACATGAGCTTGCGCGCCAGTGGCGCAACGATACCTATCAACACGTTGGCGAAATTAGCAATCACCAACTTTCGTCCTGTTTGCCGGTAGAGCTCAAAAGTTCGGTCCAAAGCCCGGAGATAATGCGTCGAGAGATCTGAGTCCATGGGCTTGATGTCCCTTGCGCCCTGCCTCGTGCATCTTACGGGGTTGAGCATGCCGACAGGAACCTCAAATTTATGGAGGAAATTGACGACATCCGTCAGAGATTCCATGTTCTGTGTCGTAACCGTGCAGATCACATTGTAGTTCGGGTAACCGTTTAATTTCTCCAGCGTCGCTACAATCTTCCTGAAAAATCCTTCGCCTGCCCAATTTTTTCTTGTCAGATCAGCCACGGTTTTATCGTGGCCGTCCAGCGAAAGTCCTATGCCGATACCGCGTGAGGTTAGGAAATGGATGGATTCATCATCCAGAAGCGTACCGTTCGTCTGAATCCCGAAGCTGAAATCATCCTTGTATCTATCTATTCCGGCGAAGACTGCATCGCGGGCAAGCATCGGTTCCGAACCGTGAAAGACCACTTGAGGCAGCCTCCCTTCAGGGAGCGTCCTGCCGAAGTATTCCTTGAGTATTCCCAGGGCTTGAATAAGCTCCTCCTCGGACATTTGGCCGCCGTCTCGCCGCATGTCCTCAGGGATATAGCAGTACGAGCAGTTCAAGTTGCATCTTTCCGTGGGATTGAAGTAGACCGCAGTGGGCTTGAGACCGAACCGGAGACTATCCATTTCCAGCGCAAAGGCATCTCGTTTCTTCCAGAACTCCTGCATGAGAAGGCTCGATTTATCAATGGCTTCACCGATCTTCTCTTTTTTCAAGAGTGACCAGAATGCAGTGTCGGGATCGAGGAGTGCAACATAGTCGCGGTGTTCAATGTCGATGATCTGAATGGTAGGTCCATTGCCTGTATTGAAATAGCGGCCACCGGATGATGCGGCGCTGTTAATCGCCTTGTTGAATTCCATCACATATCTCCTGTCAAGATTGTTCCTTTTGTCGTGTTGGGCGGGGGTGAGGATATATTGAACACCCCCGCCGGCTTCCCTAGAAATTACTTGGTCTTGGTTCCCATCAGGATGTAATGGGACAATCCCGTACCATCCGCCGCGCAGGCCTTCCGATAGGCTATAACGTCCTTCATGGCTTCATCACCTCCTTTCTCCATTCGGAAATAAAAAAACCCTGACACCTTAAAGGTGCAGGGTTTTACTTTTGCCATCAGGTCTACCCTGGTCTAAACGCCCGTCTTCTGGCTCTCGGGTCGCTCTCCGCCTGCCCTTCCCATCCGACTTATACCGGACAGTGGATATGCAGGCTTCGTAACCGATTACAGCGGCGGGACCGCCACGGACTTACACCGTGTTCCGATAGCGTCCAGACTCTTCGAGGCCTATTAGCGCGAAAAAGCACGCAGATGTCAAGAAAATGTCGTACTGAAGGACGAGAAATCCATTGCTCGTCATGTTTCAGTTCGCTTTAGAGGCAAGACTGATGTATGTAATCCCGGAAAGTCCGATTCATGAGTCATCGAGGCATGGAAGTTTCGAGCGGAGTACGATAATAGCTCGGAATTGCAGGGCTTATGCGATTTACAAATGCATATACTCTTCCAAAATTTTGATCATTTGGGTATATCGACGCTCGGAGGCGACAGCAAACGGAGTCCTGCCACTGTGATCCGCTACATCAATTGCAGCCCCCCACGCGAGTAGCATTTTCACGACTTCCGATTGCGCTTTGTCGCACGCCCAGATGAGAGCTGTCCTGCCATCGGTATCCTCGACTTCGAGATCCGGTCCCGTAGCAAGGACAAGCTTCACAATCTCTGACCTTCCACTGATACAGGTCCAGATCAAAGCGGTTCGACCGTTCTTATCCCTCGCGTCTACAAAAACTTCTTCATCCAGCAAAAGTTCCACGATTTCCGTAGTGCCATAGAGCGCAGCCCACATCAAGGCGGTCCTTCCTGCGTTGTCATGAATGTTCACATTCGCTCCGTGGGCCAACAAAAGTTTCACAATCTCAGCGCGATTCCTATAACATGCCCACATCAAGGCTGTTCTTCCTGCTTTATCTTTGGCATTGATGTCCGCAACGGCCTGCAGCAAGCGCTCGACATCCTCCGGACTGCCCCCAATACAGGCCTCAATCAGGACTTCAGCATCTATTTCGACCTCGCCGGTATCGTCTTCGACACTGGAGAGAGTCGCAGGAGCCTCCAGCTTGGTCCTCTCGAAGTCTTTATCCAGTGAGGATTCTGCGATTTGGGGAGGAAGCTCGATTCTCGCCCCTGCTTCACCTAGTATTCGGACCACGTGCGCACGCCCTTTGATCGATGCCCAGGCCGCCGCGGTAAGCCCGGCTTCATCTTTGATTTCAGGATCAGCCCCTTGCTCCAGCAGAAACTCCACGACTTCACTCAACCCTCTATAAGAAGCTCTCATTAAAGCGGTTAATCCGTGCTTGTTTGCTGCGTTTATATCCGCACCATGTTCGAGTAAAATTTTGGCAACTTCAATTTGCCCTGTGGCGCACGCTTTCATGAGCGCGGTTTTCCCCCCCTGATCTCGATCTTCAACTTGAGCGCCACTTTCCAAAAAGAGTCGGATCACTTCCGAATGGCCCTTATATGCAGCTCTCATGAGAGGTGTGAGGCCATATTTATTTCGGATATTTACATTCGAACCTCGGTCCAACATGCGTCGAACTTCGTCAATCACTCCCGAACCTGCCACATCGATCAAGTTCTTCTTGCCATATTTGACATCAGCTTCCACAAGGAATCCGCGATCCAGAGTCAACTCCAAAGTATCGGATTGGCCATCTTCGGAAGTTTCAAGCATGGCTTCAATAGTCTTTTCTGCTTCCGAGGTAATTGTTGCTCCTCGTTCCAAAAGAAGTTCCACTATCTCCGAATGGGATTCTTGAGAAGCCCAGATCAGCGCGGTCATGCCGGCCTTGTCCTCTATGTCAAAGTCAGCTCCACGGTCCAACAAATGGTTTACTACTTCCGTGCGGCCCACTCGTGCAGCCCACATGAGGGCTGTGCGCCCTGCTTTGTCCTGGCTATTGATTTCCACGCCCATGTCGAGAAGGGACTTCACTACGGCCAGATGGCCTCGATCGGAGGCCACCATAAGTGGGGTCCATCCTGCATTGTCTGCAAGATCAGGTTCAGCCCCTTTTTCCAGTAGGATCTCGACGACGTCGCGATAACCCTTGTGTGCTGCTTTCGCCAGTGCAGTTCTGCCGGCCTTGTCAACGGCATTCGGGTTCGCGTTGTGTTTCAAGAGCAAATTCATCATTCCTAAATGGCCATCAAACGCCGCCATCATCAAGGGAGTCCTGCCGACGTCGTCCCGCGCATCGGCATTGGCGCCTTTTTCCAAGAGCCTTGTGACTATGATGGGCCGGCCGGCAGTTAACGCCACCATGAGCGCAGTTTTGCCGTCCGAAGTCTGAGCCTCAACACGAGCGCCGGCATTCAGGAGCATGGTCACCAGTTCCGTGTGCCCGTGATGGGCCGCGGCCATCAGAGGGGTGTAGCCTTGATTATCCTGTACATGCAGGTGAGCCCCTCGTTCCAGGAGAATTCTGGCAACTACTGTTTGCCCCGCGATGCAAGCCACCATCAGGGCTGTACAACCTTTTTCATCTGTTGCATTCAAGTTGGGTTTCCACTCAAGGACTTCCTTAACAACCCGGTAGTGGCCTGCGTACAAGGCCTTCATCAGTGGAGTGCTTCCCGACTCATCCTGTGAATTGACATCAATCCCTTTTTCCAAAAGTTGGCGCACTTGCTCAAGCTGATTCTTTTGAACTGCGTCGAACAGTGCCCTGGTTTTGTCTCGTGCAAAAAGTATCGGCATCTCATCGTCCTTTTTTGCCGGACTTCTCTCCTGGAGCGTATTAAGAGATGAACCCCCCGGCGCCATGCACGCATGGCGCCTCAAAACATGCGGCAGCAGCGAGGGCGGCATAAGAGTTTTTCAGAGATGGAAAATACGGCCGGCGAGAGCCACTACCAAGTCCCCTGGCTCCCATCGCTCTTAATCGCGGCTCCTTAACTTTATGAGTAGCCGAAGAACCTCTATATAGAGCCAGATCAAGGTTACCATGAGACCGAAAGCGGCGTACCATTCCATATACTTGGGTGCGCCCTGTCGTGCGCCGGTATCAATAAAATCAAAATCCAGAACCAGATTCAGCGCAGCGATGACGACCACGAATATGCTGAATCCTATTCCAAAGAGGCCGCTGTCATGAATTAAGGGCATGCGCACGCCAAACAGACTCAAAACTATCGTTGCCAAATAGACCAGGGCAATTCCCCCCGTGGCAGCGACCACACCCATCTTGAAATTCTCAGTGGCCTTTACGAGTCCTGATGTGTAGGCCATCAATACAGCTAAGCACGTCCCGAAAGTGAGGCCAACAGCCTGAATCACGATACCGGGATACTGGTATTCGGCTACAGCCGACATACCGCCTACGAAACAACCTTCAAGAAGCGCATATAAAGGTGAGGTTACCGGTGCCCACTGCTGTTTGAACACAGTGATGAGGGCGACGACGAAACCTCCAATGGCCCCCACCACCATCCAAGGCATGACGGAAGCCGGGTCAGAAGTGCGAAAGAAAATGTGCCACGTCCATGCAGTGGTCAGCAAGACGCATCCCAATAGAAGGGCAGCTTTATTCACAGCGCCCTGAACGGTCATCAATTCATCGGCTTGCACGTAACCGCCGAATTGGGCAAACGTCTGATCATTAAGCGCTGGGTTACTTGTTCTCATCTCGCGGTTACCCCCTTGAATTTATTTTCTGTTATAGCACTACTCGTGCTTCCGTCAATGATTCCTTACGGGTGTATCCAACGCCGGGAAACTGCCAGACGAAATCATATTGGAGCTTTGAGAGCTTGTGCTTCTTGAATTCAAAGTATCATGTCAAAGTTCAATCCTTTTTTCCAGGGTAACCGACACACCGAAAGTGCAAGAAAACGAGGAACCCTCGGATCCGAAGCCTGGACGCTGCATCGTTACTGATAGAACGATTCTAATGAGGGGGTAAGCCCATGAACAGAAGAATTTCAAAACGTAATTTGGCTGAGACAATGTCATCCCTTCCCAAGGAAGAGGCGACGTGTCCGAAAGTGAAGGGTTGGCGTGAGAATGCCTTTTCTGAATGGGTTGCTTCTCACAGAACTGAGGTACGAAGCTTGATTTGCAACGCGCCAAAGTACACGGAAGCTTCGTTCTGCAAACGGGGCCGCCGGTCGTCTTGACAAAGGCTTTAACCGGGTGAAATTGTCAAGGGGGGCACCCGGCAGCAGGCAATCCAGCCTAAACACTAATGGAAAGTCTCCCAGCAAAGAGCCTGGGCCACTTTGAGCGACCGTTTCCTGCGGAAAAAAATAATTCGTACGTGTGAAAAAAGCGGTTGAGAAAATTGTTGGCTTTTGTGTAAATGCCATGAATAAAAAAATGGCCGACGCGGAGCCGTTCCTTTTGACTACTTGGGCGCAATCAGAGCCCACAAAGGGCTATTAAAGGGGTGCGGAACCAGTGCACGGGACTAAAGCATTATGATCTTCGGAGGAACAAATCTATGAATGAGCGAAAGCCTCTCCGCAGGCTCCCTCAACGCCCGAAAAACGGCCACCCCAAAGCTACGATATTGGGACCCGTATCCAATCTCGAGGAGCACGTCAGCCCTGACTGGTGGCGTTCGATTTTTAACGCTCTGTACCTGAAAACCGATGCAGATGTGGTAGCGGACGAGAATATAACCGACTGCGAAGTAGAATTCTTTGTCAGCGTAGCCCGACTTGCGCAAGATTCGAGAATTCTGGATTTATGTTGCGGACAGGGACGCCATTCGCTGGAATTGGCCCGCAAAGGGTTTAGAAACGTCGAAGGCCTGGATCGTTCCCGCTATCTCATAACAAAGGCCAGAGGACTGGCAACCAGAGAGGGCCTTGGCGTCAAATTCAGAGAAGGCGATGCGCGAAAGACCCACTATCCACCGGACACTTTCGACTGTGTCATGATACTCGGCAATAGTTTCGGCTACTTCGAGACGGTGAGGGATGATCTGCGCGTGCTTAAAGAAGTGTTCAGAATTTTGAAGCCGGATGGTCTGTGCCTGCTTGACGTAACCGATGGCGACTACTTGCGTGACAGGTTCCAATCCCGCTCCTGGGAATGGATCGACAAAAAACATTTTGTTTGCAGAGAGCGATCCCTATCCGCCGACGGAGAGCGGCTCATATCACGAGAAGTGGTCACAAACTGCAGCAAAGGGGTGATAGCTGATCAGTTTTACGCGGAACGCCTCTACTCAAAAGAAGGAATTATGCAATTGCTCAAGGAAGCAGGCTTCAGCGACTGCGTGGTTCACGGTCAAATGTCGCCTAATTCGCTGCGAAATCAAGACCTTGGGATGATGGAGCAGCGCATAATAGTTACGGCCCGTGTCGAAAAAGAATTCACACCTATCAGGTTGAAACGGGCTCAAGGTGTTAGCAATGTCGTAGTCCTCTTGGGCGACCCGACCAAGCCTGATCCCCTAAAGCCGTCAGCGGTTTTCGATGACGACGATTTCTATACTATCGAGCAGGTAAAGTCCGCACTGGAAGGGCTCGGACAATACAGATTCAAATACCTGGACAATCACGATACTCTCATACACGATTTAAAGAAGATGAACGGAAAAATTGACCTGGTGATGAACCTCTGCGATGAAGGGTACAAAAACGATCCCCGCCAAGAGTTACATGTTCCTGCGCTATTGGAGCAACTGGAGCTTCCATATACGGGCGCTGGTCCGCAATGTTTGGCTTATTGCTACGACAAATCCCTGGTGCGGGGCATTGCCAAAGAGATGAAAATTCCCGTGCCCAGAGCCTTTTTTGTGAAACCGGAGGATACGGCATTTGAGCTGCCTTTCTCTTTCCCGGTCATAATCAAGCCCAACTTTGGAGACTCCAGCTTCGGCATCACGCAGCGAAGTGTGGCAAGCAGCCTGGAAGAAGCTCTAAATGCCATCTCTGAAATTCGTTATAAATTCGGATACGACAAACCAATACTCGTGGAGGAATTCCTCACAGGAAACGATATTAGTGTGGGCATCATAGGCAACCCGCTGGAGGGGTACACGGTGCTTCCGGTGTCCGAGGAGGATTATTCCGAGGTCCCGGATCATTTGCCGCGCATCTGCGGTTATGAAGCAAAATGGCGGCCGGATTCCCCCTACTGGAAAGTCAAATCAGTGCCTGCATATCTGAACGAAGACGTGGAGAAATCTATAGTGGAGTGGTGCCTGAGACTGTTCGAGAGGCTCGAGTGCAGAGATTATTGCCGTTTTGACTGGCGGCTGGACGCGGAAGGCAATCCGAAACTACTCGAAGTAAACCCCAATCCGGGTTGGTGCTGGGACGGACATCTTGCAAAAATGGCCGGTTTTGCAGGCATTTCTTACAGACAAATGCTGGAGGCAATACTAAACGCGGCAGGAAGAAGACTGGGCATCCAACCAAATGGGAGCAAAAACAACGGCAAGCACGCGATCTGAGGAGAACTTAAGGCTGGCTGCTAGAGGATCACATTCATCTCTTTAGCACAAACCTGTACGCTCTCAAAGTGTTCCCCTC
>Ga0326727_10019494_pt1 | contig 13620 bp, 12 predicted proteins | sample MB2enrmetagenome_FD_207643 | JGI IMG/M metagenome (GOLD analysis project Ga0326727, IMG submission 207643) | Lab enriched peat soil microbial communities from McLean, Ithaca, NY, United States - MB29MY | ecosystem: Environmental > Terrestrial > Soil > Wetlands > Peat | place: USA: New York... | reverse complement strand
CCGACGAATCTCCTCTTGCAGGGCAGGAATTGCCATGACCGCATCGGGAATGGTCAGCGCTTTCATGCATAGATTATATGATCTCCCGATAAATATGTCCAATTATTAATGACGCTGCGTATAGAACCGCTAAGGCATCCGGGTCATCATCAAGGAGAACCAGGGCACTGCTGCTGGCTCGGCTGGCGGCAGGGCGGTTTTATTTCTGTCTGAAAAGTTCCTTAAAATTGGTGGCACCGGCGTCTCGCCTGTGCCTTTATGCCGCGGCCCCAAGCCGCCCTATGGCGGGCTGGTAGTTTTATTCCTGGTGGGGCGGGCCTCCGTGCCCGCCAGCTTTTCTCCTTCCCAAGCAGAGCTGGGGAAAGCCCATCTATCCCGCCAAGAAAAATGTAGAACCGCCGCCCTCGGCGGTTCCCGCGCCGGCGAGGGCGCCGGCGCTACATTTTCTAAAGGGGGGCAGGGGGGATTAAATAGTGGCACCGGCTTCCAGCCGGTGGGCACAGGCCGGAGGCCTGTGCCGAAAAACAAATGAACATCAAGCATCGAGCGTGCCAAAGAACCGGGAAATACTTTGTCTAAAAATATAAGATCACCTTCCCTAATAGGCGGTTATTTTTCTCTTAGGAATTTAGAAAGGCTCTCCCATGCCCTGTCATGATTTGCAGTTCGTACATTGTTACATTGTGCACATATTGGCATATTGAACTTTAGTTTATCAGATTTTACGATGCCTATTTTTTGGTTCCTTCGCTGGTCTGTATGAAGGAAAATCGGACGTTTTTGTGTAACATCAGGAAATAGCGCTAGCAAGTCTGAGGCTTTCAACTGGTGTTCTCTTGCAGTTGCATCATTACCACAAATCCAACATTTCATTGACTTTTCCTCCCAGTTAGGCCGCGCATTTTCTGTGCCATTCGTCTAGCAATCCCGCGGCCTTAAAAGTCTTGTAATCCACCTCCATTTCGGCGGTGAGGTGGTTCATCGTTTGCATAGGCTCCAAGATCAATGGCGGGGAGGGTTTGAAATGCCGCATAAACCACTAAGAGGCTACATCTAATTGCTTTTGAAGGCAATTATAAACCTCGTCTTTATAGAAATACTCTATTAACTGGCTACGTGGCTCAATGCCATTGTGATACATATTATGAACATTAATACAGACAGTCCAAAATGCCTTAAGTGATGCCTCAACTTTATCGAAGCTCAAGGCAGACGACATGCTTTTGATAGTTTCTTTATCAGTATGAATTGCATGAGCAAATACTTTACTAGCTATATCTAAGTATATTTTTTTCATTCCTTTATTGTTGTCTCTTACTATTTTTGCAAGCCTATGAAAATCATCTATTGTGGGCGTGTATACACTTTTTAAATAATTGTCAAGGTAATCTTGTCGATTAGGGAAGAGCTCAAGCCTCCTTTTCTTATGTGAACTTATTGAAAACTCATGTATATTGGCCTTACATTTATTAATATAATTCTGAAATGTAAGTGAATCACTTTTGGTTTCAAATAGTCTTCGTAATCCTATAAACAGTCTTGTTTGCAAAGATACTTCGAATATCCTCCAAAAATAAAGATTATTATTTACCTTTTGAACGACACTCTCATCGGTCAAATATTCATGAAATCTTTTCAGGGTATAGAAAACCCTGATGGTTGTTTCCGTCTCATTTTCAAAGGTTCTTAAGTAATTATCAAACATGTACTTTCCTCCGATTACTCAACTGTATATGGTAACGTTTTATTTATACCTGTCTTCAAAAAATATCTAAAACACAACGAAATGTCCAGTTATACAAAAGTAATATTAGCACTAGCACCCCATTTATGGGACACGCCCCCGCTCACTTTGCGCCGTGCTTCGGTGCCGGCAACCGAAAACAGAAAACAGAAAACCAGAAGCCGCAAACCGCCTTTAAACTCCCCAGACGGCGATTTTGTTCCGGTTGGCTTCGGAGAGCATCTGGTCGCGGTCAAAGGTCAGGGTCTTGCCGGCTTCGATGGCCAGCACTACGGCCTGGGCTTCCGCCATGACCCGGATGGTGTCCGGGCCCACCGCCGGCACGTCGAAGCGCAGGTCCTGTCCGGGCTTGCTCACCTTCACCACCACCGTCCCGGGCCCGGCCAGGAAGCCGGCCCGGCGGATGCAGTCATCGGTGCCTTCCACCGCCTCCAGGGCCACCACCACCTGGCGGCGCACCACCACGGTTTGGCCGATGTCCAGCCGGCCAATCTCCTTGGCAATCTGGAAACCGAATTCGATGTCCGACAATTCCTCTCGGCGGGGCGCCCGTTTGCTGATTTTCCCCACCGGGGCCAGGAGGTCGTTTAGGAAGAGGGTGGAGGGGGCGATGGTGATGCCTTCGGATTCCAGTTCCGCGGCCACCGCCTGGAGGAGGCGGTCGTCCTTCCCGGCCCCGGCCCGGCACACCACGGCGAGGGCGCGGAAATCCGGGCGGAAATCGCGAAACAGGCGGCCCCGGCTGATGCCCCCGGCCATCACCGCCCGGCGCACCCCGGCGGTCTGGAAGAGGCGGATGATCTTGCCCAACTGGCCCACGTAAATCCAGTGGATTTCTTCCACCAGTTCGGCCAGGGCGGGCTCGGTCTCCCCCCGATGGGCCGCAGCGATGATCCGCGCCCCCCGGTCTCGGGCGGCCCGGGCGAAGAGCAGCGGGAACTGGCCTTTACCCGCGATTAGGCCGATGTTCTCGGACATCTGCCGGCAGCAGACCCCGCTCCGAGGTCTCCAGGAATAGGAGGAGGTGCTGAATTTCCGGATTTTCCGGGAATTCCCGGCGCACCTGGTCCATCGCCTCTTTCAGCTTGAGGTCGGAGAGAAACAGGATTTCATAGGCCCGTTTCAGGCCGTGGAGGCTGGAGTCGGTGAAGCCGGCCCGTTTCAGGCCCACCAGGTTGAGGCCCACGATCTTGGCCCGGTTGCCCACTGCCATGGCATATGGCGGCACGTCCCGGTGCACCGCTGAACAGCCGCCCACGAAGGCATAGCGGCCGATGCGGCAAAACTGGTGCACCGCCGACAGGCCCCCGAGGTTGGCGTGGTCCTCCACGGTGATATGGCCCCCGAGGGTGGCGTTGTTGGACATGATGACCCCGTGGCCCACATGACAATCGTGGGCCACGTGGGTATAGGCCAGGAAAAGGTTGCCCCGGCCGACGGTGGTGATGCCGCCGCCGCCCGCGGTCCCCCGGTGCATGGTGGCAAATTCCCGGATGGTGTTGTCGTCGCCGATGACCAGCCGGGTTTCCTCACCCTTAAACTTCATGTCCTGGGGCACCTCCCCCAGGACGGCGAACTGGAAGATGCGGCAGCGGCTGCCGATGGTGGTAAAGTCCCGGATTACCACGTGGGGGCCGATGTGGGTGTCGTCCCCGATGCTGACCCGGCCCTCGATGAGGCTGTAAGGGCCAACGGTGACCCCGTCAGCCAATTGGGCCGCCGGGTCCACCAGGGCGGTGGGATGGATTTTGACCATCTTCAGGCCTCTTCCTTGCCTACCGCGGCGATCAGATCGCCTTCCGCCACCAGGGTGTCGCCGACAAAGGCCTTGCCGTGCATCTTCCAGAACTTTTTCCCGGACCGCAGGCTTTCCACCTCCAGCCGCAGTTGGTCGCCGGGGACCACCGGCTGCCGGAAACGCACCTGGTCCAGGCCCATAAGAAAAAGGGAGGGATTGCGCAGGTTATCGGGGGCGGTAAGCAGGGCCAGGATACCCCCCGTTTGGGCCAGGGCCTCCACGATGAGCACTCCGGGCATGATGGGGCGCCCGGGAAAGTGCCCCTGGAAGAAAGGTTCGTTGCTGCTCACGTTTTTCAGGCCGACGATGCGCTTGCCCATCTCCAGGGCGACGATGCGGTCCACCAGGAGGAAGGGATAACGGTGCGGCAAGAGGCGTTGAATTTCTTCCAGATTCAAAGGAAGCGGCGGCAGGCTCATGATTCCGGCTCCTTGTCCGGTGGGGCGGCAAGTTCGGCCATTTGTTGTTCCAGGCGTTTCAATCTGCGATAGAGGTCCGAGAGTTTGGGCAATATGGCCATGCTCTGGAGCCACTGCCTTTGGGGAAAGGCCGGGATGCCGGAGACATCCTGGCCGGCGGGCACGGAATGGGCCACCCCGGATTTGGCTCCCACCCGGACCCCGTCGCCCAGTTCGAGGTGGCCCACCACCCCTACCTGGCCGGCGAGAATCACCCGCTGACCCAGTTTGGTGGACCCGGACACCCCCACCTGGGCCACCAGCAGGGAATGTTCACCCACTGCTACATTGTGGGCCAGATGCACCAGGTTGTCAATCTTGACCCCGCGGCTAACCCGGGTCTCTCCCAGCGCCCCCCGGTCGATGGTGCAGTTGGCCCCGATCTCCACCTCGTCTTCGATCACCACCGTCCCCAACTGGGGGATCTTTTCATTACCGGCGGGGGTGGGGATAAAGCCGAAACCGTCGGCGCCGATGACCGTGCCGCTGTGGATGATGCAGTTCCGGCCCAGGCGGCAACGCTCGAGAATGGTGACGTTGGGATAAATCAGGGTGCCGGCCCCGAGATGCACCTCGTCACCAAGGTAGCAGCCGGGCATGACCGTTACCCCATCGTCCAGCCGCACCCGGTCGCCGATGAAGACCAGCGGGGCGATGGAGACGTCCCGTCCCAGCGTGAGTTCCCGGCCCAGGCAGGCCTGCTCACTGACCCCGGGCCAGCGTCGCCGGGCCGGGGCAAAGAGGGCCGCCACCCGGGCGTACGCCAGATAAGGGTGCGGGACGATGATCAGGGGCCGAGGCAGGTCAGCCAGCTCCGGGGCCACGATAAAGGCCCCGGCCTGGCTGCGGCTCACCAGACGGGCAAAGCGCTTTTGGGTGACGAAGCTTATTTCTCTGGGACCGGCGTCTTCCAGGGCGGCGATGCCCTCGATGGGCAGATCGGGGGGGCCTTTCACTTCCCCTTGCAGCAGGGCCGCCAGCTCTTCCAGGGTGCGTTTCATACCGTCATTTATTGCATAAATTTGGCGCGCACCTTGTCATTGACATTCATGGCCTTGTTGGACAGATATAACACCAGCCTGTGGTCCAGGATCATATCCAGTTTCTCTTCCTTGGCTACCTGTTCCAAGGCCGTCTCCATCTTCCTGGAAAGGGGCGCAAGCTGATTTTCCTTGAACTGGTTTAGCTGTTTTTCCGCGTCGGCCGCCTGCCTATCGAAGTCAGCCATCTTCTTTTCCAGCTCTTGAGCCTTGACCCTCCTGGCATCTTCCTTCATCATACCGGCCTGCTTCTGGAATTCTTCTACCTGGCGGCCCAGGTCCTGGCGCTTTGTGCCCAGGGGTCGACCGAGTTCATCGGTTTTCTGTTTGATGGCATCCTGGACCCGCTTGCCCTCCGGGGAGCCCGCCAGAATGGCATCGGGATCGGCTGTCCCGATTCTGAGTTCAGCAGCCAGAGTTCCCAGGGGTCCCAAGACCAGGCTCAAGGTTATTAAGGCGCCGATAATTAATCTGAGCATTTAAACCTCCTGACGATTCATTAAATTTATCCCCGGCGGAGGTTTATCAGACTCACCGCCGGAAGGGATGCCTAAATGAGGCAATTTTGCCTAAACTTGGGTCAACTACCCGGCTAAGGGTGGCTCCCTTCCCCTATTTTAACCGAAAACTTGCCAGAAAGAATCGAAAACTTTCCCATGGGCAGGGGGTGATTCTCGGCCCGCTATCCTAAAAAGAGCCGCCCATGGTGAATTCCGGGACGCTGGTTTTCTCACCATGATGCTTCCTGAGATTAAAACCCATTTCCACCACCAGGGGGCCCATGGGGGAAAACCAGCGCAACCCGGTGCCCACGCTGGTGCGAAAGCTGGTGAACATATCCGCATGGGAGCCATAAACCTGGCCGGCATCGAAAAAGGCCATGCCCATGAGGCCCAGCTTCTGATAGAGCGGAAAGCGGATTTCATTGTTGAACTGGACGAATTTGTCGCCGCCAATCCGTTCATTGGTGGCCGGATCACGGGGGCTGATGGAGGCATATTTAAAGCCGCGGATGGTGTCAATGCCCCCCAGGTAGAACTTTTCATAGACCGGCATTTCGCCTAAGCCGCTCAGGCCCTGCATGTAACCAATTCGGCCGTGGAGCACGCCCACGCAGTTCCACTTCAAAGGGAAGTACCAGCCGGACTCGGCGATATACCTCATAAAGGCGACGTCGCCGCCGATGCCGGCCATTTCCACGGAAACACTGTTATCCGAACCCCTGGTGGGGGCAAACAGGGAATCCCGGGAGTCCCGGCGAATAGTAAAGGAGGTGGCGCTGGTATTGTGAAGTTTAGCCGCGTCAAGAATAATTGGGGAGGGGTTGGGCGCCAGGTTGGTGAGCCTGACATATTCATAGCGGTACTGCCAAAAGAGGCGGGTATATTCCCATGTCAAGGGGTGGCTCAAGCGTATGTCCCCGCCGACGCTGGTCCGGGTATATTCATCAAAAACCCGCTGCCAGTTAAAGACGTCGAGGCCCAAACTCAAGGGCCGGTCATAGAGATAAGGCTCGGTGAAAGAACCCCGGAAACGGTGAGAAATCTTGCCGATGATTCCCTGGAACTTGAGCACCTGGCCCCGGCCGAACAAGTTGTTTTGGCTGATTTCCACCATGCCCACCATCCGGTCCTGGGTACTATAACCGGCGCCCACTCCGAAAGTCCCGGTGGGCCGCTCCTTGACGGTAATCTTCAGGTTCATGCGGTCGGGGGCGGACCCGGGCGTGGTGCTGAAATTGACGTCTTCAAAATACTCCAGGCGCCGCAGATTTTTGATGCTTTCCTTGAGCTTGGTGGCGGAGAAGAGGTCCTGCTCATACACCCGCAGCTCCCGGCGGATCACCTTGTCCCTGGTCCTGATATTGCCGGCGATGTCGATGCGCTCGAAATAAACCTTGTTGCCTTTATGGATGTCGAAGGTCGCATCCACCGTGAGTTCTTGTTCATTTTCCTTGACCAGGGGGGCAATATCGGCGTTGGCATAGCCATGGTCCGCATAAAAATCAGACAGGGTGGTGATGTCATTCTGCACCGTCTCCCGGCTGTAAACCTTTTGCTTGGGAAGCTCGATCTTCTTTAGGAGCTTCTCTTTGTCATCCAGAAGATCTCCCTGGAAATCTATTTTGCCGACCTTGTATTGCGGTCCTTCCTGTATGGCCAGGATGATATAAATGTCTTTCCCCTTGATGTCTATCTGGGGTTCGGCCACTTTGGCCTTGATGAAGCCGTGGTTATAATAGAAAACGGCGATTTTTTCGACATCCCGCTCCAGGACGTCCTTGGTTAATTTCCCGGACCCGGTGAGCCAGTTGATCACGGGGAACCAGGAATTTTCCTTGGTCTCCATCACATCCAGAAGCTCTTTGGCCTTGAAGTGCTTGTTGCCCTCAAAATTGATCTTTTTGACGACCATCTTGCCGCCTTCGTCTATTTTAAACAACAGGTTGACTTCGGTATTGGACACGGGAACCAGTTCATAGGAAATCTGCACCTCGTAGTAGCCCTTATCCCGATACATATTCTGGACTTTGTTGATATTCTCCCGGATGGCGCCTTCCGAAGCCACCGAAAAGGGCTTAATATCCATGACTTCCAGGATCTTGTCCCGCTTTACCGCATGATTGCCCTTGGTGACGATCTCTTTGATGGCCGGCTTTTCCTTCACCAACACCGTGAGCACCAGGCCCTCCGGAGTGTCGGTGACGTCCATCTTGACGTCGGTGAAGTAGCCCATCTTATAGACGGCCTTCAAATCCTCCCGGAGGCGGACTGGATTGACGGTCTCTCCTTCCCGGGTCTGCAATACCCCCAGGATGGCGTCTTTTTCAATGCGACGATTGCCTTTAACGTCGAGGTGGGCGACCTTCTCCTTGCCCAAAATCTTCAGACTCATTTCCTGGGCCAGTTGTTTGCTCATCCCGCTCAGGGCCTTAAGACCGGTCCCCTGGACCTTAAAGGTTTGCAAAGGCATCCGGCCGGTCACATCCACCAGGTGGCCTTCCAGGGCCAGGGCGTCACCTACTTTGACCAGGTTGCCATAAATGACGATATCGGCCCCCACCCTGGAGCCCAACGCCTTGGCGGCGGCATCATCCAGGGGTTCAATCCGGCCGGCCAGCGCCTTCTTCAGGTCCTCTTGGGACATCAGGGAAAAACCGTCGGACTTCAGGCGCTCCTCAATATCCTGCTGCACCTTAACTCCCAGGGTTTCCAGGGGTTCCCGGCTGGCCACGGTAAAGGGGATGACCGCTACCTTCTTGAGGACCACTTCTTCTTGCTGCGCCAGGGTCGTCTGGGTCAGGGCCAAGGTGACCAGCAAGACTAAAAGGATGAGCCGTCTTACCACCTTATTCTCCCTAGATATCCACGGCCTTGCCGTCCCTTAGAGTTATGCGGCGATCAAGGATTTTAGCCAGCTCCGGGTTATGGGTGACGATCACGGAGGTGAGCCCCCGCTCCCGATTGAGCTCCAGGATGAGGTTCTGCACCTGGGAGCCGCTCTTGGGATCCAGGTTGCCGGTGGGCTCGTCCGCCAGCAAGACTTCCGGGTCGAGAACCAGGGCCCGGGCCACCGCCACCCGCTGATGCTCGCCCCCGGATAGGGTGGAGACCCGGTGGGTCAGCCGCTCCTTCAGGCCGACCCGCACCAGGATGGCCTCGGCCTTCTCCCGGGCCGCTCCTTCGGGCTGCCGGGCGATGAGGGCCGGCATCATGACATTTTCCAGCGCGTTAAACTCGGACAACAGATGATGAAACTGGAAGACAAAACCCACCTTGCGATTCCGGAAGGCCGCTAAGGGTTTGTCCTCCATGGCGAAGACATCCACTCCGTCCCACAGGACCTGCCCGCCACTGGGGCGCTCCAGGGTCCCTAAGATATGGAGAAGGGTGGATTTGCCCACCCCCGAGGCCCCCACCACCGCCAGGGCCTCGCCCGGAAAGATGTCCAGGTCCACTCCGGTGAGCACCGGCACCTGAATGTGGTTATGCCTGAAGGTCTTGACCAGTTCCCTGATCCGGATCTTCACCGGGGTCTCGGGTCCGCTGCGCTCTGCCATGTCCGGCCGTACCGCGATAAGCACCTTACCACTTTCGGAGGGGTGCGTCAATGCGCGGAGTTTTCCGTTTCAAGTTTTGAGTTTTCCGGGCGGCCGCTGACCGCCATAAACCGCTTTGTAAGATAATATTTTGATTACTGATTACTGATTACTGTTAACTGATTATTGATTACTGGCTACTGGCTACTGACTACTGACCACTGCTCACTCATACCTGATCGCCTCCACCGGGTCCAGGCGGGCCGCCTGCCAGGAGGGGTAAAGGGTGGCAAAAAAGCTGATGGCCATGGCTGCCAGGACGATGGCCAACACATCCAGACCTTGGATCTGCACTGGCAAGGTGGAGAGGGGATAGACATCCTTGGGCAGATGAATGAATTCATAGCGCTTCAAGAGGCCGCAAAGGAACAGACCCAGGAGCAGGCCGATCCCGGTGCCCAGGCCGCCGATGAGCAGGCCGTTCAACATAAAGATCTGCATGATGGACTGCCGGGTGGCGCCCATGGATTTGAGGATCGCAATCTCCCGGGTCTTTTTCATCACCATCATGAACAGGGTGCTGGCAATGCCGAAGGCGGCCACCAGGACGATGAGGGTGAGGATGACGAACATGGTGATCTTTTCCAGGCGCAGGGCCGCAAAGAGGCTGGCGTTCATCTGCATCCAGTTCCTGGTGTAATAGCCCGGTCCCAGTTTCTGCTGGATGACCTGGGCCACCTGCGCCGCGGCATAGATATCTTTGATTTCCACTTCCAGGCCGGTGATGCGGCTGCCCAGCCCCAGAAAATCCTGGAGCGCCGGGATACTGGTGAAGACCAGGGAGTTATCGAATTCATACATCCCGGTATGGAAGATGGCCGCGACCCGGAATGGCTTCATCCGGGGCAGGCGTCCCATGGGGGTGAGGGTCCCCAGGGGTGAGATGATATTCAGATAGTCGCTGATATTGAGATTGAGGTTGCGGGACATTTCGTTGCCGACCGCGATGAGTGGGGGTTCCCCCGGAGACCAGTCCGCCAGGTCGGTGAACCGCCCATGGATGAGGTTCAGGGTCCGAGGGCCGCCCCGGCGGATGACCTCCGGGTCAAGACCGCGAATCACCCCGCCCGAGACATTGCCCGGTGCCGAAAACATCACCTGGGTATAAATAAACGGTGTGGCCGAGACCACCTCGGGGATGGCCCGGATCTCGGCTTCTTCCTTCTGGTAGGAGGTGAAGGCGCCGCCCGCCTTCAGGACCAGGATATGGGCGTTGACACTGAGGATCTTTTCCTTCAGTTCCTGGGTGAAGCCGGTCATCACCCCAATGACGATGATCAGGGCCATGACCCCCACCGCCACCCCGATGGTGGAGATGAAGGTGCTGAGCGACATGAAGCCCTTCTGCCGTTTCACTCCCCGGAGGAGGCGCAGGGCCACGAAGGTTTCAAAAAACCCCAATGAATTTACCTCTCCGGCCTGAGCAGCGGGAACAGGATAACATCCCGGATGGAGGGTGAGTCAGTGAGGAGCATCACCAGACGGTCAATGCCGAGGCCCTCCCCGGCGGTGGGGGGCAGGCCGTACTCCAGGGCCTGAACGTAGTCTTCATCCAGGGCGTGGGGCATCTCTTCGTCGCCCGCAGCATGCGCCGCCAATTGTTGTTCAAAGCGACCCTGCTGGTCCACCGGGTCGTTGAGCTCCGAAAAGGCGTTGGCTATCTCCCGGCCGGCGATAAAAAGCTCGAAGCGGTCCACCACTTCCGGGTCGGCGTCACTTTTTCGGGACAGGGGCGAGGTCTCCAGTGGGTAACCCAGGACAAAGGTGGGCGGTTGGAGTTTGGCCTCCACCCGGAGGTCGAAAAGTTTGGTAAGCGCCCGGCCATAACCCTCGCCGGGCCGCAGGACTACGCCTTCCTCCCGGGCCAGCCTGACCAGGGCCTCCCGGTCCCGGACCACCGCCGCCGGAATGCCGCCGATGCTGGTGAGCGCCTCCCGCAGGTCCAGGCGGGCCCAGGGCGGGGTCAGGTCGATCTCATCCCCCTGGTAAGTGAGCCGCAAGCTTCCCAAGACTTCCCGGGCCACCGAACAGATGAGTTCCTCCGTCAGGACCATTAGGTCCTCATAGGTGGCGTAGGCCTGGTAGAACTCCAGCATGGTAAATTCGGGATTGTGCAGGACTGACAGCCCCTCATTGCGAAAATTGCGGTTGATCTCGTAGACCCGCTCCAGCCCCCCCACTACCAGGCGCTTCAGGTAGAGTTCCGGGGCGATGCGCAGGTAGAGTTGCAGGTCCAGGGCTTTATGGTGAGTGACGAAGGGCCTGGCGGTGGCCCCCCCGGGGATGGGCTGCATCATGGGAGTTTCCACCTCCAGATAGCCCCGGCTGTCGAAAAACTGCCGCATCAGCCGCATAATCCGGGCCCGGGTTTCAAAGACCCGACGCACCTCGGGATTGACCATCAGGTCCAGGTAACGCTGACGATATCGAATCTCAACATCGGTAAGACCGTGATATTTTTCCGGGAGGGGTTGCAGGGATTTGCTAAGAAGAACAAAACGCTGCACCGACAAGGTGAGCTCATCGGTTTTGGTCCGGAACAGGCGGCCCTCGACCCCGAGGGTGTCGCCCAGGTCAATGAGGCGTTTGAAGCGGTCAAAGGCCTCCTCGCCCACCATCTGCTTCTGGAGGTAGATCTGCAGGCGGCTGGTACCGTCCTGGATATGGGCGAAGCTGGCCTTGCCGAACTGCCGCAGGAGCATCAGCCGGCCGGCCAGGCGAAAGGTCTGGTCCAGCCCTTCCAACTGCTCATTGGTGCGGGAGCCGAACTCTTCGAGTACCTGGGCCAGGCTATGGCTGGGGGCAAACTTGTTGTAATAGGGATCGATCCCCCGGTCTCGCAGCTCCTGGAGTTTTTGCAGCCGTTGAATTCGGAGGTAATCGGATAGTGCCAATTTGTCAGCCTGTTCCAGGGAAGAGCTAAAATTGCGCCAGTTTTCTCAAACTCAAAAATTTTTAGATTATTCCGGCGGCATAGTCAAGCCTTAATGGAACCGGGGACCGGGGACCGAATACCGGAGACCGGGGATCTACTGCCGTCACCTGACCTGTGCAGGCCGGTCTCCCGTCCACAAAAAAAAATCTATTCCCCGCTTTTTTCGCGGCCTTGGTATTGACCCTCTAAAGATGATTTTATGTTAAAATTTTCTTGTAACGTTAAGCTTGTAACTATTAAGAGGTTTTGGTAGAATCCGCTCACTTAAATGTTCTCCCTGAAGACTTTTGAACTGGAAATAAAGACCACGGCGGGGACCGATATTCTGGACCTCACCACTCCCGTGCAGGATAAAGTGCAGCAAACCGGGGTGACTGCCGGTCTTCTGACCCTGTTCATCTCCGGTTCCACCGCGGCCTTGACCACCATCGAATATGAGAGCGGCGCGGTACATGATTTAAAGGCCGCCCTGGAGCGCCTCTTTCCCCAAGAACTTAATTATGCCCATGACCTCCGTTGGGGAGACGGCAACGGCTATGCGCATGTCCGGGCGGCTTTCCTCAAACCTTCACTCACCATCCCCATCGACCAGGGACGGCTCCAGCTAGGGACCTGGCAGCAGATTGTCCTGCTGGATTTCGACAACCGTCCCCGCCAGCGCCGCATCCGGGGCCAAGTTCTGGGATTCCAGCCAGCCAACGGGTAAAAGATCGCCTTAGAGCAAAACTCCCACCATGGCCACTGCCCAACTCACCTTTGAAGATAACGATCTGGCCCAGTCCCTGTACGGCGAGCAGGGCAAGCACCTGAGGATCGTCAACCGCAGCCTCGGGGTCAAGACCCAGGTGCGGGGCAACCAGGTGACCGTGGCCGGCCCGGAGGCCGAGGTGCGGCTGGCCCAGCGGGTCCTCCTGGAACTCTACGACTTGCTGTGTTCCGGCTATCCATTGCTGGCCCAGGACGTGCAATACACCATCCGCATCCTGCAGGACAAGGCGAGCGCCTCGGTTAAGGAGATCTTCCTCGACACGGTATATATCTCCGCCATGAAGCGCCGCATCTCCCCCAAGAGCCTTAATCAGAAACGCTACATCGAGGCCATCCGCACCCACGACCTTGTCTTCGGGGTGGGCCCGGCGGGCACCGGCAAAACCTACCTGGCCATGGCCATGGCGGTGGCGACCCTGATGAACCAAGAGTTCATCCGCATTGTTTTGACCCGGCCGGCGGTGGAGGCCGGGGAAAAGTTAGGCTTCCTGCCCGGCGACCTGGCGGAGAAGGTCAACCCCTATCTGCGTCCCCTCTACGACGCCATGCACGACATGATGGATTTTGAGAAAGCCAGCCGCCTGGTACAGCGGGGCATCATCGAGGTCGCCCCCCTGGCTTTCATGCGGGGCCGCACCCTGAACGATTCCTTTGTCATCCTGGACGAGGCCCAAAACACCACCTCCGAACAGATGATGATGTTCTTGACCCGTCTGGGGTTTGGCTCCAAGGCGGTAATCACCGGCGATGTGACCCAGATCGACCTGCCGGCTGGCGC
>Ga0326727_10019492_pt1 | contig 13625 bp, 12 predicted proteins | sample MB2enrmetagenome_FD_207643 | JGI IMG/M metagenome (GOLD analysis project Ga0326727, IMG submission 207643) | Lab enriched peat soil microbial communities from McLean, Ithaca, NY, United States - MB29MY | ecosystem: Environmental > Terrestrial > Soil > Wetlands > Peat | place: USA: New York... | reverse complement strand
TTTCGGCGAACAACCACCTGATTCTGACCATTCCGCGGCCGGCGACGGTCTGGTTCGACCTGGTTTCGCTCTTTCCGCCCACCTATCTCGACCGCCCGCACGGCAACCGCATCGACCTGATGGAGAAGCTGGCGGCCATGCATCCCAAGTTTCTGCGCCTGCCGGGCGGCAACTACCTGGAGGGCGATCACATCGCCGAGCGCTTCGAGTGGAAGCGGACCATCGGCCCCTGGGTTGACCGGCCCACGCATCCCAGCCCATGGCATTACCGCTCGTCGGACGGCATGGGGCTGCTGGAGTTTCTGGAGTGGTGCGAGGATCTGAAGATCGAGCCGGTGCTGGCGGTCTACGCCGGCTACTCGATGGCGCAGGAGCATGTGGAACCGGGGCCGGCGCTTGAGCCTTACATTCAGGATGCGCTCGACGAGATCGAGTATGCGACCGGCGGCGCGGATACCTGGTGGGGCGCCGAGCGCGCCAGGGACGGGCACGCCGAGCCGTTTCCGCTGCACTATGTCGAGATAGGCAACGAGGACTGGTTCGACAAGTCGGGCTCCTACGACGGCCGCTTCGCGCAGTACTTCAAGGCGATCAAGCAGCGCTACCCGAACTTGCAGCTCATTGCCACCACGCCGGTGAAGAGCGTGAAGCCGGACGTGCTGGACGAGCACTTCTATATGTCGGCCGAGGAATCGCTGGGCGACGCCGGGCACTACGACAAGGCCGACCGCAACGGCCCGAAGATCTTTGTGGGCGAGTGGGCCACGCGCGAGGGCGAGCCGACTCCCAACCTCGAGGCGGCGCTGGGCGACGCGGCCTGGATGACGGGGATGGAGCGCAATAGCGATCTGATCGTCATGGCCAGCTACGCGCCGCTGTTTGTGAATGTGAATCCCGGCGGCATGCAGTGGGAGACGGACCTGATCGGCTACGATGCGCTCTCGAGCTACGGGTCGCCGAGTTACTGGGCGCAGGTGCTCTTCGCCAGCCACCTGGGCACGGAGGTGGTGGCAACGGCCTTGACCGATGCCGGGCCGCGAATGTATGCCTCGGTGACGCGCGACGATAAGCTGCGCAAGCTCTTCATCAAGGTGGTGAATACGTCGTCGGAGACGGCACCGGTGACCATCTCGCTGACCGGCGTGGAGAAAGTGCAGCCGGAGGCGAAGCTGGTTACTTTGAGCGGCAAAACGCCCAATGCGACTAACACTATCACGAACCCCGAGGCGATCGTTCCCGTGGAGCAGAAGATCGCGGTGGATGCACCGAAGTTCCAGCAGAGCTTTGCGCCTTACTCGATCAATGTGCTGGAAGTCAGCTACTGATTTGGGCTCTGGGCTGAGGGACTAAGGGACTGAGGGACTGAGGGACTAGGGACTAGGGCTTGGGGCCGGCGGTGGGGCGGGCCGGTGTTTGGCGCGCAGATAGGCGACGACCTGGGCGATCTCCGCGTCGGTGAGGGAATCGCTGAAGGCCGGCATCTTCTGGCCGCCGTTGAGAATCTGATTCGTGATCTTTGCCGGGGTCCAGACTTTGTTCTTGCGCAGGTTGGCGAGGTCCGGGCCCTTCTTGCCGCCCGAGCCGCCGGGGCCGTGGCAGTGGACGCAACCTTTCTGCGCAAAGAGAAGCGCGCCGGCCTGCTCGTCGGCCCTGGCCTTTGCGCCGTCGAGAGCGCGAGCCGGGAGCGCGGCAAGAAGCAACAGGATTGGCAATAGGGCGAGGCAGGCCAGACGAAAAGTCACGGAAGCCATTCTCGCATCCCGGCGGGCCGCCCGCCTCCACCTTTCGGTGGTGTGATGGCGGCTGACTGGATGGGCTGGATGAGGCAAAGTGTGTGAATCTTGAGGAGAATTCACAATAGGGTAAGGGTAAGTTATTGATTGCAAATGCGGGTGCAGTTGGGCGTATGAATACAAATGGGCTAAAGGCGGCATGAATCGATTACTGCACTTCGCGCACGGTCACGATTGTTTGGAATTCGGGTCGGGACTCGGGCTGAGCGGCATCCAGTACCCTGGCGGTGGGTCCAATGGCGTGATCGCGCCAATTTCGAGTGCATAAAGATCTCGCCATCCCGACAGCTGAGACTCCATGGCGAATGCGGTAAATGCGGCGAGGGATGCATCCCTTTCATGGTCACTGGCTCCCTGAACCTTGTCACCCACAATGTACTCGCTCAGGTGGATCAGGGCTACACCGCCTGGGCGGTGGGCGGGGGTTGCCTTGCCGACTAGCCAGAGCAATGCCTTGGGATGAGCTTCTGTGATGGAAAGTCCCTTGGGTAACCTCCGCTGGCATATCATGGCCGCGATGATTCCTTGAATCAGGCAGGCCCCTCGGAGAGCATTAACGGCACCTACAGTTCCACCGTGGGCACCGAGATGCGTAATGGCTCTTCGCACCGTATTGTCTGCACGCCGGTCACCGGCTGGAATCCAGAACAGAGGCGCGTCGATTCCGACTGCGTTGATCTTGGCATTGCCCGCACATCGAACAGCGGCCTCATACGCGCCCCGTGCGTGATCGGCAATTCCCCGACCGACAAGTTTGAGGGGGAGTGTCTCGCCGGAGAGAATCGCCCACCCGAATCCACCAATCCCTCCGGGATCAAGGCCCACGTATGTGCACATAATCCAATTATGCATTCACTATCTGCGGTCAGGTTGCGAACTTCGAGCCAAGCATTCAGGAGCGCCAGCGGGTCACGCCGTTTGACAAGGCTCTTGCCTCCTTCCATTCCCCTTCCTCAGTGCCGGAAGTGGCGGATGCCGGTAAAGACCATGGCCATGCCCAGCTTGTCGGCGGCGGCGATCACTTCTGCGTCGCGCACTGAGCCTCCCGGCTGAATCACGGCTGTGGCTCCCGCCGCGGCCACAGCTTCCAGCCCGTCGGGGAAGGGGAAGAAGGCGTCGGAGGCGGCGACGCAACCCTGGAGAGGCAGCGCGGCTTTCATAGCGCCGAAGCGGGCGGCGTCCACGCGGCTCATCTGCCCCGCGCCCACGCCCAGGGTCTGGCCAGCGCGCGCATAGACGATGGCGTTGGACTTGACGTGCTTGCAGACCCGCCAGGCGAAGAGCAGGCTGCGCAACTCCTCGGCCGCCGGCGGACGCCAGGTGACCACCTTCAACTCGGACTCAGCGATCCGGCCAGTGTCGGCATCCTGCATGAGCAGCCCGCCGGAGACGTGCTTGACCACCGGGCGCGGCGGCGCTGCATGCACCTCGACCAGGCGCAGATTCTTCCTGGCGGCAAAGCGCTCGCGGGCCTCGGCGGTGAAGGCCGGAGCGGCGATGGCCTCAACGAAGAGCTTGGCGATCTCCGCCGCGGCGTCCCCATCCACCGCGCGATTGATGCCGATGACCCCGCCGTAGGCCGAGACCGGGTCGCAGGCCAGCGCCTTCCGGTAAGCCTCCAGGATGGTTGCGCCGGTGGCCGCGCCGCAGGGATTGGTGTGCTTCACAATGATGACGGCCGGCTCGTCGAACTCCTGGGCCAGCTCCCAGCAGGCGTCCAGATCGACGAGGTTGTTGAAGCTGAGTTCCTTGCCCTGGAGCTGGCGAGCGCCGGCGATGCCCAGGCCGGAGCCGTCGGAGTAGAGCGCAGCGCGCTGGTGGGGGTTTTCGCCGTAGCGCAGCGGTTGGACCAGCGGCAGGTTGATGCGCAGAGTTGCGGGCAGGCTGGCAGCGTCGAACTCGGCGGGAGCATCCGGCGCGGGCGCCTCGGCAATTCTGTCCAGCGTGTTGGCGATGGCCGCGTCGTAGGCCGCGGTGGTGGCGAAGGCCTGGCGCGCCAGCCGCCAGCGGGTCTCCCGGCTCAGTGCGGCGCCGGAGGCGCTCTTCATCTCCTCGATAAGCGCGGGATAGTCGGAGACGCGGGTCACGATTGCCACGTCCTCGAAGTTCTTGGCTGCGGAGCGCACCATCGACGGGCCGCCGATGTCGATGTTCTCGATCAAATGGCCGAAGGCGACGCCGGGCTGCGATGCGGTCTTCTCAAAGGCGTAGAGGTTCACCACTACCATATCGATAGGCTCGATGCCGTGGGCGGCCACGGCGGCCTCGTGCTCCCGGTTGCCGCGAATGTAGAGCAGCCCGCCGTGCACGCGCGGGTGCAGCGTTTTGACGCGGCCGTCCAGCATCTCCGGAAAGCCGGTCAGGTCGCTGATGTCCCTGACGGCCAGGCCGGCCTCGCGCAGCGCCCGCGCCGTTCCGCCGGTGGAGACCAATTCCACCCCAAAGCCGGCCAGCGCCTGGGCAAACTCCACCAGGCCCGTCTTGTCCGTAACGCTCAGCAACGCCCGCCGAATTGGCTTTTCCGCGCTCACAGTCTCGCTCCTTATCGGGCTCCGCTCATCCACGCGCAGGTTTCAGGCTCAGCAAAAGCCGCGGCGTGGCGCGCGAAGGCCAAACTCCAGATTACATCGAAGGATCGGCCGCGGATGCCCGATCCAACGGTCGCGGTGCGCATCGCGCATGATCGAATCTCACCCCGGTCCCACGGCGTTTTCCAAAATGCTTTAGAGTGAAGTCATGGGAAGTTATCCCACCCCACCTTCAACCCATGGACAACGATCCGTCCACGAGGACCCCGATTTCGGGCCTACGATTCTTCCTCCCGACGCGGGTTATACCCAAGCGCCGCAGCCGGTCCGCCGCCCGCGGCGGTGGTGGGCGGCCGCCCCGGCCACGAATTTGCTTGTGGCCGTCAACTGCGCGGTTTTTCTGGCCATGGTGGCCAATCATGCCGGCTTTTGGAGCCCATCCCCAGAGCTCTTGATGCACTGGGGAGCCGACAACGCCGGCTCCGTGCTGGTTCAAGGCCAATGGTGGCGGATTGTCACCGCGATGTTTGTCCACGTAGGGATCATTCACCTGGCCGCGAACATGTGGTGCCTGTGGAACCTGGGCCTGCTGGCCGAGCCTCTGCTGGGTTCCGCGGGCGTTCTGGAGGCCTACATTCTCACCGGCGCGGCCGGCAACCTGCTATCGACGCTCTACAACTGGTGGACGAACTACTCCGACTGGACGAGATACCACGCCGATTGGCCCACCCACCACGCCTTGGGGGAGCTATTCGACCCTAGCTTCGTGTTCCCGCCGGGCGCGGGAGCGTCGGGCGCCGTCTTCGGCATTGCCGGAGCGCTGATCATCCTGCTCGGGTCGAACCGGCTGCCCGTGCCGCCCATGGAGCTGAGAAGACTACGCAGGTCGGTCATCTATTTTGCCGCGATCAACCTGGTGATCCCCTTCACGTTCAACTTTGGCGCCGCGGTGATGCACGCCGGGTTGCGCATCGACTGGGCGGCCCACCTGGGCGGCTTCTCCTGCGGGCTGATCTTCGCCGCTCCGCTGGTGCCGCGGATCGGCTCGCCGCGGCCCGTTTTTGAGACGCGCCTGCGCATCGCCGTGGCTATGGTGGTGGGAATCCTGGTGCTGTTCGCCTTCTATCTGAGCAAGTTGCCGGGATAGAGAATCTGCGCAGCTCGCGCAGCGGGGTTCTTCCTGCACTGCGTCTCGGATCGGCCAACTCGGGCGCGGCCTTCCACGCGGCGAACTTCGGTTCGCGAAACCCGCTCCGGCTCCCGAAAGCCCCGGCCAGGACCACTTTATCTCTATTGAAACGTTAAAGCCGTGTTACCATTGAATCTCAAGGAGTTGGCCGACCCCCACACGATCCCGCCAGACCCTACCCCATGAACCTCTATCTCATGCGCCACGCCAATGCCGGACTTGCTCGCGGGAATCCGGCTCTGGACGCCAAGCGGGCACTCATCAAGGAAGGCAAGGAGCAGTGCATGTTGATGGCCCGCGTTCTGAGCGCGCTCAAGGTGCAGGTGGATGTGGTTGTCTCCAGCCCCCTCAAGCGCGCCCTGCAGACCGCGCAGTTTGTGGCCACGGAGCTGGGCTACGAGGCCAAGGTCGAGGTCAGCCCGGCTCTGGCGCCGGGCGCTGAATTCGCGGACTTCCAGCGGTTGCTGGCCAAATATGCGGGCTTCGAAGGCGTGCTGGCCGTCGGCCACAACCCCAGCGTCTTCCAGTTTCTCGGCCGGCTGATCACCGGCAATGGGGCCGCCGCCATTCGCATGAGGAAGGGCTCGGTGGCCCGCGTAGACCTGGACCGCCATCCGCCCCTGTTGCAGTGGCTCATCGATCCCCGCATGGCCCGCTCCATCTACGTGAGTGTGCCAAAGAGCTCGCGCCCCAAGACCTCGCGGAAGAAGTAGCCGGGCTGTTTGCGCAGACTCCAAGGCTGCTGCTCCGCGCCCGTCCGCCCCGGCTCCAGCGGCGAGTAGCGAAACCCCGCCTGTCCCAGGCTCGCCATCGGTTCGGCGAATCGCTGCCGCAAAGAAACTGCCATCCCCAGGGAACTTTTTCTCCCCCCGCCGCATTACCGGTTGTGAAGGGCTGAGGCGGCAGATCATGCAAGACGCACTACCGGCGTTCGTTCTACACTCGGAGGCTAAAAGGCGATTCACCATGAGCGATGCGCCCAGAGATTCCGATGCCAGCCGTTCCCAGACAAGGCCGTTCGGCGATAACGAGCAAAGCGACGAACAATTGATGACCGCGTTCTCGCGCGGGCAGGCCGATGCGTTCAGCCCCCTCTTCCTGCGCTACAAGCAGCCGCTTTTCGGGTTCTTTCACCGCCGCGTGGCCGATCCGGCCCAGGCCGAGGAGCTGACCCAGGAGACCTTTCTCGCCGTCCTGCGGGCAGCGGCACGCTACCGGCAAAGCGCCCTCTTCCGAACCTATCTCTATGCCGTCGGCTTCAAGATTCTGCGCGCTTATCGCCGCAAGGCTGCATTTCGGGCCACGTTTCTGGGCGAACAGCCCCCCGGCCGCGAGCCGGCAATCGGCAGCGCCATTGAAACCCAGGCGCTGATGCGCGAGGCGGTGGGGAAGCTGGAGGGCCTGGATCGGGAGGTTCTGCTGCTGCGCGAGTTCGAGCAGTTGAGCTACGCGGAGATTGCCGGGCTGCTCGGCCTGCCGCTGAACACGGTTCGCTCGCGCCTCTTCCGCGCCCGCATGGCTCTGCACGATCTGCTCGCGGCTCCGGCCTCCCGTCCTGCTGCCCAAGAGTTCGCTCATTTCAAGGAGCGCCTATGAACACCGCTGCCCATCCCGTTGCCCCGGAAGAGATTATGGCCTTTCTCGACGGAGAACTTGCGCCCACCGAGGCTCAAGCCGTCGCCGGCCACCTCGGCCGCTGCGCCGAATGCGCCGGTCTCGCCGGTAAGTTGCGCGCCACGTCCGGGTGGCTCGCCCAGTGGGCGGTTCCGCCTGTTCCGTCAAGCGTGGAAGAGGCTGTGATGAGGCAGGCTGCACAAGTCGCGGCTGGTCACATCCCCGCCAGGCCAAGGTCCTTTTTCAATCCCAGCATGTGGGGCTGGAAGCAGTGGGCTCTGGGCGGCGGAGGCGTGATGGCCGCGGCTGTAATCCTGCTGGTAGTTAGCTCGGCGATTTTCTTTCGCCCAGTCAGGCAAGCTGAGATGGCGCAGCAGGTCGCGCCAAGTCCCGAAGCAGAGGGGTACGGCAGTACGCGGCAGCCGAACGATCAACCCGCCGTTGTGAAGGGCAAGCTCGCCGCCGGTTCCGCGGCCGTGACACAATTCGACTCCTTGCAGGCCGCCAGGTACCTGCCTGAGACACGCGCGGGTGGAGGCGGTGCACCGCTGCCCACACCTCAAGCGGCGGCCGCACCCATGATCGCCCGCACCGTCTCGCTTACCATCGTCGTGAAAGACTTCGCCGCAGCCCGCGCGTCGCTCGACTCGATCCTCTTGCGCCATCGCGGATACGCCGCGCAACTGACCGCCGCCACCCAAGAGAACGCTCCGCGCAGCTTGCAGGCCTCGCTGCGCATTCCCGCGCCCGAACTCGCTGCGGCTCTGGCCGAACTCAAGACCCTGGGCCGCGTGCAGAACGAGTCCCAGTCCGGTGAGGAGGTCACCCAGCAGCACACCGATCTGGTTGCGCGCCTGCAAAACTCCCGTGAGACCGAGGAGCGCCTGCGGGCAATCCTGGAGCAGCGCACGGGAAAGATCGAAGACGTCCTTCAAGTTGAAGAGGAGATCGCCCGCGTGCGCGGCGAGATTGAGCAGATGGAGGCCGAGCAGCAGGCCCTGGAACATCGCGTGGAGTTCGCCAGCGTCGATCTGCAGCTCACGGAGGAGTACAAGGCCGAGTTGAACTCGCCCTCCGGTTCGGTCTGGAACCGCCTCCGCAACGCGTTCGTGGCCGGCCTGCGCAACGCGGCGGAGACGATCCTCGGCATCGTGCTGTTCCTGGAGGAGGACGGTCCCGTGCTCCTCATCTGGCTGGCGATTCTCGGCTTGCCGGTCTTTCTGCTGGTCCGCCGCTACCGGAGGATGAGGGCCAGACTTTAGTTGGGAGGCGGGTGGCTCTCGAACCATCCGATCACCCGCCGCTCGAACTCCTCAGGCTCCGCTTGCGCCGCTGCTATTCTTGTCTTAACGCCGTTATCCACGATGACAAGCCGGACCAATATGCATGATCGCCCGCAGGCAGCGCCCACGGCGCGCGCCACATGGCTGCTCTTTGCGGCCATCTTTGCCGCCGTGTACTTTTCCTCGCTCTTCACGCCGCCGCTGATGGACGACGTGGACGCATCCCACGCCCAGGCGGCGCAGCACATCCTCGAGAGCGGCAACTGGATCACCTGCCAGATCAACGGCATCCGCTATATCGAAAAGCCCCCCCTGCCCTACTGGCTGGTCGCCGTCAGCTACAGCATCTTCGGCCAGAACACCTTTGCCACCCATCTGCCCAATGCGCTGGCCATGCTCGGCCTCACGTGGCTGTGCTGGGTCTGGGCCCGCCGGGCCTGGGGACCGCGCGCCGGCCTCTATGCCGGTCTGGGCGTGCTCACCTCCATCGGCCCGTTTCTCTTTACCCGCTTCATCATTCCCGAGTCCATCCTCAGCCTGTTCCTGCTCATTGCTCTCTACGGCCTCATCACCGGCCTGGAACTGAACCGCCCCAATCGCTTCTATTGGATGTGGGCGGGCGTGGCCCTGGCTCTGCTCACCAAAGGCCTTATCGCCCCAGTCTTCTTTGCCGGCGCGGCCATTCCCTATCTGCTGCTCACCGGCCAGTGGCGTTGCTGGCGCGCGTTGAAGCCGGTCTCCGGTTTTCTGCTCTTTCTTTTGATCGCCGCGCCCTGGCACATCCTCTGCGGCCTGGCCAATCCCGACCAGGGTCACGCTGTCGGCAACCACCCCACCATCGGCAACGTCCACGGCTTCTTCTACTTCTACTTTGTCAACGAGCACTTTCTGCGCTTCTTCTCGCTGCGCTACCCCTACGACTACAACAAGCTGCCCTTTGCCGCCTACTGGCTCCTTCACATCGTCTGGCTCTTCCCCTGGAGCCTGTTTCTTCCTGCCCTGCTGGCCGTGGCCTGGAAGACCCACCGCCACTGGCTCCAGCACCTGCGCAGCGGCGCCGGAGAGACCGTGGACCTCTACCTCGATGGCGCTCACCGGGAGGATGTGGCCGGTTACCTTGTCGGGCTTACCTTCCGCGTGCGCACCATTTGGCTTTTGAGCCTCTTCTCGGCCTGGACTCTGCTCTTTTTTTCTATCTCCAGCAACCAGGAGTACTACACTTTCCCCGTCTGGCCGCCGCTATTCATCCTCATCGCGGCAGTGCTCACACGCGCTGAGGAGAAACGCGGCCTGGATGGAGGTCCGGATAGCGGCCCCAACAGCCTGAGGCCCCTGCTCTCGACCGCCTGGCTAACCGGCGGTCAAGCCGTTTTCGCCGTTGCCGGCGTGCTGACCGCCGCGGCCCTCGGCTGGGGACTGTGGGATTCTCGTCACCTGCCCTACGTCGCCGACATCGGCACCCTGCTGGCGCATCGCGCCGTGGCCGGCTACACGCTCTCCATGTCCCATTTCTTCGACCTTACCGGCCCCTCGTTTGCCGCGCTCCGCCTGCCTGCCGTCCTGGCCGCCGTCACGCTGCTCATAGGTCCGGCCGTGGGCTGGCTGCTGCGTGTTAAGGGCAAGCACCTGGCCGCCACGGTCAGCGTCGCCCTCACCATGAGCGTCTTCCTCATCGCCGCGCACATCGCCTTCGCCCGCTTCGCGCCCATGCTCAGCTCCAAGCAACTGGCCGACACCATAATCCAGAAAGGCTCGCCCGCCGACACCTTCATCATCTACGGCGAGCATTCCGACGCCTCCTCGGTGGTGTTTTATACTCATCGCTTTTTTGGCGGCAGGCCGGCCATGATGGTGCGTCCGCGCTGCGGCCAGCATGGCGAGGGCACGCCGCTGCTGTGGGGCTCCTGCTACCCCGACGCGCCCAATATCTTCCTCAGCGAGGATCAGCTCTCCAAAGTCTGGGGCACGGGCGAGCGCAAGTGGCTCTTCGCCCAGGACACGAACCAGCTCAAAGCCGAGAGCCTGCTCGCCGGCCGCCTCTACCCCGTCCAATCCATCGCCGACAAGGCCCTCTGGACGGACAGGCCGCTGAAGTAGAATCTCGTGTAACTGTCCGGCCGTCATTCAGCATGCGTGGCGGCTAGGGGAACAACGGCCCGATCAACTTCCGAGGCCCGTTCATTCACGGTCTCTGTAGCTTCTTCATGAGAAAAGCAGATTCCTTGTCCATCCCGATGCGCAGGGGACTGATTCGAGGCGCAATCAAGTTATAAAATGCGCTCCGGGAATTTGTTGAAGGATCCGTTGAGGCTGGGAACAGTCAAAGACTCATCGCGCCGGAATGGCCCCGAAACCTTGGCTGTGGAAGATAAGTCGGAGTTACTCGCCAGACTGCCTATTATGCGGCTGGACGCCGCGCGCGATGAAGCCCAGACCTCCAACCAGCAGCACGAGAATAACGATCGTGTTGAAAAGGCTCGTCGGCTGGAAGAAGATATGCAAGTTGGCAAGGATGCCCGCAAAGATAAACAGCGCGCCGGCAATGGTAAGAATCCATCCCAGGATGCTACGCCCCCGCCAGAAAAGCAGGCCGATGCCAAATAGCATCGGCAAAAGAGTGATGCCGAAGGAGTTTCCTCCCCAGAAGTTCCAGTAGGAACCCACCACTGTAACCTGGTTGACCAGCAGGTATCCGCCAATACAGGTCATGATGAAGCCCAGGGCGAAATGACCCAGGCCGCCGGGCGTTCCGCCCGCGTCGCTGAAAGAACGGTTTTCCATGGCCCGAAGTATACCAGAAGACGCCAGCAAGCCGGCCCTTCTTCGTTCCGGCGCGCAGCGCGATCCCTGCAACAACCACACCGTCGAAAAAAGAAAAGCATCCCCCAATCGCGCGAGTAAGAACGCTCCTTCCCGCCGTTTGCAGGCTCCTTGCCGCTCCAGCCCGGCAGCCGGTGAGTTGGCTTAGCTTCCAGCCGGTCTGGGATTTGCCGGGTCGAACTTGGCCACGCGAATCCTTTTGGCAAGGCCGGCTTTCGAAAGCAGCCAGATGCCCCAGTAGTTGGGGTCGATCTCGTACCAGGCGAGGCCGTGGCGGGCGCTGACGGGGTGAGCGTGATGGTTGTTGTGCCAGCCCTCGCCGCCGCTCAGCAGGGCGACCCACCAGTTGTTGCGCGAGTCGTCGCGGGTTTCAAAACGGCGGCTGCCCCACATGTGGGTTGCTGAGTTCACCAGCCAGGTTGCATGCAGGCCGAGAGTGACGCGCAGGAAAACTCCCCACAGCAGCATGCCCACGGCATTCGTCAGCCCGCCGGTGAGCCATCCGCCGCCAAACAGCAGCGCGCCGCTCGCCACCAGGGGAATCCAATGATACTTGCTCAGCCAGACGTAGAAGCGGTCCCGCTCCAGGTCTGGAACGTAGCGTGAGAGCGCCTCAGTCTGCGCGTGCAGCGCGTCGCCGCAGAGGAGCCAACCCGTGTGCGCCCAAAACCCGCCCTCGCGAGGCGTGTGCGGGTCGCCCTGCCGGTCGCTAAGCTGGTGATGCACGCGATGGGTGGCGACCCAGAAGATCGGTCCGCCCTCAAGAGAAAGCGTGGCGCAGACGGCCATCCCGTATTCCAACCACTTGGGAACCTGGTAGCCGCGATGAGTGAGCAGCCGGTGATAGCACATGCCTATGCCGACGTTGATGGCCAGAACGTACAGAGCCGCCATCGCCGCCAGCCGCTGCCAGCTAAAGAAGAACAGCGCCGCCAGCGCGCCCAGATGAAAAGCGACGATCACCGTCAGCGTCAGCCAGTTGATGCCCGCGCCCACCGATGCGGCGCGTCCCATGCGAATCTCCGCGCGGGCCGGGACCGCATGGATTGCCGCGGAGGCGGGAAAACAGGGAACTGCCGGAATCGACAGGCTTGAAGCTGCGGCTGCGAATTCAGAAGAGGGCGGAGTAAGGACTGAAGCCATTCGGGGGAAGTCCCTCAGGGAGTGGCAACGCGCCCACTCTGTCTACCGCTATTGTACCCGGATCGCAGGCCAGTTAGCATGTCAGGCGCAATTCTGCCAGTAACAATTCATTGAAATCCATTCATAAGTGAGCAATACTGCTCACAATTGGCCGGGATGGCGCGCCACGCATGGCCGCTTGTGCGCTTGCGCATTGCGCAGCATAATCTGAGATCATCCTGCAAGCTTTAGCAAGAGCAAGCTTCGAAGCCGGTTCAATCGGCAGCCAGCGTACTGACAAACAGAGCCGTTTCAGTCCCATTCACGACCGCTGCAGTCACGCGCACCGGATCGCCCGTTGCGGGTCGAAAATCGGATTCTGCAACGGCCCCCATCTCAGTGTCCACCACCGTACCTGCGGCAATCTGGAAAGACTCTTCCTGCCCGGGCTGGGTTGTTATCGTGAGCGAACGCTCCTTCTTGTTGAAACCGACGACTTTCCCGGCGCTCTTGGTAAACGGTCCCGGCCCGAGGCTTCGCAATGCAACGATGGTGCGCAAGTCGCCGACGCCGAAGTAGTAGACGATCGCGCGTTCGCCGGTCTTCTTGAATGCATCGGCAGCGGCTGCATCGGTGCGGCTACTCTTGTCGAAGGCTATCTTGTAATGGGAATGCAACATATCTTTGAACTGGCTTTCGGCGCCGTCGTCGGTCTTAACCCCGATCGTCTTTGCGGTCAAGTTTATAGAAGTTATAGTTCCGACGAGCGCATGAATCACCTCTTGCGCCGTCGCCGCAAAAGAAGCCAGCAAAAAAAATCCCGCGAAGATGCAAATCCTCAAAATCCCTCTCGACATAAATGCCTTCCTGAGTCCGTCAGAACCGCTGGGGTTGAATGGTCCGAAAGAGGGACTCTGCGTGGATGCGCACATTGTAGTGCAGTTGAGGAGGGCTTGCAACAACAACCCATGCCCTGGAGCAGATGGGCCTGAAAAAGGGTACCCTGTTGGGTGCGGGGCGATAGATTCTCGTCGCTGGGGAAGCGGAGGCGGCTCAGCGCGCCGCCGGTTGCGGAGGCGCGGAGCCGTTCAAAAGCACCGTGTTTTCCGGTCAAGTTCATGCAAAAAAGCCCTGTTTTGTGACCATAATCGCCGTTTTTCCGGGGTTTTTGTTCACCAATTTGGAAGGTGGTTTGCCATCGCTAAATGTCTGTAAGGCATTTGGTATGAATGTCTTACCGCATGACACAGGCCAGAAGGGGAACGCGAAAAGCGTG
>Ga0326727_10019490_pt1 | contig 13626 bp, 10 predicted proteins | sample MB2enrmetagenome_FD_207643 | JGI IMG/M metagenome (GOLD analysis project Ga0326727, IMG submission 207643) | Lab enriched peat soil microbial communities from McLean, Ithaca, NY, United States - MB29MY | ecosystem: Environmental > Terrestrial > Soil > Wetlands > Peat | place: USA: New York... | reverse complement strand
TCATTCTGCCGAAATACAATGGACACGACAAGACTTGGTTCTTTGCGGCCTATGAAGGTTTTCGCAACCATACGAGGTCGGTCATCGAGTTTTTCACGGTCACGCCGGCGGAGTTGACCGGCGATTTCAGTGCCTTGACGAAACAGATTTACAACCCCTTCAGCACCGCCCCCGACCCGAATAATTCGGGCAAATTCATGCGGCAACCCTTCCTGTGCGACGCGGGCGGCAATCCCGAACCGGCCACCAATCGTATTCAGGCCGCTGGCATTGGCACCGCATGCAATAAGATTCCAACCAGTGTGCTGGACCAGGGCATGTTGACCTACGCAAAAGGCGTCTTATTACCTGTCAGCGCGGAGATTTCGGGTACCAACGGGGGTTTTTACAATACAACGCCGGTTATTACCACTCAGGATGAAGCCTCTCTGCGCTTCGACCACAACTTCAATGAGAGAAACAATCTTTTTATAACCTACTCGGGTTACAGCGAACCGGTGTCATCCACGGCAGGGGTCCCCACAGTTCCACAGGATACCTGGGTACACGGCTATCAGGGAGTGACCACCTACGTGCATTCGTTCGGCGACAACGGAGTCGCGGATTTCACGTTTGCGCGAGTTAAGGGTGAATCCCTCATTCAAGTCCTTTACCCTAATCAATTACTATGGCAGCAGGCGGGAATCTCACCCCAGTTTGCGGGGAACTTCATCGACAATTACTCCTTCAATCCCGGACTGAGTATCACCGGGTACCTGGCATTTCCCACATTAAACGCCCGCCAGTCGATCCCGTTCACTGACACCGACGAGTGGAAAGGTGATATGGCCCTTGTGCACGGGCGGCATACATTAAAGTTCGGCGGAACCCTCCAAACCAATAACAATCCGCCATGCAGCATCCGTGCCGCGATCTCCGAAACTTTCAGCCTGATCAACACTGACAATTCGGAGACCTCCGCGGGTGGCGACGCCATGGCTTCGTTTCTGCTGGGGGTTCCCAACGCTGCTTCACGCCGCAACGTGTGCGAGTCGCAACAAGGCGGCTGGGTGGACGGGCTTTATTTCCAAGACCAGTGGAAACCTACCACCAAACTAACGGTCAATCTCGGCCTCCGGTATGACGTTACCCTCATTCCTGTTTATGGGAGCTTCAAGAATGGCAGCGCCTATGTCGGCGACATAGACCTACGAAATGGGACGTATGTCCTGCAAGGCACGCCTCCGGCGTGCGGAAATGGGGTAGGGGCGCCGTGCATTCCCGGTGGGACGCTGCCGGCGAACGTGGTCGTGACACCGTATGGCGACCACAGGATCTTTCACGATACTTATGACAACTGGCAGCCTCGCGTCGGTCTGGCCTACCGCCTGAACCCGAGCACCGCAATCCGGGCAGCATTTGGAAGATTCTTTGACAACTGGGCGGGCATACTCCAGGGGTCCCAGAACTTTCAAGGGTCTTGGCCTAGCGTCGCGAATGTGGCCCTTGCCAACCTCAACCTTCCCCAAACCGCAACGCCGACGCCCACCGCCACCGCCGAGGACCCTCTGAACCTTGGCACTACAGCACCTTTGCCAGCCGCCAATCCCTTTAATCAGAGCGCCACCTTCGCAAACCCTGCCATCCAAAACCCGTATTCTGACATGTGGAATTTCGGAGTCGAGCGCCAGTTTGGGAACAACACAAAGCTGTCCGTGAACTACGTGGGATCGGAGAGTATCCGGACTGATGTCGAAGCTACCGGTAACACGGCGCTGACACCGGGTCCCGGCACGCCTCAGTCTCGCGCTCCTTATACTTACATAACCCCCACAGCATGGGATAACAGCAATGGCCGCGCCAGCTTTGAAGCTTTGGAGCTCAGCCTAAATCGCCACAGCAGCCGCGGACTAACGTATAGAATTTCCTATACTTGGTCCAAGACCATGGACTTTGGATCGGATGGGTGGTTCGGGGACGGCACCGCCATTCAGAACCCCTATAATTTGAAGGCGTCTCACAGCGTCACCGGATACGACCTGACCAACATGTTTTCGTCCAATTGGGTGTATGAGTTGCCCTTCGGGCGGGGAAAGCAGTTGGCGACGGGGAATCGCGTGCTCAACCCCGTGATCAGCGGTTGGCAGTTGAATGGGATCGTGACGTTAACAACCGGCCAACCTTACAGCGTTACCGCTACTGCAGGTATAGCCAACACTGGCAGCTCCGTCGAAATGGCGAACCTCGTGGGTGATCCTCACCTTGCGAATCCCACGCCTGCGAAATGGTTCAATACGGCCGCCTTCGCAGTCCCGCCCGCGCAAACTTGGGGAAACGTAGGACGGAATACGATGCGGGCCGACTGGCGGAGAGACGTGGACCTGGCATTATTCCGGAACATTCGCATCACGGAGAGCAAAAAGCTTCAAATTCGGGCTGAATTTTTCAATGCCTTCAACGACGTGGTGTGGGCCGCACCGGTTGCCAACGTTTCCCTCGCCACTTTTGGGCAGGTTCAAGGCATTGGCAACTCGCCCCGGCAGATTGAGCTCGGAGCGAAGATCTTCTTCTAACCCCTGCCAGGGCAGAAGATAGTAGCCGGGGACAACGCCCCGGAAAGAGTGACGTTCTATCTCCCCGACCCTGAGGGAGCCGCGTCGCCCAGGGCCGGGGAGCTCAAGCAAGGCTTGGCGCCCCCCTCATTCGATCCTTTCAGGGTCGGGCATTGGAGGAGTGTTTCGCAGGGGAGGGGCGTGCCACCGGCTCGCGCGACTGAAAGCAAGCTTGACGGGAGAGAGGAAGAAGAGGAGGGCTATGAAGGATCAAACGCGGAGAGAATTCATTGGGCTTCTTAGTTCGGCAGCGGTCACTTTGCCGGGCGTGAGAGCCACCGAGCCCCCGGGAAAATCCGGCAGCCGCCCCAACGTTATCTTAATCCTGACCGACGACCAGGCCTACGGAGACTTCGGTTGTTACGGCAACACCCAGATCCACACGCCGACTTTAGACCGCTTCCATGATGAAAGCGTGCGCTTTAGTAACTTTTACGTCCAACCCGTATGCTCCCCGACGCGTGCTTGTTTGAATACCGGACGCTACAACTACCGGACGGGTTTGGTGGATACGTGGGTCGGCGTCTCTCTGATGCGAACCACTGAAACCACCTTAGCGCAGGCTCTATCGAACCACGCTGGCTACCGAACCGGCATATTTGGCAAATGGCATCTCGGGGACCACTACCCCTATCGGCCGATTGATCGAGGTTTCGATCGGGCTGTGACCTTAACGGGCGGGGCCTTCAATGGGACCGATGATCCCCCGGACAACCGCTACTCAGACCCGGTGCTGTCTCATGACGGAAAATTGCAGCCGAATAAAGGCTACTGCACGGATATATTCTTCAGTGAGGCCTTGCGGTTTATCGAGGAGAACCGCCACCAGCCCTTCTATGTTTATATCCCGACCAATATTGTGCACCTGCCGCTGCAAGTGCCGGAAGAATATGCTGCGCCCTACCGAGCGATGGGACTCGATGATTCCGTCTCGAAATTGTACGGGATGGTCACCAACCTGGACCAGAATATCGGGAAATTACTCGAGAAGCTGCGGGCGTGGGGCCTGGAAGAGAACACCGTCGTCATGTTCCTGACGGATAACGGCATAGCCCCTCCGGAGCGTTACAATGTCGGGCTGCGTGGTGGCAAAGGCGGGGTTTACGAAGGCGGAATCAAGACTCCGTTTTTTGTCCGCTGGCCTGGGAAGATTCGCGGCGGGCGAGATATTGATCGCATCGGCGCGCACATTGATCTTTTTCCGACAATCCTGGACATCTGCGGAGTTCCCGTACCGCCCGCCCTCAAATTGGATGGGCGCAGCTTGCTACCTCTATTAACCGGTAAAGCAGGAGCGTGGCCCGACCGGCTCCTTTTCATCCAACAGAGCCGGCCTGACGTGAATGGATGGAACGTCCCGAGACCCTACACACATTGCGCCGTGCGCGGCCAACGCTACAAAATTGTTATGTCCGGTTCCGGACCTGACACATTCAGCCGGCCGGCAAGCTTTGGGGAGACAGAGCTCTATGACCTGGAACGAGATCCCGGGGAGCAGCACAATATTGCGCAGGAGCATCCCAACATTGTCTTTGAAATGCGCAAACGCTACGAAGACTGGTTTTGGGACGTTACCCAAGGACTGAATCCCCCCGTGAGAAACCGTCTTGGCGCACAAAATGAGAACCCCATACGGCTTGCCACCCAGGACATGCGCGGGCCGCAGGCTCCCAAGGCGCCATGGAATTGGGACGATGTGCACAAGATGGCCGGTACCGAAATGAATGGCTCCGGATACTATGAGGTTGACGTCGCGCGGGGCGGCCGGTACGAGATAACCCTGCGGTTCGGCCCTCCGGGCGAGCGAGACATTCCGGTGCTGAAACCTGGAAAAGCCTACCTGAGCATCAGCAACGTCACCCTGGAGAAGCCCATCGAAGCCGGCGCTTCCGAGATTACTTTCGACGTGCATGTGAAAGCCGGCCCTACTCGCCTGGAAGCCCTGCTCACCGGACAAAGAGCGGACGGCGATGCAGTTTCTCCTGTCTTGGTCGATGTTCGATTCCTCGGAAGCTGAACAACGCATGGGTTATACAGGTGGTTTGGTGACACAGGCACTCCTGCCTGTGTCGTTTTTCCTGCGCAGCCAGGAGTGGCTGTGGCACCTCGGAGGGGCAGGCCTTGAGCCGCCACTGGCGGGGGCCGAGTCGGCCCCTGCTGGGCACCCACCAGGGGTGCCCCTACGAGCGGCGGGCGGCGAAGCCGCCAACCACGGCGTGGCATGGCCGTCCCGGCCATGAACCGCACGGGCAAGATGCCCGTGCTACGATTCTGCGCATGGGCGGGACGCCCCTGCCACAGCGGGCGAGCCGCCCGCGCGACGACGCGCGGGCCGCTCCCGCGTCACGGGCCGCCCACGATTCGCGGAGCGTCAACAACTTGCGCGAGGCGCACGACTTGCGGCCTGTCCTCGACGGGCGCGACCCACACTCCCCCGCTTCGCTTATCGGTGGTTTCATCTGGGAAGATGAGACTTTCTTGGGCGGCCGAGATCAAGGGCTGCCGAACTACAGAACAAGAGCTGAGGCGGAGGGCATTTTGGCATTCGCGGAGGGGGCGGATTGACCCAAACACCCTAATGGAACCTTCAAGCTCAACAAACCATTGGGTTGAGCCCTTGACACTGTCTGAAGGCCAAGCCCGAGATACAGAGAAACAAAAGTTGGTCCGGACCGCAACGGAATCTTCAGGCTCAACAAACCATTGGGTTAAGCCCTTGACACTAACCTGAAGGCCAAGCCCGCGACCCGGAAAAGCAAAAGTTCTGCCTGGCGCCTAGGGAAACTACTTTCAATAATTCCCGAAAACTCCAAGAACTGCCAGAATTCCGGCGAGTCCAAGGGCAACCACGATCCAACCTACGCTTTTCAGTTTGGGTTTACGGCGAAGATGCCAACCGATTACGATTAGGCAAACTGAGATCAAAATCCCAGCCAGCATTCCGAATGAGTCAGGGGGCATCTTCAAGGGCCCAAACATGGCGCTGTAGGTAACGGCAAATTATAAAATTTGTAAAGGCTATCTTTCGATAGGGTCATCTCTTAATGCCTGGCAGGGTCTGTTAAGTGTTAACATCGAATGAAACAGGCGCAAAATGGCTTGCGAAGAACATAACGGCAACCTGGTGGGGCTCAACCGCGAAGAACTGGAAAACTTGGCGGTGAGCTTCGGCCAACCGCGATATCGAGGGCGGCAGATTTACCACGGGATCTACGTGCGCCGCGCGCGCGACCTCGCCGCGCTTACCGATCTCAGCAGCGACTTTCGCAAGGCCGTGGCCGCCCGGCAGGGGATTGCCTATCCGCACGTCGAGCGCGAGTTTGCATCGCGGGACGGCGCCGTCCGCTACCTTTTCCGCCTAGCCGACGGCAGCCTGGTGGAGACCGTTTACATGCCGGAGAATGACCGCACCACCATCTGCCTGTCGAGCCAGGTGGGCTGCGCGCTCGACTGCCGGTTCTGCTTCACGGCGCTGCTGGGGGCCAAGCGCAATTTGACCGCGGGGGAAATTATCGGCCAGGTGCTGGCCGTGACGGCGGGACAGAACGTGCCGCGCGGCGGCCGGCTGAACCTGGTCTTCATGGGAATGGGCGAGCCTCTGCTGAACCTGCCGCAGGTTATAAAAGCCGTGGGCATTCTCGCCGATCCCCAGGGCGTGGGCGTTCCGCTGCGGCGGATTACCGTCTCCACCGTCGGCGTCCTGCCGCGCATCGAGGAACTGGCGCGCGAGCCGATGCGCCCCAAACTGGCCGTTTCGCTCAATGCTTCCCACGACGAGCAACGCAGCGCACTGATGCCCATCAACAATAAATACCCGCTGGCCGATTTGCTGCGCGTCTGCCGCGAATATCCCCTGCGCCCGTGGGAACATTTGACCTTCGAGTACGTCCTGCTCGACGGGTTCAACGATGCCGACGCCGACGCGCGCCGCGTCGCCGACCTGCTGCGCGACCTCCGCGCCAAGGTCAACCTGATTCCTTACAATAGCGGCCCGGAACTTCCTTTCCGCACACCCAGGTTCGAGCGCGTCGTGGCGTTCCAGAAGATCCTCACCGACCGCCGCATTCCCACGTTCATCCGAATTTCCCGAGGTCAAGACATCCGCGCCGCGTGCGGACAACTTAGCCTGGAGGGAGTGCGATGGCTCACTCGGTCCCAAAAGGTCCGAGAGGGTAACGAGGCGGTGCGTACAGAGTAGACAACGGACATTAAGTCATTCCGAATTGACACGGCTGGGGCGTCGGAAGCGACATTAAGTCATTCAGAAAACGACAATAAGTCATTCGCGAAACGACACAATGACCGTACCGGGGGAGTCGCCGCGGGCACCGGAGGTCGAGCTAAGGTGCGTTGCGTCACGAGGTTTCGACAATAAGTCGCCCGCGAAGCGTCCAATGGAAGACAACTTGACCCTTTTCAACGCAGCCGGCGCGCCGGTAAGCCCTTTGGCGGTCGGCGTCCCACCTTGCTCTGGAGCCCCACGACCCTATGCCCCGAGACCAATCGCCGCAACCTGCCGACCGGTACCCTCACCTTCCCGGCGATGCGAAAAGAAGAGGTCGGTGCGGCACGCCGTGCAATAGTCAGCGACCAGGATATTCGCCGGCCTGACTCGCGCGCTCGCAAGCTGAGTCCGCGCCACGGCGGTCAGATCGAGCCGCGCGGCGGGAACATGTTCGGGAGCATGCCCCGGCGGGTAGGCGCTCAAGAAGAGAATCGAGCGGCGGTCGGTGGCGGCCCGTGCGCGCTTGGGCAGCGGGCGGAAGAAATGATCAGCCTCCGCAAAACTTACGTGGAAGGCTTCGACAACTTCCTCACCCACCTCGTAGCAGCAGGCGCGAATCGATGGCCCCAGCGCCGCGATGAGGTCCTGCGGATCAGTGCCCAACGCGCGCCGCATATCGCCGACGGCTTTTTCGATGACGCGAGCCAGCGCGCCGCGCCAACCGGCATGGACCGCCGCCACCGCGCGTCGCCGCGGGTCGACGAGCAGCACGGGCAGGCAGTCGGCAATGCGGATGGTCAAGAGGACGCCGGGCTCCGCGGTCATCAACCCGTCTGCTGCCGGCGCGTGGTCTGCCGCGGGCACGGCAACCTCGATGCCGGGCAATTGGTAGGTCAGTTGGGCGGCGGGGTCGCGAGCCACCACGAACGAGTGGGAGGAATGAATCTGCCGCACGGAGGCGGGCTCGAAATCCTTCGCGCCGATTTGCGCGAAGAAGCGGCGGCGATTCTCTTCCACGCGCGCGCGCTGGTCCGACGCGGTGAATCCCAGGTTAAGTCCTGCGCAGGGGGCGTGGCTAAGGCCTCCGCGCCGTGTGCTGAAGGCATGCACCAGCCACGGCAATCGACCGAGCCGGACAGACTCCAGCCAGGCCAGGCCGCCGCGCGACACCAATTTGAAAATCGTTCTGCCCAAACTTCGAATATAGCACAACGCAAACGACACCGCTCCCCGCCGGCGTTGCTATTTGCGCAACGATTTGGTAAGGTGGGTCATCAAAAGAACAGGGCAAAAGAACAGGGCTTGATATTTGCGGGCGGATGTTCGACACTAAGTGTACCCTAATCTCATACGACCTTATGCGGGCAAGCGCACTGCCTGACGATGATTCTCGGAACCGGAGTGGATATCGCGGAAACCGCGCGCCTTGAGCAAGGCCTTGAACGGCACGGGGAGCGATTTACCAAGCGCCTCTTCACTCCGGGTGAAATCGCCTATTGCGAAAAATTCAAGAACCGCGCGGAGCGGTATGCGGCGCGTTTCGCGGCCAAGGAAGCAGCTTTCAAGGCTCTGGGAACCGGCTGGCGGGAAGGCATTCGGTGGCTCGACGTGGAAGTGGTTCACCAGCCGAGTGGCAAACCCGAACTGGTTTTAACCGGCCGGGCGCAAGAAGTCGCACACGAGTTGCGGGTCACACGGATGTCCGTTTCGATTTCCCACTCGGACCGCTACGTGGTGGCTATGGTGATTTTCGAAGGCGATGATTAGGTTCAAGTATTACCGCTACCGCCCTGTCCTCCTTGCCCTGGCGATCGTGTGCGCCGCGGTGGAAATGCGCGCCCAGGAGAACGAGCCGGGACCGAATGGCCTGCCCATCATCGTTGACCGCAAGCAAGCCGCGCACCTGTCCCTGACTCACCCCGCGCCGGACTACCCACCCGTGGCGAAGGTCAACTATCTTCAGGGGCCTGTGGAGTTGCAGCTCACCGTGAATGGCCAAGGGACGGTGGCCAACGCGCATGTGTTGCAAGGCAACGCCATCCTTGCGGTGTCAGCCCTGAAAGCCGCGCGCCGGTGGACCTATCACCCGTTGGTTAAAGCCGCGGGGCCGTCAGGGTTCATTACGACCGTGGAATTGAAATTTTCTTTGATTTACCGGGAAACCGAATTAACGCCGAGCCAGGCGGAACGGGATTTTCTCCGCCAAGTCAAGCCACCCCAACCCGTGCGGCCAGGGGAGGACGCGCCCTCGGGAGACGTCGTCCACATGCGCCTGCTGGTGAATGACCAGGGCCAGGTGGTTGACATGGATGTTGCGCCCACGGGCCCGGCACAACTGGAAGCCGCCCGCGGGACTTTGCAGGGTTGGACCTTCCGCCCCGCGCACTGGGGCAGTCTGCCCATCGCGTCGTACCTCGATGTCGACATACCCGTTAGTGCGCCGACGATCGCTGGGGCTGCCACCAGCTCCGGCGGCCGGTAAGTGGGTAGGTGGTAGGTCGTCGGTGGCATGTGGGGTTTTCCCCACCTACCATTCCCCATTGTGGAGACTCCGGTAATACCCACCAGTGACAGCTCTTAGCCAAACAACTATGGTTGACAAAGTATTGTATCTTATTTATTTTCATTAATTTAGACGAAAATTTCGGCACGATATATTCTCTTCTAATTTGTTTTCAATAAGTTACAAGCCCGTCCGGCTCTTTTGACATACCTTTCCACAGTTGGAAATCCAGGCTGGGATGCGCATACGGCGCGCCGCGGAGCAGACGGTGACTTGTCCCCCATCCCGTCTCTCCCACCTACCACCTACGACCTACCCTGCCTCCCCGCCGATGATCACCCGAGTGATCGAGATTATCCAATTGATCGCCTACCAACCGTGGATCACCTTGACAACTAACACTCCTCGGATCAACGATCCCAACTGGCGCGCCGGTCTGCGCCCAAATCGATGGCAGACGTCATTCCCAACGTTCCCGAACCCGCCGCCCCGCTGCCCCAGCCGGTCTTCCACGACCCCCAGCACCACATCAAGATCTATCAAGGCGACTGCCTGGAGATTCTGGCCGCCATTCCCGCCGATTGCGTCGACCTGATTTTCGCCGACCCGCCCTATTTCCTCTCCAACGACGGCATCACCTGCCACGCCGGCAAAATGGTTTCCGTCAACAAGGGCGCGTGGGACAAATCCCAGGGCCCCGACCTCGACCATGCGTTCAATCGCGCCTGGCTGGCCGCCAATTCGCCCGGTGAATTGACCATGTGTCCCTTACATCGCCCCCCCAAAGCTCGCGGGCAGGAGATCCCTGACCTCGTCGCCAGCTGCCGATTTTCACTTGTTTCAGTGGCGTTTTGGGTTGGAGGACTAGTACAATAAGATTCGAGCTGCGCGTTATTTTGATGACCAACATGGGGAAGCTTCAGGATTCGGAATGCCTTGGTCCGCGTCCATTCCTACGGTGGGCTGGCGGCAAGCAAAAACTTGTCAAGTACTTACTTCCATTCCTACCCCCACCGGATAGATACCGCCGCTATTTTGAGAGCTTCCTGGGCGCCGGCGCTCTGTTTTTTGCCACCAGCCCCATCGCGGCAGTGCTGGGCGACATTAATCGCGAACTGATGACCTGCTATGAGCAAGTGGCCAAGGATTCTGATCGGGTTCATGAAATCGTTCAGCAGTTGGCTCTGCGTGATTCTAGGCGGTTTTTCTACTTTACACGAAGCATGGTTCCCGATAGGCTCATTCCCGCAGAACGCGCTGCGCGGTTCATCTACCTGAACAAGGCAGCTTTTAACGGGATATACCGCGTAAATCGCCTGGGCCAGTTCAATGTTCCGTATGGGCCCAGTTCTACGGGTCCAGCCATTCCGAGCCGCGATCTCTTGCGCGCAGCAGCCAAAACACTTGAGACTGCGCAACTGGTAGTTGGTGATTTCGAAGAAACAGTAAAGTCAGCAAAAGAAGGTGATTTCGTTTACATGGACCCGCCGTACCCGCCTCGGAGTCGCACTGCCTTCTTCAACCATTATTGCCAGCAGGGGTTCGGATGGGAGCACCAATTGCGCGTTGCCGAAGTTTTCAAACAACTGGCAGACCGTGGGTGCTTGGTCATGCTGTCAAATGCGGGGCAGCAAAAAGTGTACGCACTTTACAGAAAGTTCCAAATTCACCGCCTTAACGTGGTCCGTTGGGTCGGTTCGAACGGAGATCGCTTTCGTGCGCGCGAGATAGTCGTTACCAATTATGACGTCTTGGGGGTCCAGAAAGCGTGACCTTTGACTTTAGCCATATTACCGGGCCAGAAAGTTCTCGAGAATTGAATTTCTCCAGCCTTTGCAACCGCCTCGTCTTAATGATGGATCCGGGTGCACAACCCGTCGAAGGGAAGGGCGGGGATGAGGGCATTGACACATTCATTGGCGATTTTGATGGTAACTGTATTGTTTTCCAACACAAGTATTTCGTGTCTACGCTCTCACAATCACAGCGGCGACAAATTACAAAGTCGCTCGACACGGCCCTCAAAGGGAAGCGCCAAGTCCACACATGGGTTTTGATGTTAGCGAAGGATCTGACCCCTGCCGAGATTCGTTGGTTTGGTAGGCTTCAAGCCGCGTATCCAAGCACCAAGTTGGAGTGGTGGGGCAAGACAAAACTCCAAGACCTGCTCGGGAAACACCCAGAAGTCGCAAGGGACTACCAACCAAAACCAACAGTCGTGGTTGTAATGGTAAGTAGTGGTCTTACTGTCCAGACTGAAGACGCAGCTAACATAGCTTCCGCGTTACGACAGGCGGTGGGTACCAATCCTCCAGAGGAGGTGCTGCTCGCAGCAGCCAAGGACTTGAAGAACAGGGCAGTCGTCAAGATTCTCATTTGGGGCCCAGGGCCTTCGGGCGGCGATATTTACCAAAAACGCCTTGAGTTAAGAAAGAAACTCCAGCAGCTCGGCCATACCGTGCACTTTAGTGAGGACGTTTGCACGACAGATCTCCTAACCCGGACAGGACTGAATCTGTCTGTTGCTGAATTGATTCAAGCAGTGCATTACGACTACATAGTTTGCTTTATGGCGAGCCCCGGCTCGATTGGTGAGGTTCACGATTTTGCTCGAGTTAAGAAAATCGCGGCAAAAATGATGATTTGCGTGGATAACCGTCATCGAGAGGGCTATTCAGGTAAAGGGGTATTGCACATTTTTGAGGGATATAATGGAAAGTTAGATTGGTTCGAATATCCCACTGATATTCGGGACTGCCATCTCGCCAGTCGAGTGATCGAGCAGATCCACAAGGTCGCCGAGATGAAGCAGTGGGAGATTTCTGTTGGAAGAGTCACTTCATGAGTTCTACCTCGACTCTGAACGCTACAAATGATCTCGTTCAAAAGCGAGAAGAGTTAACGACTGCGCTTGGGGATCCTGAATCGCTGCTTGTGTTGCATTTTCTGAGAATCCGAACACGTGCCACCACGAACACCATTGTGCAAGAACTCGGATTTTCAGCCGCGAATGTCGTCCGTATTCTCGGTGCTCTCCTGGACGCCGCTCTTGTCGAAGAAGAGGGCGGCGAATATGCAGTTACCGAAGTGGCTCGCCGGCGTTTGTCACACCGAACTTTCTCCCTCGATTTCCTGACTGGTACAGAGCTTCGGGCCTCGAACTCACTTGAAAACCGGCTCCAATATACGTATCGGCTGAAAGAACTCATCGGTCGGGGGGCCACCTCATTCACTTTCTTGGGGGAACAACAAAAGACCCTTCGCGATCGAGCATTGAAGATATTTCTTCCAGAAACCGTTACATATGAGAGCTTAGCTCGCGCCGTTGAGAAGCGCGCGCAGTTAATAACTGAGGGTGGTGCAATTCCCGAGGTGCTTGATTTAGGGATGGTTGATATCGCGTTGCCCGACGGAACTTCGATAATCCTGCCCTGCATCGTGTTCCATTACATTCAGGATGCAGTGACCTTTACCGAGTTTTTACGCCAGCCGTTTGCGCTGAACAGCACAATTTTCGAAAGGTTCGTCGAGCGTGTAGGTGGCGCATTGGCATCGATCGAGGCTGCGGGCCTGCAACACGGTGATCTTCACGAGGGCAACATCCTTGTTGTGATGGGTGAAACACCAAGTCAAGTTAGGGACTTCTGGGTTATCGATTTCATTGGAGTGCCTTCTGTCATGTCTCCGGAGTTGGAAACCCCAAGTGATCTTGAAAATTTTAGGGACCACCTCATTCGCGCTGCGCTTGTCGCCGCCGAAAGGTATCCGGCCGTTCCTGCCCGTGTGGTCTTGGGCGACAAGGTATTTCGGGTCTTGCAGGGGCTTAGACGCAATATATACCACTCCTTTAAGGATCTCTTCGCCGATTATTCGCGGCAGAGCGTCGAAATTCCGCCTGATCATTTCAGACCGCCATTGGATGATCCATTTCATGGATTGCGAGTGGAGGCGATGGATAACCCTCGCATGCTCTATGAACTATTCGTACCAGTGCCTTCGCGGTTCGATTTAATCGTCCGATTTGGGAACACTTGGATCTCCGGTCCACGAGGGTGCGGCAAATCCCATTATATCCGTGTCCTCGAATTTAACCCCGACATTGTGTCCGCAGCAGAGAAAGATGCGGCGTTGCAAGCCGCGCTCCACGAGCTCAAGTACGACCATCGGGTTTCTTTCGGTATTTTGTTCCCTTGTCGTCTTGGTGAATTTAGGCCTTTTGTGCCTGAGGCGACAAGAGAGCGGGCATTCGATCACGAAACCATTGCGTTTCTGAAGCACATTCTCGTTTTAAAAATCTGGAACAAGAC
>Ga0326727_10019488_pt1 | contig 13627 bp, 11 predicted proteins | sample MB2enrmetagenome_FD_207643 | JGI IMG/M metagenome (GOLD analysis project Ga0326727, IMG submission 207643) | Lab enriched peat soil microbial communities from McLean, Ithaca, NY, United States - MB29MY | ecosystem: Environmental > Terrestrial > Soil > Wetlands > Peat | place: USA: New York... | reverse complement strand
CTGGCCCGCAAGGCCTGAACTCGCAGCTGTTCTCTCTCCTCCTGGAATCGACGAAGGGCGCGGAAACGCGCCCTTTCGTTTGCCCCCAAGCCTCATCGCCCCGGCGGGGCGTGTTCTTTATCCCTTCGGCTGTGCGGCGATGACCGCCGCGTGGGTACCGATTACAAGCTCCCTCCCAGGGAATCCTGGCGATGTTTCGGTAAATGCCAAAGCTTATCGGGAAGCTGGGTTGTCCCACGCATCCTCAGGGGAAGGCGGCGGTCTTCGTGATCATGGTTTGATCCTCCTCAGGGCTTCTTCGCCGTGGCGAAGGACGGTGATGCTCTATTCCGGCTCGTCAGGCAGATCGTCCGGCCACTGCTGCGCTCCGTGCAGCAGACGCAGAATGCGCACCGTGTCATCGGCAATGCGATAAGCGGCGATATAGGGCGTGCGGGAGATGACCAGCTCGCGCGTTCCCTCAATGCGGCCTGGGCGACCCATCTCCGGGAATCGCTTCAGGTTGTCCACGCACGCCCGGATGCGATCATCGACGGATGCCGCGGCCCGCGGGCTGTCCGCCTCGATATAGTCGAAGATTGCATTACGATCCGCAAGCGCAAATGCCGACCATTCCAGAACCACGGACTATCTCGCTTCTTTGAGAAGCGCCTTGGCGCGCCTCTGGGCAAAGTGCGCTTCAACCTGCTCGTGGGGAACGGCGGGACGCGGATCGTCCAGGGCTTCGCGCACCTTGGCGCGAAACCAGGCGTCGTGTTCGGCGGTGTTTTGTGCCAGCGGGAAGGGGAGAGCTCCCTCGTTGGCGGTTCGCGTCAGAAGAATGCGCACGGCGTCCGATACCGTCATCCCCATTTCGCCGAGAACGGCTGCTGCGCGATCCTTCACAGCAGGATCAATCCGCGTTTGCACCAATGCGTTAGCAGGCATGACAAAGACTCCTCAGAGCGATTGTAATTCATTTGAATTACAATTCCAAGGGGCAGTGAGCGCGCAGGGGCGCATGGCTAATCACGGAGGCGCAAAATAGGAGTCGGTGGTATCTTTTCCAATGAGGGCCGAAACAAGCTTTTAGCGTCACCGAGGAGCAACAGATGAAGGAAATTGTCTTTGAAGTGGTGCAAGAGAGCGATGGAGGGTTCTGCGCCGAAGCGCTCGGCGAGAACATCTTCACGCAGGCTGATAGCTGGGAGGAACTGAAGGCGAACGCGCAGGAGGCGGTTCACGCCTACTATTTCGACTCGCCCGCTCCCGCTTCGATCCGGCTGCGCCTCGTCCGCGATGAAGTGCTGGCCGTGGCATGAAGCTGCCTCGCGATTTGAGCGGTGAGGAGCTGGTCAGGCACCTCTGCCGCAGATGGGGGTACCGGCAGGCGCATCAGGTCGGCAGCCACATCATTCTTGAGACCGGTTCCCCCGGCCATCAGCGCATTGCCGTTCCAGCACATGACCCCCTTCGGGTTGGCACGCTGAACGCGATCCTGGCCGCAGTCGCAGCGCACAAGGGCGTGGCGAAAGAGGATGTTCTTAAAGGGGTATGACTCTGGCCCGGGTTGTGGAAGTGGGTTGTGTTGGCAGATTGAGAGTTGGCGTTCGTGGTATCGCAGGTCCGAAAATCCGGACATGGGCGCCTGGCGGAGGGCTGGGGCACCCTCATTGGTGGGGACTCTCGGGTGGGGCGCCCGACCGACCGAATGGAAACCCGTGTCCCCAGCGAACATGCTAAACTTGCGTTTCCTTCGACGGTGAGTGCTGGTTCTACATCTGCGTGATTGAGGAGCCCCCAATGACGAAACTGAAGATGGCGCAGTCAATCCAGACAATCTCTGTGATTGTGCCTGCAAACCCCTTCATTCCAAATAAGGCGGAGGAGGTCAAACACTGCCTCGCTGCACTCGATGTCGTGAAGCTTATGGAGTGGTGGCCGGGTACGCCGCACGCGCCACACCGCAAACCTGAGAAGGTTCGCGCAATCCAAAGGTCGCTTGATTGGAGGCGTGTGACGCAGATTGCGGCCTACCTACTTCAGCGCGAGATTGTGGACGTACCGAAGAAGGTCGCTGAGTATTTTGGCGAGATATACGGCGCAACGGCGGGCGAACCGGGCCGCGAGTGGCCGCCGCGACTACCCAAAATTGCGAAGTTCTCGCGCAGCGAATACCCCACATTTTCAAACGTCCTTCTGCACGTCAACGGAGCAAATATAGACGTCGAGTCGGTCGCTCCCCAGGCTTCGGCAGGGAGGGCCGCAACGCTGGAATTCGATGCCGACGACCCAGGTCTCAACTTCTCTGTTATAGACGGACAACACCGCATAAATGGAGCTTACTTCGCGGTTCGAATCCTCAGGGAGAAGGATCCCGGGGCTAAATGGGAGATTCCTTCTGAAATATTCCTGGACTTAGACCAACCCGGCGCTGCTCCCAGACGACAGGCCCAGATTTTCATCGATGTGAACTTCTACCAGAAGAAGGTTGATAGATCGCTGGTAGCGGACCTCTTCCCTACCGCAAGGGGGACCCGCGACCCCTTAGATTCTAAAGAGCGGGCGCAGGACCTGGGTCGGAAACTCATGCTAGAAACCGGGCCGCTTGTGGGAATGGTGCAAATCCCGGGCATCCGGTTCGGAGTAAAGGATGTGGTAACTCTCTCCACCTTGAACTCGGCTATAGAAGACGTCATCGAAGATTTGTACAGGGCTGGAATTGAAAGCCTTGACGCGCAAGCGGAGTTTTTGGCCTTGTGCCTCGATGCATGGCTTGACGCGACTGGGAGAAAGGAAGACCTTTTCGGGAACACCCTGCTGAGCTCGGAAAACGTGGCCTACCAAGGCCGGGCGATTGTCTCGTTTCTCACGCTCTTGCCGGCATGCATTCTGGAGCTTCAGCGGAACGCTAAGGGGCCTCTTCTTTCTCCCCTCGCTCGTAAGGTGCTGACCTTGTTTCTCAGCGACGTCATGAAGCGGGCGGGCCTGCTTGAGTCTGGCAAGTTCTTATCCAAGCGCGATTTCAAGGACAAGGGGTTTGTAGGGAGCGGCGGGCTTGCGCGATTCCGAGACCGCTTATGGGCCACTGTCGGCAACAGAAGGTTGGTCGGCCAGATGGACTCGGAAGAGATTTCGGAATTGGCATCAAGAAACCGCGGGAAGGTAAGAAATGAACTGGAGGCGCAACATGGACGTTGACCCAGGTCTCCACGCACATGTTTCCAGGCTATTCGCTCCGCTAAACCGTCAGCGGGCAACTGACGGCTTTCCGACCACGGATTCCCTTTCGGATGCGCTAACTTCATCCGCTACGCATAAGCCGAAGCCGAAAGCGGCGTACCCGGTGGGCATACCGCCGGTCGTTGCTTCAATGTTCTCGACGGCCGGAGTCAATTCCTGGATGCGCGCCGTCCACAGTTTCCTTGTCAGCGCAGCCTTGACGGATGTCAGCCCCATTTGGGCCTCCGTAGCCGGATATTACTCGAGTCACTATTCTGTCCGGGCGATCGCTCATGTACTCGGATTTTTCCAACTGTTCGCTGCGAAACAGACTGTCCAAATTGAGCTAGATGGCAATCACTTCAAGGGCACATTCAACCCCAAAACGGGGAACGACCGCGAGCACAGGCTTTACTGGAAGTTCGTGAAGTCAAATGTGCTCTTCGCTGATGACCCGTTTTTCACCGATAACGATTCAAGCAGGGACCCTTCCGACGCCGGGCACCGCGAGCGCGCCAACTACGCGGATTTTCTCCATGACTTCCCGCAATTTCGGCCGCTGGACCGTGAGGAACTCGTCCGGCGTATCCGAAGGATATCTAACATCGAATTCAGTGCTCCGCCTATTCCGAGTAGGAACAGATACCCAGACATAGAGTCGGTTCAGGTAGTCGCTTACCACCGCTTGGTCAAATTTCGCGACCTGCTCGATGAGATACTAGGAGCAGGAAACCGGTTTTGGAGCGTTCATCGCAACCCATCTTGGGCGAGGGATTTTGTCGACTATCAACTTGTGGACGCAAAGACAAATCCTGGGGCTCTTGGCAAGGAGTGATCAGAAAACTGAGCCAAAGGGTCGGCGCGGAACTCCGCTCTGGATAACAACTGAACTCCTGCGATGATTTGACCGAAATTATTCTCGCACAAAAGCGCGGAACGCGGACCGACGCCCGCGTTCTCAGTGGTGAAGCTTTGCAGTGACTTACCCTTTGGCGAGCACGCCGCCGGAGACGCGCTCGCGCAGGATTTCGTGGGCGTGGGACAGGAACTCGTCCAGCGGCAGCTTGCCCGCGTCCACTTCGGCGAGGATCGCGCGCTGGGCGGCGTACTCGCGGTTCACGATGCCGGCCTTGGATTGCAGCATCCGCCAGGCCTTGCGGCGCTCTACGCAGAACATGACTAACTGGCGGCTGATGGCGTAGAAGGTCGTCTTGCCGGATTCGTCGCCGACCGCGATATAGACGCCGAAGTCGGGGATGAAGGCGCGGTGGCCGGGGTCGAGGTAGCGGCGGTAGACCACGTCCTGCTGGGTGATGCGGACCAGCATGTTATCGAGCGGGATGAGTTTGGCCGCGGCCTCGGGCTTGATCTTCTTCAGATGATTCCGGAAGCGGGCTTCGGTGGTGCACCAGTGGGCGACAGTGTAGCGCTGGGTCTCGCCGGTGGTCTTGGATTTGGTCTCGTACCAGTCGAGATCGATGGAGGGATTGCCCTTGAGGTCGAGCGCCTCCTGATAGGTTTCGCCGAGGCGGGGGTTAAAGACGAACTCCGGCGCGCCGCGGCTGTCGCGCACGCGCTGGGCCTGGAAGAGCGCCATATCGTCGGGCACGCCGTGCTCCGGCTGGCAGGTGGTGAAGGCCTGGATGAACAGGGTGCCGCGATACTCCAGGCCGTCGAGGATGGCGCGGTAGAGCTTGGGCGCGTTGGCCATGGAGACCTGGGCCACGAAGGGCGAGCCGTGGCCGGCGAGGAAGGTCTCGGCCACCGTCTTCTTCTCGGTGTTCTTGCCCTGGCTGGCCGCGCCGAAGACGTTCATGTCGTTGCCGCCGAGCATGGGAGTGGAGTCGGAGTTCTGGCCGCCGGTGTTGGAGTAGACCTGCGTGTCGAGCATCAGTACCTTGACGTTGGGGCGGTTCTGCAGGATCACCTTGGACATATTCTGGTAGCCGATGTCGCCCATGCCGCCGTCGCCGCCCACGGCCCAGACCTTGGGCAGCTCGACGATCTCGCGGTCGGTCATAAGCGCGTCGGTGAAGTGGCTGAGGTGGTAATACTCCTCGTCGCTGATCACGTTGGTCTCGCGCGTGAGCAGGGCGTCGGCCAGCCGCTCGGGAATGACGGAGCGGCGGGCGTGATCGACGATGAAGCTCTCGCCCATCAGCCAGCCCACGGTGACGCCATCCTGGAAGAGCGAGTTCATCCACGGATAGGGGTGGGGATTGTTGGGCGCGGTGGAACCGTAGACGGTGTTGCAGCCGGTATGGGCGGCCATGGCCATCACGCTCATGCCGTTGGCCAGGCGGCCATCCACGGCTTGCAGGTTCTTGTGGTTGAAGGCCTCGGTCAGCAGGACCGCGGCGATGGCCTCGACCAGCTCGGCGTCGGTGAGCGGGCCGTGCCCGGCCTCGTGCACGGCGATGCGGGCGCGCGTGTCGGCAACGTCCTCGCCGCCCAGGCCGAGGACCAGGTGGGCGATGGCCTGGCGGAGCAGCGCGTATTCGGCGGGGTTGTGATCTTTGAGCGCGGCCAGCCTGGCGACTCCGGTCTTTTCGAGGTCGCCGGCCTTGGCCAGAAAGCGGTCGCTCTTGGCATGGAAGACGGGGCGCATGTAGGCCTCGGTTACAGCGGCGATGGAGCGCAGCACGCTCTTTTCGCCGCAGCCCGCGCAGGCACCGTCGCCCGAGACCAGCGCGTCGTAGTTGGTGCGCACCATCAGCATGTTGCGCAGCGTGGCCGTCTTCGAGTCGGCTGGATTGGCGGCGTTGAAGAGGCCGAGGAACTTCTGCGAGGTATCGGGGAGCAGATCGAGGAAGGCGGTGCCGGTGGTGTGCTCGGCATTAACCTCTTCGGTTTCGGCCACCATCCTGAGGGCGTTGTGGTCGCCGCAGGCGGTGACGCAGGCCGCGCAGCCCTTGCACAGATCGCTGACAAAGATGGAGAAGATGCCGCCCGAACCGGGCGACTTGCGCTCCGGCGAGCTGAAGATGGCGTTCACCTTCTGGTAAGCCATAGGAACCTTGGCGATAATGTCGAAAAACTGCTGTTTGGATGCAGCGGAGAAGCCGTCCACTGTATCGGTAACTTCGCGCAGGATGGTGGGCAGAGGCGTGCCAGTTTTGATCTCGGCTACCATGCGCTGGCGCGCAAGCCGCTCGATCTCCGGCAGCGCGCGCATCAGCTTGGCGCGGTCGGCGGGGTCGGCGACGTAGTAAGAGACGGCGGTCGAGAGCAGCGTGGTCAGGTCCTGCGAGCAGTTGGGCAGCGCGGTATCCGGGCAGACGGAGATGCACTCCATGCACTGGGTGCAGTTCTCGGGGATGAAGAGCGGGGTCTCGCGCCGGGCCACATACTTCGAGGCTGTGTCTCCGGTGGCGGCGGCGATCATGCCCATGGCCGACAGAGGCGTAGCCGGCTGGTTGTAGCCGTAGTGGGCGCGGAACTGGGCGTCGAAGTTGGCCACGCTCGCGAGGGGCGCACGCTTGGCCTGGCCGGCCGGCAGCGGCGTAGAGCGGCAGCCGGTGCCGCAGGAGCCACCGGCGGCGGCCAGCTCCAGAATCGGCAGCAGCGCCGCGCCGCGCAGGCTGGAGCGGTCGGCCGCGGCCAGCGCGCCGATCTTGATCTCCTTCACCTGGTCGAAGCCCTGCATCATGACTTCCATGTTGGAATCGACGACTGCTTCGCCCAGCTTGCCGAACTTCTTCACGTACTGCTTGCGGACGACCTCGCGATACTGCTCCTGGGTGATGCCGAAGTCATGGAGCAAGGCGCTGACGGCGAAGAATGCGCCCAGAAAGGCGTTGCCCTGCATGCGCAGTTGCAGATCGCCGCGGTCGGTGGCCCGCTTGGCGATGGCGAAGCCAGGCAGCGTGAAGACGCGGATATTCTTGTCGATAATCTGCTTGCGCGCCCATTGCGGCAGGCGTTCCCAGGCCTGCTCGCCTTCTTCGTCCGACTCCCAAACCAGCGAGCCGCCCTCGGCCATGCCGTCCAGCGGGTTGGTGTGGGTGAAGGCCTTGGGGTCGCAGCAGAGGACGACGGTAACGTGGCGCAGATCGCAGTTGACGCGGATGCGCTCCTTGGCGGCGACCATGAAATACGCGGTTGGCGCGCCCTTTTTCTCCGAGCCGTACTTGGGATTGGCGCTGACGTGGATCACTTCCCTGGGGTTGCCCAGGTCGTCTTTGAGGCCGTCGCGCTCGTAGAGCAGGTCGTTCAGGTCGCCGATGATGGCGCCCAGGTTCTTGCCGGTGGTGATGGCGCCCCAGCCGCCGATGGAGTGGAAGCGCACGGCGATGGCGCCCTCGGGCAGCAGCGACGGCCTCTCGTCGGCAATGACGGCGTAAGGATGGTCGATGCCCAGCACGAAGAATGAAACTCCGTCAGCCGCGGTCTTGCCGTCCTTGCGGGCGCGGCCGGCGGTGGCGAACTCGTATGCGCCGATGATGTGCTCGGGGCGGAAGTCGCGCGAACCCAGGCCGTAGGAGCCGCCTAGGATGCGCGGAACCTCGGCGATGGTGAGGGCGGGCAGTCCCTCGGCCGCCTGAAGCGCCCTGGAAAAAGCGGTGCGAATGTCGCGGCCCAGCGGATTGTCGCCGGCCAGGGCTTCGTCAGTGCGCTCCAGGACGATCACGTTCTTCTTGCCCCGGAGCGCGGAGACGATGGCGGCTTCGGGGAAGGGGCGAATCACGTTGACGTGGATGGAGCCGACCGCCGCGCCGCGAGTCCGGCGCAGGTAGTCGACGGCGGCCTCGATGTTTTCGGCGGCCGAGCCGAGGGAGACGAAGACCGTATCGGCGTCCTCAGTCTTATATTCGCTGATAAGTCCGTAGTTACGGCCGGTAAGTTCGCCGAAATCCTTGTAAGCTTCCTCAAGAAACTTCAAAATCGGTTCGGCGAAGTTATTGCGCCGCGCCACCACGCCCTGCATGTAATGTTCCTGATTCTGCACCGGCCCCAGCAGCACGGGGTTGGTCAGGTCCATCATTTTTGGCACGCGGCGGCGCGTGGGTCCAAAGAGTGTGCGTTGGGCCTCGGTGGGGCAGTCGATGATGTCTTCGGGCGAGCCGAGATACTCGCGGATCAACTCCGATTCGTGCTTGTGGAAGGTGCGCTCCAGGTGCGAGGTCAGAAAGCCGTCCATGATGTTCATACCGGGAGTGAGCGAGAGCTCCGTCACGCGGCGCAGAATCAGCGCCTGGTCGGCGGTCTGCTGGGCATCCTTGCCGAAGAGCATGATCCAGCCGGTATCGAGTGCGCCATAGATGTCGTCGTGGCCGCAATGCACGTTGAGGGCGTGCTTGGTGAGCGCGCGCGCCGCCACCTCGAGCACCATGGTCGAGGCTTTGCCCGGCGCGTGATAGTACTGCTCCACGCCGTAGACCACGCCCTGGCCGGAGGTAAAGTTGACCACCCGCTTGCCGCACACCGAGTGGGCAATGGCGCCGCCCTGGGCCGCGTGCTCGCCTTCGGTCTCGATGGCGATGGTGTTGTGCCCGAAGACATTCAGATTTCCTTCGGCATAGGCCTGCTGGAATAGCTCGCCGCCCTCCGTCGAAGGCGTGATGGGATAAAACACGCCCGCGTCGGCGATGCGCGTCTCGGTGTGGTACGAGACGAGCTGGTTTCCGTTTGCAGTGACACGAATGCCTGGAAAACGAGCGGCAGTTGTCATCGATCCCTCTCTTTGTGCAGCGCACTTCGCTTGAAGCCGTCGCGATGCGCCGCGAGCGGCGCGGATCAGGGCGGGTGCTCCCGCAGAATCCGTCGCGGTTCGTTGCCTTCGCCGAGCGGGGCGCGGGGTATTGCGCCCAGTCGTATGCTCTTGCCAGTGTAAAGGCCGGGATGGAGAAGAGGGAACCCAAGGGGAGGGTTGAACCTCAAGCAAGCGGCAGAGCCGGCCTGTCTACAAGTATGTACCCGTTCCGGGAGACGGCGTCTCAGGAGGTGGGAAGGCGGAGGGCTGCTCTGGATCACCGGACAGTCCAGGGCACGGGACTCCCGGTGCCGATTCTTCGCGTCTCGGCGAGTGCGGCCCCCTGTTCGTCGACTGACTCCTTGCGTCGTGATAGCCCTTGATCCGTTCCTCTACTGCTTCACCAGCTCGACGCGGCGGTTCTTGGCGCGGCCGGCCTCGGTATCGTTCGACGCCACCGGAGCGTACGGGCCGCTGCCGTAAGCCCGCAGCCTGACGGCCGGAACCGCGTATTTCGTAGTGAGCGCGGAGAGCACAGCCTCCGCGCGCCGGCGCGAAAGGTCCATGTTCATGTCGAGAGCGCCCTGGTTGTCGGTGTGCCCGACGACATAGAGTTTCAGTCTGGGGTCGCCTTGCAGCAGCTTGGCGATCTCTTTCAGCGTCGCGTCAGACTCAGGCTTGACATCGGCCTTGCCGGTGTCGAAGTAGATCCCGTAAACCGAAGCATGGCCGGTGCGGTTGATGTCTTTGGCCAGCGACGCGGCGTTCACCGTGATCAGGTCCGACTCCATAGGCTTTACTTCGATGACGTAAAGCTCGGCATTGGCTCGGGAATCCCCGCCCTGGTCGTCGACCAGCAGGCTCACATAAACGTCGCCCTCCGGCCGCGCCAGCTTCGCCGAAATATAGTGAATCCCGTGCTCGGGTCCCCAGTAATCGGTGTTGTCGCCGCTGTTGGCGTACGCATTTGCAATCGTGCTCCCGCAACCCTGCGGGCCGCACGTAAAGAGGGTCTCAAACCCGGCCTTCTTGAGCGCGGATTGATAGTTGCGAAAGACCTCCAGCACGGTGCGTCCCGCGGGCGCCACGTAAACGATGCGGGTAATCTTCCCCTCCAAGTGCTGGTTCTTGGTAATCTTGTTCTCTTCATCGACCGGACCCAGCGGAAGGCTGAACTCATCGAACTGTTTGGTCAGATACTTGGCGATATACGAGCCGGGATATCGCGTAATCAAGGGATGGTCCTTGCTTCCCTCCGCATCCTGGTCCTGGGCCGCCGCGACGGGCGCCGCAAGGCACGTTAGCAGGCAGGCAGCGAATACTGTGCGAATGAAGGCTGTCATGCATTCCTCCCAGCCGGAGCTTTCCTGTTGCTTTTCCGGCTACAGGGGAATATAGCACCAGCCGCCATGGGTCGTGGTCCATTCTTGCATCTGCCCGGGCCCGGAAGCGCGGGCGTGCTCGGTGCGGCCTTTGCCGGCCGCCCACCTATTCGGTTGCGCTGAAGGCAGGCTTCCGCCGCGGCTCGCCGCGGCGAGCGGCCAGAGCGGGCTTTGCCGCTGCCTGGCCGCACTCGCAGGACTCATAGCCAACTTAGCCAAATTAGAGTAATCTGGAGGCTATGAGAACGGTCAACATTGGCGTGCTGAAGAACCAGCTCAGCGCCTATTTGCGCTACGTCCGCAATGGCGAAGAGGTGGTGGTGCGCGACCGGAATCTGCCCGTGGCGCGCATTCTGCCCTTCACCCTGCCGCTGCCCGCGGAGGGCGACCATGCCGCCGAGGAGGCGTATCTGATTGCCACCGGGCAATTGAGACCGGCCAAGGGGGAGATGGACTGGGACGCCTTCTGGGCTTTGCCCCGGCCCAAGGTATCGGATGAAGCCGTCGCTGAGGCAATCGACTGGGTGAGGGGCGAGCGCTAAATGGAACCCGCTTTTTGGGACTCAAGCTCGCTGGTTCCACTCTGCGTCCGTCAGCAGGCGACACCGGTCGCGCGGGCGCTGAGCAAACAGTACGATATCTTCGTTTGGTGTGCCGCGCCAGTTGAAGTAGGCGGCGCCTTCACCCGTCTCCTGAGGATGGGCCAGCTAACGGCCGCGGGGCTCGTCCAGGCTCAAATAGCCCTGGAGGGGCTGCGAGGCAAGTGGCGGGAGGTGCTTCCCAGCGACGGCCTGCGAGAGGAGACTGAGCACCTGATCGACCGCTTTCCGCTGAGAGCCGCCGATGCTTTGCAGCTTGCCGCCGCGCTCACCTGGTGCATCGGCCGGCCAAAAGGGCGCGTCTTCATCGCGGGGGACCGTCAACTGCTGGACGCTGCTCGCGAACTCGGCTTTCACGCGGTCGAAGCGTGACGTGGACGGCTCTGCGCCGGTTGCGCGCCTTCTGTTGGAACCCCTTCCGCCGGCCGGCTCATCTGAGAGAATAATTGCAGTGATTCGAGCGCAAAATCTTGTTCTCCGGCGTACGGCGGCGACGGTCTTTCTTGCCGCGCTGGGCGTGATCGCGTCTTTATCCGGCGCGGGCGCGGTCGCGTCCGCCCAGGCTCCGAACCCCACCTCCACAGTCAATCCCTTCTTCGGCAGTGTGACCGCCCATCCAGCCACGGATGAGACCCTCAAGCTGTCGCTGGACGAGGCCGTCAGCCTGGGCCTCAGGAACAATCTTGGCCTGAAGGAGGCCGAGAGCGGCGAAAAGGCGCTCCACGGCGAGAAGAACGAGGCCCTGCAGAACTTTCTGCCCACCATCTCCGTCGGCGGCGATCTTGGCGTCCACCAGCAGAGCCTGGCCGCGCTGGGCTTTGGCCCGGGAGTGATCAAGGAGTTCGCGCCGCTCTTTCCCGGCGGCAAGATTCCGGCGGGATTCTCGTTCATCACTCGCGACGACCTGACCGAGGGGCAGATTCATTACGGCCAGATGCTCTTCTCAGGCCCGGTGATCGCCGGCTTCAAGGCGGCCCGCGCGGGCGAGAGAGCGGCCCACTTCGCCAAAATGTCGGCGCGCGAAGAGGTGGTCCAGCAGGTGGCCGCGGCCTATCTGCATTGCATTGCCGCCGCGAGCGAGGTGGACAACGCCCGGGCGCTCGAGGCTGCCGCGCAGGTGCTGTTCAGCCAGGCCCACGCCGCCCACGAGGCCGGCGTGGTAGCGAATCTGGACGAACTGCGGGCGCGGGTCCAGCTCCAGGCCCAGCAGCAGGCCCTCATCGCCGCCGAGAACGCGCTCGAAAAGAACCTCATTCTGCTCAAGCGCGAGACCGGCATCGACCCCGGGCAGAGGATCGCGCTCACCGACCCCGCGCCTTACAGCGATCTGGCCGCCGGAACCCCTGAAGAGGTGCGGGCCGTCGCCTACAGGAACCGCGAGGACTACCAGGATTTGCAGAATCAGGCCATCGCCTATAAGGCCATCCACGCGGCCTATCGCAGCCAGCGGCTGCCCAGCCTGAGCTTTGGCGGCTTCTACGACGTCAGCAAGGTCAACGGCGTCGGCTCGCACGGGAACTTCGTCGCCCAGGGCACGCTCAGCGTCCCGCTCTTCCGCGAGGCCCGGCTGCGCGGCGATGCGGACGCGGCCCAGGCTCAAGAGGCCGCTGCCGATGCTCAACTCGCAGACCTGAGGGGCCGCATCGACCAGCAGGTGCGCTCGGCGCTGCTGGACGTTGACGCCACCGCGAAGCTGGTCGCCGTCGCCCGCTCGAACGTCGATCTGGCTACCCGCGCCCTCAGCGACGAGACCGACCGCGTGAACGCCGGCGTGGACGACAACCTGCCCCTGGTCACCGCGCAGGCCGCGCTGGCCTCGGCCGAGAGCAACATGGTGGAAAGCCTCTACAAATTCAACCTGTCGAAGCTGGCATTAGCCCGCGCCGCCGGCGTCATCGAGCAGCAGTACCGGGTGTACCTGGGACGGTAAGCGGCCTAAGGTTACACCCTGAAGGCGCAACGTGCCGGCCGCAGGTTCCGGAGTACATTGGAACGCCAAAACCAGTTTTCGCTGTGAATACCGACGGCACCATCGCCACTGCAAAGAAATGTACGATCCGCATCTGGCAGCGGCTTGTAACCTCTCGCGTGTAACCTGTAGACAAGAGGCACCCCCATGCGCTCGGGCAGGCAGTTGAGGATCAAGTACTACGTGGAGCCGGATGCGGCGGCGCTGGCGTGGCGGGCGGCGCAGTACTTTACGGAGATGGCCTGGGAGGCGGTGGCCGGACGGGGACGCGCGCGCATCGCCATCAGCGGCGGCTCGACGCCCAGGGCCGCATTCGAGCTCCTGGCCGACCCGAGCCAGCCGTGGCGCGCCCGCATGCCGTGGGAAAGGCTCGACCTCTACTGGGTGGACGAGCGCGCTGTTCCGCCCGGTGACGCCGAGAGCAACTACCGCATGACCCGCGAGGCGTTGCTGGATCGCGTGCCGCTGCGGGCGGAGCAGATTCACCGCATCGAGGGCGAACTCGACCCGCAGGCAGCCGCCGCCCGCTACGAGTCGGAGCTGCGCTCGAGCTTCCGCGCGGAGGGCGCCAGGCTGCCCCGTTTCGACCTGATCGCCCTGGGCATGGGCGACGACGGCCACACCGCTTCGCTGTTCCCGCGCACCGAGGCTCTCCACGAAACGAAGCGGCTGGTCACGGCCAATTATGTGCCGCAAAAGGACGCCTGGCGCGTCACGCTCACCTGGCCGCTGATCAACTACGCCAGCTCGGTCTTCTTCCTCATCGCGGGGGCGGACAAGGCCA
>Ga0326727_10019487_pt1 | contig 13628 bp, 15 predicted proteins | sample MB2enrmetagenome_FD_207643 | JGI IMG/M metagenome (GOLD analysis project Ga0326727, IMG submission 207643) | Lab enriched peat soil microbial communities from McLean, Ithaca, NY, United States - MB29MY | ecosystem: Environmental > Terrestrial > Soil > Wetlands > Peat | place: USA: New York... | reverse complement strand
CGGGGGCTTCGTCCTCACTAACGATGTGCGCTCCGCTCGTGGCGAGCACGACTCGATCTGAGAAATAGTACTGCGCTCCCAGAAACAGTGCCACAAAAACGACTATGATCGCGATGTTTTGCACAAAGACCAAGATGATGCCAATAAACGCAACGTACACGAGCCCAAGCAAAATCATGGTCAGCAGCATGCGGGCTGAAAGCCCGACGTCACTGCCCCACTTACCTTTCATATGTAGTAATCACCTTATTGTCGATTTATACAAAAATAATATGCACGCTTGAGTTCATAAACATACCGTCGGCCGCTTTGGACTCTTTGCTCACCGCTTTTGCGCGTCAAGGGGCGTCGCGCCGTGTGCTGGGAAAGGGTTTATAATGAGGCAGCCACGTTAGCAGGAACAGAACACGATGCCTACAGGTAACGAAAACGACACGCCGCTCGAAGCCATCGACTGGGATGAGTTCCATCCCACGAGCCCGTACGACGTTTATGTGCCTCGCATGTCACCGCGGAAGAAATGGTCTATCGTGTTGGGGTTATTGCTCTATCTCGTAGGTCAGTTCAGCGTATCGCTGTTCTTAACGCCGCTTCTTGTTCGTGCGGGCGTAATTTCTTCCAGCGAAGTGCTCAAAACAGCTTCAGGAGCTTTCACCGCGCTGACCTTTTGGTTGCTGATCGTCGCGGACATCGTTTCCGCTGCACTCATCGTAGCACTTGTTCTCAGTTTCTACAAAGAGAAGCTCTCTTCGATCGGATTGACAACGAAGAAATTACCGAAAGCGCTTCTTTATGGAGTAGTGGGATTCGTTGTTGCGTTTATCGCTGCGGCTATCGTCGGCTATCCGATCGAACAATACTTCGGCGTCGACGCAACGCAGCAAGCATTGTCACAGTCAGCGACAGTACAAACGCTGGTGCCCATAGTCATCTTGTCCGGGATCATTATCGCCCCTATATGCGAAGAAATCGTGTTTCGAGGGTACCTCTACAAAGCTTTTAGAGACCGGTTTAGGCCCTGGTATGCTATTGTAATGAGCGCTGCGCTCTTTTCTGCCATCCATTTGGAGCCGCTCGCCTTCGTTCAGCTGTTCGTGATCGGCATCGTACTCGCGTACGTGTACGAGAAGACCGACAATTTGATGGCCCCTATCGCCTTGCACATGCTCAATAACGCGATTGCTTTCTACGCGGTTGCTTTCCTCTTCGTGCGCTAGAGCCTTTATATCACGAGCCTCGCAATGAAATCACCCACCCGGGCTCCCACCGATTCTGCTACAGGCGCGCACTTCACGCGCATCAAGTAAGCGACGGGTTTGAAGGAATATTCTGACAACATTTCGTAATTAGCCATCCCCTTGGCGATAATAAGCGAAGCACGAGGCAACATGTCCCTTAACGTGGCCGGGATTTCGTCAAGTTTTATGCCAATCGCGTTTGAACCTGTCGTGATGACCCCATCGGCCACCTTGTCCAGCCCGAACTCCCAGACGTCTTCGATCGTAGCATCTGTGAGGATGGGTCTCCCGCGGACGACAAGGGTGACGTGCGCCCCTAGCTTGCGCATTTGCTCTATGAGCAATCCGTCGTACACGATCTCGCCGACGTTATCGGCTACGTAAACGATGTCATTGAGGAGCGGCTTCATCGCGTCAGTATCGTCGATGTCCAGCCCGTGTCGGTAGATTGTGGCGACTTCCTTTTCAAAATCATCCGTTACCACTTCAAAACCGAGGACGCCAAAATCGAAGGTGTTTCCAATAATTGCCGCGATGACGGCACTGCGAAAGGGATCACTGCTCGTTTGGATGAGTGATCGCACTGTGGGCAAGAGTTTTACTGCGGTCTCGTTGGCGAGTCGTTTCACGTGTCGGTAGGGATCGTCATCGCCAAGTACTCTGTACACCGCCCTGTGCACCTCAGTCGAAAGAAGCGCTATAGGGCCTTCGAAGCCCATCCGACACATCGTTTTCGCTGCCGCTTCTTCCGCTTTGAGCTGCGTCGAGAGATCAGTGCTTGACAGCTTTGCCTCGTACAATACCCGCGATGTCAAGCACGGGATGCATTCGGGGAACACCTGCATACGAATCAACTTGGGAGCGCCACTGCGCAGAAGAGTAGAAGCGCTTATTGGCTATAAAAGCTCACGTGACAAAGCATGAAAGTCGGCGAACTTGGTGAGCGGGCGCTCGTGAAGCAGTTAGCTGCGCTTATCGACTGCACGGCGGTGCTTTGTCCTGGAGCGGACGATTGTTCAGCGATCGCGTTCGATGACCATTATGTGGTCGTCACGACCGATATGTTGCACAAAAAAACGCACTTCCCGCGCGAGATGAGCGGGTATCAGATCGGGTGGATGGCCACCGCCGCAACCTTGAGCGATATCGCCGCGATGGGTGCAGACCCCCTTGGCGTGACGATGGCCATGGGCATTCCGCGCGAGGCGGACGTCGCATTTGCGCTTGACGTGGTGCGTGGCTGCAACGCGTGCTGCACGCAAAATGGGACTACCCTTATCGGCGGCGACACAGATGAGCACGATGAGCTCACGCTCGTGGGCACCGCCATAGGCCGCGTGCAGCGGGACAAAATGCTGACGCGGGCCGGGGCGAAACTCGGGAACGCTGTTTGCATCACCGGCGGACTAGGCCTCGCTGCCGCAGGCGTGCGGATGTTGCTCGACAGCAGATACGCAGACCACCCCTTGCGCGAAAGTGCCCTTAAAAAACTGTTCGAGCCCCAGCCGAGAATTGCGTACGGCCAAGCGCTCGCCGCCTCTGGTGCGGTGACCGCTCTCATCGACACAAGCGATGGGCTCAGTCTTTCCTTGTATGAACTGTCAACGGCAAGCAATTGCGGCTTTTGCCTGCTAGCAGCTGATCTGCCCATGAGTGACGCCGCAAAATCGGTGAGCCGCGACCGGTCTGACGAATTAACGCTCGCAATATACCGAGGCGGTGATTATGAACTCTTGTTCACCGCGAAACGCGAGCGATTAGATGCCATCCCGATTCCCTACACCATAATCGGCTCAGTTATCGAGTCGGGAATGCAGCTAAACGTGGACGGGGTCGTGCAGGAGCTCCAGGCCGAAGGATACGAGCACTTAGCTGCTTCCGGGCCGAAGGTGTAGTGCGCGTCACGTGGCTATTTCAAACGCGAGGGATTGCCGAAGACCTCGGAGGATACGCCGAGACCGGTGCAGTTGTTATACAAGATTGATGAAAGTAGCCCGATGACCTTTCCCTCCTGCACGATCGGCGCCCCGCTGTCTCCTGGCAGCGGCATATTCGCGCATGGAAATGCGAACCGGTTGAGGTTTCTGCCGGTGTCGACAACTCGGCATTCGATGCGCCGTTCATACGTGATGAGCTCCGCCGGCCCGAAACGGGCACGCCCTATTGCGGAGAACGTCGCGTGCTCAGGAGGGACATCGATTAGCGCTAGATCGTAGTCATTAAACAGGTGAATTACGGTGCCGTCGTGTCCGTCCACGACGACTTTCGTGCCGACCGCCCCGTGGCCGTAGCGAATAACGTGACCCGCAGTTAGCGCACACACGCACTTATTATACGGGATGACCGCGCCGACCGTCCCATGGATCTCCTTACTTTTCACCAAGCATCCTTCCGTAATCACGTCTTTTTATCACCCCGCAACCGCTTGAGGAGTGCATCGGCGCCGGCAAAGCCGACGGTTTTTTCGCTCCCGTGCATTATGTCAAGATGTTCGGCTCCGAGACTCGATGCGATTGGGCGTTCGAGCATGCCGCCCACGATGAGATCAACGTGCTGCGCTTTGCATCGTTCCAGGATGGTCTCGTGCTCGGGAGCGATGAGTACCTCGCAGCGTTCACTGACGATCCCGCTCAGCCGCGCTGCCGTATTAACGTCAAAGTCGGATACGATCAGCGTTGGTTCGATACCGCACTCCTTTAGGAAGTTTGTGACGGCGATTGCGCGCGTCGGACCGCCGATCACCGCGACCCGCCTCCCGACGACGGCAGGAACTGCAGCCTGGGCTGGACACAAGGCGTCCAGATCCACTGACGTGCCAAGTGCGTTGGCTACGCGGGCCAGAAACCGCCTCGTTGCCTGATGCCCGATAGGGAGTTCTTCGATGATGTACGGCATATCGAATTGCTCCTCCAACTGCTCAACAGCATCCTTACCTGTGGCCTCGCAGACGACGACGTTCAATCTTGCTGAGGCGATATGCTCGATCTGGCGCACCGTGGCACCTGCAGTGAGCACCGCATTGACACGGACGCCGATAAGCGCCAAGGCACGCTTGAGCTCTTTAAGATCGGGACCTGCCCTCAGCAGGCCAATCAAATTTACCGACAGCTCATCACGCGTCCGTGGCGGCTCAACGAGCACTTCAACGAGTCGCTTGAGCGTCTCGCTGTAGCCGGATCGGTAATCACCTTCAAAGCCTCCTGAATCGATTCCCAGCACCTTTGCATTCGTCTGGACCTCTCTCACGACGCTTTCAACGTCTTCACCGATAATACTGGAAGCGCAGCACGACAGGACAGCGATGAGCGCGGGGTTAAACTCGCGATCTAATTCGGCGATTGCGCTTTTAAGTTTCTCCGCGGCGCCAAAAATGACGTCTTTTTCATCCATACAGGTCGAATAGACGTTGGATGTTTTGTCGCCGCGCATACCAAGTATGTAGTTAATGTGATAAACGCAGCCCTTCGGGCCGTGGACGAGAATGACGCTGTCTTTGATGTTGCCTATGGCCTTTATTGTGCCGAAGAGCCGGCACGTGGCGCGTGGAATCCTAGCTGCACTCTTGAGCAAACCCGCTCCTCGAAATGTTTCCTTGGTACGCATGTATCAGACCCGTCGTATATATACAGGACTTTACCGAGTCTGACCCCTTCGCTCAGAGCACGCTAGCAGCTTTGCTAACCCCGTTCGCGGCAGCGCGTGGATCAGATAGCGCGCTAAGTAATCATCAATGCTCGTTGCATTTGAAGTTTAAACCAAAGCGCGGCACAGTGGAGCTCATTCTTTCAAAAAATCACAGTTAGTTGAAAAAACTGGTTGAGGGCTTTCAAAATGCCTCGGTTGGCGTTTTACGACGCGAAACAACTGAATTTCGAAAAGCTTAAATGCGAAGAATGGTGTAAAACGTCATCCACAAAATTCGGATTTCGCAAGCACAGGGGGGCCACTAACATGACCGAGGCAGAAATGTTAATATGTACCCGTTGCGGCAAGCCGGTACGAATGAATCCCTTCAACGGCTACAGTCTGTGTCCGTTTTGTATAGCAAGGAATGACCACACGGTGAAGGACGACGCGTGGTGTGCAGACAAGCCCATTTCGAGCTAGTAGCAGACAAGCCGGTGGGGAGGTTGCATTTCGTTAGAAGAGATGCCACTATGGAATAATTTGCGCTTTACAGCTCGGAGTAGCAGGGCACGAACTGATAGCCGCCGCAGTTCCGCTCAATCACTTAAACAGTTTTGAACACTTAATACTACTTCCTTGACAAACAGACGTGACAGGCTGCGCAGCGAAGCGCTGCAAAAATCAGCGCAACAATTATAAGAATGATTTGCAGTCGTTGTAACAAAGATCGTTCAATTTAGCTACACGCAACGAGGGGGTATTTCAGTAAAGGTTATCGCCTTTAACGGTAGTGCCCGCAAGGATGGCAACACCGCCATTCTCATTAAGCAGGCGCTGCGCGAACTTGAACGAGAAGGTATTGAGACCGAACTCGTTCAGCTCGCAGGAACACAAATTAAAGGCTGCATCGCGTGTTCGGAGTGTTTCGAGACTCGTGACCAGTGCTGCGTCGAGACTGAAGACGCGGTAAACGAGTACATTGCCAAGATGCTCCACGCAGACGGGATCATCTTAGGTTCGCCGACGTACTTCGCTGATATAACGCCCGAACTCAAAGCGCTTATTGACCGCGCTGGGATGGTAGCGCGGGCCAACGGCGATATGTTTCAGCGAAAAGTCGGCGCTGCAGTCGTAACGATGCGACGTGCTGGCGCCATTCACGCATTCGACTCGATCAATCATTTCTTCTTCATTGGTCAAATGATCGTTCCCGGTTCGAGTTACTGGAACATCGGTATCGGCCATGCTATCGGTGCAGCAGAAAATGACGCTGAGGGCATGGCTACGATGACCACCCTTGGCAAAAACATGGCGTGGCTTCTCAAGAAGCTGCACGCGTGATTGTTAGAACTCATGCCAGAGGGTGAAACAGGCGGCACGGCTCGCGTTCTAATCATTTACGACACGCGATACAGCTCTACGAAAACCATTGCGCGGTGGATAGCTGAGGGGATAGCGAGCAAAGGACAAGTCGACGTGACAGTACAGAACGTCGCTGAAGCTGATCCGCTCGGTTTCGACTTCATCGTGATCGGCTCTCCGATTTACGAAGAGCATCCGCTGCCTAGCGTGGTGAACTTTCTTGCCGCGAACCGTGATCACTTAAACGACAAAGACGTGGCGCTTTTCGTTGTCTGTGCGGACTACGGGGCAGTGCCTAAAGAGGAGCTCGTGCACCGGTACGCGACAGACTTGCAAGCGCGCGCTGCAGGGCGCGTTCGAGCAATCGAGGTGTTTGGAGGATATCTCGACGCTGACAAGCTCACCGATACGGACAGGAGGCTCATAGAGGATTTTGCTAGGCTTATGGGGGTACCGGTTACGAAAGTCAACAAGCTTGATAAACAGGGGGCGCGCAAATTCGGAGCGCAAGTTGCTCACTTTCTCGAGCGACCGTAGTGTTGAGTGAGTGGATCACCCCGTTCCTAAATCATACGCTCACCTAGCAGTGATGCCGAAGTAGCTTCGGCGGCTCGGAAAAACTGCACGAGTTGTTTAAAAGTAAATTGGACTCTGTTCAAGCTAAGTCGCAGACTCTGCGATCCACGGCCGTGCGCTGAGACGACGGGAATTCACCGCCATCGCTATAACAGTCCGTACTTCCCAGCGATTTCCTTGAATGCGTCTGCTACGTAGCGTATCTGGTCCCAACTTAAGCCATACGTGTTGAGCTTCCACGCGCGGGTCGCCCCAGAAAAAGCGCCAACAATGCCCCGCCGCTTCAGTTCATCGCTCAAGAAAAAGCCTCGTCGCTTATGGGTCCGCGCTACTGTGTCAAAACTTCCAGTCGTATCTACCTTGCTCAAAGTATGCTTGCGCGGGTACTCGCTAACGCACATATTCCCCTCTATGCTAAGGAGGGCATCGACAACGTATTTCGACTTCGTGACGTACTCGCCCCATTCCTCTACGCGACGCCTCACTGTCGGAAAAGATGCCATCATCGCAAGGATGTTGCCGCCCATAAGCGTGCAGCCGAGCATCTGGACCTCCTTCACGCCAAACTGCCGCCCAGTAACATCGCCGATCATCTGCGTGGTGCTGAACACCGTGTCTGCGTACCCGCTCGTCGTTGCCAAAACACCGCTCGGCGCAGGCGACGCCATTGACTTGTGCCCGCTGCCCACAACAAAGTCTACGCCGAGCGCCTTGCCGTCAACGGGTTTTATGCCAACGGTATACGCACCATTGTACAAGATGGGAATGTCGTATTGGTGCGCTGCCTTTGCCGCTCCGGCGATGTCGTGCTCGTTTGCGAGAGAGTAGTCGAAGTGATCGAGCATCACGAGGACGGGCGATTTGCCCTGTTCGCGCGTCACTTCTTCGATTTTTTGCGCGACGGCGTCGCCCGAGACTGTATTAAGATCATTTAGGGGAACTTCGCGCACGGTGGCCTTTGCATTCTCAACCGCGAGGAACTCGGTATAGTGTCCGAGCGCTGAGACCAAAACCGTGTCGCCTTTTTCCGCAAGCGCAAGGCAAACTGCTTGAAAGGCGCGGCGCGCCCCCGGCGTGACGCGAGCTTCATCCATGTTGAGGAACCTGGCGAGATCACTGTGGAATTCGGCGATTGGCGGCTTGGTAATCTTATCGAGTCTAAAAGGCTTGCGGCACTGGTCACACGTCGAGTAACCGTCGCCGTAGGCGATGAGCGCCTTCATCGCCTCTGCGGTCAAACGGCCTGCGGCTTGGATCGGCTGGATGTTGATGAAGTTCTCCTCGACTTCACGGACCGGTATATTCCCTGCGATCTTCATTCTTGAAGCTCCTCTTCAAGCTTCGACAAAGCGGCTTTTGCGTGTGCGAGAGCTTCTTGTGCTTGCCTCTGTTGCTCCGCACTCAACTTGTGCAAGGGGGCGGTCTCGCGGAGCAGTACTCGCAAGTCAGTAAGAGCGAAAAGTGCCTCAAATAGGTTATCTACAGCGTTATCCATACCTAAACCCCAATAGTCTAGACGCTTAATGTTATTAATTTTTATTGACAGAAACGAGCTCGTTAGTGGCCACCCGCGCCTGACAAGGCTTATTCGCAGAGTGCACGAATTCGATGCTCGTTCGGCGCAGCTTGATAGGTCAGAACACGAGGGCTTACGTGCTCGGGGCTGCACCTACGTCCGCGTGCCGCGACTGAGCGCCGTTCCATGTCAGATAAGCTTAATAAACTCCTAACGCTAACGCATAATCGCCGCCTTTGTTCGCGGAAGCGTGCCAGTATGCGCGAACTTGAAAATGAAAATCAGATGCAGTCGGATGAAGCCGCGACGCCAGTGAGCGAGTCAGAACCCGCTGCATATGCACTTCTGAGCGCACTGTTCGATTCCATCTTGGTTATCGATGAGAGAGATATAATCCTTACTCTTAACCAGGCTGCGGCACTCTGGCTCGGCACGACCTTTTCTGAAGCGGTCGGAGCACCGGTGGGTTCGGTCATTTCAAGCGAATTAGCAAAGCAAATAACTGCTTGGAGGCAAGAGGCGATTGCTTCGAAAACACCCATTCGAACTGAAGCAGTGATTGACTCCAAGCGCAAGGTTTTCTCGATTTACCCGGTCCGCGAGAAGGTCGGGCGCGTCGCGCGCATTGTCATCGCGATCCGTGATGTCACTGACGAACAACGCATGCGCGAGGAGTATGAACTCCTGGCTGGAAAGGTTGCACAGCAGGCACGCACTCTCGAGGGTTTTCTGTCAGCGTCAGCCGACCTAATTTACGTGTTTGATCAGGACAGCCGCTACATATATGTCAATCGGCCTGGAGCCCGAGCGCTCGGATTCAAGCCGCACGAAATGGTAGGTAAGACGTGGACGGAGCTCGGATTGCCACTTCAGCCGATGCAGCGCATGATGGCCCTCGGCGACATTGTGTTCGCAACGGGTCGTCCAGTGACCGACGAGTTGCACTGGATAGATCCTGCCGGCGAGAAGGATCTCGAATTCGTCCTCACCCCGATCTACAACGAAGAGGGGATCGTTGAAGCGCTCATATCGACAGCAAGGGATGTTACGGAGCGTAAGCGTATCGAAGAAACTGTTCGGCGCGAACGCGATCAAGCGCAGCAGTACCTCGATACCGCCGAAGTCCTCATGGTCGTGCTCGATACGGCTGGGCGAATTACTCGTCTTAATCGCAAAGGGTGCGAGCTCCTCGGCGTACAGCAAGAACAAGCGCCAGGTAAAGACTGGTTTAACGAATTTGTGCCCGATCGCGCCCGACAGAAAACGCTTGACGGATTTGAACGGATCATTGCTGGAGAGATAGAACCGTTCAGACACTACGAAAGCCCCGTGCAAACGGCCCGCGGTGAAGAACGCGATATGGAGTGGCACAACGCACACCTCAAAGACGCAACGGGCACCATAGTTGGCATGCTAAGTTCAGGAACTGACGTTACTGAGCGCAACCGAATCGAGGCGGCACTTGAGCAAAGCGAGCGCAAGTACCGGGAACTGATCCACGGCGTCAACAGTGTCATATTACAGACGGATTTACAGGGCAATATCACCTTCCTCAACAAATACGGACAACAGCTCTTTGGGTACGCTGAAGCAGAGCTCATCGGACACAAGCTGGTTGGCACGCTGCTACTGGCAACTGAGAGCACAGAAAGCCAGTTTGCCAGCTTGACCCGGAACCTTCTCGACGCCGCTGACAGCTATACCCAGATGGTCAGCGAGAACGTCACAAAGGACGGACGCCGCTTGTGGATTGAATGGATGTGCACGCCGCTCTTTGACAATCAAAGCACCTTTGTTGGGGTGCTTGGTGCCGGCATTGATATCTCGGCCCGCCTAGAGGCAGAGCGGGCCCTCAAGAACGTGGAACGTCTTGCCGCGATCGGCGAGACTGCTACTATGGTCGGTCACGATTTGCGCAATCCGCTACAGGCAATTCGCTTTGCAATCGATTTACAGAAAAAGAGGGGGGCGCTCACGTCACCGGACCAACGGGGGGGTGCCGACTGGGACAACGTCGATCGACTGTACGACCTCATAGATGAACAAGTGCGCTACATGGACAAGATCGTAGCGGACTTGCAGGCCTATGCACAACCCCTCAATCCGGAGCAAACGCAGATCAGAGCCGTCGATCTTATTACCTCGACGCTTTCATCAATGAAAGTGCCTCGTAAGGTTCAAGTGAAGACCGATATTCCCGACGATTTATCGCTCTACCTCGATCACCGGCTTATGCAGCGCGTGTTCACGAACCTGATCCTTAACGCAATTCAAGCGATGCCCGAGGGAGGACAGCTCACCATCAGCGCTGCTGCCTCAGATGGAGCCGTGCTAATGATCGTCGAAGATACGGGCGTTGGAATTCGCGAAGACATTAAAGATAAGCTATTCAGCCCTCTTTTTACTGATAAGGCTAAGGGCACTGGCCTTGGTCTTGCCGTCTGCAAGCGGATTGTGGAGTTGCACGACGGAACGATCACCGTGGAGAGTGAAGAAGGAAGGGGTGCGCGATTTGTCCTGAACCTGCCTTCTTAGAGTGATCGCCGCAGAGCCGCGCCCGATTCCAAGACACCACGTGTGTCGGCCGGCGCAGGTCAAGCAGCTGAGAACCCGGCTTGTGCACTGCGCAGGTTACTTAAGAAGCACTAGCCGAGAGGTGTGAGAAAATCTGATGCCAAACTCGATGGGTGGTCGAGAGACCTCGCGCCTAGCGCCGAACTTCGCAAATGGTTTGAACACGACCTGAAAAAAAATGGCCCGAGTTCCAAAGACGATGCCGAGCCGAGCTCAATGGCAAAATGCACCTCCTACGGAAACTGATCGCTGATGCCGCAGACAGAAACACCGCTGGTTTACGCATTACGGGAGCAGCGGTACAACAATGTGACCGTGCTCACAGAAGTTATTGAAGGGCTTGACTCCGTGAGAATCACGCGTAGCCACAAAAGGTTCAGCGTTGTTCCATTTCCTTTTCGGCCGGTCGAAACACAGCCAACGAAAGCAAGAGTCGGGATCCTGTTCTTTGGTCTGTGCAATAGCTCAGTAAGCTGAAAGCGTGATTATGGGCCTTTTACTCGTCGCTATGCGGTATTAGAGAGTTTAAGCTTGAGATAGAGCCGATTTACCTACAAAAGGCCCCAAAATCCGCGCAAAGTATCGGCTTTCATCTTCGCGCGTGCGGCATCGTGGCCATATGTATAAAACCATTCGGACAATACTACCCGCTGATGGAGAAGACGGTGATAGAACAGCTGCGGACGTTTGGCATCAACGAAATGGAGGCTTGCCTTTATTTGACGCTGCTCAACAACGGCGAGGAAACTGCCCGTGAGCTTGTTGATGTGACAAGAATAGCTCGCGCGGATGTTCACAAGACGCTGAACGGACTTCTTGAAAAGGCAATGATTGAAGAATCGGCTACAAGGCCAACCAAATACTGCGCGGTGCCCATCGAAGCGGCTCTTGACGCAGCAGTCATGAGGCAAGCGTACCACCTCCGGCAAATGGAGCGCTCGAAACAGGAGCTCGTTGAGCTCGTAAATCGTCGAGTTCCGACCGCGCCCAGCGAAGCCACGTTTACCGTTTCTAAGTAAGAAGACTACTCATACGACATTCGGCAGAGTCTCAAGCTCGTTGCTTCTGAGTACATAACGACGATCGCTTATTCAGTTCTCAGAGACAGCGAATGTTCACCAGAAAGCCTTGAAGAGTGTTTCTCTTCAAACAGTACGCCGTGGTCCCCCGGGTACGGGTAGCGGTGATCGCTCAGGTTAAGCTGAATGTCGTCCGGTATTGGCGTGTCCCCGAAAGCGGGACACTGTAGCGTTCCACGATCCAAATGTTTGCATTTAATGCATTGGGGCAACGGCGCTGCAATGAGATCGCTCCACAAGTCGTTCACGTCAATCACCTCTTTTTTCTAGATGATGCACCATCACGTACACAATTCCGCGCCACCGGGCTAGCGCTCAAAAATGACTTGGCCTATGTGCTTCCGGGCATCTTCCAAAATGTCCTCAATCTTGCTCACCTTGTCATCGTCAAGGTAATGGTAATTAGCAAGGATGGCTCGGGCAATCTCTGTTAGTTTTGAACCAATACCGGGAATTAAATTCCACCTGGGCATGTGCGCTCGCGTTTCGATGCGGCCGACCACTTCACGGTGTTCATCAAGGCAGCGACGCCCGTCGTCAGTGAGCGTGTAAACCTTTTTGGTTTGTAGCTGCGTCTTCAGGAGAAATCCTTGATCTTCAAGCATCTGGAGTGTTGGATAAACGATCCCGGGGCTCGGTGGATACCCATAAGTTCCTTCTATTGCCTTGATAATGGCGTAGCCGTGGAGCGGCTGGTCTCTGAGTGCCATTAAAAGGGCATATTTAAGTGTGCCACGCTCTCTCTTAGAAGGGGCGGAGAGTGGCATGTTTGGGAATTGTACTTTCGCCCATTGCTTTTGGCTTTTCGTCCAGTCCCGCCACATTTTTTTTGCACGTTCCCTGATCTGTGAAATACCTAAATGATATATCTTTAGATATATTATAAGATACTAACATATTTAAACCTTATGCTGAACTGGCCTTTTCGAAATCCCTAAATAGATCCGTACTTTGATAACTGTGTAATCGGACTAAGGCTCCGAAAAAATGAAAGCTGTTTGCGCGATAGCGCTAGCGGCTGGGCCCCGTCCTCATGAGTGCTTGCGTTCAGATCAAAACAAGCCCGAGCAACTAATCGGGGACTATGGCTACTGAAACGAGGAGCATGGTTCCCTTTACCGGTATCGACTTTGTACTTCCTGACACGCTGCACGTGGCCCAACGCGACAACCAGACAGTGCAAGTGGACGCAGCAAGCGACATAATTTCGGGCATTCGAACGCAGGTTACGAGCGCCATCCTCACGATTGACGCCGCTCAGCCGCTAGTGACGACGAATTCAATAACCCTCTACATATCAGTCACCGCTATCAACCAGATAAGTAACAGCGGCGCAGGAACCGTGGTAAGTGGTTCTTAGCTGAACACAAGCATATTACACCTGACTTTGTGAGGCGCGGGTACTTTCAACATTCAGGCAACGCGGCGCAGCTCACGACGCAGCCGTCCGGTGCGGGTAAACTGAACTTATGTGGCACCGCGACCAATCCCAAGGCCACGCTGACCGGCGTTGGAACCCTACGTAGTTACGAGCTGCAAACAGAAACGACCTCGATTGCGGTGACCGGCGTATGCTCAGCCGAAGCAACAGCGCTGCAAAACCTCGTTGTGAACATAACTGGAACTGGCTCTGTCATGTATCACGGCAGCCCCCAG
>Ga0326727_10019486_pt1 | contig 13628 bp, 15 predicted proteins | sample MB2enrmetagenome_FD_207643 | JGI IMG/M metagenome (GOLD analysis project Ga0326727, IMG submission 207643) | Lab enriched peat soil microbial communities from McLean, Ithaca, NY, United States - MB29MY | ecosystem: Environmental > Terrestrial > Soil > Wetlands > Peat | place: USA: New York... | reverse complement strand
TCCGATCATGTCAAGGACTTTGCCGCTTTCGCCGGCCGGCCTGGGAGCAATGCGCGTAACATCAAGCTGCCAGGCCTCAAGACCGAAGGCCTGGAAGTTTAACTTATTTAGGGCAGCAAGGTTCCGGTACTCGTCTGAAATTGGTACGCCGAAAACCTGCGGCTTGGTGATAACCAGGAAAGCCACTGGGTGAATCGGCGCCAACGTGCCAGGAGAAAGAACGGGCCTTTGAACGCCTTTCTCTCCGCCCTTCTCAACAAATGTCCTGAAGTCTGTGAAGTTGCCAAAGACCGGATTGTACGTGCCTGACTTCGCGCCGATGGGTGTGGGCTTGCCAACCTGCGCAATGACAACTCCAATCTGCCCTGCCGGCACCTGCACCCAGGGGTGTTTGGTCACATTGAAGAACAGCTTGAACTTGAAGCGCACCCCCGGCATCAGAAGATCGGCCTGATAACCGGCTTCTCCTTGAAAGGCGATGGGGTTGTTGCCGGGCAGCTTCTTGCCGAACCTTTTCCGTACAAGCCCGATTTGGGTCGGTCCAACACTGTAGAAGGACTGTAATACGGTGGCAACCAGCAAAAAGGCGATTACGACCAGCAAAAATGACAACACCAAACCAACAGTATCTGCCATTTTGAATCTCCATCTTTGGCACAGATTTTCTCAGATTATAGCCCCGATGAGCCTGAGTTGGTCCGTTAAACCTGCATTAACAGCGGGAAACAGTCTGCGCCTCGACTCGGCCGCAGTTTAGTCCACGAGAGAGTTCACTGTAAGAACCCTGGCGTTTTAGAGACTGTTGAGCCGCGCCAGCCCTTGCCGCGCCAGGTCCGCAATCGCCCTGGCGAGTGTGACCGACGCGTTCAGCGACTCCGGCCGCTCCAGCCGTAGATTCAGCTTCGCGGCAAATTCGCGGAAGAGAATGTCCACGTCGTAGAGGATTTCCACGTGATCGCAGAGAAAGCCGATGGGCTGCAACAAAAGCGTCCGTGCGCCCGAGGCCGCAATGGTCTCCAGAGTTTCCTCGACGCTTGGCCCAAGCCACTCGCCACCGCTGGCGCCCTGGCTCTGAAAAGCAAACTGCCATTGCGTGATCTCCGGCACACGCTCGGCAACCAGAGCGGCCGTGCGCCTGGCCTCATCAGCGTAAGGGTCCGCAGCCTTGCCTTCAGAAGCCTGAATGGTCCGCGTAGGGACACTGTGCGCTGTAAACAAAACCGGAACTGGCGCGCCCACTTCCGCGCTGAGCCGGGCGAACGCCGGACGCAGCCGCTCAGCGAAGGCCTCAATCAGCAGAGGATGCTGTGCCCATCCTTCGGTGAAGTCGATGCGCAGACCCGCTGACTCAGCTTCTACTGCCCGGCGATAGAGACCCACACTCGTGCGCGAGTTCTGCGGCGCAAGGCAGAGTGCCGCGGCTTCTTCCACTCCATCAGCGCGCATTTTCTTGATCACGTCAGGAATATAGGGGCGCCAGTTTCTCATGGCGACGTAAACCGGAATCTGCTCACCCGCGGCGGCCAGCTCGGCCTCTACCAGCCGGCCTTGCTCCAGCGTGATCTCCGTCAGCGGGCTGTGGCCGATGAGCGCGTAGCGGCGCTGTATTTCTTCGATGACCTCGTGCGGCAGCGGCCGGCCGCTGACGACATTGCGCAGGTACGCGGGAATCTGCTCGACAGTCTCGGGCGTGCCATGCGCCAGCAATAGAACGGCCTGTTTACCCATGAGCCTTCTCCAAGCGAAACTCCTTCACCATACGCACCACGGCCTGCACGTTCTCCACCGGCGTCGTCGGTACGATGCCGTGGCCAAGGTTGAAGATGTGGCCCGGGCGGCCGTTGGCGGCGCGCAAAATTTCCTTCACGCGCTGCTCCAAAACTTCCAGCGGCGCAAAGAGCGTGATGGGGTCCAGGTTGCCTTGCACTGCGTGGCCGGGGCCCACGGCCCGCCAGCCTTCATCGAGCGGCTGCCGCCAGTCCAGACCAATTACATCCGCGCCGGTCGCGGCCATCTGCGCGAGCAAGCCCGCCGTCTCCACGCCGAAGTAAATGACCGGCACGCCCATCTGCTGGACTGAACGCACCAGCCTCGCGGAAGCCTCGAATGCATAATCGCGATAGTCGGCCAGCCCCAGCGAGCCAACCCAGCTATCGAAAATCTGGATCACGTCGGCCCCGGCCGCCACTTGAAGACGGCAATACTCTTCGAGCACCGCGACGATCTTGTCCAGCAGCAAGCGCCACGCAGTGGTATCCGAGTACATCATCTGCTTGGTGTGAATGTAATCGCGCGAGCCGCCGCCCTCGATCATGTAGCTGGCCAGCGTGTAAGGCGCGCCACAGAAGCCGATGACGCCCAGCCGATTTCGAAAATGCGCGGCTACTTTTTCGATTGCCTTGGCCACGTACGCCAGGTGCTCGGCGCGATCGGTGCGCAGAGCGGCAACGTCCTCGGCGGTCCGCACAGGGCGATGCACCACCGGTCCTTCGCCGGCCTGAAACTCGAAGTCCAGGCCCATCGGCTCCAGCGGCAGCAGCAGGTCGGCAAAGATGATGGCCGCGTCCACGCCCAATTTCTCTGCCGCGGTGATGGTGACCTCGGCGGCAATCTCCGGCTGCTTGCAGATTTCCACCAGCGTATGGTGCTTGCGAACCTCGCGGTACTCCTGCATGTAGCGCCCGGCCTGGCGCAGAAACCACACCGGCGTGCGATCTACGGGCTGGCGCAGGCAGGCGCGGATAAAACGGCTGCCGTTCGGGTTGGCCTCGGGAGCGGTTTCGGCTGCCGGGTTCGGATTGGTTGGGTTCATACAGAGTCGATTTTAACGGTCATGCGGGCGTGAATGCGCTTCAATCTCGACTCTTTCGAAAGCACTGGCTTATATCGCCGGAACCAGGTGGCCTGCGAAGCGCCTGAAACAGACCACGCCAAAGCTCGACCAGACAAAAATCGGCCCCCGTGATGAGCGGGGGCCAAATAGCCTTGGTTCTCTCGTTATTCGAGAGCTTGATTGGCGGCCGAACGGCAGGGGAGCCGCCGGTACGGATGGAGCCTCGGGGGGAGGGCTGTGGCCTTTAGGGCCGTTCCTCCGCGCCGGTCGCGGAAGTGGCGTCATGGGGAGACGCGCCTTCCTGGGCCGCCAATGTGTTTTCCATCAACCGAATGCGCACGCAGCTTACCTTTACAGGCTTGGTCTCATCCGAGTCCGAATCCATGCCTGGAACAGGTGCGTTGCCGAGAGCAACCGCGTGCAAACGGTAGACGGGAATCTCATGTTCAACTACGAGGTAGCGATTAACCGCCTCGGTCAAACGCCTGGAGCTTTGTATGCCGGTGTTGCCGGTCAGAGGGGAATATCCCTCAATTTCCACGATGTATCCCTTGCGCCCGGTCAGATTGGCCGCAAAGTCATCGAGCTGTTTGCGAGCAGCCGGCCGAAGAATCGCCTGGCCGCCGTGAAACGCAATTTCCACCTCAGTCGCCTGGTGGTATTGATCCAGGCCGCTCACTGTGGAGTTCAACCGGTCCACATGGCCGGCCGCGCCCTGCGCCGTGGTTCTGGCATTTTGCGCCTCGTTGCCGGCGTTCATTGCCAATTGGTTGGCTTCGTCGGCTCTGGACTGGGCCCGGCGAATGCCCGCCTGCGACCGTGCATCCAGATCCCGAATATCGCGCCCGTTCCTGGCGTTTACCTCATCCAATTCGTTGACCTGGCCCTTGATGGGCTCCACGCGGTCATTGACCCACTTTTTGCGCGCAAAAGGATTGACCCGGCCCCAGAATCCCTCTTTCGGCTGGTTGACATGCGCCGGAGCGGTCATGGGGACGGGAGGTTCATCGGATGCCATGGGGGAGGGCTGCTGATCCATGGCAGCTGGGGTGGTCTGTTGATCTGGCGCAGTCTGCCCTTTTTGCGCCAGGGCGGTGAGTGGAAACGCAGATACCAGCAAAATAAGTGCAAGCTGGCTTGGGAATAAGGGTCGAAATGATTCGAAGGTTTTCATGAAATGACACCCTCCCGGTTGTGTGTGTCCGCCAGGGCAGCGCGGAGTGAGCTGTACTGTCCGCTCGCCTTTAGGGATTGCAACTCGCGCGCCAAACCTTGCGGCACGGGAAAAAATCTAAGATGCCCTTTGGATTGTTTAACTTGGCGCGCAGTTTTAGCAGCAGCCTATGCGACCTGAGCGCTCGTCCTGCTCGTCTCGCATGTAAATCTTTCCAGGCACGGTAGTTTCTACCCGGTAAATTCGCCGGAATGGCCTATCGAGTCTCGACGTGGAGGATGCGAATCTCGGGATAGGCGCCGTCCCAGTCGGGCTTGACGCCATCGAAGATCAGCCGAAATTCCCGCTCGTCGCCGGGCTTGAGCGGGGCCGCTGAGACCGGCTCAAGATCCACATAAGGCTCGCGCACCCGGATCAGCTTGAGGGACTGCGTCTCGTTCTGCGCCACCTCGTGCGCCAAATCGCGGAAGAGCACCTGCACTGTTACGGCGGTGACGGTACGCGCGCCCTGATTCGTGATGTGGCCATCCAGGTAAGTGACCTTGCTTCCCGCCAGGTTGCCGGCTTCGCTCATCGCAAAACGAGTGAGCGAAAGACTCTGCGCATAAGGGTCCAGAGGCGCGGAAATCGGCGCCACCGTGATCTTGCCGCGGGTGCTGGCGTGCTGCAGGCTGAGGACAGCCACCACGGCAACCACCACCACGATGCCGGCAGCCAAACCCAGCGGCAGCCAGTTGCGCTTCTCCTTTTCGGCAGACGATACGAGTTCAGGACCAAGGCTCACGACCGAAATTCTACACCAGTTACTGAACAAGTTCCCCACGCTGCTCTTGTTTTGAGGAATATTATGGAATCACGTGATACTGATCGATAGATTCGTCACTCTTTTGGATGCTTGCGGTTTTAGACGCCTGGCAGTAAGGAGGAGAGAATGGCAGCGAACAATTCCCAAGGCAAGACGCCAACCTACACGTTCCAGGGCAGCTCACCGGCTGACCAGTTTCTAGAAATGGCTCGCATCCACCACCTGGAAGCAAACCAACTATTTGACCGCGCAATCGAAGCGCAGGCCGAGGACCGCCAGGAAGAAGCCAAGTTGTTGAAGGACCTGGCGATCTCACGGCGAGCGAGGGGCGACGAGTTCGACCTGGCGGCCAGAGGCCAGTGCGACGATCCGATTGTGAGTGAAATCAATGATGGTCTGGAAGAGACGAAGGCTCTATTCAAACCCTACACGCCATCAGTGATGACAGAAGAGGAACTGCGCTTCACTGAAGTGCCTGAAGACTTGAAACGGCCCCCGTTAGGGCGGATTGCCCGCGCCGTGGCCTGGGTCGGAAGTTTGGTATCAAGATAAGCTGGCCGCACCTTTGTCAGGCGCAACTTCACATTTCAATCTCAGCGCCGGCGTGGCAGCAATCGACAAACTGATGGCGGCAGCCGGTAGAGTGCTGCGTCCTTCCTTTCCTCCAGCAGGGACACGCTCCGGATTTATGCTCATCAGCGGCATTCGAGCGTTACTATAGAAACCTTCCCGTCTGTTCCGTTCTGGTCAACAGGCTGTCGCCTTTTAGTTCTTGACCGATAAGCAAATCGACGCCACAATTTGTTCGTTTCTTCACCCTTTCCTCGCATCGTTCGAGGGATTCTGGTGTCTAAACAGGCAGGTGGTAGAACTCGTCAGGTTCGGAACGCGTAACCCTTGCCGGAAGGCATTGAAAGGCAGGCCCAAAATGCGAACTTCCCTCCATGCCGTATCGATTTCGATGCCACCGCCCGTCGGCCGCCAAAGACGCCACTGGCAAACAGAAGATCTTGTCTATCAAGGTGTCACTGTCGCCGCGATTCTGGTGGTGCTGGGAAGCCTGTTCTGAAGGCCGCAATTATCCAGCGGGGAACAGGAAGAACGGCTCTCTAAGCTTCATTCGGTTCGCGCCGCGCGGAACATGGCCGCGATGTGCCAGCCGAGGGTCGCGAAAACCGCCGTGAGGAACACCGGCACGAGCGCAGGCGACAGTTTCCCCTCGCCCTGACGAATCGATTCGATAATGGACCATTGAATCCACGCAAAGAGACAGACAAGTTCGACTTTCAACCACGCGATCATCTGCAGGGTCAGAGCCGCCAGGCGAGCCTGATTCTCGACGGTCAACCGGACCGGGTAGTTGAAGGCCCTGGGAAACTGCGCCAGGATCGAGATGAGCAGATAGAGCCCCGCAGCCACAACCGGCAAAAGCCACAGCGTAGAAGGCGGACCCCAGCCGTTGGGATTGCCGGCCGCGTCGAAGTGAGTGGGAATGCGGCCTGGCAGTGGGACTGGCCCGTTGAGGGCTTGCCAGGTGATCCAGAAAAGCACAGCCAAGGCTATCAGGCTGATCGCTTCCAGAGATTTGCGCATGGAGTCCTTTCCGTGGCGACTGTATCGAAACAATACAGTTTGTGCTGAAACGCTACATTCCGCAGGCGCTTGGTCGCCATTTTTTGCTTGGATTGTATCGGAACAATCCAGCCCGTCGAAGGTACCTGGCCCGCCTCCGGGTTCACCCAAAGCGGGCGCTCTTGACGCTCTGGCGGAAGTCTTCACCGCTCATCTCCACGCGAACACACATCTCGGCCAGCCGCGATCTCATGCGGTCGCCGATACGGTCGCCCAGGGTGTCCTCGTTTCTGGCGGGGTTGTTGCCCTTCGTATCGACCTTGAACCCGGCTCCTGCCGGCAGGTCGGGGTAATTCGTGGTGATGATGGTGGTTTGTTTGTCGTTGTAGCGGGTATTCAGAATCAGTGCCACCGTATCCCATACCCACTCATTGGGCTTTTGCGCGCCCAGATCGTCCAGCACCAGCACCTCGGCGCTAAAGACCGGCTTGAGCAGTTCAAGTTCGGTGGTCTGGACCTGGGAGTTGTAGCTGTTCTGGATGCCCTTGAGCAGCTCGCGATAATCGCAAAAGAGCCCGCGAACGCCGCGTTCCTGCACCAGGCGGGAAAGCACACCCACGGCCAGGTGAGTCTTGCCCAATCCCGCTGTGCCCACAAAAAGAAGGCCGTTTCCGGCAGTATCGACCGGGTAGGCCTCGGCGAACTTTCTCGCGGTCCACTTGGCCTTCACCAGGGAAGGATTGGCCCCGTTGAAGTCGGTCACATAAGTGTCTAAAGAACAATGGCGGTAGCGCTCGGGGATGTGGGCGGCGGACAGGCGACGCTCCTGCCGCTCCATCTCCTGGCACTCGCAGGCGCGCGAAACCCATTGCCCTTGAGTGTTGACCACCCGCACCAACCCCACTCCATCGCAAATCGGACATTCAGTCATCTGCTTTCAAGCCTAGCGCAAAGGGCCGCGCGGCGCGCCGGTGCAGGTCCGGTTCTCAATTGTGGAAAAGGCTACGCCATTTCTAAGCGCCATTCCTTACAATCAAAACTGCGCGGAATGCCGCATCTGGTCCGCGCATACATGGAGACTTCCTAGTGAAACGTGCCGCTTTGCGTGTAGCTTTTGCAGTCATCGTCCTCGTAAACCTGTTTTCTGCCTCCGCTCTCAAGGCACAGACTCCCGCTGCCGCGCAGGATGCCAAAGTTCCCTGCGCTACGCCCGCTGCGCCCCCGGTTTCTGACTGGCAAAAGGCTCATAACGAGCGCTTGAAGAACGATTTCCCCTGGCTCGCGAGATTCAAGGATGCCGATCTGGCGCTTCCTCCTCCCGCCGCCGGTGAAAATCGCGTGGTCTTCATGGGCGACTCCATCACGCAGATGTGGCAGATCGAAGGTCCGGAGGGATCGTTCCCCGGCAAGCCTTACATCAACCGCGGCATCAGCGGGCAAACCACCCCGCAGATGGTGCTGCGCTTCCGTCAGGACGTAATCGCGCTCAAGCCCAAAGTGGTGGTGATTCTCGCGGGGATCAACGACATCGCGGGCAACACGGGGCCGGAGACGCTGGAGCAGATTGAGGACAACCTGGCTTCGATGGCCGACCTGGCCACGGCCAATCAGATTCGCGTGGTGCTCTGCTCGACCTTGCCGGCCTTCGAAATCACGTGGCATCCGGGCGTGACACCTGCACTCAAGGTGCTGGCGTTGAATGAGTGGATCAAGGCCTACGCGGCCCAGAAGGGTTACATCTACGTGGACTATCACTCGGCCATGAAAGACCAGCGCGACGGCCTCCCGCCAGCGCTCAGCAAGGACGGCGTGCACCCCAATCCGGCCGGCTATGCCATCATGACGCCGCTGGTTGAGGCGGGAATTGAGAAGGCGCTGAAAGAGCAGTGAATAGTGGCTAGTGATCAGTGGTCCGCGGTCGGTGGAATTATTGGCGCGATTTTCCACTAGTTAGGCGGCCTCCTTTCGGTAGTGAAAAGCAGCTCGCTCGCCTTGAGGAATACTAGCCACTGACCACTGACCACTAACCACTAGATTGCTAAACTGCCCAAATCCCCCTACAATAGAAGCATTGCAGGAAAGGTCTGTTCAGAGCGATGCCCAAGGAAAAGATTCACCCCAATTACGCCGCGGTGTCCGTCAAGTGCGCCTGCGGAAACAGTTTTGAGACCCGTTCGACCCATAAGGGCGACATTCACGTGGAAATCTGCTCGGTTTGCCACCCGTACTATACCGGCAAACAGCGCCTGGTAGACACGGCTGGCCGCGTTGAGCGCTTCCGCCGCAAGTTTGCCAAGTCCGACGGCGCCAAGGAAGCAGCAGCGGCCAAGTAACCGCCCCGGCAACCGGCAGGAACGAATGGGCCTCCGCCATAGCGGAGGCCTCGTTGTGTTGGTGCGGGGCGAGAAGTCTAATGGCAAGCCACAAATTTTGATTGTGAGATTGGGTTCACTATGCGGCACGCAAAACGCTTGGTTCAGTCCGCCATCACCATCGACGGCTTTTCGCTGATCTGGCGTCTGCACCGCGAGCAGCAGCTATCGACCACCGATGGGTGGAGGGGCGTAGCCATTCATGTCAGCGTGGCCGAAGGCATTCGCCGTGAGCTTCACCTGGAGTATCCGGCGGTGCAGACGCAGAAGGTTGGCTACACCAGAACGGATTTTGTCCGGCAAAATATCTCACCGGCCAAGGTGCAGGCTCACATCCGGCGGGCGATAGAGGCTGGTTGGGACCCGGAGTCGCGGGGCAAGCCGTTTGTTTTTGAAGTGGATGAGCTGCCCGGCTGACGCGCGTTTGTTGTAAACGAGGTTTCATGGCTGGCAAGGGCTTTACCGTGAAGAAGAACTGGGACAATCCCCGGGAGCACACGATGCCCGCCGAAGCGCGGGTTCCGGCCGAAGTGCGCCTGGGGTCGGTTCTGGTAGCTCCGGCCACGGTGCTCGCGCCCATGGCCGGCGTCACGGACACCGTATTCCGCCGCTTCATTCGCCACGCCAGTTTGTTCACGACGGCCGCTCAGTCTGCTGTCAAACACAATTCGGAAGGAAGCCTTAATTCGGAGGGAGCCGGGGGGTTCAACCCCCGTATAACGCCCGGAGAATCAGGGCGGGCTTTAGCCCCGGAACTCATCGACGCCGCCGTAACCAATGCCCAGTCCGGCTGCGGCCTGCTGATGACCGAATTCACTTCGGCTGACGGCCTGGCCCGCATGCGGGAGAGCAAGCGCCAGCGCTATCTGACCTTCTACGATGACGAGCATCCCATCGGCGCGCAACTCTTCGGAGCCAATCCCGAGACGCTGGCCGAGGCTGCGCGAATTGTCGAGGAGACCGGCTTCGACCTGGTGGACCTGAACCTCGGCTGCCCGGCCAAGCGGGTTGTCGGCTCCAACGGCGGCTCGGGCCTGCTGCGCGACCTGCCACGCATTCAGGAGATTTTCAAGGCCGTGCGCAAGGCGGTCACGATTCCTTTCACGGTAAAGTTCCGGCTGGGCTGGAATGACGCCGACATTGTTTGCCTGGAACTGGCGCGTATGGCCGAGAGCGAGGGACTGAACGCCGTCGCGCTCCATGCCCGCACCCGCGAGCAGGGTTACAGCGGCCAGGCGCGTTGGGAGTGGATTGCGCAGGTCAAGCAGGCGGTAAAGATTCCGGTCATCGGCAACGGGGACATTCAAACTCCCGAAGCCGCCGTGGCCATGGTGGCCGAGACCGGCTGCGATGCTGTGATGATTGGGCGCGCCGCGCCGGCCAACCCATGGATCTTCCGCCAGATTGCGCAGTACACAGCCACCGGCAGCTACGAGCGGCCCACAGCCGAAGACCGTTACCGCATGATCCGCGCCTATTTCCAGATGCTGCTGGACGAGGCCGAGGCCACCAAGGACCTGCCCCGCGCCGCACGGCTGGGCGAGACTGCCGGCAAGATGAAGCAGTTTGCCACCTGGTTCACTCACGGCGTGGCGGGCGGCGCAAAACTCCGGGCAGCCATCTATCAAGCGCGAACCGGCGCCGAAGTGCTCGCCCAGGTTGACGCCTTTTTCACCGCCCAGCTTGCCTCCGGCGCGGAGCCCGTTGCGTCCCCGGAAGACGCTGTCGCCGCGAACTTTCCAGCTAATATGCTGGTCTGCGACTGAAGCAGAATCAAGGCAATTGCCAACGCTCTCCGCCGGGTGGAATACTTGAGTCGGAATCGGCCTGTGCGTTTACGCCGGCCGGATTCCAGGGAGTCTTCGCGTCATGACGACCATTTCCCTGGCGTTTCCCCACGCCGCGCCCTATCTGATTGAACAGGATTACGCCTCCTACACCGAGGAGCAGCACGCGGTCTGGGCTGAGCTGGCGCGCCGCCGCATGGACCAGCTTGAGCAGCACGCCGCACGAGAGTATCTCGAGGGCTTCGAGCTTCTCGGCCTTTCGCTCGACCGGCTGCCCCGCTTGCGAGCGATCTCGGAAATCCTGGCACCGCGTACCGGCTGGCAGGCAACGGCGGTCAGCGGCTTCATGCCCGGCTCGGCATTTTTTGAAATGCTGGCCGCACGCCGCTTTCCTACCACCACGTGGCTGCGCCGGCGCGACTCGCTCGAATATACCCCGGAGCCGGATATCTTTCACGATGTCTTCGGACACGTGCCCATGTACGCCCATCCGGTCTTCGCGGATTTTCTGGCGCACTACGGGCAGCTCTGCGCGCGTATCAGCGACGAGGCTATTCTCGAACTCATCGGCCGCGTCTTCTGGTATACGGTCGAATTCGGTCTCATCCGCCAGGAGGGCCGCGTGAAGGTTTACGGCAGCGGACTTATCAGCTCCAACGGGGAATGCACGAACGTGCTGAATGGCGGTTGCGAGGTGCGTCGCTTTGAGCTCGAAGAGGTGCTTCGCACCCCGGTCAAAGTGGACGAGATGCATAAGCATCTCTTCGCCATCGAGAGCTTCGATGAAGCCTACGAAGCAATGCACACGATTGAAGCCCGCATCGACAAAGGAGTTCCGCTAACAAATTAGGGCAATATAACATACTTGGCAAAATGACAGGATATGGCAGGCGTTGGCGGGATTCAACGGTACGCGCTCTACGTAAGGCTATGCTCTCGGCTTTGGAGATGCTCTGCAAAGTGCTCGATTGGGATAGCTTTGTCGCATTCCCGACATAAGACCGCGACGGGAACAGGTCGGCTATTGTGATTATTTGGGCAAAATTTAATGTCCGGGTTTCCAAACCAAATCAATCCGCATTCGGGACACTGAAAAAAGCCGCTTCGTTCGGCATCTTTAATCAAGCAGTCTGGGCGAAGTAACTTGAGAGTTGTCATAAAACTATCTCCTTTCGGGTTTAGGCGTGAATGCATACTCTAAACGCGATCAGCCTGCTACCTTGAATCCCTGCGCAGGATCAACCCCCAAATTGCTGACGCGACCCCGATAGCAATTTCGATCTGGGCTCCAGTGCTCCAACCGGCCCATCCAATTGAACCCGAATGCGATTCAAAACTAAAAATCCCAAAAGCCGCTAATCCGGCTCCAAGTACGATCAAAGGAATAGCCATTTTCTTCATGTCACTTCCCGTTCGCCGTTAACTTGCCGTTCTGCCGTTGCCATTCGGCCTCGCGGCGCTGCATCCCCTCTTAAAAGACGGTAAACATTTTGCGAACGGCGTTGTCGAGCCCTTTGGCTTCCGTGTTTCCAGGTACCAGCCGCGCAGTTAATGGCTTCATGGCGTTATCATAGCGCAATCGCGAAACATAGGAGAATTATCCCGTGAACGAAAAAGAACTCCTGCTTGTATTGACGATCTGCGATTTACTCGACAAATCCACCACTGCCAGGTCTGTTCTGAGAGCATATGAACGCGCTGAGAGACTTCTTGAGCGCGAGCATCAACGCCAAGCTGAACCACGGGCCCGAAATCAGGATTGAGGTCATAACTTCCTTCCATTGAGGCCGGGGGACCCATCCTTTTCCCGTTCTTTGCGGAAAGGGTGGGAGTCAGACGCGCTCGACCGCCATCGCCACGGCGTTGCCGCCGCCCAGGCACAGCGCAGCGATGCCCCTCTTTTTCCCCAGCCGCTTCATTGCATACAGCAGCGTAGTCAGCACGCGTGCTCCGCTGGCGCCGATGGGGTGACCAATGGCCACTGCGCCGCCCTGCACATTGACCTTTGCGGGATCGAGTCCCAGGTCGCGGTTCACGGCCAGCGCCTGCACGCTGAAGGCCTCGTTCAGCTCAAACAAATCCACGCTATCGAGCGGCCAACCCGCCTTTGCCGCCGCCTTGCGCACGGCTTCAATCGGCGCCAGGCCAAACCACTCCGGCGCGCCGCCACTGGTGGCCTGCGCGCGAATCAAAGCCAGCGGCGCAATGCCCAATTTCGCGGCCCGCTCTGCGCTGGTGACCACCAAAGCCGCAGCGCCGTCGCTTACGCCCGGCGAGTTGCCGGCCGTCACCGTGCCACCACCCTGAAAAGCTGGCTTGAGGCGCGCCAAAATATCGACCGTGGTCTCCGGCCGAATCGACTCGTCAGCATCGAAGATGCGCGGTTCCGCTCCCTTTTTCGCAGGCGGAATCTCGACGGGCAGAATCTCTTCCCGGAAGAAACCTTCCGCCGTGGCCGCAGCGGCGCGGCGGTGCGACTCAGCCGCAAAAGCGTCCTGCTCTTCGCGGCTGATGCCGTAGCGGGCCGCAATCTTCTCCGCGCCCACGCCCATGTGGAAGTTGTTGTAGGCCTCCCATAGGCCATCCTGGATCATCGAGTCCACCAGCGCGCCGTTGCCCATGCGGTAGCCGGCGCGTGCCTGAGGCAGCAGATAGGGCGCGTTGGTCATCGACTCCATGCCGCCTGCGACAACCATCTCGGCGTTCTCCGTTTGGATGGCCTGCGCGGCCAGCGCCACAGCCTTCAGGCTCGAACCGCAGACTTTGTTGATGGTGAGCGCGGCTACCTGATCGGACAATCCGCCGTAGATCGCGGCCTGGCGCGCCGGAGCCTGCCCCAGGCCGGCCTGCAAAACGCAGCCCATGATGCACTCGTCCACGGCTTCCGGCTCAATGCCCGCCCGGCGCACAGCCTCGCGCACCGTAAGCGCGCCCAACTGCGGCGCGGAAAAAGACTGCAATGAACCCTGGAATCGGCCCACAGGAATGCGCGTCGCTGAGATGATTGCAACTTCTCTCATTTGTGTAGCCTCGCTCGGCAGGAATCCGGCGGCACAACTATGCGCAAAGGGACGCAGGGCTTCGC
>Ga0326727_10019485_pt1 | contig 13628 bp, 10 predicted proteins | sample MB2enrmetagenome_FD_207643 | JGI IMG/M metagenome (GOLD analysis project Ga0326727, IMG submission 207643) | Lab enriched peat soil microbial communities from McLean, Ithaca, NY, United States - MB29MY | ecosystem: Environmental > Terrestrial > Soil > Wetlands > Peat | place: USA: New York... | reverse complement strand
CGTCCGGCTCGACCGCGGGCACGACGCCCAATGCGGTCACCTCCTCGGTCGGCGCCAATGCCATCCCGCTCAGCGCATTTACGCAAATGCAAAATACCACCGAGGCGCTTTCCGTCAACCATCAGGGGCAGTTCCCGTCGGTCACGGTGTCGTTCAACCTGGCCTCGAATGCCTCGCTGGGAACGGCGATCAGCGACATCGAAAATGTGGTCAAGAACCTCCACTTCCCTGCCAGCTTGCAATCCGATTTCCAAGGCACGGCGGCGTCCTTCCACAATTCGCTCTCCAACGAGGCGCTGCTCATTCTCGCCGCTCTGGTTGCTGTCTACATCGTTCTGGGCGTCCTTTATGAGAGTTTCATCCATCCCATTACCATTATTTCCACGCTGCCCTCGGCCGGCGTGGGTGCGTTGCTCGCGCTTATGATCTGCCGCGAGGACCTGAGCGTGGTGGGAATCATCGGCATCATTCTGCTCATCGGCATCGTAAAGAAAAACGGCATTCTGATTGTGGACTTTGCGCTGGAGGCCGAGCGCAAGCATGGACTGGATTCGACAGAGGCGATCTACCAGGCAAGCTTGCTGCGCTTCCGGCCGATCATTATGACCACCATGGCCGCGCTGCTGGCCGGCATTCCGCTGGCGGCCGGAACCGGCCTGGGTTCGGAATTGCGCCGGCCGCTGGGCATCGCCATGGTCGGCGGCTTGCTGTTGAGCCAATTGCTCACGTTCTACACCACGCCAGTGATTTACATTTTCTTCGACCGGCTCGGGCAGCGGGTCATGGGCCGTCGTCTTTCCAAGATTCAGCTCGACAGCGAGCTGCCTCCCGGCACGGAGAGCGCATGAACCTCTCGGCCCCATTCATCCGGCGACCCGTGGGCACCACGTTGCTCACCATTGCGGTGGCCATCGCAGGTGGGATGGCGTTCGTCGTTTTACCGGTGGCTCCATTGCCGCAGGTGGACTTTCCCACCATCAGCGTCCAGGCTGGTCTTCCCGGAGCGAGCGCGGAGATCATGGCGGCGTCAGTGGCTACGCCGCTGGAACGCCAGTTCAGCCACATCGCCGGCATCACCGAGATGACTTCATCGAGCTCGCTGGGTTCGAGTTCGGTAACGCTGCAATTCGATCTCAGCCGCAATATTGATGGCGCGGCCCGCGACGTGCAGGCTGCCATTAACGCTGCGCGGACCTATCTCCCTGCGAATCTGCCCTCCAATCCTTCCTACCGAAAGGTGAATCCTGCAGATTCGCCGATCATGCTTCTCAGCCTCACGTCAGACAAGTACGACGTAACGAAGCTCTATGACCTTGCCTCCACCGTCCTGGAGCAGAAGGTGTCGCAGATTCAAGGTGTCGGGCAGGTGGGAGTGCAAGGCGCAGCCACACCCTCCGTACGCGTCGAGGTCAATCCCACCAAGCTCGAAAGCTTCGGGCTCACGCTCGGTAGCGTGCAATCGGTGCTCAGCCTGCAAAACTCGCACTCGCCGAGAGGTCAACTCTCCGACAACGGCGTCAGCGAAGACATCATCACCAACGACCAGATTTCCGAGGCGGCAGACTACCGTCCGCTGATTGTCGGATATCACAACGGCGAGGCGATCAAGCTTTCGGATGTGGCTGATGTCGAGGACTCGACGCAAAACCTGCGCTCTGCCGGATACGCGGATGGAAAAAGGGCTATATTCGTCACCATCTTCCGTCAGCCCGGCGCCAACATTATTCAGACCGTGGACCGCATCAAGACGCAACTGCCATTTCTCGAGGCGGTGCTTCCCCAGGGCATCACCACGACGATCGTTCTTGACCGCACGACCACGATTCGCGCCTCGGTTTCTACCGTAGAGAAGGCGCTGGTTGGGTCCGTCTGCCTGGTGGTGCTGGTGGTTTTTGTATTTCTGCGCAGCCCTCGCGCCACGCTCATTCCGAGTGTTGCCGTGCCGACCTCGCTGATCGGAACCTTCGCCGCGATGTACCTGTTCGGCTATACCCTCGACAATTTGTCGCTGATGGCGCTCACCATCGCCACCGGGTTTGTGGTTGACGACGCGATTGTGGTCATGGAGAACATCACCCGGCACGTCGAAAGCGGCATGAAGCCCTATGACGCGGCGATGAAAGGCGCCTCGGAGATTGGTTCTACGATTTTCACCATCAGCATGTCGCTGATTGCCGTTTTCATTCCCATCCTCCTGATGGGCGGCATCATCGGACGCCTCTTTCGCGAATTCGCGGTGACGCTTTCAACAGCCATCTTGATCTCAATGGTCATTTCTCTGACCGCGACACCGTGCATGTGCGCGCATGTCCTCAGAGCGCACAAGGAAGGCGAGAAGCACAACTTTCTTTACCGGGCCAGCGAAAACACCTTCAACGGCATGGTTTGGATTTACCGGCGTTCTTTGACTTGGGTGCTGGACAATCCGGGCCTGATTCTGATTGTCCTTCTTCTCACCATCGCGCTCAATGGCCTAGTGCTCTTCAAGATTCCCACCGGATTCTTCCCACAGCAGGATACGGGCGTCATTATGGGTCAGGTGCAAGGGCCGCAGGACGCATCTTTCCCGTTTATGAACTTTTCGAGTATTTCGCTGGTCAACATCGTCAAAGCCGATCCCGCCGTGGCGCACGTCAACGCTTACACCGGAAGCGGCAACGCCGGCTTCATGTTCATTGCGCTCAAGCCCCTCGGCAGCAGTTGCACGGAGAGCCTGAAGTGCGCGGTACGCCAGACCTCGGCGATGGATGTGATCAACCGCCTGCGGCCGAAGCTGAACAAGCTGCCGGTGGCCACGGCTACCCTGCAGCCTGCGCAGGATCTGCGCATCGGCGGACGCGGGGGCGGCGCGCTTTATCAATACACGATCCAGGCAGACAACACTGCCGATCTGGCACATTGGGGCCCAATCCTTTACGCAAACATGCAGAAGCTTCCCGACCTCCAGGACGTGAACACCGATCAGCAGAACGGTGGCCTGCAAGAAATGCTCAATTACGATCGCGTTACCGCCGCCCGATTGGGCCAGACCCCGCAATCGCTGAACAGTTCGCTTTGCAGCGCGTTTTGCCAATCTGAAGTCTCTGTCATCTATACGCAGCTCAACCAGTATTACGTGGTGATGGAAGTGGCCCCGCAGTACTGGCAGGATCCTTCGGGGCTGAACAATATCTATTTCATTTCGAGGAAAGGTTCATCGGGCGCAGGGCTCATGACGATGTCGCCGCTGTTTTCCGTCATCAAAGCCCACACCAACACTACCCCGCTGCAGGTGCCCCATACCGGTCTCTTCCCGTCGGCTACCGTCTCCTTCAACATGCGCAGCGGCGCCTCGCTGAGCGACGCCGTCAGCGAAGTGACGCAGATGGAGCAGCGCTTGGGAATGCCGGGAACGGTACGCGGATTCTTTGCCGGAACTGCCCAGGCTTATCAGCAATCGCTGTCGACGCTTCCGATTCTCGTAGTCACCGCGTTGCTTTCCGTCTTCATCGTGCTGGGCATTCTCTATGAGAGCCTGGTGCACCCGCTGACCATCATTTCCACACTGCCCTCTGCAAGCGTCGGCGCCATGCTGGCGCTGATGATCTTTCACATCGATCTCAACGTCATCTCCATCATCGGTATCATATTGCTCATCGGCATCGTGAAGAAGAACGCAATCATGATGATCGATTTCGCGCTGCAGGCGGAACGACTGGAAGGCAAGTCGACGCGCGACGCCATTTTCAGCGCCTGCATGCTGCGCTTCCGGCCGATCATGATGACCACCATGTGCGCCATTTGCGGGGCTTTGCCGCTGGCCTTCGGGACGGGCACCGGCTCGGAGCTGCGCAAGCCTTTGGGAATCACCATTGTGGGGGGACTGGTTTTGAGCCAACTGCTCACGCTTTACACCACCCCTGTGGTTTATCTGTATATGGACCGGCTGCGCCTGCGCGCGCTGGGCCGGACGCACGACACACTGCCGCCAACCGCGGAAGAAGCGGTGTCGTAACACGTGAAGGACGTTGACCATGCCTGAGCTGAAGACCATGCCGGAGCTGAAGAATCGCACCACGCTTTTATTCGCCGCCAGCACGCTGAGCCTGCTTGCGCTTCTCTCCGGCTGTCGGGTTGGCCCGCCGTACCATGCGCCCGCGCCGACGGCAGTGACCGCGCCCAACTACAAGGAATCGACCGTCAATTTTCACGATGCCGGCGGCTGGAAGGTGGCCAGCCCCCAGGACGCCATGCTGCGCGGCAACTGGTGGGAGGTCTTCAACGATCCCGAGCTGAATGCGCTGGAAGAACAGCTCAATATCAATAACGAGAACCTGAAGGAGTATTTCCAGAATTACATGGCGGCTCGCGCCCAGATCGCCGAGGCGCGCGCGCAGTACTGGCCCACGATCACTGCCAATCCAACTTGGAGCCGGTCAAAAAGTTCCGGTTCGTTGAGTAATTCCACGCAGGCAAACCCTGGAAAGCAATCCACGCTTTGGAATGCTCCGATTGACGTTTCCTGGACGCCAGACTTTTTCGGCAAGATCCGCAACGAGGTGCGGGAGGAGACGTATGCCGCGCAGGTGAGCGCTGCCGATCTGCAATTGGAAAAGCTGACCGAGCAAGCCAGCCTGGCTGAATATTTCTTCGAGATTCGCGGCCAGGACATGCTGCAGCAAATCCTTAATGAGACCGTGGCGGACGATCAGAAATCGCTCGACTACAACCAGGCCCAGTACGACACGGGTGTGGGCGATTACATCTCCGTGGCCGAGGCCAAGACCACGCTGGAGGCGGCGCAGTCGGCGGCCATCAATGTGGGACTGTTGCGCGCGCAATATGAGCATGCCATCGCGATGCTCCTGGGCAAGATACCAAGCGATTTTTCCATCCCCGTAAAGCCGATGGTCTACGTAGCGCCCCCCATTCCCACCGGCGTTCCTTCGCAGCTTGTCGAACGGCGTCCTGACATTGCCGCGGCCGAGCGCACGCTCGCCGAGGCCAATGCGGTCATCGGCATCGGCTACGGCGCTTTCTTCCCGCAAGTGACAATCAGCGCCAATGGTGGACTCCAGAGCTCTACGTTGACCAACCTGTTTAATGGACCCAGCCGCACCTGGTCCATCGGGCCGTCGGTTTCAGAGGTGATCTTCAACGGCTGGCTCTACAGAGCCGAACTGCACCAGTACGAAGCGGCGTATAACGCGGACCTCGCCAATTATCGACAGGTCACGCTCACCGCCTTCCAGCAGGTTGAGGACTATTTAGCGGCCACCCGCATTTATTCGCAACAGATCCTGCGTCAGCAGCTGGCGGTGAAGGACGCCCAGGATTATCTGAGCCTGGAATTGGTCCGCTACAACACCGGCGTGGATCCGTATGTCGATGTTGTGATCGCCCAGAATACGCTGCTGAGCAGTCTGGAGACGCTGAATTCGCTGCAGGTGGAGGAAATGACATCGGCGGTCCAGCTGGTGCAGGCGCTGGGCGGAGGATGGGACCGCACACAGCTTCCCACACCGCAGCAGGCCGGAGCCAAAACCGCGAATGCCGACTATACGCCTCAGAAGTAGCTTCCAGCTCGTAGCCTTTTGCTGTTAGAAGTTGGCGCACGAGATTCGACGGGGCCGGCTTCCTGCCGGACTCTCTTGGGCTGGGATAAGCTAAAGGCTAGAAGCTAAGTGCTGTTCTTATTGGGCCGGCCTGTAGCAGATGGTATCGCCATCGAGCCGGTACTCTGCCGAACAGGAGTCGCCTCCGCAAATCATGGTTTCGCCGCCGTAAAGTTGATGGCGGGTGATGAGCCCCAACGTCCCGCAGCGCGGGCACGACATCACGGCTACGTAGGGATTTTGTGCCTGGCCCAGTTTGGCCTGGTTCTCCAGCACAAAAACCGTCCCTGGGTCCATTCTTTCGGGAATCCACTCTTCCAGAAACTGCAAGTCGGCTGCCATCGTTCCCTCCAGGTCCTTCCAGGGTTGATGGTTCCGAGCCGCGCGTCTGTTCCCACCCGGCTCCGTACTCTACAAGAAAGCAGGCTGCGAAACACTCGCCGGAAGAAATGCCTCCGGTCAACTCAGTGTCACCACGTGCGCGCGAGGATGTCAATACGAATCGACACAGGGGAGTGGCAAGTGGTATTCCCTGAGTTCGAATCGGACCGGTTGAAGCTAACGGGACACCGACGCCGCGGCCGCACCATGGGTGCGGGCAAACTCGTCGATCGCCATGTAGGTTTCCTCGTTGCGCAGGATGGCCTCAACGTATTCGCGGGTCTGTGTAAAGGGGATGGACTCCACAAACTCATCGATGCCCGAATACGGGCCTGCCGCCTGCCATTCTGTAACCCGATTGTCGCCCGCGTTGTAGGCGGCCAGCGCGTACTCCTGCACACCGCCAAATCTGTCCAGCATCTGCCTCAAATAACGCGTTCCCAGCCGGATGTTCATGTTGGGATCGAGCAACTGGAAGGTCTGAAAGTGGGCGATTCCCTCCTGCCGCGCCATCGAGCGGCCCACGGACGGCAACAGCTGCATCAGGCCGTAGGCGTTGGCATAGGAGATGGCCGTGGCATCGAACTCCGACTCCTGCCGGATGAGAGAGGCCACCAGGTAGGGATCGAGATTGTTTTTGGCGGACTCGGTCTGGATCGTGTTCCACCACGGCTCCGGAAAAAGAATCCGCCAGTACACCATCGGAATGGACTGAATGGAGACTGCCGCCGCATTCGGAATGGCCCGCTTGAGCGCACGCACCGCGCGGTAGGTCTGGCCATAGGAGGAGTAAATCTGCCCCTCGGCCAGCGCACTCCACGACGAGGAGTTGGGATCAGCCTTGATCTCCTGCGCAATGTATTCCGTCAGGCCGGCATTGGCCAGCAGCCGCGCCTTGGCCAAATGCGGGCTGTCCTCAGGAAAGCTATCGACAAGGTGCGGCTCCGGCAGCGGCTGAATGCGATCCAGTTGCGGTTGCGCCACGACCTGTGTGTTGCCCAGCGCAGCCAGCCGCTGCCGCGCCATCTGCGCATAGAAGAAGTGCTGGTAGGCGCGGTCGATGGTGCGGTAGTTGGCCGCGGCCAGAGAGGGATTGTGGTCCTGCGTCTCATACAAGCGCCCACGCCAATAGAGGGCGGAGACCGTTTCGGTAGCGCCGGGATAGAGGCGGATCTGCTCGTCGAAGATGTGCTCTGCGGCGGGGTAAAGTCCCAGCCGGTAGCTCAGCCAGCCGGAGCGCCAGTGGGCAGCGGAAGCGTTCTTGTCACTGGGAAAGCGCGCGGCCAGATCGCTGTAGTACTCGATGGCCGTCGGATAATCGCGCTTGAGCAGGTACATGTTGCCGGCGGAGAAGAGCGCGTCGGCCAGCCACGGGCTGTGCGGGAACCGAGACTCCATTTCGGCGACGATCTGCTTCAGATCGGCCGTGTCATCGCGATCGCGGGCCAGTTCCATGAGCAAGTCGAGCCGCCGCGCGCCGTTTTCGTCGGGCGTGTCGGGTAGCGCCCGCGCTTCCGCCACCGTCAACTGTTTGCGTTTGTACTGGCACGCGGCCTCCGACACGGCAAATCCGTTCCGCGTCTGCGCGTCGAGCCCCGGCGCGCGCTCCAGAACGCGAAACTGCTCGGACGCCTCGACGTAACGGCCCGCGTTGTAGTAGGCCTCGGCGAGGCTGCGCAGGTCAGCCGTGGTCAGCAACGCCTCGGCTCCCAGCTCCGTGAGCTTGGCGCGAGCCGTTTGCGCCTCAGGACTCAAGGGGTGGCCCAGCAGGAGCTGCTTGAAGGTGGTTTCCGCAGCCTGTTGCTGGCCCAGCGCCAATTCTACCTGGCCCTCGGCAAGCTGGAAACCGGGCCGGCTCACCGCCGCAGTGCCGGCGGCTGCGGCCAGCACCTGGCGCGCCGCGGTGTGATTTCCCAAGGCCAGCAGAACGGTGGCCTCCAGCTCAGGCTCCTGGGCATCGAAGATGCTGTCGGGATAGCGATCGGGAAAGCCGTGAAGGATGTTCTCGGCGGCCGCTTCGTCACCCGCCTCGTGGCTCGCCGCGGCGTCGAGAAAATCCGCGTAGTCGGCCAGTTCCCCATCGGCGCGCCGCGCCTGCGCCAGAGCGGTTTGCGCTTCGGCATAGCGCTTGTCGAGCAGGTACGCATGTCCCAGGGCCAGATAGGCCGCAGCCGCGGCCTCACCCGCATGGCCGTGCGCGTAGGCGGTCACTGCCGCGTAGGCTTCCGGCGTGCGCAGGGTCGCCAATTGCTGGGCCATCGGCTCCAGCTCTTTTGAGGCGACAAACGCCTGCTTCAAGCGCGCGGTGCGCGCCATGCGGGCCGCGCGGCTGGTCCGGCGCGTGGGCTTGTGTTTCGTGGCGGGTTTCCTGGTTGCCGCGGGCTTGGCGCTGTTGGACTGCGCGGTGCTGGAGCTGGAAGTGCCTGGGGCAGGGGTCACCGTGGATTGCGCCACAGCGGACCGCGCAACCATGAGCAATCCGAACAGAACCACAAGACTACCTGGACCGCGCCGGAGAGGCCGCGGGGAGGAGGAACAGAACATAATTCCACTTTATGCCGATCTGGATTGTACCGTCTCAGCCGGGGAACCAGTGACGTAACGGCTCGGTCCGCGTTTTGGGATTTGGTTCCCAGCCCCTGCGTCCATTACACTCATGTTTTACGGGCTCATTCGGACCGCTTCCAGCCTGTCAAATACAGGATTCACGGCGATTTTTCGCATCCGATTTCCATGTCGACCATCCAACCGTTAGCAGGACAAAACGAGCAGCACCCTGACGTCGCCCTGATCGAGAGGGTTCGCGCCGGGGATCTCTCGGCCTACGACACGCTGGTGCGCAAGTACGAGCGGCAGCTCTTCAGGATTGCGCAGCACATTACGCAGAACCGCGAAGATGCCGAAGACGTGATGCAGGATGCGTTTCTGAAGGCCTATGAGAAGCTGGATCAGTTTCAGGGGAACTCGAAATTCTACACATGGCTGGTACGAATCGCGGTCAACGAGAGCCTGATGCGGCTGCGCAAGCGGCGCACGGGCAAATTGGTCTCCATGGACGAGGATGTGCAGACCGAAGAGGGCAGCGTACCTCGCGACTTCGCCGACTGGGCGCCGAATCCCGAGCAGAACTACAACCAGTCCGAGCTGGCCGAGATCCTGAAGAAAACCATTCAGGGTTTGCCGCAGGGATTCCGCGTGGTCTTCGCGCTGCGCGATGTGGACGGGCTTTCGACCGAGGAAACCGCCGAGGCGCTGGGCCTGAGCGTTCCCGCGGTCAAATCGCGGTTGCTGCGCGCGCGGCTGCAACTGCGCGAGCGTTTGAGCCGCTACTTCAAACGCAAGACTCCGGCAGCTTCGCAATCTCAGGCTTCCGCGAAGGGAAACGGGCCCAGGGGAGACGGGGTTGAAGCATGACCTGCACTGAGTTTCTCGAGATTCTCGACGACGTGATCGATGAGTCCATCGCCGCGGAGACGCGTGCCGAGATCGAAGTCCACCTGAAAAAGTGCGGGCACTGCGAAGTCGTCCTCGACACCACGCGCAAGACCATCGAGATTTACCGCTGCCACGAGATTTACGAGCTGCCCACCGACGTAAGCGAGCGGCTGCATGTCGCGATCATGACGAAGTGCAGCAAAGCGAAGTAACAGCGTTCAGCCTCCAGCTTTCAGCCTTCAGCTATCAGCTTTTTCGCTTCGGAGTGCGCGGGGCGGGAGTTGGTGCGGATTTTTGCGTTTTGGGAGGTTTGCTGCGATCGACAAACTGCGCGGCGAGCCGAAGGCTGTTCAGGAGGACCTTGGCGCGGCATTCGTCGATGCGGCCGGAGGCAAGAACGCTCAGGACCATGGCGACGCTGTCGGAAATGCTGGCCAGGTCGTCCGGCGGCGGCAATTCCAAGGCGGGCCCATGGAGCCGGGCGTGGAAATAGCAGAACAGGGAGCCGCGCATGGCGGGTGACTTGCACCTGAGCCCGTTCGGTTGGACGTGACGGCAGTTCCGATACATGGTGCCCCCCTATGGGTATTTGAGTTAACTGCTTTGTTTTGAACGGGCGCGCAGCCCGCCAAGTGCAGCAAGCCGTTGAAAACATGCGAGTTGCCAAAAAAGACCTAGCAAACAAAGGGTTTATGCCGCGCTTTGCGGATTGATTTGCCGCGCAAAGCGCAATGCAGCGCCCACACGGGCAGATAAAATCCCGCAAGAGACGGGATGCCGCGAGGGCCCTTCGGCTCCACTTCACTCTCTGTAATCACAGTACGCGTTTCGCGGTAATTCTCTGCAAAACGCTTTATGCGTGGAAGATATGTGGAATGAGCAAGTTGCATGGAGAGACAGCGGCGCGGGGTCTTGACTTTGAATGGAGAGCAAGGGAACGAGCCGAAGGCGGCTTGTGGCTTGTGGCCGGTAGCTTGTAGCCCGTGGCCGGTAGATGCCGACTTTTGAGGCTCCCGGGCCTAGCAAGCTAGGATGGGGCACCCGACACAACCTCGTTCCTGGATGCTTGGGCGTTTTCCGGGACTTATTCGAACCGACAACCTCCGGACCGCGATCGGACGGAAGGGTCGGATCCAATTCGCCATTCCATGGTGAGATGATTGCAGCATTTTGGGCAAGCGGCTGGCGTTCTAAGATTGCTATATATATTCCCCGGGTGGATCTTGCTTTAGACTGAGGTCCTCCAGGCGCCACTGCTTATAGCCATCCAACATATGTCGCACAGAAAAGACGGTGTCGGCAACCGCCTCGCAATCGCGCAAATCGATGGAGCGCTGAAGGCCCTGTTTTGAGAAATTCCTCTCGAAGGTCATACGAAGTTCGCGAGCGTATTCCTCCGCCGTCGCTTTGCCTCCGAACACGATTGTTGAGTACACGATCTTGATTGAAAGCTCATACGGAACCTCATCGGACAGATGATTGTCTTCTGGGTCATACATCATCCAAATGCCGCTGATCGCCTCTGGATTCGCGGACCGTAGCTTTTTCTCGATTGGCTTCATCCGGGTGTTTAAGTCGTCGGGAAATGCCGCACGGTTGTAGCGTGCCGCCAGCCACCCCTGCAATATCTGTATGCCTTTTTTCGTGAGAACTGCACTTGGGTCAGGAACTACGTCGATCAGCAATCTTTTGTCAACGAAGGTCTTTTTAATAGCGCGTAGTTCAAGAACTTTTTTCATGCCGTCTTGCTCGTATTCGAGATGCAGTTTGCGCGGGTTCCGGCCGTGGGCTAGGCTCCCGTTCAACTCACCTATGCTTTGCCCTGGTATTAGTTCTACGTGGGGTTCAAATTCATACGGCTTCACTAGGTCGCAATCGTGGGAGATGACAACGACCACAAGATCGGGATTAACCTCGAGAGTCGATAAACCGAGCCGATCGTGCGCAGTCCTAGGAACAATTGATCCCTGTCCCAGCTTGATCGTCGCATCATCATCCCCGGAGGATGCGACAGGCTGTTCGCGGGACCTATCCATCAATTTCTTCCAGAATTGGCGTAGCCAATTCCATTAACGACGAAGAGTCATGGTTGTGACGACGCGTGGTTTGGTGTCCTGCAATAGATTTGTCACGCGAACTCCGCTCCGCCATTGACTGCTCTTCGAGAAGCGCCAGAGCGGAATCCACGCTTGCGCCGCTTGACAGCAGTTGGAATAGAGATCCCCCTTCCGGCGAGAGAGGACGATGAATGAAGTGCTCGGGTCTATCAATACCCGCGAGTTGCATGCGTTCCGCGATGAGGCGCAGTTGCCAGACCCTTTGAATGTATTCGTTTTTTAGATTTTCCCCTTTCAGCCAAAGATAAACAGCTTGTCGCGACACGCCAAAGATATCGGCTACTTCTGACATCTTGAGGCCGAGACTATCTCGTATCTGAAGGATCGCCTTCGGAACGCTGATTTCCTTGACTGGCCTTTTGCGTTCCACAGGGGTTACCGTGCTGATCGTGACCGCTGGCGCATTGGTCCATTGGGGCACCAATGCCGTATTGGCGGGCGAGTAGAAACCACCTGTGCCCGCATAGAGCAATCCAATTAGCGTCGCAGCGACCGCAAAGGGAGGCGCGGTTGGGCGCGAATACCAGGCCGACGCGGAATTGATCACCCCATTTTCGCTCTTGTCAACATTCATGAAGCTACCTCCAGAGGTCCAATGCTTGGTTCGATACGGCGTTACGGAAGGCCGTTGAGGCCTCTTTCTTCACATCCGTCACGCGTTCGCCGATGGTATCAACATCGAAGTCGAATTGCTCACGGGCTGCGAAATCCGTATCAAGAACGGCATGCCAGCCGTTAATCGATTTGAATCGCTCATCTATCTCCAGGGCAGTGGGCATCAGATCAATAGGAACCGCAAGCGATCCGCGAAGAATCACGACACGCTGAATAAGGAAGCCCGAGGCGCCAATGGTTGAGACGCCCTCCAGAATACTGTGCTTTAGGCTGTCGTTCGTCCCCGAATAGAAGCCGAGCAGTGTCGGCTTGAGCCAAATCTCCAACGGACGATCTTGGCTAGGTAGGATGGCGTCGAGCGTCCTAAATCCGATCTGCTCGACGTAATCAAGATTCAGCTCTTTGTGTACGGTCCGAATCGCCGTCATAAGGCGGGGCATGAATTCCTGCGATGTTTCGTATCTGGTGGTCTGGTACGAGATCGAGTTCTGGAAGAGGACGAATTCCCCTGTCTTCTTTGAATTAGTGAATCGCCACCGCTTTTGGCTCGTAGGTACCACGTTGGGCGAGGCACCTGCCGGGTCGAGTTGAATTGAGGTCAGGTTTTCTTCACTAAAGCCAGAAAAACTGTACTTCCGAAACTCCTTTTGAAGGGCCTCTATGTGGCGGTGCATATCCAAAATTGGATTGAAACGTACCTGTCCAATACTGAAGAAGATGGGAGCATTCTGCAGTTTCTCGCCCATGTGCTTGACTTCCTCCGGGAGACAAATTCTACCTTTGTCATCGTCATGCTTTACACTTCACTTGACAGTTTACACTCTGTTTGACAATATTACGCACTCAAGTTTGAAAAAATGTACGATCCTGATCACCTCCCTGAAATCAGTGTTTCAATCTTCCAACCCGGAAAATCAGAGACTCTCGGTTCGATCAGAATCTTAAATGAGGTTTTTATTATCAATTCTTTACTTGAGAATCGCGTGATCCGTACTGCTAAGTCTGCAAGGGTCGGCTGATTCGCTCGGGCAATAGCGTCAGGTAAGCTCGCGCGGCGCGGTCGGGGCGGCGGCTTTCGGCGCGGCTGAAGTCGCGCCCTGATACAAAGCTTCCTGCGGTCGCTGGGGACGTGCGGGTCTGGACCCTTCGGCTTCGCTCAGGGCAGGTCCCGCACGACAGCCGGTTTGGAGGCTGGCGGTACAAGGCCTCAGGGGCTAAAGCCCTGGTTTTATACACCTTTTCGGCGCGGCTAAAGCCGCGCCCTGATACAAGTCCGCGCCGCCTGGATTCGTCGACGGCAACCCACTCCCAGCTCAACTGAGCGACCGCAGAAATCCCCGCCAACCACAACTTTCCCCGCAGGATCGCGTCTGAACCAGAGTAGGCTCGCGCCGTGCAGCTATGCCCGGCCATCCCCCTGCCAGGAGCATTTGCGATGGAGTCTCTGCACGGTCTGACGGCCATCCTACTTTGTGGCGGCCTTTGC
>Ga0326727_10019484_pt1 | contig 13629 bp, 14 predicted proteins | sample MB2enrmetagenome_FD_207643 | JGI IMG/M metagenome (GOLD analysis project Ga0326727, IMG submission 207643) | Lab enriched peat soil microbial communities from McLean, Ithaca, NY, United States - MB29MY | ecosystem: Environmental > Terrestrial > Soil > Wetlands > Peat | place: USA: New York... | reverse complement strand
CGTTAACTCTCTCTGTCATTCAAATCTCCTCTTGCTCGAACGTCCGCAGAATAGGCCGAACCGCTTCTTCCATTCGCGTCCGTCGCGCACGCTCGGCCAGCACGATGGAGCGCAAAGTTGCCAACGACTCTTCGACGTCGCGGTTCACCAGCACGTAATCGTACTGGTCGTAATTTCGAATCTCTTCCGCCGCCTCACGCAAGCGCCGCTGAATCACGCTTTCCGCATCTTCGGACCGGGCACGCAGCCTCTCCTCGAGAATCTGCCGCGAAGGGGGCAGGATGAAGACGCTGATCGCGCCAGGCAGACGTTCCTTTAATTGTCGCGCACCTTTCACATCGATGTCGAGCAGCAGATCGCGGCCTTCGGCTACCGCGCGCTCGAAGTTGTTCTGGTGGGTTCCGTAATAGTTGCCGAAAACGGTGGCCCATTCGAGGAATTCCTTGTGTTGCAGGCGCAGCTCGAACTCCTCGTGCGAGATGAAAAAATACTCGTGGCCGTGGGTCTCGGTACCGCGCGGGGCGCGGGTGGTGTAGGAAATCGAGAACAGAAGCCCCTCCACGGATTCGAGGAGCCGATGCAACAGGGTGGATTTGCCGGAACCCGACGGCGCGGAAATGATGAAGACACAGGTCATTCGAGGTTTAGGGCCTGCTCGCGAATCTTCTCGATGTCGGCTTTGATCGCCAGGCCCAGTTCGGTGACCCGGAGGCCCAGTTCGCCGATGCCCGAGGTCTTGGAGAGGATGGTGTTGGTTTCGCGGTTCATTTCCTGAAGCAGGAAATCGAGCTTTTTGCCAACCTCGCCGCCAGCGGCCAGCAGCGCGTCCACCTGGCCGGCGTGGATCTTCAGGCGAGCTGTTTCTTCGCTGATGTCGCTGCGGTCCACGAGGATAGCGGCCTCCTGAGCGAGGCGCTGCGGCTCGACGGCCGTGCCACGGAGCAGTTCGGCAAGGCGCTCGGTGAGGCGATTCTGCAGCAGAGGTACGGCGGAGTCTCGAATCTGTTCGAGCTCGGTGCAGCGTTCCTGAACCGCGCGGTTGTGGGCGCAGATGACGGAGGCAAGCTGTTCACCTTCGCGAGATCGGAAATCGTTGAGAGCCGCGAGAGCTTTGCGAAGGAGATCGAGGATTTCCTCCTCGGCGGCATCGGGGAGAGGCTGATCCTCTTCGCCCGCAACCATGCCGGGTACGCGGAGGGCGGCGTTCAGATCCGGCTGCACACCCGCGATGCCGATCTCCAGAGCGGCCTGCCGGAAAGCGCTGAGCCAGGATTGAAACAGGGCAATGTTGAGCCCCCCGCCACCGGCGACCGACGGAGTCCATGAGGCGCGAATATCGAGATGGCCTCTTGCGACGTTCTCTTTGATGGCCGCGCGCATGGCATTTTCGAAAGCCTCGAAAGCGAGAGGCAGATGGAAATGCGGATCGAGGCCGCGATGATTGAGGCTGCGAATGCCGATGGAGATCTCACCCCATTCGCTGGAGTGCTGGACGCGCGCGTAGCCGGTCATGCTGCGGACGGGGCGGCGGGCTGGTTGGGTCATGGATTGACAAGTGGGTCGGGCTGGAGGAACTGCAGCTCGTGCAGGCGTTGATAGACGCCGTGCCCGGAGATGAGTTCTTCGTGCGAACCAACTTCCACAATTCTTCCTTTATCGAGAACCACGATTTTATCGGCTCGGCGGATGGTGGACAAGCGGTGGGCGATGACGACGACCGTGCGGTGCTCCATGAGCCGCTGGAGCGCCTGCTGCACCAACACCTCGGATTCGGTATCGAGGTGCGAGGTGGCTTCGTCGAGAATCAGGATGGGCGCGTTCTTGAGCAGGGCGCGGGCGATGGCCAGGCGCTGGCGCTGGCCGCCGCTGAGACGCACACCGCGCTCACCGATGAGCGTGTCATAGCCGGAGGGCATTTTCAGGATGAATTCTTCGGCCAGGGCGTTGCGGGCGGCCGCGCGAATCTCGTCCGGTTTGGCGTCCTTCTTGCCGTAGCGGATATTGTTCGCAACAGTGTCGTTAAACAGAAACGTATCCTGGGCGACGATGCCTATGTGGTCGCGCAGAGAGGCGAGCTGCAGGTCGCGAATGTCGCGCCCGTCGATGCGGATGGAGCCACCAGTGACGTCATAAAAGCGCGGGACCAGATTAGCCAGCGTGGTCTTGCCGGCGCCGCTGGGGCCCACAAGAGCGACCACCTCACCGGCCTTCACTTCCAGATTGATGCCGCTGAGGGCGAACCCATCGGGGGCGTCGGGATAGCGGAAAGCGGCGTCAACGAGGGAAATGGAGAAGTGGAACTTGGCCAGCTTCGGAGCGTTGGGCTTTTCCTGAACGTGCTGTTCGCCGTCCAGATATTCGAATACTTTCTGCGACGCGCCCAGCGCCTGCTGGAAAATGTTGTGGATGCCGGTGAGCCGCTTCACCGGTTCGTAGAGGAACAGCAGAGCGAGGACGAAGCTGGTGAACTGGCCGGCGGTCATGGCATGGACTTCGATTTGCGTCCGCGCGTAGGTGAGCAGTGCAACGATAGTCAGCGCGCCGAAGATCTCGATGATGGGCGAGCTGACAGCCTGCTGCGAAACGTAGCGGAGCATGCTGGTTTTCAGCCGCTTCGCCGCCAGGCGAAAGCGATTCGATTCCATCTCTTCAGTGCCAAATGACTTCACCACCTGATGGCCGCTGATGGTCTCCTGCAGGATCTGGTTCATTTCCGCCATGTCGTCCTGGGCGCGGCGGCTGGTTTTGCGGATGCGGCGGCCGAGACGGGCGGTGGGCAGAAGCACGAATGGGAGCACGGTAAGGCTGACAAGGGCCAGTTTCCAATCGCTCTGGATCACCATAAAAAGCAGGCCGGCGGCGGTGAACGTCTGCCGCAGAAAATCGGCCAGCATATTCGAGACGGCCGTCTGGATCTTGTCGATGTCATTCATCACCGAGGACATCAGCCGGCCGGTGGAATTGGCGCTGAAGAATTGCGTGTCCTGGCGGAGAATGCGGTCGAATACCCGTTGGCGCAGATCGGTTACGGTGGAAAGGCCGACGTAATTAATGAGGTAATTGCCGAAATAATCGCAGAAAGCCTTCACCAGGAAGGCGCCGAGCAGACCCAGAGCCACCATGGTCCAGACGTTGTGAACGTTCGCCGGAAAGATCTGATGCAGGTAGATCTGGTGGTGAAAGAGAGGGCGGGGAAACAGCGGCACCGGCTTGTCGGCGGAAGCAGGATTAAGGACGCGGTCGAAGATGGGCGGGATCAGGGCCACCACCATCGCGAATGTCGCGCCCACGCCTGCCATTAGAATGACGCTGGCCAGCAGCGGTAGCGTGTACGGCCGCACGTAGCGCAGCAGGCGGCGAAGCTCCTTCATGCTTTCACCCGCAGATGTTCCAGCGCCGCGACCGCACGATCGAGTGGGATTGCGTGGATGCCGGCGGGATCGGAGAGCACCGTGGCTTCGGTTTTCCAGGGGCGCCAAAGATCGATATCGGAATTGCCGAAAAAGACCAGTGAAGGCACGCCAAATGCGGCCGCCATGTGCGCGGGACCACTGTCGTTGCCGATGAAGAGAGAGGCGTTCGCGAGGAGGGTCTTCACCCGCTCCAGATCGGCGCCCTGCACGCAACGAAATCCGCGGAAAGGCGTCATGTCGTCGCCGGCCGCGCCAATGAAAACAGGGTCGAGACCCGTGTGTGGGGCGAGAGCAAGGAAGCGATCGGCTGGCCAGGCTTTATCGGGCGCGGAAGCAAACGGGTGGATCACGACAGTTTGCCGCGCGGCCGGCTCTCGTTCAGGATCGGCGAATAGTCGTGCCGGAGGGATTTCCTGCAACGGTACGCCCAGCCAGATAACTGCGGAAGCGATGTGCTCGGCGGTGTGCGCTTTGCGATTGATTTGCAGCGTTGGCTGAGGCTTGGGGATGTGCAGGTTGTAAACGAGGTGAAATTGAAAATGTTCGAAGCCGGCCCGGAGGCGGGAGCGCGATGCCACGGTGATTTGTGCGCTGCGCGGTCCACCGTGCAGGTTCAGACAAAGATGCGGATGCCAGCGCGCGATGGCAAGCGGAGATGGAGGGAGCGTCAGGCTGACGTCAGGATTGCGCGAGAACAACGGTGCGAAGCGGTCTTCCACCACAACGGCAATTTCCAGATCGGGCCGCGTTTGTTTGAGCAGCGCCAGCGCTGGAGTGGTGAGCACACAATCGCCCAGGGAGCGGAGGCGGACCACCGCGACACGGGCGCGCTCGGGCAGACGCTCGACGACGGAATCCATCCGGAGTTAGTCTTCGATGCGCGCTTCGTCGATGAGCATGACGGGGATGTCGTCGCGGATCGGGTAGACGCGCTTGCACTCGATGCACTTCAGCCCGGTGCCGCCCGGCTTCAGCTCCAGCGCGGCCTTGCACAGCGGGCAGACCAGGATTTCCAGAAGCTCCTTGCTGATGGCCATAGATATATCAAGTGTACGTGATACGGTGGGGCGGGCACGGGTTGCTTGGCCGAGTGAAGGGATCCGAGTAAGCTATCACGAAACGGCTCGGCCAGTGCACGGCAGCATCCTTCATCATGCGATTAAGCGTGATACCAAGAAGTATCTGTGGCACATCTCAGGGCTGTATGCCCCGTATGCGAACTTTCGTGCTATATTTCCACCGTCGAGGGTGGCCCAAAGGAAGGCCATTAGATGCGCTGTTCCGTAGCGTTCAAATGTACGTATAACGACGGCGATGAAGACGTTTTCGTCGGTTTTGCAGGCACGTGCTCAAGAGACAACATCGCGCGCAATGTGAGAAACAAGCGAGTCTGGTGTAGTAACTCTGGGTGCGAGTGCAGCAGGTTCTACGACAAGGGCATGAACGGAACAAAGCCGGACGAGCCGTGCTACGAGAGCACGCTGTTCCAGAGGTGGACGTTTGGGGCTGGCAAGTACCATAGTGGCGCAAAGGCCGGCGAAGACATACACCTGATCAAATCGGCGCCGGGGAAGTTCGCCATCTTGACGACTCGGTTTCCCGATGATTCCGAGGCTGATCGGCGGATCGTGGGCCTGTTCAAGATTGGACAGATTGACAACCAGAACACGGTCATTGCGGCTGAAGAGGGGCGGGTTCGGCTTCCCCTCGAAGAGGCCAAGGAGCTCTTTTTCTGGGCCTACTCCAACACTTCGAAGAACACACCGGATTGGCACGAGGGCTTATTCAGGTACCTCGGAGACGGGCAAGTGCATCGTATTCTCGATGATGTCGCTGGCACCGTTCGGGATGAGAAGACGAAAGCCACAATCGATGCGCTCATCGACGATTCTTTCGGCGGCGTTCCGGCTCCTCCCGCTTCGGGCTGCCTTGCTGAAAGAAGTACGGCGCGTCGCGCGGCAGTCGCGCAGCTTCGAAAGTACGGTGGCGGCGGGGAGGACAAGGCTCACAGAGAATTGAAGGAGTGGATAGCCGACCACCCAGACGTACTCGCCCTCACTGATGTGAGCAGCGTAACCGTCGAGCATCCATTCGCCTCGGGGGATATCGCGGACTTGGTATTCGCGCATAAGTCCGGAATTTACACGGTCGTCGAGATAGAAACCACGACTCCTCTGCCGGAAGCGCATCAGGCGATAAAGTACCGGGCATTGCTCTGCGCGAAGCACGGCTTCCCTCTCGATTCCGAGAACGTTAGGGCGATTGTTGTGGCATGGTCGATTCCGTCGAATGTGGAGCATTTCTGCGCGACCTACAACATCGACTTCCACCAAGTTCAGCAACCGAGCCTTGGCTGAGGTGGGCGAATTGATCCGCGCTACACAGGCCTCGATTGTCATGACACTGTCGGACAATCGTGCTACTATGACATCAGCCATGCCCAAGCCCGCTGCAAGGACAACGCTACATCCTGAAACCCGCAGCGAGAAACTCGATCTGCGGCTGACCGCGTCGGCGAAACGGGCCCTGCAAACCGCTGCCCTTGCCGTGCATCGTTCGGTGAGCGAATTCGTTCTGGAAAGCGCTCTCGCCCGCGCCGAGGAAACCCTGCCCGACCGTCAGCATTTCGGCTTGAATGCGAAACAGTGGGAGGCGTTTCAGGCGGCGCTGTCCGCTCCACCTCGCCCCGCGCCTCGGCTAACCAGGCTTCTCAAAGAGCCGAGCGTATTCGAGCGTGGTGGCATTGAGTGATTCCTCTGCGCATCGAAAAGCTGCGCCCCGACCATGACATTGACACCTTTGACTGCGGCCGGGAGGCGCTCAACCGCTTCCTGATCCGTTACGCACTACAGAACCAGCGAGCCGAGGCGTCGCAAACATATGTCGCTCTCGCCGGAGACGAGAGCCAAATCGCCGGCTACTACACGCTTGTGGTTGGTCAGGTGGAGTTCGCCGACGCGCCCGCACGTCTGACGAAGGGCTTGGCTCGCCATCCCGTTCCCATCATGTTGCTGGCCCGACTGGCCATTGCGGCAACCTGGCAGCGCAAGGGTCTGGGCGCCGGCCTTCTCAAGGACGCGATGATGCGCACTCTGGAAGCCGCCGACATCGCCGGTATCCGAGCGTTTGCGGTTCATGCGAAGGACGATGAGGCCAGAGCCTTTTATTCACACTTCGATTTTGTTCCTTCACCGAGCGATCCGTACCATCTTTTCCGATTGCTCAAAAACCTCCGCGCCGATCTGAAACGCTGAGTTACCGGCTCACTGCAACGACACTACCGTGGATGACTCGACGCCGTCCACTTCGTGAAGGGTCAGCGTCATCTTCGATTTCTGCGCTACCGCCAACGGGACTTCCAGGCGCACGGCGACCATGCGGTCGAACATCTCGTGTGGCCGAATCTCGTCGCGCATCTTTAGCACGGGATTGTATTGGTCGCCCAGGAAGCGATTGAACTGCAGCAACTGCGGCACGTCCGAGGCGGCGATCACTGAGGCATCCGCAGTTTCGCCATTGGGCTTGGTTAACGTCGCGGTGACATCGCCCACCACGAAGCGCACGTCGGAATCGTTAGCGATGCGGAAATCGGTAACCACCGCGGAACTGTTCTCGTCGATAGAACCCACGCGCGGCTTCACCAGCTTCCACTTCAGCTCCAGATGCGCGCCCTTGGTGCCGCTGAGAATGAAGACCACCACCACGGCGACGACGGCGATGCCGATGAGGACGGGAATCAGGAGGCGTTTATCCACGTGTCCTATTCTATGCCGCTTCCTGCGGCGCCCCGCGCGACTGATACTGTGCCCCTCCGTCTCTCAGGGTTGCCCGCCGCCGCGTTCCGGGGGCTACGCGTTCGGGACGGCCGGCAGCGCGGCCAGAGCGTCCGCGAGATCCGTCTCATCATAATGCTGGTCAACCAGCTTGCCGGCAAAGTAGTCGGTGTAAGCCTGCATGTCGAAGTGGCCGTGACCGGAGAGATTGAACAGAATGACGCGGCTGCGCCCCTCCTCGCGGGCGCGCAGAGCTTCATCGACGGCCACCGATACGGCGTGCGTGGATTCCGGCGCGGGCACAATGCCCTCGGCACGGGCGAATTGCACGCCCGCTTCGAAGCAGCGCAGTTGAGGCACCGCCCGCGCTTCAATGAGGCCCAGTTCCTTCAGGTGGCTCACCAGCGGCGACATGCCGTGGTAACGGAGGCCGCCGGCGTGGAATCCGGGCGGCGTGAACGAAGAGCCGAGAGTGTGCATCTTCACCAGCGGCGTCAGGTGCGCGGTGTCGCCGAAATCGTAGGCGTAGTTGCCGCGGGTAAGGCTGGGGCAGGCGGCCGGTTCCACCGCGATGATGACGGCACGCGGTCCACCGCGCAGTTGCGCTCCAAGAAAAGGAAAGCTGATGCCGGCGAAATTCGAGCCTCCACCCGCGCAACCGACGATAATATCCGGATAATCACCGGCCATTTCCAGTTGTTTCATGGCTTCCTGGCCGATGACGGTCTGGTGCAACAGGACGTGATTCAGCACCGATCCCAGCGCGTATTTCGTGTCCTCCCGGCCGGCCGCCACTTCCACCGCTTCGGAGATGGCGATTCCCAGGCTGCCTGGGTGATCGGGGTGCTTCCGCAGAATGGTCCGGCCGGATTCGGTTTCTACCGACGGCGAGGCCACGCAACGCGCGCCGTAGGTCTCCATAAGCGCGCGGCGATACGGCTTCTGATCGTAGGAAATGCGGACCATGAACACCTGGACGTCGATGCCGAACAGCGCGCCGGCGAACGCCAGCGACGACCCCCACTGTCCCGCGCCCGTTTCCGTGCTGATGCGCGTGATGCCAGCTTCCTTGTTATAGAACGCCTGAGCGACCGCCGTGTTGGGTTTATGGCTGCCGGCCGGACTGACGCCTTCGTATTTGTAATAGATTCGGGCCGGCGTATCCAGCGCTTGTTCCAGCCTGCGCGCGCGATGCAGCGGGCTGGGCCGCCACTGACGATAGACGTCGCGGACGGGTTGTGGAATCTCCACGTGCCGTTCCGTGCTGACTTCCTGCAGGATAAGCGACATGGGAAACAGCGGCGCCAGATCGCCCGGGCCGAGCGGCTGGAGGGTGCCCGGATGCAGCACCGCCGGTGGCGGCGTGGGCAGATCGGCGACAATGTTGTACCAGAATTTCGGGGTATGATCTTCGTCAAGAATGTAACGGACGGCGTTGGACATGAGACCTCGATGGAGTGGGATTAAGCAATGAGTTTACATCCACCGGCTGCGGCCGCCGTGGGGCGCTCCCGTTACTTGACCGACAATTGATCTACCCACATCAGCTCGCATGCTCCGTCGCCGGTGTCGGTACGGCTCAGCGAACTCTTCCAGGAGAACCCGTCCGGGCCGTGGACCTGCACCAGGTAGCCGTCCATGGTGACCACCTGTCCCGCCGATACGTCCTCCAGCCGCTTCGAAATGTCATCGCTCGCCGGAATCAGGTGCATGTTGGCGACGTGCGAGCTAACTTCATCCATCGGCAGCGGCATCACGCCGCGCGGATGATAGTAAAGGTGGCGCGATCCCTGGCTGAAGCGGAACTGATCGACAAGCGTTTGATCGGACATCTCGCCCCACGCGACGGCAAAGTCGATGGGCGAGACGTTGGAATCGCGCCCCATCCAGTACGTTCGCGTGGAGAGCACGCGCGCGGTGATGTCATAACTGGCGAGCGGCTCAATTTGATATGCGCCACGCTGCCAGGAATCGGACGCGGTCACCATGGTCTGCATGGGTTCGCCTGGGGCGAGGATACCGGGCGGCTGGCGCACCCCTGGATCGCCTCGCCAAATGAGGACAAGTATCACGGCTACCGCGGCGATGAGCAAAGCGCGGGTCATACGGCTTACCTTGGCTATCGGCAGACCGGGAAGGATTGAGAAGACCGCTATTCGGCCGTTGCGAGAAGCGCGCCCCAGTGGAAGCCCGCGCCGAAGGCCGCAAAGCAGACCGGTGCGCCGGGCGCAGGAGTAGTCTGACAGGCCCACTCGGCGGCGGCAATCAGCAGGGAAGCCGAAGACGTGTTGCCGTAGCGGTTGATGTTCGTATAGAAACGCTCGGTGGGGGCACCGACGGCTTTCGCAACGCGGTCCATCAGGTTCTGGTTGGCCTGATGCATGATGAACGCGGCCACATCGGAGGCGGGGACACCCGCGCGCTTGAGCACTTCGTTAATGGCCCGAGGCATCTTGCGCGACGCCTGCATGATGACCGAGCGCCCGTTCATTTCGATGGGTCCAGTGAGCGGTAAGCGCAGATCGGCGGCGAATGCGCCATCGGACCCGAGTTGCCAGTCGACGATTCGCAACAACCCGGGACCTTCCCGAACCAGGCACGCGCCAGCGCCGTCGCCGAAGAGAATCGACGTCGCCTTGTACGCAGGCTCCAGCACAATCGCGCTGGACATTTTTTCGGCGCCGATGACGAGGACCGGACCGGTGGACGGGGCCAGCTTCGAGGCCAGAACTAATCCGAACAAGCTGCCGGCGCTGGCAACGGGAATGTCCATGGCCGGTGTTTCACCCATGCCGAGCTGCGCTGCGACGGCCGCGGCAGGGCCGGGAAATCGCTGAGGAACCGACGCGGAAGAGACGATCAGCAGACGGACATCTGCTGGTGCAGTCCGGGCGCGATCCAGACAGTCCTTTGCCGCGCCGACGGCCATGGCCACCACATCTTCTTCTGGCGAAGCATAGCGCCGCTCGGCGATGCCGGACATTTCCAGCATCCACTCCGGCGTGCAGTCAAGCTGGGGAGCAAGCTCGCTGTTGGGTACTACGCGGGCGGGCAGCCAGCATCCGAACGCGGCGACGGACGTCATGCTTTGTGCGCGTCGAGATACTGCTCGACCTTGACGACGGTCTCGAATTTGCGAGGGTTCAGGTCGCTATCCGGTATTTTAACGCCGAATTCTTTTTCCAATGCGGTAATTACTTCGGGAAGCGCGAATGAGTCGAGATAACCGCCGTCGAAGAGAGACTCGTTCGCATCAGGCACGTCAGGGTTTTGCGACACTACCTTCAGTATTTCCACGATCCTGTCCCGGTTGCTCATTCTCCGGCTCCTCGCGCGCTTTCATAAATGTGTTGAACTGAAACATCAGGTCCGAGAACAGCGCTTTGCCCAGCAAATCGTAGCCAGCGCTGGTGAAGTGCACGTAATCGGCCTGCGCATACCCCGACAGCACCCACTGCTGTTTCGATCCCGCGCCGCCCATGCGCTGCCGCCAATCCCAGAACGCGCAACCCTCCTGTATGGCGACGCGGCGTTGAATCTCGATTACCTGATCGAGCCAGGGGAACGGGCCAAGGCTGCGACGCCGGCGCAGGTAACAATCCGGCGGACCCACCACAAGTATACCGGCCACCGGCGTCGCCCGGCGCACCTTTCGAATCATGTTACGGAAGGTCTCGCGATATTCGTCCGGCGAGAACTTTGGGCTCAGCGCCTCATTGGTGCCGTAGGCGAGAATCACCAGCGCCGGGGCGCGGCTGGCGATGAGCGCTTCGAAAAGCGAGTCGTCCCACCCATTCACGATGCCGGCCTGAGCCCCGTTGATGCCCATCGTCTCCCAGGTGATGCCTGTGGGATTGTCAACGGCCCAGCCGAGAATGCGCACGGGTGCGTAGGACGCGGTTCGCAGCAGAAAATGCGATGGACCGGCGGTGTCATCGTGCGTCCAGACGCCGAGCTCGGAATCTCCCGATGCGACCACTTGCGTCCCGTCGAGGCCATTGGCGGCAATGTCGATGGCGCCGCCGCCCGCTTCCTGGAGGTAGTAAAGATCGGTGCGCGCCCCGGTTGCTTCGAGGCTAACAGTCTGCCCGGGACGCGATGTTTCAATGGCGATGCCGAGGCCCACGCGTCCGTCGCCCGGGGACCCAGTGGTACCGTCGGTGTGCCAGCTATACGAATTCGCTCCGCGCACATCGAAGCGGCGATATCCGCGAAACGGCGATCCAGGGAAAACAAAGCCCGGGCCGCCATCGCCGAACTTCGCCTGTGCAAGCTGCCGCATGGAATTCACCCAATCGTCGGACGCTGTGTGCGAATCGCCGAACTGCAGCACGTGCACCGGTGCGGGATGCTGCTGGGCTTGATAAAGCGACTCGAAGAACGCGATCAGGCCAGCGGGATTGTCAAACGCGAGAGGTGAGGCAAGATCGTGCGTGACTTCGTCAACGGCCCGCGCGCGCACTGCCGCTGAAACGTGAATGGCCACGTGCGTGACACGCTTCTTTTTCTTTTTCTTCTTCTGCGCGGCGGATGAGCCGACCATCGCGGGAGCCGGCGGCAGGACTAATAGAGCGAGAAGAGTGAGCGCGATTGCTTTCACGTTAGCGCGCGCTGGTCCTTTTTGTTGCGGGAGCCGGAGCGGAAGGCGCCCGCGATTCTGCCGCGGCTACCGGAGAATCTCCCAGATGGTTCGCGGCTTTGTACTCGGCGTAGCCCTTCATCAGACTTTCCTCCACAAGGCGGCCAACGATGGCTGCTCCGGCGGGCAGAGGATGCATAAAATCGGCGCTGACGAGGCGCGGTTGAACACTATACCATTTTGCCATTGTTCCGGCGCCGCCCATCATCTCGAACGTATTGAAGAAGGCAGATCCGGTGTCGGCTGCCACCTTCTGCTGAATAGCGATGAGGTGCGGAAAGACAGGAGGCGTGACGATATCGCCATTGGAATCTCGCATGCCGCGGTCCATCGGGCTCATGATCAGCAGTGATGCTGTCGGCAGCGCCGCACGGATGCGGTCCACCAGCGCGCGGAGTTCGTGCTCGTAGGTTTTGTTCACGTAATCCGGGTAAACGCTTTCGTTGGTGCCGTAGTTGATCACAACCAGGTCGGGGTCGGCGTGGCGCAATTCCGCAGTCCATTGCCTGGGTTCAAAGTACCAAAGAACCGCCTCCACCTGGCCGCCATTCAGCCCCAGACTGCTGTAGACGACGCCATCGTGGTCCTTCTCAAAGCTCCAGCCGAAAACGCGAGCGGTGCCTTCCGTCACGCGCAGAGTCACTGAATTCGTCCCGGGTGGGAGCGGGAATTCGGCGAAACGTGGAGTCTTCACGTCGCCGTTCGTGTCCAGCGTTCCGATGTCCGTGTCGCCGGAGGTGAGCTGCAAGGTCCCGCCATCGGGCTGCTCCAGATACTGCAGCTCCATGCGGGTGTGGCCGGGAGGCAGCGTGACGGTGGAACTAGCGCCGGTGTCGCCGATGAAGCTGACGCCGCCGAGACCGTGAAATCCGTCGGGCGCGCGCCCCATGGTTGCCGCTTCGATGTGCCAGCCGTTAGCCTTGAGGTCGACACCGCGATGCCCGTACCACGCCCAGGGTTTGGCGATCAGCACGAACCCGTGGCCGGCGTCGCCGAACTGCTGATGGAGCAGCGTGCGGATATCGGCGGTCACCGAATCGGCCGTTGTTGGCGAGTCGCCGTAATGGAGCACACGAGTCACCGCACCCGGGGCCCGCTGCTCGGTTCGCCATAACGCCGAGTAGAAGTGGCGCAGGTTGCCTGTGGGATCGGACAATCCAGGCACAGTGTTGCGGGACATCTCATGTGGCCGGTAAACCGGTTCGACGATTTCATAGACCGGTGGGTGGATCAAAAGAGCGCGCGGCTGAAACTCGACAAGCTTGCGGTATGGCGTGGTCGCCAGGCGGAATCGCGAGGGAACGAACGGAGCCTGCATTGCGGTGACGATGACCGCGAACGAGAGAATGGCAAGAGCCGTTTTCCGTGGCATGGTCAGAACCGGCTATAGATGAACGGCGCAGACCCGGTGGCCGCCACGTAACGAATGCCCAGGATGAGTGCCGCGAGCGCGGTCGCCTGCACTGGGGCGGGCATGCGAGTGAAAGCGTTCACCGACGCGGTGTACCAGGAATGCGGAATGTAGTGTGCGAGTACCGCAATCCCGAGCACCATCCAGAATCCAGGCGTTACGTTGGCGAACGAGACCGTGAGGGAATCGATTTGACGCAGCACGTCCAGCGCGGTGTTCACGTTGGCCGAGCGAAAGAAAACCCACGTCAGCACCACGAAATGGAACGTCACGAAGATGCAGGCGAGACGCAGCCACAGGCCCGGTTTCGGCTTGCGTTTTCCACGCATGGCCTGCAGACCGCGGACCACGGCCAGTCCCGTGCCGTGCAGCGCGCCCCATATGATGAACGTC
>Ga0326727_10019483_pt1 | contig 13629 bp, 12 predicted proteins | sample MB2enrmetagenome_FD_207643 | JGI IMG/M metagenome (GOLD analysis project Ga0326727, IMG submission 207643) | Lab enriched peat soil microbial communities from McLean, Ithaca, NY, United States - MB29MY | ecosystem: Environmental > Terrestrial > Soil > Wetlands > Peat | place: USA: New York... | reverse complement strand
TCTACGAATACCGCGCCAGTCCTCGACCCTACCCACCAGCTACGCAAATCTGGTAAAGCAGTTCACCACGCTCCAGTTGCAGTACAACACGATCAAGAACAACCTCACCCACTTTTCGGCCAAGCAGCAGTGGCAGTCCGTGCTGACGGCGCTCAAAACCACCAATGTCAAGAACCTGTTCGGCGAGACGAACGGGATGACCACGGCGCTCAACACCAACTCGCCGACCGCTTCTTCGACTGCGTGGACGGCGGCGACCGTCCCCATGTCCAGCACGACGACCAGCTACCTCGGAAGCCAGACCGTGGGCAGCGCGCAACTGGCGCAGCTTGCCCTGATCGAGGCGTCGGACGCGGTATCGCCTGACTGCCTCACCGCCGTTGGACAGTACCGCGCAGCGCGGACGCAGAATGCAACGGCGGTCAGCTCGCTTGCGAGCAACGAACTGGACGGATCGAGCGGCACCAACAGCGAGGTTCAGCAGTTGAATCTGTTGAACGCCGCCGAGGCGCAGAAGATGGCCGAGATGCAAACGCAGGGCACATTGCAATCCTGCCTTGCCTCGCAGATGGCCGTCGCCAACATGCAGCAGCGGAACGCGGCGGCAATTGACCTGAACACAACAGCCTTCGTGCAGCAGCAGCGAACGTCAAACAACGTCAATGCTGCCCGCGAAGGCAACACCTGGCAGACGTACTTGCCGTAAGCATAACTTGTGCGGCGCAGGATGCTTGTGCCTGTGCCGCACGCATTCTTCCTTGCGAGGTGGAACGATGATCTCTCCGGCTTTGTTAGCGCAGGCATTACCGAGTGCAGGCTCCGGCGTGGACTGGTTGTATCAGTTCACCAACAACCTGAGCAATCTCACTACACAAAACGGCGGCGCATTGACGCAGCTCGGACTCACCGAGTTAAGCTGCATCGCCCTATTCACGCTCATCGGCATGGTCATTAACTGGAACACCTCCACGATGACCGTATGGCGTTTTCATTCGCATCCGGTCCGTGCCGGTGATTTGACCCATTTTCTACTGCGGCTCATCGTCTGCTGCCTGCTCATCAACTATTGGGTGAATCCGCTTCCCGGCGCGAGCTTCGGTCTCAACCATTTCTTCTCGTATATCGCACAAGCGATGGTGGCCGCATTCGACCAAAGTTCGCTCGATAATCTGCTCCAACTTATGAAGACCGCAGGCGACAACACACCGATGCCGTCGTTGACCGCCCCAGTACAGATTCTGTGCTACTTCTACGTTCAGGCGCTCATGGGCGTTGCATCGGCGATTCTATTCTTTATCAACTGCTCGTCGTTCATTCTCTACGGTGTCACGGCACTGTTCGGTCCGGTCTTCATTCCACTGCTGATGACGCGGACTTTCCGGGCAAAGTTCTTTCACTTTCTCGACGTACTGCTCAGCTTCGCCATGATCCGCGCCGTGGCCGCCGCCTTCATCTTCGTCTGGAGCGGTTTTCTGAACACGTTCATCCAGCAGACCTTCAACGGAACCTACTCGATGGAGATGTGGTTGGCGAACCTGATCCCATGCACGATGGTTTATCTCGCATTCATCGTCAACATGCTCTTTATCCCGAGCATGACGCAGATGATCTTCGGCGGTACGGCAGGTATGGCTGGCAACCTGGTCAAAGCCGGTGGAGCCGCGGCCTCCCTTGTCATGATGGCGGGGTGAGTATGTGGATTTTCCTTTGTGGTCCTTGCCTATACCGCGAACCTGTTTCTCACTCTTGAAGAAAGGATAACGGCTCCCCATGTCCACACGCACAGCACCCGCTGAAACGCAGCTTTCCCCGGAGCAATCACTGTTGGTTGACCGCATCGGCAACGAGATTTATTCGTCCCATTATGCCGAGCGGAAAGCCTACCGCTTCATCCTTGCCTGTGGCACGGTTGCGCTGCTCGCTTCGCTCGGCATGAACCTGGCGCTGGCCCACCGTCCGATTGCCAATCGCTACATCCGCATTGACGAGATGGGCCGCGCCCAGGCGATTCAGTACAGCGACCTGAGCTACTCTCCCCGCGAGGGCGAAGTCCGCACTTATCTGACCGACTGGGCGAACTACCGCTACACCGTCAGCCGTGATGTGATCGCCAAGAAATACCCGCTCAACTACTACTTTCTCTCGCAGGCTTTGGCATCGAGTCTGATGGCCGACGACAACGCCAATCACCTTGTCTCCCAGGTGACGGCGGGCCAGATCGAATCAAGCGATGTGCAAGTGCAGAACGTGACCATCACCTCCATGTCCGAGGAGATGGTCCAGGGCACGAGGATTGCGCGTGGAACGGCCCTGATGACGCTGGACAGGTTCTACTCCGCGCAGAACTCCCACGAGCCGCGCACGGAGCATTGGCTCCTGAGCATCACTTACTATCTCAACCCGAAGCAGGTCAGTGACCAGTCCCGCATTTATCCGCAATATGAGTTCATCAACCCTCTGGGACTCACTATCACGGAGTTCCACGAAAACCGGGTTTCCGTGGATGCCATTGCGCCCGGAGCAGGCACGGCAAAAGTCATGGGAGCGGCGCGATGAGTTACGAGTTGATTCTGCCGTTCTTTCCCGAGGAACTGCGCGAGCTGCTGCTCGACCCGTCAATCTCCGATCTGATGATTAACGGAACGACCGGTGTTTTCGCGGATCGGGACGGCGTTGTCGAGCGCATACCGCTGGCAACGCCTTACACGAATGAGCGTTTGCAGGCAGCCATCGAGCGCGTGGCGCGCATTCTCGGCCAGGACTTGACCGGCCAGAATCCGATCCTCAATACACGCTTGCCTGACGGCTCGCGCGTGGCCGTCGTCGGCCCGCCTTCGTCGGTCTATGGCCCCACGCTGACCGTCCGCAAATTCAACCGCTGGTTCAGCTCGGATGAGTTGGTCGCGTCGGGCAGTCTTCCAGCCCGCATCCGAGACACAGTTATAGACCTGATTGCGCACAGGAAGAACGGCATCATCGCCGGTGGAACCGGCTCGGGCAAGACCACGCTGATGAAAGCCTTGCTCGACCATGTTCCCATGCACGAGCGGCTGATCGTAATCGAGCAGCCGGCCGAGTTGAAGATCGCCCATCCCAACGCCGTCCGCTGGGAGGCGGTCGCGGAGATTCCCGGCCAAGTCGCTGTCACGCCGAGCCAGCTTGTCGCCGCCGCTTTGCGGCATCGCCCCGACCGCATCATCATGGGAGAAATCCGCGACGAATGCGGCTACGACCTCTTGCAAGCCATGAACACCGGCCACGGCGGAACGCTGTCAACTCTGCACGCCGATTCCGCTGTCGATGCGCTCGACAGACTGGCGGATATGGCTCTCAGCGCCAGAACCAACCTCAATCAGCAATTCATCCGGTCGCAGACCGGAAAGGCAGTGGACTTCGTTCTCTATTGCGAACGCGATTCCACGGGCCGACGCCAGGTGCGCGAGTTGATTCGCGTGTTGGGCTACAGCCATGCCGAACAGTCCTTCGAGACGGAGGAAATCTACCGGGCTTCCTCCACCACAGCGGCATGAATACCCGCACGAATTGCACGGATGGAATGCGAATCGGGGGAGCGGCGATGAGCAGCCTTCTTGGGCACGGTGGAGCAAACGGAATCTCGCCCTTACTGTGCGCTCTTAAGCGTTGCCGCGCCGAGCTTCCGAACGAGCGAATCCGGGTACGAGATGCGGCCTTTTGTCCCGAGGTCAGGCGGCGAGAAATGGAGATCTGGCTTGCTGGCCGAATGGGTCGTCAGGCAGCGAGCGAGTTGCTTCATTCAAGCGAGTCTCCCCGGTTCAATTCCTCGCCTGCTTGGTCACTGCTTCAGGGCCTTTTCGACGCCCGGCGGCACTGCGCCGTTCTGCTTTCCGGACTCCTCTCCCAGAGCAAGTCTGGGCCCCTGCTCCAGAATGCACGGCTTGGCGCTTGGGAGTCGAGCCCATTCGCATAGCTTCGCAAGGTGTGACCCGAGCAGATCGGGAATTCAAAATCAGGAGACTCGAAAATGTTCATGAATCGCGCAACCCTCATCGGCTACCTCGGCAACGACGCTGAAGTTCGCACCGGCAAAAACAACCAGAAGTTCACCACTCTTTCGCTCGCCACCAAGACCTCTTACAAGGACAAAGAGTCCGGCGAATACATCTCGAACACCGAGTGGCATCGCCTGATCGTCTTCGGCAAACTCGGCGAGTTCGCGGCCACGCTCACCAAAGGCGCACACGTTCAGGTCGAAGGTGAGATTCGCCACACCGAGTACACGCCCAAGAAGGCTAAGAAGCCGGTCCGTGCCGACTCGATTCGCGTCAACTCCATCCTCAAGCTCGACCGCGCGGAGAAAGCCGCTGCGGAAGAGCAGGAAGCCCAGCAAGAGATTCCCTCCGAGGACGGGGCCGAGTAGGCCCCGTCCCACCACGCCGAAAGCCGGGAGCGAACCGGGCTTTCAACGTGAACAATCGCGTTCGCAGTAGAGGTCAGTTTATGAACAAGCTTGCCGTCAACTTCCTCACCCGCTGCTTTGCATCGTGCGAGACCATTGCGTTGCTATTACGTTGCGGCAATACCACGCAGCCGCAACAGCGCGTGGTCTCGGTGGAACAGGTGGTTACTCCCCGCTATATGGCGTGGCTTACCTACAAGAACGAGCAGGGCACGAACATCTATGTTTCCGCCAACCCTCTCATCCCTGGTAGCCGCAAGCGGACCAAGGAGTGCATCGCATCCGTTCGCCACCTATATATAGATATTGATGAGGACGGTGACGCCCGGCTAGCTGCGCTCCAGGCGTCCAATGTCGTGCCCGTTCCTACGGCGATTCTCTCGACATCGCTGGGCAAATACCAGGCGCTCTGGCGGGTCACAGGCTTCGACTTCGAGCATCAGGAAGAGACGCTCAAGCGTATCGCCCAAGCATTCGGCGGCGATCCTGCTTGCACCGACCGAAACCGGGTGCTGCGCATCCCCGGTTTCCGAAATTGCAAATATTCTCCCGCACATCGTGTCACGGTCGAATATCCCGTCGATGCGACCTACGGCCCCGACGATTTTCAGCTTGACGATGCCGCCGTCTCTTCCGTGCTGCCGCTACGCGGGAACGCACGGAAATCGCCGACGCAAAAGCACTCCCATTCGGAAGACGATTGGGCCTGGGTTTGCGCCGAGCTTGCCCACGGCAAAGACGCCGTGGAGTTGACGCGCGAGCTTGCTTTGCGTCGCGCCGATAAACCCGATCCGCTTTACTACGCCCAACGTACCGTCGATGTTGCCTCGGCCCGCCTTTGGCTCGGCCAGGGCATTCCCACCGACGACATTATCACCATGCTTGAAGTCCGTCGCCGCTTTGAGGTTTCCTCCGCACTCAACTCCGCTCGTGCTCGCGAAATTGCGGCTACGGCGCAGCGCATGATTACCCGTCAGAAGTCGGCTTGATTCACAACGCAAGGAGAGAACCGTATGCCATTGCTTGAAGTCGTTCAAACCCATTATGTCAGCGCCTCCATTCGGCTCACCGATACGACTGCATTGCAGCTCGATCAGTATGCCGCATTTATCCATGCAACAGCCGATGAAGTCATGGAGCAGGCCCTCGCCTATGTCTTCACTAAAGACAAGGACTTTCAGGAGTTCCTTCGCACATCGGAAGCACAGCGCATTACGCCCACGCTTCGCGTGCGTAGAGCCGCGCCGAATGAGGTATCAGAGCCGCTCGCGAAGAAGGCGGTTCCCACTGCCTCATTGGCCGCTAATTCACCGGCAATTGTGGCGGGACCGAAGGCATGATCCCGCGCCCATTATGGTGGCGAAGCCACTGCGGTGCTTTGCACCGGAGGATTTTAGACACTCCACCCCTCCAAGGGTGGTGTATCGAGCAATTGATGTTTCCGGATGAAAACATCAATTACGGCAGCAGTTTAGAGCATCTTCGTTTCCATCCGGAAACGCCGTGTTTCCGGGCGGAAACGATCATCCCGAGTCATGACAGGAGTGTCTATGGCAAACGGAACATTGCAATTTGAAGAACGCTTGAGACAACGAATAGGCCGCCCTTCACGTATTCGCAGCGTAGCTATTCGATTCACAGAAGACGAGGTGGCAACGCTGAACACTGCTGCCCAGCGTGATGGGACAACATTACGCGAGTGGAGTCGCAAGGTTCTTCTCGAAGCGGCAGGAAGTTCTACAAGCGACGCAGTATTCACCGAGCTGATCGCTACGCGGATGCTTTTGGTCAATCTCATCAAGCCGCTCATTCTCGGCAAAACAGTCACATCGGAGTGGATCACAGAGGCCATGAGCGCGGTGCGCCGCGAGAAGCACCGGGCCGCGCGGGAGGTCCTACAGCAGTACACCGACGACGCCAAAGGAGGGCGATAGTATGGCCATGCACTGGGGACGAAAAGAGACAATTATCTGGCCGCCGCACGTTCCGCTGATGAGCTATTCGGCGGTGGCAGGGGCGCTACTCCTGACCTGTCTGCTGCTCTGGCAGCAGGTACGCTTTGCGATGCCGCCGCTCGAACAGGCGTACATCGGTGACTATGTTTACGCCCGTGTTGTAGCTCCTTTTCATCTGAACGGAAGCTACCGGCTTATCTATCTCGGCGGCGGAAAAGCCAAACCGCGGCTGGCCTTTCCCTTCGATTTCGCGCGGGGCAAGATGACATTGCCGAGCGGAAAGGCCGCGCCTTTTGCGCTGGCGGAACTTGCTAGCTCACAGGGCTACAGGTTTCCGTTCCGTGCGCCAGCCCGCAAGTATAGCGACGCCTCGATGCACCGCTGGCTGCATGACGAAGTTTTCGGCGGTAAGAGCCTGCTGGCTCTCTTCGCTGCTCGTCTCATCGGCGGCGGCGTCATCTTTATTGCACTGCTCGCATGGGCTATTCCTGCGGACATCAAACGCTTCAAGCAAATGAAATATGGCCGTGTTCTGCGCGGCCCGGTCATGCTCACGCCCCGACAGTTCAACCGTGCCACCAAGGGAAAAGGTGTCGGCTTCGTGACCACCGAATCCCGCCGCATGATGCGCATTCCCGAGCACAAGGAGGCGCAGCATATTCAGATCATGGGCGATACCGGCGCGGGAAAAACTCAGCTCATCATGCAAATCCTGCGCCAGATCAGGGATCGGAAAGAGTCGGCCATCGTCTACGATCCGGCCTGCGAGTACATTCAGCGGTTTTTCGATATAGGCCGCGGCGACATCGTTCTGAACCCGCTCGACGACCGCTGCCCATATTGGGGACCGGCGCACGAGATGGAATCCAATGCCGAGGCCGACGCCATCGCTGCCTCGCTTTACCAGCGCAAAACCGACGTGATCGACGAGTTCTTTCACGACACGCCCGCACAAATTTTTGCGCACTTGCTAAAGCTCGGACCCACGCCACACCAACTTGCCGCGTGGATGGCAAGTGAGACAGAACTATTGCAGCGAGTTGCCGGAACGGAGATGGCCTTCTATATAGATAGGAAAGCCGGACCGCAGCGTGCCGGTGTGCTGTCCTCCCTCGGACTTGTCGCCAAGGGTTTCCGTCTGCTGCCGGAAAAGGAGGAAAACCGTCCCCTCTGGACGGCCCGTACCTGGTCAAAAACACGGCAAGGATGGATATTCATCACCTCGCAGACAGAGGTGCGGGATGCCCTGCGGCCCCTGCAATCCCTCTGGATCGATCTCCTAGTCATGCGCCTTCTGGCCGAACCGCAGCCGGGGCAAAAGCCGGTGTGGTTTGTGATCGACGAACTGGCGAGTTTGCAGAAATTGCCGCAGCTTCACACCGTGATTACGGAGAGCAGGAAATCGAAAAATCCGCTCGTGCTGGGCTTCCAGGGCAAGGCGCAGCTTGAAGTCACTTACGGCCGTCTGGCCGAGGTGATGCTCTCGCAGCCAGCCACCAAAATCTTCCTGAAGACCACCGAGCAGAAAGCAGCGGAGTGGATCTCCGAGATGATCGGCAAGGTCGAGATCGAGCGACTGAAAGAGACCAAGTTCGACGGCACACGCTCGGGCAAAAACTTCACCGTGGAGCGGCAGATCGAGCCGCTGGTCATGGGGTCAGAAATCTCCGGACTCGACGACCGGCACGCTTACCTGAAGCTCGGGAACAACGTCGCGCGCTTCGCTTTTGACTACCTCGGCCTGCCCACGCCAACCGAAAAATTCATTCCGCGCAAGATGGCCGACGGCGGTTTGAGCTTTGATCCCGACACGCTCCAACCGATTCCATCGGAAGACGAGGAAAAACAGGAGAACACGGATTCCGAACCAGTTGCAACCGTCTCCGGGGACGCTCCGATTGTCGAACAAAAGTCGCCCCGCCCGATCCCCTGGCCGGTACAGCAAGCCTTGGAGCAGGTCGAAATCGGTCCTGAAAATCCCTCTGTGCCGGTCCAGGAAGTTTGCAACGTACCCTCCGCATCGGACGTGCCTGATGCTCAGGAGCACGAAGAAGACGAAGAACAAATCTCTCTTGATCTGAGGAACTTGTAGTCATGCTGACCATCTCCAAATCGCTCAGCGCCAGCCAGGCGCAGACTTATCACAAGCAGGACTTCGCCTCCGAGACGCAGAGCTATTACAGGCAAGGAAATGCGGTCGAGGGCGAGTGGCAAGGACAGCTTGCTGCTCGCTTCGGCCTTTCGGGTTCGGTCACGCCGCTCGAATTTCAGCGGCTCTCCGAAGGGCTGCATCCGGCGACGGAACAGCCCATGGTCCGCTCGCGAGCCTCTTTCGAGTACCTGGACGCGGATGGAAAAACGATCAAGTCCGTCGAGCATCGGGCCGGATGGGACGCGACCTTTTCGGCTCCGAAGTCGGTTTCGTTGACGGCGCTTGTTGGCGGCGACGAGCAGGTCCGGGAGGCGCATCGCGCCGCCGTCACCGAAGCCTTGAATGAACTTGAACGCTACACGCAGGCGCGGATCGGCGGCAACCATCCGTCAGAAACCACGGGCAAATTCATCGTCGCCAAATTCGAGCACGACACGGCGCGGCCCGTCGCAGGCTACGCCGCGCCGCAGCTTCATACCCATGCCGTCCTCTTCAATGTCACCGAACGGGCGGATGGCTCGACACGCGCCCTACAACCGCATTCGCTTTTCGAGTCGCAGCAGTACGCGACCGCCGTTTACCAGTCGGAGCTGATGTACCGGCTTCGTGGTTTGGGTTACGAGATCGAGTGTGGCAGGAGCGGCGCGCCGGAGATCAAAGGCTACTCCAAAGAATATCTCGAAGCATCGAGCCCACGCTCCCGGCAGATACGGGAGCAGCTCGAAAAGACGGGCCGTGCGGGAGCGGAAGCCGCCGAGATTGCGGCGCATTCGACCCGCGACCGTAAGCAGAATCTCACCGCTACTGAGGTTCTCGCTGCGCATAAAAGCATGGCCGCCGAGTTCGGCAACCAGCCGGAAAAAATTGTCGCCGCCGCGCGGGAGCGCGCCGCGATGCAACAGATTAAGACAGAGCCGAACACCAAAGCTAAAGAAGCTGTGACTTTTGCACGAGAGAGTATCTTTGAGCGGGAAGCCGTCGCTGATGAGCGCAAAATCCTGCGCGACGCCATGCGCAGAGGAATGGGAGAAACAACCTATAAGGAGATTCGCTCGGAGTTCGAGGCACGGTACGCGGCGGGCGATCTTCGCGTCGTGGACGCTCCGAAGCACGCCTCCGGGCGCAGGCTCACCACTCCAGAGACTATTGCCGCCGAGCGCGCCAATGTCGAGTTCATGCTCGGTGGCCGCAATGCCGTCGAGCCGATCCTGAGCGCGGAACTGGCACAGGAACAGGCACATTCCCGCGATTTTTTCAACGATGCGCAACGCCGGGTCATCGAGGAAACGCTCAACTCTACCGACCGTGTTCATGGCTTGCATGGACGGGCCGGGACCGGCAAGACCAGCGTGGTTCAGAGTATCCGCGAGGGTGCGGAAAAGAGCGGCTATGCGGTCGAGGGGTTTGCGCCTACTTCCCGCGCTGCGGCACAGCTCCGCGAGGCGGGCATCGAGGCCACCACACTGCAAAGCTTCCTCGCCCGCGGGGAAAACCGTCCGGGCGTGGAGCCGGAGTTGCGCCACCTTTATATGCTGGACGAATCGAGTCTGGCCAGTACCCGGCAGATGCAATCCTTCCTTGAAAAGCTGAAACCGCAGGACCGGGTGCTCGTCATCGGCGACACCAGCCAGCACCAGGCGGTCGATGCCGGACGGCCCTTCGAGCAGATGCAGCAGGCCGGGATGCGCACCTCGCAGCTCGACCAAATCATGCGCCAGAAAGACCCGGAGTTGCGGCGCGCGGTTGAATTGCTCGCTGCAAGCGATACCGAAAAAGGTGTCGCCCTGCTCAAAGAACAGGGCCGGGTGACGGAAATCGTCGGAGAAAAGGAACGTATTGCGGCGATTGCCCGAGACTATGCGGCACAGCCTGAAAACACCCTCATCGTATCGCCCGACAACCGCAGCCGCCGTGAGATCAATGAGGCCGTGCGCACCGAATTGCGGCGCAACGGAACACTGGCAGCCGATGGGCATGACTTGCGCGTGCTCGATCACCGCTCCGATATGACCGGAGCCGACCGGACCTGGGCGGCGCGCTACAACGTGGGTGACGTGCTGCATTACCACACCGGCAGCAAAGCCGAATGCATTGCACGTAACAGCTACGCCCGTGTCCGGGAGATCGATGCCCGCGCCAACACGCTCACCGTCGAACTCGAAAGCGGGGCCTCTGTCACTTACGATCCGCGCCGTCTGCGCGGCGTGAACGTCTTCACGGAATCTACGCGTGAGTTCGCGAATAACGACCGCATCCAGTTCACAGAACCCAATAAAACGCTCGGCGTTGCCAACCGGGATTTGGGTTCAATCACCGCAATCGACGCCGGACAAATGACTGTGCGCCTCGACGGGAAACAGTCACGCGAGATCACCTTCGACACGGCTCAATTCCGCCAGTTCGACCACGGCTATGCGGTCACTTCGCACAGCTCGCAGGGGTTGACCACAGGCCGTGTGCTCGCCAACATCGACACCGAATCGAGCCGGATGCTCATCAACACCCGGCTCGCTTACGTCGCCGTCTCCCGCGCATCCGATGATGTGCTTATCTATACCAATGACGCCGAAACCCTGGGCCAGCGGCTCGCCTCTGACATCTCGAAGACTGCTGCCGTAGACTTCCGTCCGCCTAGTGCAACTGAACAGGCACGGGAATCGGTTCAGCTTTTCCGCGATCATCAACCGGCAGCAGCGACCGAACAGCTTCAGCAGCAGGGCCGGGTTCATGAGTACCAAAGCCAGGAACATCGCCTCGCGGCGGTGGCGCTTGATTACGTGGTGCAACCAGAGCGTGCAATCATCGTTGCTCCCGATGCAGCGGAGCGCCGAGAGCTGACGCAGTTGATCCGCGCCGAGCTTCAAAGCCAAGGCAAGCTCGCATCGGCAAGCCGCTCCGTTCCTGTCCTGGTCGAGCAGAAGTTTCCCAATCCGCACTTCGCCGGGAACTACCTTCCCGGCGATGAAATTCACTTCCGCACCGGCAGTCCAGCACGCGAAGGCATTCCTCATAACAGCGCCGCACGTGTCCTCGAAATCGATGCAGGCAGTAATATGCTGACCATTGAAACTGCCGATGGCGGGCAGGTGATCTACGATCCCGCCCAGCTTCGGAGCCAGGCTCGCCAGAGCAGAATTTACCGGGAAGAGTCGCGGGAAATCGCGGAAGGAGAGCGCATCCGGTTCACAGCTCCGGACAAAGAGACTCACATCCGCACCGGCAACTTCGCCACCGTGGAGCGGGTCGATCCCGATCTTTCCATTCGGCTCGACAACGGCAAGACTGTTGACCTCGACGCCGAAGCCGCTCAGCACATCGAGTACGGTTACGCCGCCGAGTCAGCCGCAAACCTCGCCGCCGACCGGGTGATTCTGACCGGCGAGGCCCAGCAGCTCGCCGGTCTTGAGAACGATCTGGCGCGTCTCAACCCCAACGTCCGCGAGCTTTCCGTCTACACGTCCGATGCCTCGCAGGCGCTCCAGGTCAAGCCCGCGGTAGCCGCCGAAATGTTACAGAAGTCTGTTGGTGTTGCCGAATCTTCTATCGCAGAAGCTATCGTCGAGGAGATTGGACTGCATCTATAGCTACTTTTTCCAGGGATTGACGACCCGAACGTCGGCATCCTCAAAGGGTGCTGCGTCGCAGGTGTGGATGTCTCCTTCGCGGTGGCACGCCAGGTTTCAGGCGGATAGCAGCGTTAGAAAAATCAGGAAGCAAGCATCTGTTTTGAAGCAAACCGGATTGCTTTGCTCACGTTGTCGCCCTTTGAACACAAAGATTGATATGCCTCGTTAAAGGGTAGTCTCCAATATAGTGAAGGAGATTAATCGCTGCGTAGTCCTGTGCAATGCGGAAGATATTGGCGGAAAGAACACCGAGCGCGTCCGCCAAAACAATTCGGTTGACGCCACCATGCGATAGCAGCGCGATGTTTTTCCCGCGATGAAGCGCGAGGATCTCACGAAAAGCCTGCAATACCCGCTGACGCATCTGTTCGAAGCTTTCTCCATTGGGAAACTGAGTCTCTGTGGGATGCTCCATCCACTGACGATAAACGGCGGGATAGATCGCCGCGATCTCATCGTAAGAGCGGCCCTCGAAGTCGCCAAAATCAATTTCGCTGAATCGTTCCTCGACGCGTACTGTGCAGTTGCGTCCCGCGGAGACAATACGGGCACTCTCAGTTGTTCGCTTGCGCGGGCTTGCGTAAATCGCATGAATCTGCTGATCGCGTAAGAACTCAGCGACCCCGTGGATCTGCTCGCGTCCATTCTCGGACAGTTCCACGTCCAGCTTTCCGTAGCAACGGCCACGACTGCTCTCGCATGGCTCTCCATGGCGAATCAGCCAAACCTTGGTGATGGGCAGTTCATCCATTCAGCTTTAGCTCCACAGCCCGGTAAGCAGTACGACGCATTGGCCGATTTCTTCGCTGGCTCCGAGTGTATCGCCCGTGACACCGTTAATCTTCTTCCGGCAAAACAGTCCCCAAAAAGTCGCACTCGCGATTGAAAAAAGCAAGGCGCTCACTCCTCTCCATCGACCGAGCAGACATGTTAATAAGAGGGCGATTGCCGTGGCCCAAATCAGTTCGCGCGTTCCAATATGACGCGAGACCGCTTGGCTGGGCCTTGCATATGGAAGGAAACGCGAAAGAAGCACGATATTCCAGCGCCCTAACATCGGCGCGAGTACCAGATATGGCGAGCACGTCGAACGAACGATCAGGCTGGAAATGGCGGTGATCTTCAACGCGAACGTAAGAATCAACACCGTTGCTCCATAGCTGCCAATGGCATGGTCGCGCATGATGCGCAGCTTGTCTTCTTTGGTCTTTCCGCCTCCGAGGCCGTCTGCCGTGTCTGCGAGTCCATCCATGTGGAGCGCGCCAGTGAGCCCTGCTTCCGCCAGCAGAATCAACGCCGCCACGATCAGTGAAGGAAGATGCGGCGCAAGTAGCCACGAGATTCCAATGGAGACGGCTCCGAGCAGCGCGCCAACCAATGGAAACCAGCGGGCAGCCGCCCCGACCTCTTCGGCTCCGAATGCGACAGGAACGGGAATCCGGGTGCAGAATGCGACGG
>Ga0326727_10019482_pt1 | contig 13629 bp, 7 predicted proteins | sample MB2enrmetagenome_FD_207643 | JGI IMG/M metagenome (GOLD analysis project Ga0326727, IMG submission 207643) | Lab enriched peat soil microbial communities from McLean, Ithaca, NY, United States - MB29MY | ecosystem: Environmental > Terrestrial > Soil > Wetlands > Peat | place: USA: New York... | reverse complement strand
CGAAAAGGGTGCGGAACTGGGCGCGCACATCCTGTCCGGTGCCGTTCTCGAGCCCCGTGCCTTGAACGAGTTGATTCCCGACTGGAAGGAGAAGGGGGCGCCGCTCGTCACTCCTGCGGGCGACGACCAGTTCCTGTTCCTGACGGAAAGCAAGTCGGTGCGGCTGCCGACACCGCCGCAAATGCACAACCACGGCAACTTTATCATCAGCCTGGGCAATCTGGTACGGTGGCTGGGCAGTCAGGCCGAAGAACTGGGCGTCGAGATTTTCCCGGGCTTTGCCGCGGCCGAAGTGCTTTATGACGAAAGCGGCGCGGTGCGGGGAATTGCCACCGGTGACATGGGGATTGGCCGCGATGGCCAGCCCACCGCCAATCACGCGCCGGGCGTCGAACTGTTGGCCCGTCAGACCCTGTTTGCCGAAGGCTGCCGCGGGTCGCTGACCAAGACCCTGTTCGAACGGTTCTCGTTGCGCAAGTCCTGCCAACCGCAAACCTACGGCATCGGCATCAAGGAATTGTGGGAGATCGATCCGGCCAAGCACAAGCCGGGCACGGTGGTGCATACGGTCGGCTGGCCGCTGGACAGCGAGACCTACGGCGGCTCCTTCCTTTATCATCTGGAGAACAACCAGGTTGCCGTGGGATTCGTGGTCGGCCTCGACTATCGCAATCCCCATCTGTCGCCGTTCGAGGAGATGCAGCGGTTCAAGTCCCATCCGGCCATTCGCTCCACCTTCGAGGGGGGGCGCCGGGTGGCCTACGGAGCGCGCGCCCTGTCCGAAGGCGGGCTGCAGTCGATCCCCGACCTGACCTTCCCGGGCGGGTTGCTGATTGGCGATACCGCCGGGTTTCTCAACACGCCCAAGATCAAGGGCATCCATACCGCCATGAAGTCGGGCATGGTGGCGGCCGAGGCGGTGTTCGAGGCCTTGACCGCCTCGGACGCCGAGGGCCTGCGCGAGGTGGTGGCCTATCCGGCGCGTTTGAAGGCGTCCTGGCTGTGGGCGGAACTTCACGCGGCGCGCAATATCCGCCCCTCTTTTCATTGGGGTTTGTGGGCCGGTCTCGCTTATTCGGCCGTCGATACCTATATCTTTCGAGGCAAGGCTCCCTGGACGTTGCCCATCCATGCCGACCATGACCAGTTGCGAACCGTTTCTCAGTCCAAGCCGATCGTCTACCCCAAGCCCGACGGCGTGGTCACTTTCGACCGCCTGTCGTCGGTGTTCATGTCCAATGCCGCGCATGAGGAAAACCAGCCGATCCATCTGCGGCTCAAGGACCCCAAAGTCCCGGTCGAGGTCAATCTGGCCCTGTACGACGCGCCGGAGCAGCGCTATTGTCCCGCCGGCGTTTACGAGATCGTAAGGGATGACGCCGGACAATCGCCCCGCCTGCAGATCAACGCGGCCAATTGCGTCCACTGCAAGACATGCGACATCAAGGATCCGACCCAGAACATCACCTGGGTGGTTCCGGAGGGAGGCGGTGGCCCCAATTATCCCAATATGTAGTCTCGGGAAGCGGTGCGCCTGCGGGGCGGCAGGCGCCCGCCACAGTGTGGAGAAGGTGATGCGTGGACCGGCGATCCGCCTGTCTGACGGCTGGCGACGCGGGCTTGCCGTGCTTTTGGTGGCCACTTTGCCGGCCTGTGCCAACGATTTTCGCGTCGACGGACCGTCGGAGGTCCCGGCCGACAGCACGGTGTTCGGCGGGGCGATGGTGCCGGGCGGTTCGGCTTTCGGCAACTATCTGGCCGGACGGTTCGCCCAGGACCAAAGCGATTTGTCCGTTGCCTCCGACTATCTGTCGAAGGCTCTCGATGGCGACCCCGAAAATGTCGAGCTGTTGCAGCGCGCCTATCTGTCGTTGGCTGCCGATGGCCGCATGGCCGATGCCGCCCAGGTGGCGAAGCGGCTGCTGACCTTTGACGGCGATGCGGCGATCGCAGCCCTGTTGATCGCCGAACAGCGGGCCCGGGCCGACGATTGGCCGGCGGTCGAAGCGACGGTCGCCCAGTTGCCCAACCGTGGGCTCAACACCTTTGTCATTCCTCTGGTTTCGGCTTGGGCCAAGGCCGGCGAGGGCCATTATGACGCGGCCCTGGAGTCCTTGATGCCGCTGTCGCAGAACAGCAGTTTCGCCACCCTTTACGATTTCCATGCGGCGCTGATCAACGATCTGGCCGACCGCCGCAAAGAGGCCGAACGTTCCTATCGCAACACCTTGATCGGCACCGGCGGGGCGACGCTGCGCACCACCGAGGCGGCCATCGCCTTTTATCGGCGGATCGGTCAGCCGGCGCAGGCCGAAGAGCTGGTCGACGCCTATCGGCGCGAGCATCCGGAAGGGACCATGCTGGATTCCGGCGCCCTGACGGTGCGGCCGATCCAGTCGGCACGGGGCGGCTTGGCCGAGGCCCTGTTCGACACCGCCGGATCGCTGCGCCAGGGCCGCGCCGCCGAGCTGGCCCTGATCTTTGCCCGCATGGCGGTGGACCTGCAGCCCGATTTCCCGCTGGCCCAGGTGATGATCGGCGACCTGCTGCAAGGTCTTGGCCGCCTGCGCGAGGCCAATGCTGAGTTCGAGACGATCAACCGTTCCTCGCCCGTCTACTGGACGGCCCAACTGCGCATTGCCGCCAACGATGACGATCTGGACGATGTCGAGGGGGCCATTCAGACCCTCGAGGCTTTGGCCGAGCATCACCGCGACCGTGCCGAGGCGCTGGTGACGCTGGGCGACGTGTTGCGCCGCCACAAGCGCTGGTCGGAAGCGGTATCGGCCTATGATCGCGCCCTGGCCGACCTTGGCGCGCCGCGGGCCGACCATTGGGGCATCTACTATTCCCGCGGCATCGCGCTGGAGCGGGCCCATCAGTGGCCACGGGCGGAAAGCGACTTCCTGAAGGCTTTGGAACTGGAGCCGGACGAGCCCCATGTGCTCAACTATTTGGGCTATAGCTGGATCGAGCAGGGCATCAATCTGGAGGCCGCCCGCCAGATGATCGAAAAGGCGGTGGCCCAGTTGCCCAAGGATGGCTATGTGGTCGACAGCCTGGGCTGGGCTTTCTACCGCGCCGGCGATTTCGACAAGGCCGTCGAGGTCCTGGAGAAGGCGGTGGAGTTGCATCCGGAAGACGCCTCGATCAATGACCATCTGGGCGACGCCCTGTGGAAGGTCGGACGCGCCGACGAAGCCCGTTTTCAATGGCAGCGCGCCTTGTCCTTCGATCCCGAACCGGAATTGCGCCAGCAGATCGAAAGCAAGCTGGCTGCCAACCCTCAGCCTGAAAAGTCATCGATTACCCCATGAGTACTTCCGTCCAGGACGCCGTCATCGCCGAATTCGCTCCGGCGAAGGTCAATCTTTATCTTCAGGTCGTCGGGCGCCGGCCCGATGGCTACCATCTGCTGGACAGCCTGGTGGTGTTCGCCGGCGTCGGCGACACGCTGACGGTCGCCCCGGCCGATGGTCTGACCCTCTCCGTCGACGGCCCGACGGCGCCGGCGCTGACGGGCCTGGATGACAACATCGTTCTTGCCGCCGCCCGGCGTTTGGCCGAGGTGGCGGGCGTGCGGCCCCGGGCCGCCATCACGCTGACCAAGCGGTTGCCGGTGGCGGCCGGGATCGGTGGCGGTTCCGCCGATGGTGCCGCTGCTCTGCGGGGGCTGTGCCGCTTGTGGAACCTGACCGTCGAACCGGCCCTGCTGGCCGAGGTGGGCCTGCGGCTGGGGGCCGACGTGCCGGTATGCCTGGCCGGGGCTGTCCGGCAGATGGCGGGAGTGGGCGAGGTCCTGACGCCTGCCCCGGCGCTGCCGCCGACCTGGTTGGTCCTGGTCAATCCGCGCCAGGGGTTGTCGACGCCCGCCGTGTTCAAGGCGCGCCAGGGACCCTTCTCGGCGCCCCGGCCCCTCGACCGGGCGCCGGTGGACGCCGCCGATCTGGCCCGCGAGATGACCCTCCGGACCAATGATCTGGCGCCGCCGGCTGTCGAACTGCTGCCGGTGATCGCCGACGTGCTGGCGGCGCTGGCCGGACAGGCCGGCTGTCTGTTGCCGCGGATGTCGGGCAGCGGCGCCACCTGCTTCGGCCTGTTCGCCGACGAGACGACGGCCACCCGCGCCGCCGAGATGCTGGGCCACGCCCATCCCGGCTGGTGGGTTGCCCCGGCGCCGATTCTTTAGCCGTCACGCCGCTGTTGCATCGACGCGCGGCATGGAATATGTTGCCCTCCCTTTCTGATGGGGCGTAGCCAAGCGGTAAGGCAGCGGGTTTTGGTCCCGCCATCCCCAGGTTCGAATCCTGGCGCCCCAGCCAATTTCCCGTAAATATTTCAGTCTATGACGAGATTTCAGCCCTGGAGCCGTGGCAGTGGCCTTTGGTCCCCGCGAACGGTCCGGCATGGGTTGTGCCTGCCCTGCGTCATGGTCTGAAAACGTTTGATACCAGTTGTCGGTGATCGGTTCCGATCAGCGCAGCTTGGTATCAATCGTCGGAGGGGTTTCTCTGACATCCTCGGCTCTGACTGTATTGGTGAGTGCACTATCAACGAACAATATAAACCTGAGATGAGCAAGATTGATCACAGGTTTTGTATTGTCTCTGTATGCAATGCGCCGGGCTGTCTCCTTCTTCATCGCCTTGAGTAATTGAGTATGCGGAAAAAAAGTTCGCCTGATTTTTTCCGTCGCAGCGTTTAACTTCGAAGAGAGGCCATTGTGTCCAATCCCGAGCGCTGAGACGCGAGCGGATGCTCTTTAAGGAGGCCAGCTTGCCTGTTATTTCAACCAACAATGCCGCCAACGCGGCGCTGAACTATCTGAACCAGAACTCCAGCACGGAGACCAACCAGCTGTCCAAGCTGGCCAGTGGATCGCGCATCGTGCAGGCGTCCGACGACGCCGCCGGTCTTGCCATCGGCACCCAGCTTCAGGCCAACGTGACGGTCTATCAGCAGGACCAGACCAACGTGCAGCAGGGCACGGCGATCCTGCAGACCGCCGACGGCGCCCTGGCCCAGATCAGCAACGTGTTGCAGCGCATGATGTCGCTGGCCACCGAAGCGGCCTCGGGCCAGGTGACCAACACCCAGCGGACCCAGGACATCAACACGGAATACACCCAGCTCAAGAGCGAAATCACCAGCATCGTCTCCAGCACCACCTATGCCGGCCAGACTCTGCTGTCGGGCTCGTTCCTGTCCAACGTGAAATTCCTGGTCGGCACCCTGTCGTCCAACTCGATCACCGTGTCGGTGGCGAGCGTCTCGGTGGGCGGCCTAGGCATCACGTCCTCGATCAGCACCGCGACGACGGCGCTCTCGGCCATCAACACCATCAACTCGGCGATCAATACGATCACCAAGGACCGCGCCAAGATCGGCGCCTACGAGTCCCAGTTCAATTTCAGCGGCCAGGACATCGCCACCAACATCCAGAACATCAGCGCCGCCGCGTCGGTCGTGCTGGATGCCGACGTCGCCCAGATCAAGTCGCAACTGTCTTCGACCGACGTCAAGACCCAGGCCTCGGTCGCGGCCCTGACCCAGGCGTCCCAGCTGCCGCAGGAATTGTTGAAGCTGATTCAGACGGCGTAAGCTGCGGCCTAGGCGCCGCATCGAGACACGGAACACCGGCTGCGGCGCGGCGACGACTGACCCCCGTCCCCGCGCCGAAAGCCGTTTCCGCCGCTTTTCCGGAAAGACAGGCGGGGACGCCTGTCTCGCCCGCCCCACGCGACACCGGATGGATCAAAGCCAACCCGTCAAAACCCCCGCGACGCGCTCCTAGGCTGCGACGGCCGGCTTCAAGCCGCCTTTGCAGGGCGCCGCCAGGATACCGTCCTTGCCGGATGCCTTGACCCGGTACATGGCCAGGTCGGCCTCGCGCAACAGCTCGGCGACCGTCGCCCCGTCCTCGGGATAACAGGCCAGCCCGACGCTGGCGGTCAACGAAACCCGGGCACCGGCCACCAGAAACGGCTCTTTCAACGACTTCGCCAGACGTTCGGCCAGACGGGGCATTCCCGTTTTGACATCCCCCCGGACCAGCACGACAAACTCATCACCGCCCAGCCGGGCGGCACTGTCACAGGTACGCACGCAGGCCAGGATCCTTTTGCCGACGTCACCCAACAGGTGATCGCCGACCTGATGACCGAACCGGTCATTGATGTCCTTGAATCCGTCGAGATCGATGAACGCCACCCCGACCAGCCCCTTGTCCCGGCTCGCGGCAGCCAATGCCTTTTCGAACAGCTCGACGAAGCAGGTCCGATTGAGCAAGCCGGTCAGCGGGTCGTGAATTGCATCGTCCCGAAGCGCTTGCAGAACGGCGTCGCGACGGGCACCTTCCCGCAACAGCACGCTGTACAACAGAACCGAGCTGGCTGAGAGGAAGACCAGCCCCGTCCAAGAGGAACCGATGCCCCCCACATCGGGAAGCGTGCCGGCGAACAGCCAGTCCGCACCGCAAACCCAGGCGGAAGCGATGCAGAGATAGGCTGCGGTTACTCTGACGGCCAACGACATTCGGACACCCGTCATTCCATAGCGACCGTCGTCATTGTGCCGCCGAAAGGTATAAGATCCGTTAAGATTGAATAGTCGTCGGCCGTTCAATACTGGAAATGTCAAACATTGGGAATCAAGATCCAGCATTTTCCTTGCCGGCCTCACCTTGTCCGGGAACGAAGCCGCACTTCGGACAGGCAACCCCCTTCAGCTTTTTGGACTTGCGACAGGATCCCAACAACGATCCCTTAATCACTGACCCACATCCTTTTTCTCGGATGTCGCGACGGCGGCTGCCGCACCAGGGGCAACCCGATGAGCAATCCGGACATTGATCCATCGAATGTTTCACTGGGACACCACACCAAAAACAATATTTACAGCAACTGCCGAACCACGGCCGGCAACTGCGCAAAGTCTTCGATCACGACATCCGCCCCCATGGTCGCCGGAGGCGCCTGGCAATAGCCGAACCCAACCATCACCACCGGCAGACCGGCCGCCTGCGCCGACGCCACATCGTTGCGGCTGTCGCCGACCATCAGGGCCGGCACGCCGCTGCACCCCATGGCCTCAAGCGTCTGGCGCAAATGATCGGGATGGGGCTTGCGCCTGACGGCCGTATCGCCGCCCACCACCGCCGCGAACAGATCGCCGAATCCCAGTTGGGACAGAACCAGATGGGACAGCGCCGTCGGCTTGTTGGTGCAGACCCCCAACCGGTAGCCGTCCCGCTTCAGGGCAGCCAAGGTTGGCAAAACCCCGGGATACACCTGACTGTCCACCGCCGCATGGTCCCGATAATAGGCGATGAACCGGGCCACCAGAGCGGCTGGATCATGACCGTCCGCTCCACCCGTGGCATCCACGCCACGCTGCACAAGAACCGTCGCCCCGTCACCGACCCACCGGCGAACCTCGGCCAAGGCCGGCGCCGGACGCCCCAGGTCGGCCAGCAGGCGCCCCAACGCCCAGGCGAGATCGGGCAGGCTGTCCACCAAGGTTCCGTCCAGGTCGAAAAGAATGGCGCGGCACGGACCGTCGCTGTGTGTATTGATCATGTGAACTCCCAAAAGCCGCCGCTTTGTGCCACCCGGCCGCCGGCGACGCAAGGACGAAGCCCCCGCTTTCGCACTTTTTTAACCCGGCCAACGATATGGTGACTTTGATGAGCGAACCGCTACAATATCTTGGCTCGATGATGAGCAAGGGAGACCCCGGACATGGCTGACGACGACAAGGACACGGACGCCGCCCAAAGTGCTGCGCGCGAAGCCGCCTATGACATCCAGGTCGAACTCTATGCGGTCCTGGGACACGCCAACGTCCAGGTCAAGCAGCTCCTCAAGCTGGGCCGTGGCGCCGTCGTCGAACTGGACCGCAAGATCAACGAACCGATCGACCTTCTGGTGAACAAGATGCTGGTCGGCCGCGGCGAGGTGGTTGTGGTCGACGACCGACTAGGCGTCACGGTGACCGACATGCTGAAGGGACAAAGGGGCGGCTGACCAACCCGTTCGGGGAGGCCATCGATGAGCGTTCGCAACCTGGGCTCGCTGTTCCGGCCAAAGTCCGTTGCCGTCATTGGCGCATCGGCTCAGGAAAAGAGCGTCGGCGCCATTGTCATGCGCAATCTCATGCAGGCGGGCTTTTCCGGACCGATCATGCCGGTCACGCCGAAGCAACTGGCGGTCGCCGGCGTGCTGGCCTACCCGGATGTCGCCAGCCTGCCGATGACCCCCGACCTTGGCGTGATTTGCGTTCCTGCCGCCGACGTTCCCAACCAGATCGAAGCCTTGGGGGCGCGGGGAACCCATGCCGCCATCGTGCTGTCGGGCGGCCTGTCCTCCAAGACCGGCCCCGATGCCCCCTCCATGCACAGCCTGATGATGGAACGGGCGCGCCGCTACGACATGCGCATTCTGGGACCCGACAGCCTGGGAGTCATGGTTCCGGCCGTCGGACTGAACGCCAGCTACGCCCACCAGCCGGCCCTGTCCGGCCGGATCGCGTTCCTGTCCCAGTCGGGCGCCCTGTGCAACGCGGTCCTCGACTGGGCCAACACCAAGGGCATCGGCTTTTCCCATTTCGTGTCCCTGGGCGAATCCGCCGACGTCGGCTTTGGCGACCTGTTGGACTATCTGGGCTCGGATCCATCGACCAGGGCCATCCTGCTTTACATCGAATCGATCCGCGAACGACGCAATTTCATGTCGGCGGCGCGGGCCGCGGCCCGCAACAAACCGGTTCTGGCCATCAAGGCCGGACGGCGCGCCGCCGGCGCCCGGGCCGCTGCCACCCATACCGGGGCATTGGCCGGAACCGATGCGATCTATGATGCCGCTCTGCGCCGGGCCGGCATGCTCCGGGTCTACGACCTCGAGGAAATGTTCACCGCCGTCGAGACCTTGTCCCGGACCCGGCCGTCCCGTGGTTCGACACTGACCATCCTCACCAACGGCGGCGGCATCGGTGTCATGGCGGTGGACGACCTGGCCGATATCGGCGGCGACTTGGCCGACCTGTCTCCCGAAACCTGCCAAAACCTGGGTCGGGCCATCGGCACCTGGTCGGGATCCAACCCCGTCAATATCGGCACCAGCGACGGTGAGCGCTATGCCAAGGCCATGGAAGTCCTGTGCGATGCGCCGGAAGTCCAGTCGCTTCTGGTCATGCACGCGCCCACCGCCCTGACCTCGGCCAGCGAAGTCGCTGAGCAGGTCGCCAAGGTCACCAAGGCCCGCCGCGCCAATGTCATGACCTGCTGGGTCGGCCAGGAGCAGGCCAGCCCGGCCCGCCGTCTGCTGCGCGAATCCGGCATTCCCGCCTTCACCACGCCGGGCGCCGCCGTCCGGGCCTTCATGCATCTGGTCGACTATCGCCGCAACCAGGACATGCTGATGGAGACCCCGGCATCGGCGCTGGCGGATTTCACGCCGGCGACCGAGACCGCGCGGCGGATCGTCCGCGACGCCCTGGCTGCCGGCAGCCCGGTCTTGAGTGAACCGGAGGCCAAGGCGGTGCTGTCGGCCTATGGAATCCCCGCGATCGAGACCTATACCGTCGGCACCCCGCGCGAGGCCGCCCGCCTGGCGGAAGATCTGGACGGTCCGCTGGCCCTGAAGATCCTGTCGCCCGATATCGTTCACAAGACCGATGTCGAGGGCGTCGCTCTCAACCTGGAAGGCGCGCCGGAGGTTGAGAAGGCGGCGCGGCGGATGCGCGAAACCGTCACCCAGAAGCTGCCCGACGCCCGTATCCAGGGGTTCACACTCCAGCGCATGGCGCGTCGCCCCGGGGCCCAGGAGATCATCATCGGGGTGACCACCGACCCGATCTTCGGACCGGTCATCATGTTCGGACAAGGCGGCATCGCCGTCGAAGTCATCAACGACTCCGCCTTTGCCCTGCCCCCGCTGAACATGAGCCTGGCCCGCGAACTGGTGCAACGCACCCGGGTATGGAAGCTGCTGCAGGGCTACCGCAACCGTCCTCCGGCCGATCTGGACGCCATCTGCATGACCTTGATGAAGGTCTCGCAGCTGATCGTCGATATCCCCGAAATCATCGAGCTGGACATCAACCCCCTGTTCGCCGATGCGCAAGGGGTCCTTGCCGTCGACGCTCGCATCGGCATCGCGGCGTCGGCGGGAGCCGCCGATCGGCTGGCCATCCGCCCCTATCCCAAGGCCTTGGAAGAATCCCTGACCCTGCACGACGGGCGGCATGTGATCATTCGTCCGATCCGGCCGGAGGATGAGCCCAACCATCACATCTTCGTCTCGAAGTTGGCGCCGGAAGACATCCGGTTCCGCTTTTTCGGCCTGGTGGGGGAACTTCCCCACTCCGAGATGGCCCGCCTGACCCAGATCGATTATGACCGGGAAATGGCCTTCGTCGCCGTGCAGCTTGCCAACAATCTCGAGACCGAGACGCTGGGCGTGGTGCGCACCGTCAGCGATCCCGACAATGAACGGGCGGAATTCGCGGTCATCGTCCGGTCCGATCTCAAGGGAACCGGCCTCGGTCGCAAGCTGATGACCAAGATGATCGACTATTGCCGTGGGCGCGGAACGGGGCAGATCGTCGGACAGGTCCTGACCGACAACACCCGGATGCTGAAATTTACCGAAAGCCTGGGCTTCAAGCGTCTGCGCTACGTCGAAGGCGACATCATCGAAGTGTGCCTGGACCTAAGGACCGCCCCCGCCGCGGTGGACGCTTAAGGGCGTCCCCGCCGGTATTGCCGGCACGGAGGCCGGCGCTACTGCGGAAATATCACCCTTCAATACTATTTTTCCCTGCCCTGTCAGTAGCGCCGGCGTCCCCGCCGGTATTGCCGGCACGGAGATCGGCGCTACTGCGGAAATATCACCCTTCAATTTAAGGGAAACGAGCGACTGGGCGCTTAGGCACGCGCCCGTCCGTCGACATCACCCGCCGACCGTCATCCGCCGGGACGTCGGGGCGTTATCGCCCAGCATCGCCGGCACCTGCGATGCCGGGACCGGCCGGCTGATCAGATAGCCCTGAACCGCATCGCATCCCTGCCGACGGAGGTAGGACAGCTGCTCTTCGGTTTCCACCCCTTCCGAAACCACCTGCAACCCCAGGCTATGCCCCAGGGTGATGATGGCGCGGGAAATGGCGGCGTCGTCACTGGATTCGTCGGATAGATAACGGACGAAGCCGCGGTCGATCTTCAATTTGCTGACCGGGAAGCGCTTCAGATAGTTCAGCGACGAGTATCCCGTCCCAAAATCGTCGATGGCCAGTTTGACGCCAAACCCATTCAGGGCCCGCAGCATTTGCTCGGCGGCCTGCGCATCCACCATCAGCCCGCTTTCGGTCAGTTCCAGTTCCAGCCATTGGGGTTGGATCAGGGTATCCTCGACGATACGACAGATGTCGGCGACGAAATCGGGGCGATGCAACTGCACGGCCGACACATTGACCGCCACCGGCACCACCGTGACACCCGCCGCCAACCAATCGGCAATCTGGCGACAGGCCATCCGACAAACCAGTTGCCCCAGCGGAATGATCAATCCGGTCTCTTCGCACAAGGAAATGAACTGATCGGGGAAGACCAGACCGCGCTCGGGGTGCTGCCAGCGAACCAAGGCCTCCAGCCCGATGACATTCCCGGTCAGAACGTCGCGCTGCGGCTGGTAATGCAGAACGAACTCGTCGCGCGCCAGGGCCTGGCGCAAATCGCGCTCCGTGGCGTTGCGCTGCTGCATATCCTCGTTCATGGCGTTGGAGAAGAACCGATAGCCGTTGGGAACCTCATGGATGGCGCGGTACATCGCCATGTCGGCATTCTTGATCAGTTGATCCGCATCGGCACCGTCCTCGGGATAAACCGCAATGCCGATGCTGGCGCCGACATGCACCTGGTGTCCATCCAGATCGAAGGGTGTGGTCACCCCGTCCAGCATTCGACGCGCCAACAGCACCACCCCCTCCACGTCGACGCCTTCGTCGAGGATCACGGCGAATTCGTCGCCGCCAACCCTGGCCAGCATGTCGGCCGATCGGGTGACCTGCCCCAGCCGCTCGACAATCGAGGCCAACAGACGATCCCCCAGGTCATGCCCCATGGTGTCGTTGATCCGGCTGAAGCGATCCAGGTCCAGGAACAGGACGGCAACCGGATGGTGCAGGGCATCGGCACGGGTCAGGGCCTGCCCCAGGCGTTCCCGGAACAGGCGGCGGTTCGGCAGGCTGGTCATGGCATCGTAATTGGACAGGAACCGGATCTTTTCCTCGGCCTGCTTGCGATCGGTGATGTTCTCCTGCACCACCACGAAATGGCTGACCTGCCCCTGGCGGTCCAGCATCGGCGTCACCGTCTGCTCGACGGTGTAGAGATTCCCGTCCTTGCCCCGCTCGATCAGTTCGCCGCGCCAGACCTCACCGGCAAGAATGGTCTGCCACAGGTTCTTGTAGACCGCCTCGGTATGGGCCCCGGAATGCAGGATGCGAGGCGAGCGTCCCAACGCCTCCTCCGGCCGGTAGCCCGATAAGCGAACAAAGGCGTCGTTGACCCATTCGATCGTGCCATGGCGATCGGTGATGAAGATGGCATTGGCCGCAACAGCCATCGCCGCCCCCTGAAGGCGCAGGCGGCGCTGATCGACCATCATCTGCAAGGGGACACTCAGACGTTCCGCCAGATCCTCGAAGTGGGCAATATCGGCATCGGAAATCCGGTCCAAGCCGTGGATGCAGATGACCGCTTTGACCTCATGCCCGACCCTGAGCGGGATCGCCGCCCTGCCCGGACAGGCCGGACGGCCATCCGCCATCTGCCGGCAGGTCTCGCCCAGCGCCAGGGCCTGCGCCGCCAGCCCTGGGGTGTCCGCATCCCAGCGCTCTGGCGTCCTGGTCAGGACCATCCCCAGGTCTTCCGGCCCGGCATACCCCAACACCGGAATCGTGCCGTCGGCTGCGCGACGACCAATCCAGGCATGCCGCAGTCCGAACAAAAAGATCAGGCGGTGACACAGGAAGGGCGCCAGGGAGGTGACCTCTCCCCCTTGCAGGACCCGCTGGTTGACATCATGCACCAGGGCATCGATCGACGTCTCCTGCCGAGCGGCGGTCACGTCACGCAGGATGGCGACGGTCATCCGGCGCCCGTCGGCGACGATGCTGCTGACCGACATCTCGAGAACCTGCGGCAGGCCGCCCGGCCGCTGCAGGTAGCAATCGCGGATCTTCTCGCCCCTGTCCGCCACGGTTCCGGGCAGGCCGGACCGATTACCCGGGTCCTGCGGATCGGGCAGCAGGACCGACACCGGGCGCCCGATGACCGAGCGCCCCGTCACCCCAAAAATGACTTCGGCGGCGGAATTGATGGTGGAAATGCGCCCATCCTCCTCGGCGGTCAGAACGCCGTCGGACAGGTTTTCAAGAACCACCGCCAGCTGGCGGGCACTGGCTTCGGCCAATCGGCGGCTGGCGTCCAGATCCGCCGTGGCTTTCCTGTTGAAGGCGGCCTGGGACCGGACGGCCAGCACGATCACCGCGACGGCCAGAGCGGTGGCCAGGCCATCGCTTAACACGAAGCGGATCTGCCCCAGCCAGGCGGCATCGTGGAACGGCAGG
>Ga0326727_10019481_pt1 | contig 13629 bp, 13 predicted proteins | sample MB2enrmetagenome_FD_207643 | JGI IMG/M metagenome (GOLD analysis project Ga0326727, IMG submission 207643) | Lab enriched peat soil microbial communities from McLean, Ithaca, NY, United States - MB29MY | ecosystem: Environmental > Terrestrial > Soil > Wetlands > Peat | place: USA: New York... | reverse complement strand
GCCGCCGACCTTGCGAGAGAAAGAATGAATCGAGTGAAAAAATCGAAAATGTAGTGCCAAGAGGTTTTGCCGTCGTTGCAAGCCCTTGATTATCAAAGGTTCAGTTTTTCCGACTGTAGAAGATGGGCAATAGTGAAAATCTTCGTGACCACCCGCTCCAAAATCGTCTCGACCTTGTTGTTTGTTTGCGTGTTGACCGCGGGATGCAGTTTGACAGGCAGCCAGCAGGAAACACGCGGCGGGATGCCTGCAGATCATGCTCCCAATCATGCGCGTGTCTGCGAACCGGTGGTCAAGCCGGCCTTCCTCCCATTGCCCATCGGCGCGGTCGAGCCGCGAGGTTGGTTGCGGGACTGGGCCTTGTCCGCCCGCCAGGGGATCACGGGACATTTGGACGAGTGGCACCCGACTTATGCGGACGGTTGGAAAGGCATCCCGATCCATGCCCTCGGGGCCGACTCTGATGGCACCGGCGGGCCCCTGGAACAATCCGCCTATTGGCTGGACGGGGCGCTGCGCCTCGGCCTTGTCCTGCATGACGAGGCCTTGATCAAAAAGATCCGCGCCCGCTTGGACCCGGTGGTGGAGGGCGTCAACAAGGCGGAGGCCGGCACCTCGTTCATTTACTGGAAAAAGGGTTACCAACCTCACGGCTTCGACAGTTGGGCGCATTCGCAAATGGGCCGCGCGCTGGTGGCGTTGTATCAGGGCACCGGCGACCAGCGGGTGTTGGAGGCGTTGGTCAAAGTGTATGCCCAGTATCAGGGGGACATGGAGCGGGCGGATTTTGGCGACGTGACCGGCTTGTGCAATCTGGACGCCATGCTGGAGACGTATTCGTTCAGCGGCGACCGTCGCATTCTCGACCGCGCGCTGCGCGCCATTGCCCAGCCGGCCGTGGCGAAGGAGTTCCAGGCCTGGGAAGCCGGCCAAGTAGCGCCAGGCCACATGGACATCCTTTACGAAGACACCCGCCTGCCGGCCATCGTTTATCCGTGGACGGGCGACGAGCATCTGCTGCGGGCGACGCTGGGGGCGTGGAAGTATCTGGACGAGCAGCATATTCTTCCTTATGGCGTGGCCTCCGGGGAGGAGTTTGCCTCGGGCATCGGCGCCTTCCGCAAGACGGAGACCTGCGACGTGACCTCCATGCTCCTGGCGGCCTCGTGGCTCTATCGCGTTCAAGGTGATGGCGACTGGGGCGACCGCATGGAACGGGCCTTCTTCAATGCCGGGGCCGCCCCGGTGGCCCGCGATTTCCAGACCATGTGCTATTACCAGTCGCCCAACCGGCTCAACTCCCATTCCCTGCCCGCGCCACAGCCGAACGCTCCGGCGGCGGACGGCATTCTGTTCAGCAAACTGGGATGCCCGGAGGTGCTTTGCTGTGTCGGCGCGGTCAATCGCATCATTCCCAATTACATCATTCACGTGTGGATGGCGACGCGCGACAACGGCTTGGCGGCGACCTTGTACGGTCCTTGCACGGTCTCCGCGCTGGCGGGCGACGGTGTGCCGGTGACGATCAGCGAGACAACGGACTATCCGTTTGGAGAAACGATCCGCCTGCGGGTCGAGCCGGCCCGGAAAGCGGCGTTCCCGCTCTACGTCCGCATTCCCGGCTGGTGCCGGAATGGCCGGATCACGGTCAATGGCTCCAAGGCGCCGGTCGTGCGCGACAGCAAGGGCTTCGTGAAAATCGCACGGACTTGGACCCGGACCGATGTGGTCGAACTGCGATTCCCGATGAGTCCGCGGATCATGCGCGGCTACGAAACCGAGGTGCCGTCCGCCAACCGGGAATACTTCAGTTTCCGGACGCCGGAGTACTTTCAGCCACGGCGTCTGCCGTACCTGAGCGTTCTGCTTGGCCCGTTGTTGTTCTCCCTGCCGATAGCGGACGTGGACCCGAACACGCCCGTCGCGGATGCCAAATGGCAATACGCCCTAGACACCGATGCCGCCCGGCCCGATGGCGGCCTCGCGGTGGAACACAAGCTCATGCCGGCGCATTGGGACTGGCCGCTGGCCGCGCCGGTGGTGGTGAAAGCGCCTGTCCAATCCTTTGACTGGCAGCCGACCGATGTCCAGGCCTTGCCCGCCGAGCCGGTCCGTGGAACCGCCGCCGCCACCGTGCGCCTCGTGCCCTACGGCTGCACCAAGTTCCGCATCTCGATGTTTCCCATGACCGAACGAGCCTGGAAGGAGGCGCGTTGAACAAGCCGGCCAATCCTCAGTGAAGGCCAAGCCAACTCTAATCTACCCTTTTCCGAGCTTCTGAGCGAGTTTCCTCCCCCGTTGGCGAACCCCCGCCCAAACCGAGTCGGTCAGCGGGAAATGTTCGCTCTTTATTCCTTCGTCAATCAGGGCGTCAAATTCGCCGGGGTCCGGCGGTTCGTAGGCCCTCAATATAAGCAATTTCCCGCCGCGGGAAATGACGGTCGGATGGCCTTGAAGGGCGGCGTCGGCCAATCGGCCAAGGGAACTCTTTGCTTCGCTGAGACTGCACGTCTTCATTTTGATGCAGAAATGGACTGGTCTTGGACTATTGTCAACTTGTCTTGCGGGACGCTGGCTGGCTTGCGTCGGGGCGCGGGGGCGGCTAATCTGCGGGCCATTATTATGAAGACACAAAATAGAGAGCCATTGAGAATCGTCCGCGGCCAGCCTTCCTGGCGGCTGGCGGCGAGTGAAGTGGAAGCGTTTGTCACACAGACCGGGGGGCAATTAGCCCCGGTCACATTCGAGCGGCGCGGGCGGCGCATCCGCCCCTACTCCATCGCACCCTGGGCGGAGGAACCGACGCCGGCGTCAGTGCCGGCGATCCTCAATGTGCTGCGGGGCGATTTTTTTTGCCTGCCCTTTGGCGGCAACGGAACCGCTTTTGGCAAAGAAAAACATCCCGTTCACGGGGAAACGGCCAATGCCCGCTGGCGCTTCGAATCCCGCCAAAAACAAGAGGGCAAAACGTGCCTGCACCTGAGCCTCCAGACGAAAATCCGCCCGGCGCGGGTGGATAAACAAATCCTCCTGGCCGACGGCCAGAACAACGTCTATTGCCGGCATGTCGTTTCCGGGGCCGCGGGGCCGATGTGCCTGGGGCACCACGCCATGCTGAAATTTCCCGATGAGCCGGGCAGCGGCCTGCTCTCGACCAGCCGCGTGATCCTCGGCCAGGTTCTGCCGGTGCCGTTTGAATTGCCGGAGCAGGGCGGGTACTCGTTTCTGAAACCAGGCGCCTCCTTCCAATCGCTTCAGACCGTCCCCGCCCTGAACGGGGAGACGGCCGATTTGTCCCGTTACCCGGCGCGGCGGGGCTTCGAGGATTTGGTCATGTTGGTGAACGACGCGAGCGAGAAGTTGGCGTGGACGGCGGTGGCCTTTCCCAAGGAGCGCTACGTCTGGTTTGGATTGAAGGACCCGCGCGTTTTGCGGCACACCGTCCTTTGGCTCTCCAATGGCGGCCGGCATTATCCGCCCTGGAGCGGGCGGCACGTCAACGTCATGGGATTGGAGGAGGTGACGGCTTACTTTCACCTGGGCCTGGCGGAATCGGCGGCGGCCAATCCCCTCTCGCAAGCGGGGCATCCGACGTGCGTGACCTTGGACGCGGCCAAACCGCTGGTGATTTCCTACATCATGGGAACGGCCAAAATCCCGGCGGGCTTCGACCGGGTAGCATCCATCCAACCCGCCGCCGGCGGACGGGAAATCATATTGGAAAGCGCCAGCGGCAAACAAGCCCGCGCCGCGGTGGACGTGGAGTTCTTGCATGAAGCGCCCATTTCGTAACAATTGACTTCAAGGAGGCAAGCTGTATCTTTCGGCCATGGATTATCGGCAGCGAATCACCGTGGATCCGCTTGTCCGTAGCGGCAAGCCGTGCGTTCGCGGCACGCGCATCGCCGTGGCCGACGTGCTGGATTATCTCGCCGGGGGCATGACAGTCGTTGAAGTGCTCGACGACTTTCCCGATTTGACCGACGAGGATATTCGAGCATGCCTATCCTTCGCCGCTGATCGTGAACGCCCGAACGCCGCATGAAGCTGCTCTTTGACGAGAACCTCTCGCCAAAGCTGCCCCGCCTGCTGCACACCCAGTTTCCCGGCAGTGTTCACGTTCGTGATTGCGGGCTAAAAGGCCGTGGCGATCAGGCCATTTGGGAGTACGCCCGCGACAACGGTTTTACCCTGGTTTCCAAAGACGACGATTTCTACCAGCGCAGCCTCTCGTTGGGCGCGCCGCCCAAACTGGTTTGGCTGCGCGTGGGCAACTGCACCCGCAGCCAACTCCTTGATCTGCTGCTCAAACACGAACACGAGGTTCGCGCCTTGGAATCCGCGTCTGAATCGGCGCTCTTGCTCCCATCGCGGTAGCAAGGAATGTTTTACAACTGGCCGGCGTCCTGCAGGCGCTGGATTTCGGCGGTGTAGCCCTGGCGGAAAGTGGGGTAGCGCAAGGGACAGCCCAATTCCATGCGCAGCTTGCGATTGCTCACTCTTTTATTGGTCAGGGCGCGCTTGCGCGGCCCGGCCTCCTCCTCGCTGACAAACGGGGGCATGTTCCGGCCCAGCGTCTCGGAGAGCCAGCGGAAAAAATGAATCTGCGGCACCGGCTCGTCGTCGCATGCGTTGTAAATCTCGCTGGCCCGGCCGCTTGTGAGCGCGGCCATGATCGCCGCCGCCAAATCGTCGCGGTGAATCATGTTGAGCAGCCGTTGGCCGCCGCCGGGGATGCGCGCCTCGCCTTTGAGGAATTGCCGGAAAAGATGGCCCCGGCCCGGCCCGTAAATGCCGGCGGCGCGCAAGACAATCGCCGGGACTTTCTTCGCGCGCGCGGCCTCCAGCCACAATGCTTCGGCGGCCAGCAGCACCTGGCCGGGTTCGTTCGCCGGTTCCGTCGGGCTGCTTTCCTTGACCAGCGAGCCGTCGGTCTGGCCATAGACGCTGGTGCTGCCGGTATAAACCAGTTTTTGGGGCGGCGCCGCCTCCAGCCATTGGAGGAGATTGCGCGCGCCTTCCAGGTAAATCCGCCGGTACTCTTCCAGGCTGCCCTGGCCCGACGAAACAGCATTGACAACCCAATCAAACGGCAGCGGCAGACCCTCCAGGTCCGCCCGCCGCGTGATGTCGGCCGCCACCGGCTGGAGGCCCCGCTGCCGCAAGGCCGCGTCCGCGCCGCCCGAGCGGGTCAGGCCGACGACCTCGTGTCCAAGCCGGACCAATTCCGCCCCCAACGGGAGTCCGACGTAGCCACAGCCGATGATTAAAACGCGCATCGCCGGCGGACTCAGTATTTCTTGGAAAACTTGACGTGCGATTCGCTCTGCGCGGCGCCCGGGCTGGGCGGCGCAGGCTGGGCGGCGGGCGTTTCCGGTCCGGCGGCGGGCGCGGAGGGTGGCGTCCCGGAAGGCGGAGCGGGTTGGGGATGCTCGACCGCCTCGACAAAAGCGAGGCGGAGGCTGGTCAGGCTTTGTTGCAAGAGCGATTCCTCCTGTTTGTCCAGGTTGCCCTTGGTCTTGAGGGCGAGCATTTCCAGTTGGTCAATGAAAAACGTGGCGTGCTCCAGGTCCTGCCCGGTTTGCCCGGTTTGCGGATGGGGGGCGCGCCCCAGGAAGATCAAAGCCATGTTGGTGTTTTGCATCACCAGGCTGGCGAAGAGGGCCGACATCCGGGCATCGGCCCCGCCGGCGCCTGCGTTCTGGCCGGCTGGATGGTTCATTGGAGTTTGCCTTTCCGCTGTTGGATGATTTCGGCCATCAAAAAATGAATCAGATGCTTGAGCCGCGGCTCCACTTCCACCGTCTCGAGCATCCTTTGCCGTTCCGCCGCCCCGCGCAGCAGCGACCAGGAGACCAGGTCGGCCATGCGGTGGGGATCATTGAGCCGCTCCAGGCAGGCGACAATTTCCTTGACGGGCACTTTCCTGGCGCCCTCTTCGAGCAGCGGCAATTCCTGTTCGATCCGTTCGGAGACCAAATCGCGCACCTTCGCCATCAGCGCGTCAACGGCCACGTTGTCGCGGCTGGGCGTGGGCAGGGGGCGGATGCGGCTCAGGCGGAAGGGCCGGCTGCGCACCGTCTCTGTCAATTCCACCCGCGTCAGCCCTTCGAGAACGAGGGAGGAGGTGCCGTCGTCGTGTTTGATGCAGACGCGGATCAACCCCAGGCCGGCCACGTTGAAGGGCGCCTCGCGCGCGCGGCCCGGCTTGCGCATGGCGATGACGAACATGCGGCGGGCATGCAGCACTTCCTCCAGCATTCGCCGGTAGCGCGGTTCAAAAATGTGCAGCCGCATCAGGGCTTGAGGAAACAGCGTGGCGTTGGGCAACGTCATGACTGGCGCCTCATCTGGCATATCCATGCTTCTAATGTAGGCGCGCCTCTGCCGGAGAGCAAGACAGACGTGCGGCCGGCGGGGGGCAAACGGTGTATCCCGGTTGTTGAGTTACGGTTCTAAATCTTATCCGTGCAAGCGGGGTCACGAGTGCCAATAACATGGCTCAGGTGAGCCATGTTATTGGCACGACGAATTTTTCAGGGATTCAAAAAACGACTGAAAAATAAGGATTACTTGGAATCGCCCGCGGGGGCTTTGGGCGGACTGGAGCCGCCGGCATTTGGCTTGGCGGCGTCGGCGGGTTTGCTTTCCTTTTTCGCGCCCTCGGTTGAGGCGGCGGCGCCGGCCTCTTTTTTTGCCGCCGCCTTGTACCCTTCGCTCCGGTAATCGGTGGTATAAAAGCCGCTGCCCTTGAAGAGCAAGCCGCCGCCGGCGCTGACGACACGTTTGACTTTTCCTTTGCCCCACGGCTTGCGCGGGCAGAGATCCGGGGGACAAACGGTCAAGGGCTTGGCCGTGATGCGCTGAAACTTGTCGAATTGGCGTCCGCACTTCTGGCAAACGTATTCATAGGTCGGCATAAGAACTTGGCAACACCATATATACCACAAAGCGCGGCCTTTCAACCGCCAATGCAGCTCTTGGTGCGCGCCGGTTGGACGAAATCCGCCTCGCCAATGAACGCTTCAGACTTCAAGCTTGATCTGTGGTTGACAACTCCGGCCTCGGACCGGCGGCCCTGCTGCAAGCCCAAAGGCGGCGCGGGCGAAACCCTTATTTGGGCGGGGCGTTGGTGGGCGGATTCTCCTGAATCCGCGGCGGGCCGTGCCGGCCCAGCTCGACGTTCGCGCTGGAGCCTGCGCTGGGCAAGGCCGGAAGCGAAGGATGGATCAGGCGCTCGCCGCCTTTTTCGCCGAAGGCCGCGTAGAGGCCGCGCCGCATCCAATCGAGCCTGCGGGCGATGACTTCGTCGTCTCGCAATTTGCGCAATTGCGCGCGCACGGCGGCGATGTTGTCGAACTTTCTCTCCAAGTCCTCCTTGGCGGCGCGCAGACGTTTGAGTTCACTGAGCAGCAGGTCGCGGTTGCCCTTGGCTTTCTCCAACTCGGCCTGCGTCAGATTGATCTGGGTCTGGAGATTGGTGATGGCGGTGCGGAGGTCCGCCGATTGCTTGTCCAGTTCCTGGTTCCGGTTCTCCAGATCGGAAATCTTTTTCTCCCGCTCCGCCAGCGCGGCGGCATCGGCATCGGCCTGGGCCTTGGTCTCGGCCTTGGCCTCGGCCTTGACTTTCTCCAAGGCCGCCTCGGTGCTGCGCAGATTGGCGTCGCTGAGGGCCAGCTTGTTGGAATAATCGGCCCGCATGGCGGCCACATTGGTTTCCAGCGCCTGGTTGACCTCGCGCAACTCCTCCAGGCTCTTCTTGGCGCTGACCACGTTGTTGGATTGCACGGCCAGTTTGTCGGCCGCTTCCTTTCTTTCATCCGCGGCCCGCTTGTTGACAACGATCAAAGCGATGCCCAAGCCAGCCGCCACGATGAGCAGGACGAGAATAGGCCCTTTATCTTTCATCAGGGGTAACATGCGCCCAAACGGGGCGTCTTGGCAAGCACCATTTCCGGGGCGGGGGCATCTTTTTATTATGGGTAACCCCTCCTAATCCTAATCATAATCTTAATCCTAATCTCCTCAGCGCAACCGGCAATCAGTGTGGACTAACATTAGGAGACAGAAACCGCCATCGCAAGAAAATGATCCCGTCGGCGGGCCCGTCCATCTGAGTTTTCTGGACAGACGCGGCGGGCCGGCGGAGAATTCCATCATGGCTCGCCTGGCCCTGGAGAACGTGTCCAAAAGCTATTCCGGCCCACGGGGTGAAAACGTCCGCGCCGTGTCGCGGTTGCATCTTGCCCTTGAAGAGCGCCAGTTCCTGGCCATCGTCGGCCCCTCCGGCTGCGGCAAGACCACCACCCTGCGATTGATCGCCGGCCTGGAAACGCCCGACCAGGGCGCCATTTGGCTGGACGGAAAACCCCTGGCCGGGGTGCCGCCCCGGGACCGGGACGTGGCCATGGTCTTCCAAAATCACGCCCTGCTGCCGCACTTGAGCGTGTTCGACAACCTGGCCTTCGGCCTGATGCTGCGGCGCTTCCCCAAGGAGGAAATCGCCCGGCGGGTGCGGGCGGCGGCCGAAATGCTCCATCTGACGCCGTTTCTGGAACGGAAGCCGCCGGCCCTTTCAGGCGGCGAATGCCAGCGGGTCGCATTGGGCCGCGCGCTGGTGCGGCAGCCGCGCGTTTTTTTATTTGACGAACCGCTTTCCAACCTCGACGCCCCCATGCGCCTGCAATTGCGCGCCGAAATCGCCTCCCTCCGCCGCCGCGCCGGCGCGATGATGCTTTACGTCACGCACGACCAGGCCGAAGCCCTGGCGCTGGCGGACCGCGTCGCGGTCATGAATGAGGGGACGTTGCAGCAGACGGCCGCGCCACTGGAGCTTTACCGGCGTCCGGCCAATCGTTTTGTCGCCGGATTCGTCGGATCGCCGCCGATGAATTTTTTCCAGGGCGCGCTGGCGCGGGACGACGGCCGGCTGGTTTTTCGCGCCGGAGACCATACCGGTTTGGCCCTCCCGCTGGAGGGCGGCCTGGCGCAAAGGATGCAGGCCCGCGCCGGCCAGGCCCTCACCCTGGGCTTGCGGCCCGAACACATCGCCGAGGCGCAAGGCGCGCCGGTGAGAGCCGTGTTGGAGAGGGTCGAAGCGACCGGGGCCGAGAATTTTTTTTACTGTTCCAGCCGCGGCCTTCAGTTTGTCATGCGAGCGCCGGCGGCGCGCGCCGCCCAAAGCGGCGAGAGCCTGCTGCTGCGCTTTGAGATGGCCCAGGCGCATTTCTTCGATCCGGCCACCGGCCAGGCTCTGGAGTAAGGAGCCCTCCCTCAGTTCTTCGGGGCCTTGGGCGGCGTGAAATCTTCCACATCGGAGCGGTCGCCGAGCAGGTATTGGCCGATGTCGTCTATGTCGTTCCGGGAGTTGGCCAGGACCACGACGCCGCGGGGCGGGTCTTTCTTGAAACCGATATAGGAATGATAGCCGCCGGTGCCGCCGTTATGCCAGATGGTGCCGGAGACCGTTTCAATTTGCCACGCCAGGCCGATTTTGCGCAGGAAGCCGCTGGCGTGGCGCGGTTGTTGCGTGGCCGTCATGGCGTTTGAAAGGCTGGATTTTGTCAAACCCATGTTGGCCGCCAGAAACTTCAGCAAGTCGTTGGCCGTCGAGCGCAGCGCGCCCGCGCCAGCAAGCGTCGGGAGGTCCCAATTCTCCACCGTCATGCCCATCGCGTCGTGGCCGGGGGCCAGGCGGGCCTTGAGTTCCGGCGTCAGCTCAATGCCTGTGCCGTTCATTTGCAGCGGAGCGCAAATCCGGCGCGTCACCAGCGTCTCGTAATTGGCGCCCGCCCGCAGCGCAAGCACGTGCCCCAACAACCCGGCGCCCAGGTTGGAGTATTCGTACTTCTCGCCAATGTCTTGGCTTAATTGATAGCGCGAAAGAAAGTCGTACAACCGTTCGACCGTGTAGTCGGCGTAAGGATTGTTCTGGTCCTTGGGCGCCAGATTGTCCGGCAGCCGGGGCAGGCCGGACGTTTGGGTGGCCAGGTCCAGCAGCGTGATTTGCCGGCCATTGCGGGTGGGCGTCTTGACGGTGGACGGCAGGTATTTGCCGATGGGATCGTCCAACTTGACCTCGCCGCTCTCGGCCATTTCCTGCAGGAGCAGGGCGGTGAAAACTTTCGTGACCGAGCCGATCTCGAAAACCGTGTCGCCGGTGACCGCCGCGCCTTGGCCCTTCTCACAAACGCCCTCGGCGAAGACCCTCGCGCCTTTGTCATCTATAATGCCGATGACGAGGCCCGGCGCGCGTTTTTGTTGCGCCACGCATCGGTCGAGCAGGGCCGTGATTTCCGCCTCAGTCCTCGGTTTTTCCTGCGCGTCAAGGCGGCCGGCCCGCCCAGCCAGAAGGAAAATGCCGCAGCCAACGCGGAAGGCGCGCATCAGGAACGGCCTGACCGGCTTTGCTTTCATGCGCAAAAGACGCTTGGCAAACATCGCGCCGGGAATTCTTTCTCAGCACGTCCGGGCGCTGCAAGCGGAATTGGCGCGGGCAATCCTGAAAGGTCCGCGACGTTATTGGATTGCCACCGGTTTGGGCGGAGCCCAGGCCGCGTTGAAGCGGTTGGTCACCGGCTGGTTGAGCGGGTTTTCCCGCAGCACCCGGAATTCCTCATAGCGGCGGATGATTTCATCAGGCCGCTCTTGAGAGCGCACCAGAAAGTCCCGTTCTGGCGGGTAGCAGGCCGCGGGCACTCCCAGATCGGCGTTGGGCACATCCTCGCCCGGCAACCGCGTAATGGTCGCATTGGTGGGCAGCTTGGCGCTCTGGTAGCGCAAGTCCATTGACCACCGCACTATCTGGCTACGGTTGACGAAGGAGCCGTGGACGGTGCGATTGGTCACGAAAAGCACGCCGCCTTTGCGCACCGGGCAGCAGACCCGCTCGCCCGCCGGCAGGTCTTTTTCCTCGATTTCCAGGTACTTCGCGCTCACATGCATCTTGTGGTTTAGCACCGGCTTGCGATGCGAACCGGCAATGACCCACATGGTGCCGTTCTCCTCCGTCGCATCCACCAACGGCACCCACGCCGTGATCACCAGATACTTGTCGCAGTACGGTTCGAAGTAGCCCGAATCCTGATGCCACGGCACGGCCCCGTAATCGTAATTGGGTATCTTGGGCCGCAAACGATAAACGCTCGAAGCAATCAACTCCGGCCCGCACAACTGTTCGGCCGCATCCAGCAGTCGCGGCTCGGTGATGAAGTGAAAAATGGCCGGGCCGTGCAGGACTCCATTCCAAATCGCTATGGCCACTTGGTCGGTCTCCTGGCTGATTTTGGCCAGCCGCGTCTCGAATCCTTCCTCCGCGTATGCCCGGCTCAACTGGCCCTTGGCGACCAGACCGCTGGCACGTTTATCAATTTCCGCCGTCAATTCATCCTCCACCGGCTGTATGGCCTCATGCGGAATCAGGTCCTCCGCCACCAGATAGCCCTGGTCGTGGAAAAAGTTGATTTGTTCATTGGACAACGGCATGGCCCTGGAGGATACTCCCCGCCTGGAGGCCCCTGCCTCCTTTGTGCGCCGCGGCCGGCTCGTGCCATTTTCCTTCAAAGCTGAACCGTCACTGGAAAGAGTGTTTTTGTTGTTCTGGCTCGCCAAAACTGTTCTTGCTGATTTCATGAGTTTTTTCATTCTCTTCATCATCCTTGCGGCGTCACTGCCGCTGAATCCGGCGCGACCGTTCCTGGCGGGCAACCCGCGTCCGGTCGGCGGCTTGCCGCTTGGCTCTGACTACAGTGGCTCTCACACGGGTTCAACTTTCGCACCCTTTTTGCGTCTTTTCAAGCCTTTTGCGGCAGTGTCTGGGGCAACAAAGGGCGCCCCACTCTTGCCATCGGTCGCCTTTCCGCATACTACTCCGGCCATGAAACACTCCATGACCCGGCGCCAAGCCGTCAAAACCGCCGCCCTTCTGGCCGCCGGCGCCTGGACGGGCGCCGCCCTGGAGGCCCGTGCCGCCGCGCCCGCCTTTCAACTCGGCCTGGCCACCGTTTCCTTGTCCGGCTATCCGCCCGACAAGGTCATCGCCGCCGCCAAGAAACTGAATCTCCACAACGTCTCGTTGTTCGGCTCGCATTGCCCCTGGAGCGGCACGCCCGAACAATGCCGCACCGCGGCGCAAAAATTCAAGGACGCCGGCCTGACCGTGACCGGCAGCGGCGTCATCAATTTGCCCAACGAGGAGGGCGCCGTGCGCCGCGCCTTCACCAACGCCCAGGCGGTCGGATTGCCCACCATGATCTGCAAGCCGGCCCACGACGCCTTCCCGCTCATCGAGAAATATGTCAAGCAATACGACCTCCGGTTGGCCGTCCACAATCACGGCCCCGGCGACAACGGCTACCCGTCTCCCTTCGACGCCTGGAAAGCCGTCCAGCCCTACGACACCCGGATCGGCCTTTGCATAGATGTCGGCCATGCCTATCGCGCCGGCGCCGATCCGGTGGAGGCGATTAGGAAATGTCACGCGCGGCTCTACGACGTGCATTTGAAAGATTCCCTGGCCGAGGTCGGGGCGACCAAGGATATCCCGGTCGAAGTGGGACGGGGCCATCTGGACATCAAGGGCATCCTGGCGGCGCTCCTTGAAGTCAAGTATTCGCATATCGTGGCCTTCGAGTATGAGAAGCGCGCCGGCGACCCGGTGGAGGGCCTGGCCGAATCGGTCGCCTGCGTGCGAAAAATCCTCGCCTAAATCCCATTCGGTTTCCCCGCGTCTATTGCTTTTGCACGGCCAGCGCGTCCAGCAGGAGTTTTGGCGCGGGCGCGGGCGTGAGCCATCGCAACTGCAGCTCATGCCGTCCTTTGGTCATGCGGGCATCCCAACCCGGATACCAAGCCAGGTTGCGCTCGGAGTAGGCGCCAGAGGGTGGAGGGGATGAAGAGTTCGGTGGACGCCATCGCAAGTTGAGCTCGGAAAAGGCGCCACGCGAGATGGACGCATTGATGTCCAACGAAGGATAGCTCTCCAAGGGCAGTCTCATTCCGTCCAAAATTAGTTCATATTGGTGGGCTACCGTTGGGGAGTCACAGGCGACACGGACCTTGTAAACGCCATCGGCTGGCACGTCCATGTCGAATCGAACCGACGGGTTGGGCCCTTGGAGCGCCAGAATCGAAGACCCGTAGGCGCCTTTGACCGGAACAGGCGATGTCCCCGACGAAGCGCTCGCTCCTTCGGCCGTCAGCAAGGTTGAATTGAGCGGCTTGACCGGGGCGGTCGGATAAATGCACGCCAAAAAGGTGCGCGCTTCCTCCGCCGTAAAATCGTAGTGGTTCACCGACAGTCGTTCACCTTTGGGCCCCCGTACCGCCAACTCGGCCTTGATGCCGCCCGGCACGCGCCACAGGTCACCCAGTTCATCGCGCTGGAGCACTTTGACGACGGAGTCCGGCGGCAAGTCGAACCGTTGCTCCACCTTCCGCACGAGCTTGCCGTCGTAGGATTTGAGCACGTATCGCAACTGGCAGTTCGTCCAGGACTTGAACCAGTGTTCATTGACGACGCGCAGGTCGGATGCGCCCAAGGGGTCAAACCGGAGGATGGGCAGCACCGGCTGACAGGCCTCCTTGACTCCGTAATAGGCCTTGAGCGGTTGGCCGGCGAAGTTCACCGTG
>Ga0326727_10019478_pt1 | contig 13632 bp, 14 predicted proteins | sample MB2enrmetagenome_FD_207643 | JGI IMG/M metagenome (GOLD analysis project Ga0326727, IMG submission 207643) | Lab enriched peat soil microbial communities from McLean, Ithaca, NY, United States - MB29MY | ecosystem: Environmental > Terrestrial > Soil > Wetlands > Peat | place: USA: New York... | reverse complement strand
CGCCAAGGCTATGCCTGGGATGGGGTCACGAAGTGCCGGGCCGATAGCGACCCCTGAACGATGGCATTTCATTATTGCTGCCGTTGAATCTGCATCGGCGCCAGGGTCGACGACATCGAGTCAGGCAGCTTCCCACTTGATTGGCGTTACCTGATACGTTATAGGTGACGGATGAACTTCCGACACAAAGGCTTGCGGAGATTGTTTGAGCAGGGCGACGCCAGCGGCGTGTCGGCTCAACATCTCCCGAGATTGCGCCGGATTCTCGCTGTTCTCGCCAATGCCAAAGCGCCCGATGACATGGATTTGCCCGGGTTCAAGCTCCATCCATTGCACGGCGTGCGAGAAGGCCAGTGGTCGGTCGCGGTGTCAGGCAATTGGCGCGTTGTGTTCGGCTTTGTGGGCGACGAAGCGGTTGACGTGGAATTGGTCGATTACCATTGAGGTGGACGATGACGATGTTTAATCCCCCGCATCCCGGCGAGATCGTCCGAGAAGAATGTCTGGCGCCCTTGTCCTTGACGGTCACCGCCGCCGCCGGCGCGCTGGGCGTGTCGCGCAAGGCGCTGTCCGAATTGCTCAACGGCCACGCCGGCATTTCGCCCGAAATGGCGATCCGCCTTGCCAAGGCGTTCGGGAGCAGCCCCCAGACCTGGCTTAGCCTGCAAATGCAATATGACCTCTGGCAGGCCGAACAGCGCGCCGATTCCATTCACGTTGAGAGAGTGCAGCCGCCGGCCGCGTGACGGTACGGGGACGCTTCTAGGGTGATGCCAAATCAGGTCGCTCATTATTGTTCGTAGCTGGCGGCAAGGGGTACGCCGCGAACGACACTCTGGGGAGCTCGACCAATGACGAGGCAGCGAGTCCTGAGCGAGAAGCAGTGGGCCGACCTGATGCGGCCCGACTTCGACGAGCGGGCGATCGTGCGTCACTACACGCTGTCGCGCGATGACATCGACCTCATTGCGGCAAAGCGGGGCGACCACAACCGTCTCGGCTTCGCCGTGCTGCTGTGCTGCATTCGACAGATGGGAAGCCCCCCGGCCACCGGCGCAGTGATGCCATCAGAGGTGGTGGCTTTCGTTGCCAAACAGTTGGGCGTCGATCCAGCTATCCATGCCAGATACGCCCACCGCGACGAGACCCGGCGCGAGCATATTGCCGATATTATCCGCCGGCTCAATCTCGTCTCCTTCGACCGTAAAGTGACCAGAGCGCTGATCAACTGGCTGGTCGGCATGGCAACCAATGAGCGTTCGCCCGTTCGTCTTGCCGAATTGCTGATCCAAGAAAGCCGATCGCGCCGCATCCTGCTGCCACAGCCCGCCGTTCTGGACCTCATCGTGCGGCGGGCACGTCTCAGGGCCGAGCGGATCATGATCCAGGCGCTGACCGGCGGCCTCGACGATACCAGACGGGCGGCGTTGGACGGCCTTCTGGAGCCGATGGCCGACAGGTCCATCAGCATGCTGGCTTGGTTGAAGACCGCCAGCGCATCGCCTTCGGCCCGTAACATGACCGAGATGATGGAGCGCCTTGAAGCAATTCGCCGGATCGGTATCGACCGCGCGGTTGCCAAGCTGGTCACTGCCGGAGCGTTGTCCCGCCTGGCCGACGAAGGGCTGCGGATGACGGTGCAGCATCTCCGCGATCTGGCGACGCCGCGCCGCCACGCCACCCTGGCCGCGGCCGCGTTGCAGCTGGAGACCAGCCTCATCGACGGTATGCTGGGGATGTTCGACAAGCTGATGGGGTCGCTGTCGCGGCGGGCCGAACGCAAGACGGCCGACCGAGCACTCCAGTCGGTTCGTGAAGCCCATGGCCAGTTGATGTCCCTGGCGAAGGCATGTCGTGTACTGATTTCCGCCTGCGAAAAGGGGACAGATCCAAAGACTGCCATCGAAAGGGCAACCGGATGGGGAAATTTCGTCAAGAGCGTCGCCCTGGCCGAAGACCTCGCCCGACCGGAGACCACCGATCCAAGAACTGAACTGATCGCCCGGTATGCCGCAGTTCGGTCCTTCGCACCGGTTCTGTTGTCCGCGGTATCATTCCAGGGCGTGCCGGCTTGTCGGTCGCTGTTGAACGCCTTGGCCATCATCCGCGACATGTATCAATCCGGCGGGCGCAAATTGCCGGAGAAGGTGCCGACGACGTTCATTCGCCGGAGTTGGCGGATGTTTGTGCTCGTCAAAGGCGCGGTCGAGCGGCGGTCCTATGAAATCTGCGCCCTTTCGGAATTGCGCGACCGTCTTCGTGCCGGCGATGTCTGGGTCGAGGGCAGCCAGACCTGTCGCAGCTTCGAAGACTGCCTGTTGCCGATGCCCGTGTTCGAGGCGCTCCGCGAGGAAGGGCCGCTTCCGGTGGCCGTATCCGGCAACGCGGATGAAAACCTGGCCATGATGGGCACCAGTCTGGATGCTGCTCTCCAACAGGTGAGCACCCTCGCCGAAGCCAGCGAATTACCCGACGTGATGATCAAGGACGGCGAGTTGAAGATTACGCCGCACAAGGCCGACACGCCGGATGCCGCCCTGGCATTGCGGGATGCTGCCTACGGGCTCCTCCCTCGTCTGCGGATTACCGACCTGTTGACGGAAGTCGACAGTTGGACCGGCTTCTCCGACTGCTTTTGCCATCAGCGCAGCGGCAAGCCGCCGGAGGATCGCACCGCCCTGATGACCGCCGTGTTGGCTGATGGCATCAACCTCGGTCTGGCCCGAATGGCGGAGTCGTGTCGTGGGGTCACGGCGGGACGGCTTGCATGGGCCCATGACTGGCACGTCCGCGAGGATACCTATGCCGCCGCTCTGGCGAGGGTCATCGACGTCCACAGCGCCTTGCCGCTGGCCAGGGTCTGGGGCGACGGCTCGACCTCCTCCTCGGACGGACAGTTCTTCAAGGCCGGCGGCCGCGGCGAGGCCGTCGGCGACGTCAATGCCCACCACGGCAACGAGCCGGGCGTCAGTTTCTATACCTGCATTTCCGACCAGTACGGACCGTTCTACACCAAGGTGATCGCGGCAAGCGCGAGCGAGGCGCCCCATGTTCTTGATGGCCTGCTTTACCACCAGACCGGCCTGAAGCCGAGCGAGCACTACACCGACACCGGCGGAGCCACCGATCACGTTTTCGGCCTCTGTCATTTGCTGGGGTTCCGATTCGCGCCGCGCATCCGCGATCTCAAGGATCGCCGTCTGTATCTCCCTCCCGGGATGAAAGCGCCTGACATACTGGCGCCGTTGGTGGGCGGCACGATCGACGTCAAACACTTGTCCTTGAACTGGGAGCCCCTGATCAGACTGGCGGTATCGATCCGCGCCGGCACCGTGACGGCGTCGGCCGCACTGCGCAAACTGTCGGCCTATCCACGCCAGAACGGCCTCGCAGTGGCACTGCGCGATCTCGGCCGGCTGGAAAGAACACTTTTCACGCTGGATTGGCTCCGCGATCCTGGGTTGCGGCGGCGTGTCGGTGCTGGGCTGAACAAAGGCGAGGCACGTAATGCCCTGGCACGGGCAGTGTTCTTCTACAGGCTGGGAGAAATGCGCGACCGCAGCTTCGAGAACCAGGCGTACCGCGCCTCGGGCCTCAACCTACTGGTGGCCTCGATCATCCTGTGGAACACCCGCTACCTTGATCTGGCCTATGCAGAGCTGGCGCGTCGCGGCATGGCGGTCCCCTCCAATCTGATGAAGCACGTGGCCCCTCTCGGGTGGGAGCACATCAGCCTGACCGGGGACTACAGCTGGGCAATCGAGGAATTCGGTGACGGCGGGATGCGCCCATTGCACCGCGCAATATCACTCCTCGCGGCGTAGTTCCCGTTTCGTACGACCTTAGCGTACAAAAAACGCACTTTCGTTATGTCACCCCTACATCTCGTTGCGGTTGGGGACGCGGGGGCTGGTGGGGGGGGAATTGGCGAAGTCCGACAGGCGCGGGGCCTTGGCGATCAGCGAACGGACCAGTTGATCGGCTTCGGCTCCGTCGGCGATGGTGGTGTCATCCAGCAGTTCGGCATAGCGGGGGCGCAACAGTTCGCCGCGGGTGTGCTGGATGATTCGCGCGGTCTCGGCCAGCAATTCATAGGCACCGATCGGCAGACCTTCCCCCCGCTGCAGGCGGTCCTCCCAGACATGCAACAGCCGAAGGTTGGTCTTGATCACCGCGTGCAGCATGGGCACTTGCAGTCGGCGGAAGGCATCGTCCAGGGTCGTCCGCTCGGCGGGGTCGCCGTCGATCAGGTTCTGGACGTTCGCCAGGGCTTCCTCGGTGATACGGCTGAAGACTTGAAATTCTTCACATAATTCACTGAAACGAACAAAAAGTCGTTTGAATTGCGCATATTTCCCGGCCTCGAAGGAAGCAAAAACCGAGGCTTCTTGCGCCAGGCTTTCAAGCTCGACAAGACGTGACGCCAGAGCATCGACATAGCGGCGAGCATCCTGTCGCAGCTTAAGCGATTTCGACTGCGGTTGTTCCTGCGGTTCGCCAACGTCGGAAGGTGACATTTTATCGATACTTGGAATGTTTCATGCCGATCGACTTTATCATAGAGCGTACCGCCGGCGACATCGGTTTCCGTCCGCCTATCCTAATGGTGTGCAGCCAGGCGCTGCAATCCCAGTTCCAGGTCATCGATCAGGTCTGACGGATCCTCGAGGCCGGTATGGATTCTCAGGGTCGGACCGGCAGGTGACCAAGGCCGGCAGTTGCGCTTGATCGATCCGGTGGTGGGTATGATCAGGCTTTCGAAGCCGCCCCAGCTGTAGCCCAGGCCGAAGTGGCGCAATCCGTTCAGGAACGCTGAAACGGCTTCGGTGGCGCAGGGGCGCAATTCCAGGCCGAACAGGCCGCAGGCACCGGTGAAGTCGCGACGCCACAGGGCGTGGCCGGCATCGTCAGGCATCGCCGGGTGCCAGACCGCGGCGACCTCTGGCCGTTTCGCCAGCCATTGGGCCAGGATCAGTCCCGACTCCTGGTGCTGGCGCAGGCGCACCGCCAGGGTGCGAAGCCCGCGCAGTCCCAGATAGACCTCTTCGGCCCCGGCGCAGACGCCGGACATGGCGATCGAGCTTTTGATCCGATGCCACAGCTGCTCCGTCTTGCAGGTGATAATGCCGAGCATGGCGTCGGAATGGCCGACGATGAACTTCGTGGCGGCGTGCAACGAGACATCGACACCCTTCTCGAAGGGACGGAAGAACAGGGGGGTTGCCCAGGTATTGTCCATGACCACCACCGCACCGGCGGCATGGGCGGCCGCGGCAATGGCGGGAATGTCTTGCACCTCGAAGGTCAGCGAGCCGGGGGATTCAACGAACACCACCTTGGTGTTGGGGCGGATCAGGTCGGCAATGGCGCCGCCCACCAGCGGATCGTAGAAGGTGGTCTCGATGCCCCAGCGTTTCAGCTGGTCCTGGCAGAACCGGCGAGTCGGATAGTAGACGGTGTCGACCATCAGCACATGGTCGCCGGTTTCCACAAGGGCGGTCAACGCTCCGGTAATGGCCGCCAGCCCCGAGGCCGTGGAGATCGACCGGTACCCTTCCTCCAGCGCGCAAACCGCCTCTTCGAGGGCGAAGCTGGTCGGTGTTCCGAAGCGCCCGTAGCGGACGCCGTCGAAGGGATGCCGTTCCGCCGCCGTCATGGCTTCGATGGTCGGATAGGTGATGGTCGAGGCATGATAGACGGGGGGGTTGACCGCCCCCATCTGCTGCTCGGGGTGGCGCCCGGCATGGGCCAGAGTGGTGGCTTTCTTCATCGTCTGTGGCGTTCCCAGGGGCGGGTGGAGCGAAAAATTGCGACGGTCAGCCGAGGTCATGGCGCGACCGGGGTATCGTCGTCCCGGCCCCATTCGGCCCAGGAACCATCGTAGACGGCAATGTCGGGGCGGCCCAGCTGGAACAGCGCCAAGGCCAGCAGGCAGGAGCTGACACCCGAACCACAGGTGACACTGATGGGGCGGTCCAGGTCGACGCCGGCGGACTGGAAACGCGCCCGCAAGGTATCCGCCGGTAGAAGGGCACGGCTGTCGGGATCCAGAAGGTCTTCCCAGGGCAGGTTCAACGATCCGGGGATGCGCCCGACCTTCCGATGCGGCCAGGGTTCGCTTCCCTGGCCGGCGAAGCGCAGCGCCGAGCGGGCATCGACCACCTGTTCCGCCAGCTCCGCAAGGTTGGCCAGAATGTCGGACTTGCGGCGCAGCAGGGCGGGGGCCGGATAAGGAGTGAAAAGCCGTTCGCGGGGGGTGATCGCCAGATCGGAGGTCGGCCGCCCTTCGCGCAGCCACTTGGTCATGCCGCCGTCCAGGACCGAAGCGTCCTCATGTCCGAACAGGCGGAACATCCACCAGACCCGGGCCGCCGCCATGGCGCCGCCGGAGCGGTCATAGACGATGATCCTAAGGCCGTCGCCCAGGCCAAGCTTGGACACCTTGGCGGCAAAAGTCGCCGCGTCGGGCACCATGTGGGGCAGGGTCGTCCCCTGCAGGGCGATGTCGTTGATATCGAAATAGACCGATCCGGGAATGTGTTGGCCCTCGAACTCGGCACGACCGTCCCGCCCGGAGGTGGGGAAGAACCAACTGGCGTCGACGATACGGACATCGGGTGTGTTGAGGTGGGCGGCCAACCAGTCGGTGGAGACGGTGGCGTGGGATGGTGGATAGGGCATGGTTTGGCGAGGCTTCTCTTGGGGGTGGGATGGGACGGTCACTGGGGTGCGGACGCAAGCCAGGCCGGGACCGGAAGACCGCGCTCACGCAGGAAGTCCGGATTGAACAGCTTGCTTTGGTAGCGGGTGCCGAAGTCGCACAGGATGGTGACGATCGTGTGGCCGGGTCCCAGGTCGCGCGCCAGGCGAATGGCGCCGGCCACATTGACGCCACTGGACCCGCCGACACACAAGCCCTCGAACTGCAGCAGATCGAAGATGATCGGCAGGGTTTCCTGGTCGGGAATCTGGAACCAGGTATCGATGGGGGCGCCGTCGAGGTTGCGGGTGACCCGGCCCTGGCCGATCCCTTCGGTAATCGAGGTTCCTTCGGCTTTCAGCGCGCCATGGGCGTACCAATGGAACAGGGCCGAGCCCATGGGATCGGCCAGGGCAATGCGGATCTCCGGATTGCGGTCCTTCAAGGCCATGGCGACGCCGGCCAGGGTGCCGCCGGTGCCGACCGCGCAGGTGAATCCGTCGATCCGGCCATCGGTCTGGTCCCAGATTTCCGGTCCGGTGGTGTGGTAATGCCCTTCGCGGTTGGCGACGTTGTCGAACTGGTTGGCCCACAACACGCCGTTGGGTTCGGTGGCGGCCAGCTCCTTGGCCAGGGTCTCGGAATAGCGCACATAGTTGCCGGGGTTGGCGTAGGGGACGGCGGGGACCAGGCGCAGGTCGGCGCCGATGAGGCGCAGCATGTCCTTCTTTTCCTGGCTTTGCGTCTCCGGCATGACGATGACGGTGCGATAGCCCCGCGCATTACCGACCAGGGCCAGCCCGATCCCGGTGTTGCCGGCGGTTCCCTCGACGATGACGCCGCCGGGCCTGAGCAGGCCCTTGGCCTCGGCATCCGTAACGATGGCCAGGGCCGCCCGGTCCTTGACCGAGCCGCCGGGGTTCAGGAATTCGGCTTTGCCGAGGATCGTGCAACCGGTCAGCTGTGACGCTTTTTTCAGAAGAATCAAAGGTGTGTGGCCAATGGCCTCGGTAAAACCGCCGCACAGATCAGGCATGGCCTCTCGCATCGCTGGAAGGAACCGGGGTCTACAGTAAGGCCGGATGGCGTGCCTTGAAAACCCTATGTTGCATTGCCGGATGCCGGCGGGTGTCGCGGCACCGTGATTTTGACATGGGAGTGAGAATTTCCAGCGGCGCCGGCGTCTCCGCCCGTACTCCGGCGAAGCTGAAATGGCTTAATTCAGCCGCTTTTCGTGGAAGACAGGCGGGGACGCCTGTCCCATTATCAGTCTTTTCACAGGCTCTCCTGCCCGCCTCCGAGGCGAACGCGGCGGAAATGCTGCCCTTTCGGCTTCGCCGAATGGCGGGCGGGGCGCCCGGCCCACTCCTGGTTCAAGGATTCATCCATCGGATTTTCACCAGTGAGGATATGAATCGGCAGCTATTTGTGCCCATCGGCGTTCTCCCTGGCTTCTTTCGCCACGGCACGCCGGACGGGCGCTCTCGGGTCATGGTGGCGGATTGTGGTGAGGATCGCTCCGATCGCGGACGGTGCTGACGCTGCTCCCGGGGGGCGTCCGCAGCGTCCGTGTGATGGATCATTGAGCCGGCTTTGCGTCCTCTTGCTCGCCCGCAAGCAAGGTGGCTCGCATGTGGGACACGGAAACAAATGATCGGGTGGGCGAATGCGTGAGCAGGGTAGAGAAGTCTGCGTAGCCCCACGCCACCGCCCCGGCGGCGATATTGGTTGCGCGTGCCGCTTGCAGGTCGCGAATTTCGTCGCCGATGGCGATGGCGCACTGTGGTGCGACGCCGCTTTTGCTCAACACCGCCTTGAACTTGGATTCCTTGCCGAATAGGGAGAAACCGCAGCCGAAATGACTGATCAGGGCTGCGGTTTCCGCCCCCAGCGCACGAACGACGTTGGCTTTGCTGTTGGTGCTGACGATGGCCAGCGTCATGCCCGCATCTGCCAGATCGCGCAAGGTCCGATCAATTCCGGGAAATAGCGGAATGGTGTTGATGGCGTCCGCCTGCAACCGCCGCAAATAGAGATTGATCAGCGGCAACTTCCATTTCGGTATGCCGAAATGACGCAGAATCTGCTGATGGTCGTAGCGACGCACCGTCTCGATTTCATCCAGTGCAACCTCGCGGAAATCGAATATTTTGGCCGCCTTGTTCAGTGCACCGACAAACCAAGTGAAGGAATCGGCAATGGTTCCGCCAAAGTCGAAAATAATCAGACTGTAAGATGGCATCGTCGAGTTGCGTCCAGAGAGGTTGGTTCAGCGACATGTACAGCGGTGGGGCCCAATGTCCTAACCACCAAAACGCTTACGGATTTGCAGCCGCGGGCCGGGTGGGTGGCGAAAAACGCATGGGTGCGCGTGATGAAAGGTGCTACAGTGAGCTTGAAAAAAAACTACAGATTCGGTGATCAAAATGACCAAGTTTCGCGAGCTGTATTTCGTTCTGGGTGTCGTTGCAGCCGTCGTTATCGGCTACAGCGTTGAGGTTGCGGTCCTTGTGGCGGCGTGATCAACGACTCGGGTTGGTGGCGATAACCCCAGAATTTTCGTAAATACACAACATTTCTGGGGTGTCTCTGCCGGCCCGGGCGCGGAGTGCGCCCGGTCTTGGCGTTCGCCTGTCAAAGGCCCCAGCGCGCCTTCACGGTGTCCTTGTGCAAGGCCAGCCATTGCAGGGCAATGATGGTCGTCGCATTGGCGATTTTTCCCTGGCCGATCCAGGCCATCGCCTCGTCGGTGGCGATGGTGAAGGCTCGGATGTCCTCCCCCTCATGCTCCAGGCCATGAAGACCGCCCAGACGGGCGCTGTCGATGCGCGCGCAGAACAGTTCGATGGTTTCCGTGCTGCCGCCGGGCGTGACCAGGATCTTCATCATCGGCACCAGGTCTGCGATCTCGACGCCGGCTTCCTCGCGGGCTTCGCGAATGGCCACCGCGGCGGCGCCGTCGTCATCATCGATGATGCCGGCGACCACTTCGATCAGCCAGGGGTCGGGCCAACCGGCGGCATAGGCGCCGACGCGGAACTGCTCGATCAGGCCAACCCTGTCGGCGACGGGATCATAGAGCAGGACCGCCGCCGCATGTCCGCGCTCGAAAACCTCGCGGGTCATCGGTTCGGTCCTGCCGCCGTCGAAGCGGGTGTGGCGCAAGGTGTATTTGTCGACCCGGAAGTAGCCTTGGAACGGCGTCGTTTTTTCAATGATTTCCACGGTTTTGCCCATCGGCAGCGGCCTCCAAAGGCGTGTCCTGGATGACAGTTTCGCGACAACTCCGGCCGGCCGGTAGGCAGGACGGCGGATTTGTGCTACCCCTTGTTTGGCTTTCGCACAAGGGGGATGGTCGTCCGCTGTGGTCGGGTGGCCCTCGGAAGACGGGCGATGCCGTGGCGTTCTGCTTGGGGGTCAGCAAGAAGGCGATGCGCGTCAATCAACTTGGCATCCTGCTGGTCGACGGGGACGGGGCGGCCCGCCTTCAGGTCGCCGAGATGTTGCGTCAGATCGGTGTTGCCGCGCTGCATCTGGCCGACAGCGTGGCGGCGGCGCAACCGTTTCTTCCGGATCCCGCTGTCGATGTCATGCTGGTCGGGCATCCGACCGACTGTCCCGATCCCCTGACCTTTGTTGCCGCCGCGCACCGGGCGCGGCATCATCTGGCCATCATCCAGGTTTGCGACTATGGCGACTTGTGGCGCCTGGGTCAGGCCAAGGCGGCGGGCGCCCGGGATTTCCTGGTGGCGCCGTTCTCGACCCGGTCCCTGATCCAGCGACTGGCCAGGGCGACGCAACCGGCCCAGTGCTTGCGGTCGGCCTTCATCCGCGTCGCCGTCTGAGCAACGGCCGCTTCAGGGCTTGGCCCCGTCGGCAATCCAGCGACCCAGAATGATCCGTTCTTCGGCCGTCATGCCGGTGGCATTGCCCAGCGGCATGGCATCGGTGGCCACCGCCATGCGTTCGATGTCGGCGGCATGCTGGCGGATCTCGTCCGCGGTTTCCAACAGCACGCCCTGGGGCGGTTCCTCGAAGCCCGGCATGGTGGGACGGGCGGCATGGCAGACGGCGCAGCGGCTGCCGACGATGGCCTGGACCAGCGGAAACGGGGCTGCCGGGGCGAAGGGGGTGGCGCCCGGCGACGCCTCGGCGTTTGGCGGCCGTGATGGGGTGGCGAGGCTGGCCAACAGCGCGAAGGCGACGGCCGCCGCCGGCAGCATCCAGGCTTTCGCCGCACCGGTGTGGCGCATCACGAAGACCCGGCGCACGGCCGCGCCGATCAGCGCGATGGCCAACAGGACCAGCCAATTCCAGCGGGACGAATAGGTGATCGGGTAGTGGTTGCTGATCATCAGGAACAGCACCGGCAGCGTGAAATAGGTGTTGTGCACCGACCGTTGCTTACCCCGTTGTCCCCACACGGGGTCGGGGGTGCGGCCGTTCAGCAGGGCATCCACCAGACGGCGCTGGTTGGGGATGATCACCATGGCGACGTTGGCCACCATGATGGTGGCCATGGCGGCGCCGACATGAAGGAACATGGCCCGGCCGGTGAGCAGCTGTCCCAACCCCCAGGCCAGTGTCGACAACAGAATGACCACGGCCAGGGCCAGCAGGCCCTCCCGTTTCGCCAGGACCGACCGGCACAACCGGTCATAGGCCAGCCAGCTGCCGACCAGGGCGGCGACGCCGACCACCACCCCTTGCCAGGGCGCCAGCGGACTGCCGGCCGGCAGCAGGTACGAGGCGGCGCCCAGCCAATAGACCAGGGTGATCATCGCCAGCCCGGTCAGCCAGGTGGCATAGGCTTCCCATTTGAACCAATGCAAATGGTCGGGTAGGCGGGCCGGAGCCACCTTATATTTGCGGACATGGTAAAAGCCGCCGCCATGGACCATCCAGACCTGTCCGCCAAGGCGATCGGCGTCGGGGTCGTCGGGAGCCGGAGTCAGACTGTCGTCCTGCCAGACAAAATAGAAGGATGATCCGATCCAGGCGATTCCGGCGATCAGATGGAACCAGCGGACCGCCAGATGCAGCCAGGCGACGTCGGGCAAAGTCATCGGATGTCAGCTCCCGCGGTAGGTGGAAAAGGACCAGGGGCTTACCAGCAGCGGAACATGGTAATGCTGCTCGGGATTGGCGATGGCGAAGCAAAGCGGGATGCGGTCGAGGAAGGCCGGAGCGGACAGGCGCTGTCCGCTGGCCAGGAAATAGGCGCCGGCCGCGAAGGTCAGCCGCCACCGGCCGGCCGTCATTTCGGCACCGGCCAGCAACGGCTGATCCAGACGGCCATCGGCATTGGTGACGGTCTGGCGCACCAGGGCGGTTTCGCCTTTCTCGATCCGTTCCAGGGTGACGGGGACGCCGGCTGCCGGGCAGCCGCGCGCGGTATCGAGAACATGGGTGGTCAGCCGGCCGGTGGCGGCGGGCACGACGCGGTCGAGAAGCCGGGAAAAGGCGATCTTGTCGACCTCGGCCAGGGCGGTGGCCATCTCGGTGGCGGCGTCGTTGGCCAGGCGACCGTCGAAGGCCGCGAGTATCTCGTCCTTGCTCCAGTGCTTGACCGCCAGGATGAAGGGAAAGCCGAATCGCTGGCGGTAGCGGTCGTTGCTGGCGGTGAACCGATCCATCTCGGCCCGGATCAGGCTGTCGAGTCCGGCGGACGCCTGCTCATGGTGCGAGTCCCGGGTCACTTTACCGGCCAGGGCGGCCCGCCCGGCCAGATCCGGATGTGCCGACAGCAGGGTCAACCGGGAGTCCCGGTCGGCCGCCGCCACCACGTCGGCAAGGCCGCGGGCCAGGGCGGTCAGGCTGGAGAAAGGCCGCAAGGCCGCTGCCCAGCGGGCGACCCACGGCGAGTCCTCGTAAATGGCGGCGAAGGTCTCGGCGAAGTCCTCCGCATCGAGGGCATTCACCTGATCCAGAGTCAGGCGGTCGGTCATCCGGTGGCTCCCCTGAAATCGAAATGGTGTATCACGGCAGTAGCGCCGGCCTCTGTTCCGGCATTAAGGGCATCGCCGGCGGACGCCGGCGCTAGGGTGACGATTGCGACGACAGCAGCAGTTCGGCGGCGATGCCGATGGCGATCTCCGCCGGCCTTTTGCCTTTCAGGCCCTTCAGTCCGATCGGGCAACGGACAGCCGCGATCCGTTCGGCGGCAAGTCCATCGTCGGCCAGCCGATGGCGGAACCGCGCCCATTTGGTGGCCGAGCCAATCATGCCCAGCGAGGCCAGGTCCGGCCGTTCGGCCAGGACACGGACCAATTGGTAATCGCGCTCGTGACTGTGGGTCATGACCAGGACATGGGTTCCGGCGGGAAGCGTGGCGGCCAGGGAAACCGGGTCGGCGGCGTGACGCGGCGACACAAAGGCCGGCAGTGTGGGCGGGAAGACGCTGGGACGCTCGTCGATCCACAGCATCCTCAGCGGGACCCCTTCCAGGACCCGCATCAGGGCCTGAGCGACATGTCCGGCACCAAACACCGCCAGGGTCAGGCGGGCCGGATAGAACGGCTCGAACAGCAGGGTCACGGCGCCACCGCAGCATTGGCGCATGTCGGGACCCAGAATGCTTTTTTCGATCGCAAGGCCGCGCCGGCCGTCCGTCAGCATGCCCCGCGCAATGGCCGCCGCCTGGAATTCCAGCGAGCCGCCACCGATGGTATCGAACAGCAGGTCGGCGGTGACCACCATCTTGGCCCCCATCTCGCGGGGGGTCGATCCCAGGGTCTCGATCTGGGTGATCAGCACATGGGGGGTTCCGGCGGCGTCCAATTCGGTCAGGGCCTGCAGCCAGTCGCTCATCGCGACCATCCCCGCGCCGTCTCGATGGCGGCGAGTATCGCTTCCGGCGTTGCCGGGGCACCCAAGGTCGGACGAGCTCCGGGCGCGGCCAGCGAGGCGATCGCATCACGCAGGGCCAGCCA
>Ga0326727_10019475_pt1 | contig 13633 bp, 13 predicted proteins | sample MB2enrmetagenome_FD_207643 | JGI IMG/M metagenome (GOLD analysis project Ga0326727, IMG submission 207643) | Lab enriched peat soil microbial communities from McLean, Ithaca, NY, United States - MB29MY | ecosystem: Environmental > Terrestrial > Soil > Wetlands > Peat | place: USA: New York... | reverse complement strand
CTTCCCCGGCTTCAGTCTGCACGATGAACTGGGCTGGCTGGTGCAAGCCGGTCTTACACCCATGGAAGCCATCCAGGCGGCGACACGCAACGCCGCCCGCTTCATGGGCCGCGAAAACGAGCTCGGAACGATCCAGCAAGGCAAGCTCGCCGACTTGGTCCTCCTGGACGCCAATCCGCTCGACGACATCGCCAACACTCGAAAGATCGCGGCGGTGGTCTATGGCGGCAGGCTTTTTCCCAAATCCTCGCTGGACGAGATGCTGGCCAAGGCCGAAGCCCTTGCCAGCAGAAAGACTGTGTCTGGCACGCTCTTGGAAACCCTCACGCAAAAGGGCGTTGACGCGGCGATCCAACAATATCACGAGTTAAAATCCGCCCACTCTGAGGCCATGGATTTCAGCGAATACGACTTGAACAACCTGGGCTATGAGCTGATTGCCATGAACAGGATCAAAGACGCCATCAAAATTCTGAAGCAAAACGCGGAAACTTACCCGCAATCCTCCAACGTTTACGACAGCCTGGGCGAAGCCTACATGGACGATGGCGACAAAAAGCTCGCCATCGAGAACTTTGAAAAGTCTTTGAAGCTTGATTCCAAGAACCGCAACGCGATCGACAAATTGAAGAAATTGGAGGCTCAATGAGTCAAAAGGCTTAAAAAGCGCGTTTGACAAAACCCGCAATTGGCACACATTTACTCGTACAGACTGATCGTGTTGCCGAGCTAAAAAAACAAATGGAAAGGATCGAACACTATGAACTCACAAACGCAAGAATCCAGCAATGACATGGGCTCGCTCGCCCAGGACGCGAGCGCCTTGATGGACGCCACCGCCGGCGTGGCCGGCGAAAAAGTCGGGGAAGCCCGCAAGCGTCTCGCCGCCGCATTGGAACGCGCCAAGGAAATCGCGGGTCGCGCCCGCGACAAAGTGGTCGAAAGCGCCAAGGTGGCCGACAAGGCCGTGCGTGAGCACCCCTATCAAGCCATCGCCGTCGCCTTCGGTGTCGGCGCGCTCGTCGGTTATCTGCTCGCTCGCCGTGGGTCGCGCAACAGCGATTGACAGCGCTATGCGACCGGCCCCCATCGGTGTCGGGCAACTGGCCGAGACGTCGAAACGGTTCGCGCGGCAACTTTTCACCATCGGGAAAAACCGGCTTCAGTTGTTGATGGTCGAACTGCAGGAGGGGCGCGAGATCCTTCTGCACTCCATCCTGCTGGCCGTGGCTGTGGCGGTGTTCGGTCTGCTCGCCGGCATCACGCTCACGGCTGCCCTTGTGGTTTTGTTTTGGGATTGCTCACACGTGGCCGTTCTCCTGACGTTGACCGGCCTCTATGGAGCGGCCGGGTTTTATGCCTGGAGGCGACTGAGCGCGCTGCTGCGCAACCGGCAGCCGCTCTCCGGCACGATTGATCAGCTCGAAAAGGACCGCGCATGTTTGGAAAAAATCCTCGAATGACCGCACTTGAAACGCGCAAGCGGCTTTTGATTGCGGAAAGCGAACTCAACCGCGCCCTGCTGGTCGGGGACATGGCCGTGCTGAGGGCGGGCGTTGCGGCGCTCACCGAGCGCGCGAAATCCTTCGGTTCGATCGCCTCGTCAGCCGCGGCGCTGATAGCGGGTTTGGCGGCCTTCCGGCGCGGCAAGCCCGCGGACGGCGGCGCGAAGTTTTCCTGGCTGCGAACCATTCTCAAAGGCGCGAGCCTGATTTCCACCCTCTGGCTGGCAATCCGCTCGTTGCGCCGCGAGCGGGACGAGACTTAACCTTGCCGTCCGACTCCGTAGCGCCGTAGGCGCGGCCTATTTGTAGAAACCGGGACGAAAAAGAATTTCAAGCTCCGTAAGGAAGCGGCATCTTCGGCGCATCGCAAACACCCACACGCAAAATCCCGACTATGCCGCCACCTGACGGGGCTTATCATTCGTTTGGGTTCGGGTTCTACAAGGATTCCGCGCTTACGGCGCTGAGCTTGGACATTGAAAATCATATTTGTCTCGGGCCTTCTGGCGAGCGTTCATTATCACTTGACCGCGCCAACGGTCGCCCTAAATTCCTGCGGCGGTCAACGCATCGATGAAAGCAATTCTCGCGCTCGAAGATGGATCGGTTTTCCGGGGCCAGGGTTTTGGCGCCCAAGCCCAGGCCTGCGGCGAGGTTTGTTTCAACACCGCCATGACTGGCTACCAGGAGATTCTCACCGACCCATCCTATAAAGGGCAAATCGTCACCATGACCTACCCGCTCATCGGCAATTACGGCGTCAATCCGGCGGATGTGGAATCATGGCAGCCGCATGTGGCCGGCTTTGCCATTCGGGAGCTTTCGCCGGTGACGAGCAACTGGCGCGCGCGCGAAAGCTTGGGGGATTACCTGGAGCGCAACGGCATCCCCGGCATCCAGGGAATCGACACACGCGCCCTCACCAAAAAGCTGCGCGTGCGCGGCGCGCTCAACGGTTTCATTTCCACGCGCGATATCTCGGAGCAGGAAGCCGTGGCCCGCGCCAAAAGCTGGCCCGGCCTGGTGGGTGTCGATTACGTCAAATCCGTCACCCATCCAAAGTCGTTTTTATGGGACGAAACCGACGGCCAGAGCGAGGTTTTTGAATTGGCGCGCGGCCCGGACAACATCGTTGGCCGCAAGCCCCTGCCGCCGGCGGACATCCCGATTGTCGCGTTTGATTACGGGATGAAGTACAATATTTTGCGGCGGTTGCGTCAGCACGGCTTCAAGGTGCGCGTGGCGCCCGCTACCACCACGGCGGCCGAAGTCCTGGCCTGGAAACCGGCGGGCATTTTCCTCTCCAACGGTCCCGGCGATCCGGCGGTGCTGGATTACGCGATAAAGGCGGTGGGCGAATTGGTTCACAGCGGAACGCCGATTTTTGGGATATGCCTGGGCCACCAAATTCTGGGGCAGGCCTTTGGTGGAAAGACCTTCAAGCTTAAATTCGGCCATCGCGGCGCCAATCAGCCCGTCAAGAACCTGGCCAACGGCAAAGTCGAAATCACCTCGCAGAATCACGGGTTCGCGGTGGACCCGGCGACGCTGCCCAAGGACGTGGTGGTGGACCGCATCAACCTCAACGATCAAACCGTCGAAGGCATGAGGCACAAAAGCAAACCGATTTTTTGCGTGCAGTATCACCCCGAGGCCTCGCCCGGCCCGCACGATTCGACGCCGCTGTTTGCGGAGTTCCGCCAGATGATCGCCCGATGCTGAGGACGTCCGCGCGTCGGGGAGTTGTAAGGTTTTCCCCGCCAGGAAAACCGTTTGACTTGTGGCGCGGGCTGGCCATAATTGCAATACGCCCATTATGGCACGACTGGTAATTCTGAGCGAAGGGCTGACAGGGAAGGCGCACGAACTGGCGGTGGAAAAGACCACCATCGGTCGCGTTGATGACAATACCTTTCCCATTCCCGAGTCCTCCGTGTCCAGCCACCATTGCGAGGTGTTGCTGCGCGGGGCCGAGGTGATCATACACGATCTCAACTCGACCAACGGCACGTTTATCAACGGGCACCAGGTCACCGGCGAGGCCGCGTTGAAGCCGGGCCAAATCCTGCGCCTGGGCCAGGTGGAGCTTCGCCTGGAGGACGCCGCCGCGCAAAAATCCGCGCCGAAAAAGCTGCCCGATCAAACGATGGTCATTCCGCAGGGCGTCAAACTGGGCCAGGAACCGCCCACCAAGGCGGTGCCGTTCGACAAAAGCGCCTTTTCCAAGAAGAGCAACGTGGGCACCAAGATATTCGTTGCGATGATCATCGTGCTCGGCATCGCTGTGGGGGTTCTGCTGCTGATGGTCTTTAAGAAATCAAGCAACCTTTAACCTTCCTTGAGCCACTGGGCCGCTTCCGCGGCCGCGTAAGTAAAGACGAAATCCGCTCCCGCCCGCCGCATCGCCAGCAGGGACTCGATGGTCACCGCCCGTTCGTCGATCCACCCCTGGGCGGCGGCCGCCTTGATCATTGAATACTCCCCGCTTACGGCGTAGGCGGCTGTCGGGTAACCGAATTCGGTCTTGACCCGATGCAGGATGTCCAGATACGCCAGCGCCGGTTTGACCATGACCATGTCCGCGCCTTCTGCGATGTCCATCGCCACCTCGCGCAGGGCCTCCAGCCCGTTGGCGGCGTCCATTTGATAGGCGCGCCGGTCGCCAAACTGCGGCGCCGATTCCGCCGCCTCGCGGAACGGCCCGTAATAGGCGGAGGCAAATTTTGCGGCGTAGGAAAGGATCGGCGTTTCGGCAAACCCTTCGGCGTCCAGTGTCCGGCGAATGGCCGCCACCCGCCCGTCCATCATGTCGCTCGGCGCAACGACGTCCGCCCCCGCCTCGGCATGGCTCAGCGCCGTGCGCGCCAGCAAGGCCAGCGTGCCGTCATTGGCCACCCGCCCCCCTTTGTCCTTCTCGACGATGCCGCAATGGCCGTGGCTCATATACTCGCAAAGGCAGACATCGGTGAAAACCAGCAGGCCGGGCAGATGTTTCTTCAGGAGGCGCACCGTCTGCTGGACGATTCCGTTGCGGGCGTAAGCGCCGGAGGCCCTTTCATCCTTGGCCGCTGGGATTCCGAACAGCAAAACCGCCGGCACACCCGCCGCGTGCGCCTTCTCTGCCTCGCCGGCCAATTCATCGGGCGACAACTGGAAGACGCCGGGCATGGAAGGCACCGGCTGGCGGAGCTTGCGCCCGGGGCGGGCGAAGAGCGGCAGCGCCAGGCGGCCGGCGGGCAAAGAGGTTTCCTGAACCAGGCGGCGCAACGCTGCCGACTGCCGGAGGCGTCGGGGGCGATAGGTTGGAAACTGGCCAACAGCGGAAAAGCTCATGCGCGCAGGGTAATCAATGGAGGCGATGGTCGCAACTGCCTTTCGGCTTTTGTCTTTTGCCGCCCGCTGTCCGCGGCTAGACTGCGGGGCATGTTGAAGAAAGCGGCGGCGGCAATCGGGGCGCTGGCGATCATTTTCGCCATCGGCCTGGTTCTGGGCCTGTTTTCCTATCGCTGGCTGGCCCCCCGCTTTGGCGGCCTTCTCAATACCGCGACCCTGATCAAAAAGGTCCAAACCCTCTCCCAGTTCGTCACTGTCAAATATAGTCTTGAAAAGATCATTGTTTACGACGACCCCAAATGGTACGGGGACAGCCGTGTTCTGCTCGTCGCCCACGGCGTGGTCAAAGCCGGCATCGACCTGGATCAAATCGCCCCGAAAGACATCGACGTTTCCGGCAAAAAAATCAGCGTGGCTCTTCCCCGCCCGCGCGTGACCGATGTCTATCTGGATGATCGCCGCACGCAGATCGTGGAGAGGTCCACCGGCCTGCTGCGGGTTTTTGACAAGGACCTGGAGCAAAACGCCCGGCGGCAGGCGGTGGAAGAGTTGCGTCTGGCGGCCTTGCAAAACGGCATTTTAAACGACGCCACAGCGCAGGCGCGCTCGCAATTAACCAGTCTGTTTAACCAAGTGGGCTTCACCGAGGTGGTCCTCAGGAGCAAGTAGCCGCCGGCGGCAGGTGCATTCATTTTTCTGGATAAGTCCTGTTGGCGAAGTAATACTTTAAGACCGGACTTCTTGATTGGGAATTGGTCATTGAAAATCTTTCATTGGTTATTGGAAAAGTCTTGGAGCGTCATGGCGACATCGTTTACATGACAGATGGCGGATTTTCGATGACCGATTTTCAATCGTTTCAATCATTGAAACCTCTCCCAAGCCAGAGATGCGCCAAAAAAGTCAAACGCAGCGCCGCCAGCCTGGGACGCAAATCCCCTTGGCAGCCTGTCCCGGTTCTGATTAGCTGGACGGGCTTAATGAGAAAACCGCGCTTGCCCAGCCTAATCGTGGTGCTTCTGACATGGGCCATTGCCAGTCAAGCGCAACAAATCGCTCCCTGGGTCGCCCGCGGCGCGGGCGGTCAGAGCCAGTTTGAGAGCCTGGCCGACACCAACCTGTTCACCGGCGGCGTCCTGCTCAGCAACGAGGTGGCGACGGTGACTGCCGCGCAGGCGGCCGTCAATGATTTGACTGGCGAGGTCGTGGCGGAGGGCGACGTCACCATCCTGGACCACGGCCACATCTGGCGCGGCACCAATTTTATTTACAATTTCAAAACGGGCGGGGTGCGGGCGGGAACTTTCAAGACCGTGCAGGCCCCCTTTTCGGTGTCGGGCCGCAATCTGGCAGGCAACAGCAATCTGCTCTACCGGGCGACCAACGCGATCATATCAACCGATGATTACCAGCGGCCGGTCTGCACCATCCATGCCCGGCAAATCACCATTGCTCCGGGGGAGTATTTTGAGGCGCATCAGGCGACGTTGTACGTGGGCAAGATGCCGGTCTTTTACTGGCCGTATTACAAGCGCTACCTGGAGAAGCATCCCAACAACTTTGAGGTGGACCCCGGCTACCGCAGCATCTTTGGGCCGTACCTGTTGACCGCCTACAACTGGTACGGAAACGGGCTGCTGGACGGCACCCTTCACGTGGACGAGAGGGAGCGGCGCGGCATCGCCGCCGGGCCGGACCTCTACCTGCATCTGGGCGACTGGGGCCAGGCCTCTTTCCGCTATTACTACGCGCATGATATCGACCCGCGGGCCGATGGAATCGCCGCGCCGCATCTGAGCGAGAGCCGGCAGCGGATGGATTTCTTTTATGAAGTTCATCCGGCCTCCAACATGACGGCGAAGGTGGTGGCCAACTATCAAAGCGACCCATTGGTGGTGCGTGATTTCCGCTATGGCGAGTACGAGGCCAATGTCGAGCCGGCTTCCTTCGCGGAGGTCAATGAACTGTGGCCCAACTTCGTTTTTGACGGCATGGCCCAGCCTCAGGTGGTCAATTTCTTTGAAACCGTCGAGCGCCTGCCGGACTTGAAGTTGACCGGCTTGCGCCAGGAAATCGGCGCCACCCCGGTGTATTACGAGAGCGAAAGTTCCATCGGGTATTACGAGCGCGCCTTTTCCGAAACCAACGTGTCGATGCCCTTCACCAACTACACGTTGCTGCCCGGCGGATTGGGATACACGGCCACTCGCGGGGTGAGCAACGCTCCGGCCAATTACGCCGCCATGCGGGCCGACACCTTCCAGCAATTGACGCTGCCCCAAACATTTTTCGGCTGGCTTAACGTCACGCCCCGCGCCGGTGGACGCATTACCTATTACAGCGATGTCGAGGGCCTGGGCATTCACACCAATGAACAAGCCCGCGGCGTTTTCAACACCGGCGTCGATCTTTCTTTCAAGGCCTCCCGCCTTTACCAGGAGGCTCAAAGCTCGCTGTGGGACGTCAATGAATTGCGCCACATCATCGAGCCGGAGTTCGATTACGTCTATACGCCGGCCCCCAACCGGTCGCCCGCGCAACTGCCGCAGTTCGATTACCAGTTGCCCAGCCTGCGCCTGCTGCCCATTGATTATCCGGACTACAATTCCATCGATTCGATCACCCGGCAGAACGTCCTGCGCCTCATGCTGCGCAACAAACTCCAGACCAAGCGCCAGGACGGCATTGAGGACGTGGTCAATTTGGCCGTCTATACGGATTGGGACCTCGATCCCACCAACCATCCCTTCTCCGATCTTTACTCGGACCTGGAAATCCGCCCGCGGACCTGGCTCACGTTCAGTTCCTCCACACGCTACGACCTGGCCGATTCGCGATGGCGCCAAGCCATCGAGCGCGTCTTCCTCCAGCCGACCACGGCCCTGAGCCTCTCGGCCGGCTATTATTACCTGATGAACAACGACCCCGAATTCCAAACTTACCGCGGCCAGAACATTCCCGGCAACAATCTCATTGATTTCACCCTCTACTATCGCATCAACGAGAATTGGGGCGCGCGCATCTCCGAGCGCTTTGAAGCGCAGGACGGCGTCATGCAGCAGCAAATTTACTCCCTTTACCGCGACCTGCACAGTTGGACCGCCGCCCTGAACTTCCGCGTTTCCCAAGGCGCGGGCCAGCCGAGCGACTTTTCGGTCATGCTGACCTTCTCGCTCAAGGCCTTCCCGCGCTACAAATTAAACAGCGATAGCGACCGGCCGAGCTATCTGTTCGGCACCGTGCCGCCGGTTGAACTGCGCGATGAGTATTGAGCAATCTCACCACGCGTAGGAAGCTATCCCCGATAAACGACCATCAACCCGTAGTCAACCATGACCGTGCGGGTGCTCAACTCCTGATAGCTGTAATTGATCGGGCTGAGACTGATTACGTTGGCCTGTCCAACCCTTTGTAAGAACGCCGTCACGATCTCGTCGAACCGGTCGTGCCCGACTTCGACGCAATCCGAGCGCTTGAATGTTTTGATGCGCATCATTTTGTCGCTCTCTTTGGCCGCGACATCCAGTGGCCGGTTGGCTTTCTGGATAAGGAGTTCGGCATCGACGTGTTCATGCACCGGGACGCTGAAGTGTTTTTCCTCGTGTGGCGGCGCCTCCGCTGTCGGGCCGGGGGCGGGGGCGGCCACAACGGCGATGCCTTCCGCTGAGGGAACGGTAATGGCGTTGGAACAGGCGGGACATTGGATGGAGGAGCCGGCGCCGCTGGCGTCAACTTCCAATTCCTGGTTACAGTTGGGGCATTTGAAGCTGATGTCCATAAGTCATTCGCTTTTGCGGTTGTGCGCCCAGTCTAGCCCTTTGCGCGGCAAACAATCCAGAAAAATCTTATGGATTGTCGCCGTAGGTCTTATCCAGTTGCTTCATGCGGTTGTAAACCGGCGAGTTGGGCTGGAGTCGGCCTTTGACCTTGGCAAAGACGCGGCGGGCTTCGTCCGGGTTGCTTTGGGCCACCAGCAACACGTAATCCAACTCGATGGCGGCCCGGCGCGGATCGTTGACCATTTGCGAATAGGTAGTCAGAAAATCGTGCAATCCCGCCGCGCCCCGTTGCCGCGCGGCTTCCAAGTAGGGCTGCAGGGAGGGAAGCATACCGGGAAGTTGGTCTTCGGGAATGTCCGGCTGGACCGCGGCGGAGACCGGCTGCGGCTTGAAGGTTCCCCAATACTTGTAAAGTTGCCAGAATCCCAGAGAAAATCCGACGATAATCACCACTCCGATTAGAAATCTCATGCGCCCTCCTTTCGTTCGATGCGCGCGCCCAGAGCGCGCAGTTTCCCATCGATGTTCTCGTAGCCGCGGTCGATATGATAGACCCGGTTGACCTGCGTCTGGCCGCGGGCTGCCAAGCCGGCGATGACCAGCGCCGCCGAGGCGCGCAGATCGCTGGCCATGACCGGCGCCCCGCTCAGCGGGCGGCCGCCTTTGACAATGGCGCTGGGGCCTTCAATGGCAATATCCGCTCCCAACCGCGCCAATTCGCTCACGTGCATGAAACGCGATTCAAATACCCGCTCGGTAATGATGCTGATCCCGGGCGTCAGCGCCATCAATACCATCATTTGCGCCTGCGCGTCGGTTGGAAAACCGGAGTACGGCAGGGTCGTGATATCGACCGGCTTCAAGCGGCCTTTGCGGGAGATCTTCAGCGCCGGTCCGGACCGTTCGATCTTGACTCCGGCCTCACCGAGCTTATCCAGCACCGCGTGCAAATGCTCCGCGCGCGCGCCCCGGAGCGTCACCTCCCCGCCAGTGGCCGCGGCGGCGACGGCGAATGTGGCCGTCTCGATGCGGTCGGGGATGACTTCATGCTGGGCGCCGTGCAATCGTTCAACTCCGCTGACGGTGACGGTCGGGCTGCCCGCCCCGGTGATCCGCGCCCCCATCGCATTGAGGAAATTGGCCAGGTCGATGATTTCCGGCTCGCATGCGGCGCTGTCGATGATGGTGACGCCTTCCGCCAGCGTGGCCGCCATCATGACGTTGGCCGTGCCAAGAACAGTGGGGCCGGCGCGGCCGCCGAGGAAAAGCTCCGCCCCGCGCAGCTTCCGGGCGCAAGCGTCAATGTAACCGCTGTCAATCACGATTTTTGCCCCCAGCGACTTCAGCCCTTTGAGATGCAAATCTATCGGGCGCGCGCCGATGACGCAACCGCCCGGCAAGGAAACCCGCGCCTGGCCGTTGCGGGCCAGCAGGGGGCCAAGGATGCAGATGGAGCCGCGCATCTTGCGGATCAACTCGTAGTCGCCCACCCCTTTGACCTTGGCGGCGTGGACGGTGACGGCCCCGCTGGCGAAATGGACCGAGGCGCCAAGGGACTCGAGGATTTTGCCCATGAACCGCACGTCACTCAGATCGGGGACGCGGCGGATGACGCACGGCTCGGAGGTCAGCAGCGCGGCGGCCATGATGGGAAGGACCGCATTTTTGGCGCCGCTGATCTGGACCTCGCCATGCAAGGGCACGCCACCTTTGATCAGAAAGCTATCCATGACTCAGCTCCACTCGAACCGGCGCCATCGTCTTACGCGCGGGTGCGATGCGCAATCAAAATCCGCGGGCGCTGATTGTAATCCGCCTCCACCGCCTCGATCGTCCATTTCTCCCCGCGAAATAGTTCGCATGTCGCTTCCGCTCCGTCCTCGTCCAATTCCACCATCAGGCGGCCGGCGGGCCGCAGAAAGGCCGGCGCTTGGGCGGCAATGCGGCGGTAAAAATCCTGTCCGTCCGCCCCGCCGTCCAGGGCGGTGCGCGGCTCGAAGTCCCGCACTTCAATTTCCAGCGTGTCGATCCGCGCGGTCGGGATGTAGGGGGGATTGGACACGATCAAGTCGCATCTCAGGTCCGGCGGAACGGCGGCAAAAACATCTCCCTGGTAGAACCGCACTCGGTCACAAACCTGGTGCCGCTCGGCGTTGCGCCGCGCCAGGACCAGCGCCTCGGCCGAAAGGTCGGTGGCGTGGATTTGAGCCGGCGGCGCCTTCAAAGCCAGGGCCACCGCCAGGCAACCACTGCCGGTGCCGATGTCCAGGGCCAGCGGCGGCGGCCCTCCGGCGCCGGAACGTTCCTGGAGAAATTTCCACCCCCGCTCGGCCAGCAGTTCGGTTTCCGGCCGCGGAATCAACACCTGCCGGTCCAGCGCCAGTTCGATCCCGCAAAAGGAGGCCGAGCCAACGATGTACTGCAGGGGCTCGCGCTGGCCGCGGCGCCGCACCAACTCCCGCAAAGTCTCCAGTTCGACCGCCGTGAGCGCGCGCTCGAATTCCAAGTAGAGCCTCATGCGGGGCAGGCGCAGGACATGAGCCAGGAGCAACTCAACCTGGAGACGGGGCGAGGACACGCCCCTCTTGGCCAGGAATTCGGTGCTGCGCTGAATGACTTCCAATATGGTCACAAGCAACAAATTAAGCGCAACCGACCGCCAGCAAAGCGCAAAGTATGTTTTGTCCCTTGAACTTGCCCTGCGCCGCTCTTATTTTTGCCCGCATGAAACGATTTTTCGTTCTGCTGGGAGTTTCCGCCTCGCTTTGCCAATGGCCCGCCCAGGCGCAGGAGACGAACAACGGCGACGCCGCGCCCGTCGTCACCGCCGCCACTGTCGCCGCCAAAGAGGGCGCCGAGGAACGCTACGAACGAATGGCCGCCGACATCCAGGCCCTCCAAACCGCCAACGAAGCACTCCAAGCCAAGATCACCGCGCTGGAGGGTGCCATGCAGGAGTTGCGAAATCAACTTGTCCAGGCCGCCTCCAACTCCAGCACCCAGGACGAACTCAAGAGTTTGGCGGGAAAAATCGAGGAAGTGGACAGGAAACGGGAGGAGGATAAACAGGCGATCTCGGAGGAAATCCGCCGCTCCATCGCCGGATTGGAAAAAGCGGTGGGGGGCGCCACCGTGCCGGCGCGCGGACCTTCGCCCAAAACCGTGCCAGACAAGCCGGCGGTCGCCTCGGATAAGGGCTTCGTCTATACGGTCGAGGATGGCCAGAACCTTTCAGTCATCGTCAACGCCTACAATAAGGAATTCAAGAGCAAGGGCTTGAAACCCATCACCATGAAGCAAGCCAAGGAAGCCAATCCTGATGTGGATTGGAACCGTCTGCGTGTGGGTCAGAAAATCATCATCCCCGTCCCCGAAAGCCAGTAGGAACGCCGCAGGTTGACGAACGCGTCAGGGTTCGATTCCCTTCGCTCGCTCCATATCCCCACCCGCGCCACACTGCAGTGCAATTTCCAAGCACTCTGCATTTTTGGCAAAGTTTTCCCCAGTCTTCGTTAGCTTCGTTGCCTTCTGTAAAATCTTTTGGTTGCGGCTTGCCGCGCTGGGCCACTGCGCCAAACCGGTTCTTCGCTGTTTTCGGTGGAATCCCAAGTGATATTTGTGGGCTGCGGCCATCCCGTTGGGGTCACCTCGGAATCACATATCTCGCCCAACGACAGCCACGATGCAGGCGCTTAACTTGTTTCCGAGGACCCCTGCTACTGCGCCTGCCAATGGTCGGCGCTTCAAGCGAAACTTGTCCGAAAAATTGTCACATTTTTCATTCGGCGGGCATATAACAGCAGGAATGACGACCGATGACATGGAATTGGTGCGGCTGTACGCCGCCAACCAATCCGAGACCGCCTTTGCGGCGCTGGTCGCGCGTTATCTGAACCTGGTCTATTCCGTGGCGTTGCGGCGGGGGGCGAGTCCGGAACTGGCCGAAGAGGTCGCCCAAACCGTGTTTGTCATCCTGGCGCGCAACGCCGGCTCCCTTGGTCCGAAGACCATCCTCTCCGGCTGGCTTTACCGGACGGCGTGTTTTGTTTCAGCCGCCGCGCTGAAACGGGAACTGCGCCGCCACCGCCGGGAGCAGGAGGCCCAAATCGAAATGAATGCTTGCCCGAATGAACCTGATTCCCAGTGGGAACGACTGGCGCCGTTGCTGGACGAGGCGATGCTGCACCTGCGGGAGCGGGACCGCAACGCGTTGGTGCTCCGGTTTTTCCAAAACAAGAGCATGCGCGAGGTGGGGCTGGCTTTGGGAGTGGAGGAGCGGGCGGCGCAAAAACGGGTCGCCCGGAGCCTGGAGAGGCTTCGCGGTTTCTTTGCCGCGCGCGGCGTGGCCTCGACGACGGCGATTCTCGGCGAAGTGATCTGCGCCCACTCTGTCCAAGCCGCGCCGCCGGCGCTGGCCAAGTCAATTACTGCGGCAGCCGTTTCCATGGGAGCAGGCGGGAGCGGTTCAACTTTAACCCTCATCAAAGGAGCATTGAAAATCATGGCCTGGACAAAAGCAAAAACGGCGGTGGTCGTTGGAGTGGCGGCCATTTTGGTCGTTGGCACAACGCCAGTTGTTATTCACTTCTTCCGCAACGAATACGTCAGCGGGCCGGCCGTAGCGCCAAAGAAAGCCGCCGAAGGGTTCTTCAAAGCCTGGGCAACAACAAATTGGAATGAACTCGCCACGTTCGATCGCACCGGCGAACCTTCCGAGGGACTGAAAGAGTTTCTCGGTGGATTGGAAGTGATCAGTATTGGCAAACCGTACCAACCGTCCAATTACGCCGGCTGGTACGTGCCCTACAAGGTCAAATTCCGGGCCGCTGACATCAACGTGCGGGTGTCCAACACCAATTCCGCCAAGCGTTATGTGGTCAACGGAGTGTGTGACAGCAAACTTCATCCGATTGAGGAACTGAAATGGACTCATGAACCGGAAGCACTGGCCAACGATGATGTCTATGCCCGGATGTCTCCCGCCGACGTCGTGAAAGCCTACTACGACACTTGCAG